>Ga0307419_10000413_pt1 | contig 21316 bp, 7 predicted proteins | sample SalMarWE160230MG_2_FD_202512 | JGI IMG/M metagenome (GOLD analysis project Ga0307419, IMG submission 202512) | Salt marsh sediment microbial communities from the Plum Island Ecosystem LTER, Massachusetts, United States - WE1602-30 | ecosystem: Environmental > Aquatic > Marine > Intertidal zone >... | reverse complement strand
GTGATGATGCAATTGCTCCATCGAAGTAGACCTTCTTCAACCATGTAAAATCACGTAATCCCGGAGGGAGTTGTTCAGGAGTCATGGCAGAAGTCATTTTTCGTGGTGGAATACCTGCTTGAAGACACCCATCTGCAAGAGCCTTGACAATCGATCCAACTTCCTCAGGACTGGCGAATCCAGCTGTCACTCCGGTAGACCGAACAACAAAATGTAGGTCTCTATCAATGCTAAGATTGGATTTTGAAAGAACCGAAGTAAGAATGCTTGAAATCATCTCAGCAACCGATTCCTTGGTTAACGCTACACCAAAGACTGTTTCACCGAATATTTCCTCACCTGCTTTTGGAGGTCTAACATCCCGCGTCATGCGAACTTCTTTTTCAATCTCGAAGATTTCAGCGGTCTTTAGATTTGTTGTAACTATAATAGCTTTAGTAGTGGTATTTCCAAGTTCAACTGATGCAACAGTGTAAAACGGACCAATGCGAAGAGAGGACAGTCCAATCGATTTTGGTCTCAAAACTCGTTGCAAACTTATTGTCACCATCACAGTAATTTTTTGAACGGATGATCTGGGCCAGGTTCTATTCCAAATTCCAAGTATGCAGATTCTGCTGTAAATGCATCACCCATTGCGACAACAGGAAAAGCTCGGTCTGCATTCTCAATGGGGCCATACAAAACAAAATCAGCTCCCATAAGTTGAACTATTAGGTTAGAAGCAATGTCAGCAGTTTGAAATGCTTCTTTGTTAATCTTCTTGTACTTCCGTAACCACGACCACGAAGCAGGAGCGTTATGAACCCCAGAACCAGTGGGATATCCATAGAGGGTTTTAGATACGAAAGTAAAAGCGGCTGCTGAACCAGCTCCTGCACCCATTGCAGTTACAGCTGTATCTAACAGAGGTTTTGTAACACCAATATCCTTGCATAATTCCAAGAGGCCCTTATCTAATTCCATCACACCAGTTTCAAGAACTGCTCTTCTTCCAGCGATTGTTGAATCCTGCGGATTAAATGCAAGAACAAGTGCGCATTCATGTTGAATCTCACCCAGTACTCTGAGTTCTTCTTTTGTGATGGACACATTGATAGAATTGTAGATAGCCTGATCAAGCAGTCCTATCTCTTCTGCATGTTTTAATCCCGATAGACGGACATCGGCATCACTTGAATCAATGAGAAATGGAGCGGCTGTCAGTTCAGTGATAAAATCAATGTAGCGAATCATCGCCTCAGATGTTTCTGCGAATATCTGAACAAGTGCAGGATTGCCTGTCATTACTGACATCTCATCCTGTTTATTTACAAGCTCAGTCGCTTTTACTTTGTCGAATATGCCTTTCTTTACATCTTCGACGATTTTATGTCCACCATAGAAAATAGTACCAGCAAGAACTGTTGGGGTCTCTCCAAGACCGCCACCTATCTTCACTCCTCCGATATTATAGATGAGTTGTTCTTTTTCAAATGCAAACAATTTGCTAACCCTCCCTTCCAACAAGAAGTGTACCTGAATCACTCTCTCTAACCTCTACGACAATCGGAGAGGGATGCTCAGCAATCATTGAATGTGATTCAGATTTTGTTACTAATGATGATAAATAATCGAAGATAGTTCCATACTCAGGAAGAAGTATTGTATCCGAGGTTATTTTAGGTCGTCGAGAATCCCTTGATTTTGCTGCTTTAAATTCAATCCACATAGCACCTTCATCATAAGGGCCAGGATTTCGTTTAGCAATCTCTGAACACACTTTTTCTATTTCTTGTGCGTTGAGAGTATTGATCATCTCAATCAGTTCGACCTGTTGTCGGAATCGTTCAATTCCTTCTAGAGGAACATTCTCTATGTATGGAATAGCTCCTTCAGCTTCTACTATTTTTCTAGTCTTTGGGTTGACTCCATTCATGTAAAGCGCGCGAAGAGTACGACCAGTTAGATGACCAGGGACCTCTGGTCCTGTTAGTATCAGAAAGCGAATACAAGGATTTGAAATCACATTGATTATGACTCGCTCTATTCCAATATTTTCTGTTTTGCAAGTTCCTAAGATACATAAATCACCTGAGATATCCAATTGTTTCCCAAGTGTGCAGATAGCAACACAGTGTGAGGGGTTTCGTACTTGGAAATCTCCTGCGACTGGAGGCCATTCATGATTGTCACTCAGTAGTATGACCTCCTACTCATATGTTGGGGAATCGAATAATTTTCGTTCCAATCCAAGTACATTGTTGGCTTCTGCTATTGCTGTTGCCATGGCGTTTGATATGAGGGCAACAGCTGCGAACACTTCTTTCGCTCGTATCATAGAGCCGTACATTATCGCGTCAGTAGCAAGAATTTGAGATGCTACTGTTGATGCAATAATCGTTGCCAGGTAAGTAGATTCGTCATCAAATCCTGGTTCTTTAAGGAAGCGCCATGCGGAAGGTGCATTATGAGGTGCAAGACATGTTGGCAAACCGAGTTCGGATTTCACAGCAAGAATTGTCCGATGCTCTAAACCATATCCAGCTCCGACAGGCATGGTAGCTGGATCAACTATAACTTTCTCAATTCCAAGTTCTTTGGAAAGTTTGAGACTATCCGTGATTGTGTTCATTCTCTCAGGGAGAGATGTAGCACGAGGAGACCATCCGAGTACAACAGCCATGTTTAGAGAACTGCTCTTCAACACTTCTTTCTCCTCTTCTTTCATTGAGAGGTTTATGGAATTGTATATCACGCGATTGCTTATTCCACTCTCATCAGAGTACTCTATAGCTCGTTTCCTAGCTTCAGAGTTTGTAGACTCGAACATAATGGGACCATCGAAGTGTTCTGAGAGCCATGATAGATGATTCTCCATTGCACTTGGGGTACGTCCGTAAGCTTGAATCAAATGAGGATGTCCAGTCTTCTCAGCCATAGCACTAGCAGAATCAATCCATTCTAATGCTAAAGTCTTGTCGAAGAGACCTTCTCTAGTATCTTCAACAATAGATTGACCTTTAAAGAAGAGTCCTCCAATCAAAACTGTTGGATTCTCACCAGGATGACCACCAATAGTGACCCCACCAAAATCGTAAGACTGTTGTTCTTTTTTGAAGACAAACACTATAGTTTCACTCCATTTTGGGTCTTTGTGAAAGCCCAGCCCGTTTTACGAGTTCGGGAATACTCTCTTCCCATCCGATCCCCATCAAATGAAGACCATCGATTCCTTTGATTTTTCGAATCGATTTGATAGTTTCCAAAGCGATGAGAAGCCCTTCTTCTCGCATGGCATCCCGCTCCGCATCGTCCTTAAGACCTTTGCCAGCAGATTCTAGGCGATTGATATATTCCTCAGGAATTTTGATTCCGGGAACATTCGTGTTCATGAATCGAGCCATTTTTGGTCCTCTGAGGGGGATAATACCTGCTAAAACCTTCAACTCTAAATTATTAATCAATTCCATGAATGATTCTAACCTATCTACATCGAAGATAGCTTGGGTCTGAAAGAATTGTGCTCCTGCATCTCTCTTCTTTTGAGCACGGAGAACTTCTAATTCGATTGAATCAGCGTACGGATTCAGAGTTGAACCCATGAAGAACTGAGGAGTTCCTTCGAGTTCCACACCTTCGGAATCAATACCCAGCATTAGATTGCTTGTAAGTTGAAGCGCTTGAATGGAGTCAATATCAAAGACCATTTTCGCTTCGGTATGAGGCCCCATAATTGTACGATCACCTGTGATAAATAGAATATTCTGAATTCCTAGAGCATAAACACCAAAGAGTTCACTCTCTATTGAAATTCTGTTTCTATCTCGGGTGGATAATTGCATTATTGGTTCTGCACCAGTTTCTAAAATAATATGTGCACATGCTGTGCTACTCATAGTAGGGATACCACGAACATTGTCAGTAATGTTAATTGCATCACAATAATCTGCAATCAATTTCGTCCGTTCAATGACAATTTTATGATCAGAACCTCTTGGGGGACCAATCTCGCCGGTTATTGCGAAGATACCAGCGTCCAATGTTTGTTTTAATCGAGTGTCGGACAGATTGTAAAACTCCCGGCTCATCTATGCATCTGCATATAACGCGTCCCTTAATTTGCTTTTGATACAGAGATGCAATTTCAGCGTGCGATCCTAGCTACTCCACCTCTCTTCTCTTGGCAAATATTACTATGATACAAAGTGGGATAGCCACGAAGAATCCAGTTAGTGATATAGCAATAATCAGTTGTGAAAATATTGCATTTGGATTCAGTAATGCACCCATGGGAAGTGGTGGAATTGCAGGTTTCTGGTCATCGGATATGACATAGAGATGTGACCCACTATATGCAGCGATATCCATAGAATCCTTGGAACTAGGCCCATCAAAATGTCCTATCACAGGACCTAGTATCGACGCGTTTCTGACATAGTGCCATAGGAGGTCGCCAGTATGCCCATCAATGACGTTGATATATTCATAATTAGTGAAGACCATATCTGTATGTCCATCACTATTCATATCACCAAACACGCAGGTTGAGTAGTGAGACCAAGGATCAATTATTGGATAGCTGAGCGGTGCATTATAGCTCCAAACAATTGTACTTGTATTGTCATATGCCTGCACACCTTGGTATCGGACATTCAATACTAATTCGTTAATACCATCGTTTAGATACAAATCAGCTGCGTGGACTTCACGTATGGATGCACCGGGTGCAACAGAATACATCTGATCCTCAATTGCAGGATTAGAGTCTATTACTCTAACTTGAACTCCAGAACTCAGTGCAAAGTCTTCGTAACCATCGGCATTGAAGTACCCTGCATCAATTTCTTCAATATCCGTAAACATGTTGTATTCCCACATGTAGGCACCAGTGGCTCCATTGTATATACGAGCAATGTTCTCATCACCACCAAAAACTGCATCCATGAAACTCGTACCTCTGAAATGTCCTACGGCTAGATGGTTGTGATCATCAGTGGAGTTGACACTTGATATGTACTGTAATGTGCCATGATTGTACCATGCGAGATATGCCTCTGTTCCCAGTGGTTTTTCAAAAAGAACAACTATCTCATCGCCTAAAGTTATGCCATTGAAATTACCGATATAGTAGTCGACGATCTGGAATCCTGTTGGGGCATAGATGTATCCCAGCTTGGCAAAGGTTTCCCCTTCTGCTAATCCAATTGTATCTGTATCGATACGGAAAGCAAAGTCAGTATTACCTGAATTATCAATGTCACCAAATCGGACCATGTCTAGTTGAGTGCCACTGGAAATTGTAGTGATTAAGGCGTCTGTGTATGCATCCCAGATTGCCAAAGTGTGGTCATTATATCTGATGAATATTTCATCATACTCATCATGGTCCAAATCAGCAGCCCATGTACCCTGTACTGTAGAGCCCATATCCTCATCCCAATAAGGTATGTGCGGAAGATATTGTGGTTCTATTGAAGGACCTGAGAAATCAATGCCATCAAATGTTACAAGATACGAAGAGGTTGGGTCTGCAGGGTAGTTCCAATAAAGTGTCACAACAGAGTCTACAGCATTATCATCAAAATCAGCTGAGCTCAATAATCCAAGGTTATCTTCAATGAAGTTTACCCATAATGGAAGACCACTCAGACCATCAATAGTTACTAGTTCAGTGCTGTTGACATTGATAGCTATATCCATACCTCCAGTGCCACCAAAATGGCCAGACGTTGCACTGACATGGAAGTAATCATATTGATCAGGTGTAACTAGTTCAGGATCATAATGCCACTGAGTTCGTAGAGTGCCAACTTCAACAAGGTATGCACCACCATCCTTTGTGAGAACGAAGGCCTCAGCGCTATTATCACCATCGAAGTCGTCTATGATCAAATCCATGAGCCTTGCATGAACTGTGGAATTATAGAAAATTGCTCCTGATACGACATCAACCATTCTCATCATGATATTATTGCCAAAGAGAACATCATCATATCCATCGAGATTAAAGTCATACGCCTCCATTGGTTGTCGTCCAGAACTGTAACCAACCATATCATTTGGTGATTCGTAGAGAAGGGTGCCGTCCAATGGATTGATGACCTTGACCGCATATGTAGCGTTTGCATAGGCTACTCCAAGGATGTCATCATCTGTGAAATCACCAACTGTGAGCCCCCAGATAGTTCCAGTATCCACCACCTCACTATGCCAGAGATTTCCAGTACTATTGACAACCCAAATCACACTATCCGCAGATGCAACAATGACTTCTTTGATACCATTGCCATCAATATCTCCAATATCCATATCATCGATATCAGAGCTGAATACTGTGCAATTCCAGAGAAGATGCCCATCCAATCCACTGTATGCAAGAAGGAATTGTTCACCCCATTGGATACAGATGATCTCTTGAGTACCGTCACCATCCAAGTCTGATAACTCCATGGAAGCTAATGTAGTACTATGAGTGACGTTCCATGCGATAGTCCCATCATCATCTAGCATGCATAGATTCATTCTTGGTGAGCCAGTTAAAACTGAAAATACTACTTCATCCTTTGAGTCACCATCAACATCTCCACTGTCCAGCACATATCCAAACACACCACCATAGAGATGGAGTGAAGATGTCACATCAGACGTCTTGAAATCACTAGCACCATGTGATGGGTCTCGATACTCCCAGATGAACACCTCACCTCGTTCACAAGAAACACCAATTTCCTCCCATCCATTGTTGTCCGAATCATAAACAGTAAGCCCTGTTACGTCATATACAAACGGTTCCGAGAGATATGCTTCTTCATATGTCATGTATCCAGATCCATTCGTGGAATGAACCATCTCATATACTGCTATTGTTGAATCAAATGATACAATTACCTCTCGTCTACCATCTGAATCCGTATCGCCTACGACCATGTTGGAAACATCATGAAGATGATTGTTAACCCATTCATTTGATGGATTATAGCCCCAGATAGCATCAGGGTGTGGTGCTCCACCGAAATCAAAGATGTTGAAGGCTTGGAGGTATAGAAATCCTGTACCAAGATGACCAAGCACGCTGGGGGAGAATGTCATTGGACCAGTATAGGGCATTCCACCGATGTCATAATACAAGAGACCCGGATAACCAGGAAATTCCAATTTAGTCAGATAATCAGGGTAAACGTTGAGAGAGTTCTGATTGCTCCAGGTAGACCCGTTATCAACACTTGCAACCATTCCAGTTCGTTGCGCAAATGGAGCGCCACCAACCTCATAGGCAATGACTATGGGATTACCTTCACATCTCAAATAGTCCACATCAGGATACATCTCATTGTAATGAGAATCAGTAGCTCTATGTGGGATACTATTATTGAAGTCGAAGGAGGTATCAGTGTGTAACGACCAGATATCGTAATCACTCTTACTCGTCAATGTGTTGATTGCAGACATCGCAATCTCGAAGTCCCCAGTTGGCATTCGGATAGCTGAGATCTTCTGTATATCGAAGGAATCCCATCCTGGAAAAGTTAGAAGATATGGTCCGCTCCTCTCAGAGAGGTCTTCCTTCATGAGGTAGTAGTATGCCTCTGAGGTGTCGATATCATTCTTGACGTACATGATTCCGATATGTGTGGAATTATAGACAAATACCTCTGGGTGGTTCCGGCTACCTAAGCTTTCGGTATTGTTCCTCACCCAAACAGGATCACTGAACCACGTATCACCAGTTCCTAATCTAGAAACCCAAAAATCAAATTGCCCATAGTCACGCTCAGCTTTCCAAGTTAGCCAGATTGCGTTATTATTACTAGTTATTGAGGGTTGAATCTCAGAAACAACGGTGACATCGTCGTAATCACCAGATACAGTTAGACTACTGAACGGTATAAGTGGCAATGAATCGACTTGAAGTGATGTTGTATTCAGACCCTTCATGTAGAGTTGTTCGTTATTAACAAGAACCATTATTGCGGCGTCATTTTGGGCACCTATATTATAGGTCATATCATTAGCACATCGATTGGTGAAGGTCATTGTGTCAATACCTGGAAATAGAATAGATTCCAGTTGGACATTGGGATAATTGGGTGAAGAGGTGACCTTCGCGGCATTAATGTAATCCTCAGAACTAGGATCCCACTCCATGATGTCAAACCCATAAGAATGGCCGATAATGACCTCAAGGTTTGAGTCATAGTCTTGGTCATCAATCAACACTACACTCACTGGATTTGATGTGACAATATCGGAAGGTGCTTCCCATACCTTCTGGAAAGTCCCACCCCAACACTCGTAGATGTACACAAATCCATCTTGTTGGATGAGTCTAGTATCGTAAACCCCGCCCAGGACAATCTCAGGATGACTGTCTTTGTCGATATCACCGACTGCTAGACTTCGGATATCAGACCCCTGATACATATCTGCCCCTTCAGGGTTACCGAGGAGATAGTAACGTCCATCCATATCACCGGTTTTTCCAAAATAGTCATTGAGTTCTAATCCATTAAAGGAATCAACATCAATGTTAAAGACAAATAGGAATGGTCCTACGCCAACTACGAGGTCTCTTCGGCCATCACTATCTAAATCGACTCCAGCTTCGATAGCAGTTATCTCTGTTACTTCCTCCCATGCATTAGACTCCTCATTCAAGTATCCGAGGTCTCGTAGGTCGAAAGAATAAGCAAACTCAAGGGTATCATCTATTCCCGTTGCTTCGTAAATATAGACTTGCAAGTCACTCGTGATGATAAGTTCAGCTAGACCGTCCTGATCTAGGTCTGTACCAGTCAATAGATGTTTTGCATGGTCCCAGATTCTTCTATTGAATTCACCAGAAATCCCTTCTAGCTGCTGGTATGCATACGGGCTGGAATCACTAATCTCGCTATGATTAAGGTCGAGTGATCGGAACATTCGTTTGTAGGTTGCATTTGAAAGATGTTCAAAGGCATACACATTGTTATCATAATCACCAATTAGAATCTCGCCCTTTCCATCACCATCCAAATCACCGGATGAAATTGTCAAGGTCCAATCCTCTAGATCAAAGTCTGTATTCCATGACTCATGCATATGATAGCCGAGGTTCTTGAATGACTCTCCTTTCATTAAGCAGAAATCCAACCTTGACACACGTGGATATGTTGCAGTAAGGTATGTATCTATAGCATCATAGTGAGAGAGTGCCCACCTGAGAGTCCCAGTACCTTCATGGTATGCCGCAAGGGAAAAGTTTCCGGTTAGTTCAAGCCCTTCGCTATCAGCAATATTCTGGAGAGTATATCCTCCAGTATTTGGGACTAGTCTGATATCCTTAAGCTTCAGCAAGGTCATTGCAGTATCAGTATCAGGATTATTGAAGATACGACGATCCTCTTGCCAGATAGGACTACTAGGAGTGCCTTTGTTTATGAAACAAGTAGCACCATATTTAGTTTCATAATTAAGGACTAAATCAAGAACATCATCTCCATTGATGTCCACCCATTGCGGTTGCCCCCAGAGGATACTTCCAGTGTTTAGGTTGATTTCGTCAAAATAACCGGGTTGAAGTTGGAAGATCTGTGTACTAGTTTCAGTGAACATATTCTTTGCCAGATATACAAACCCATTTGATATGACCATGTCAAGATCACCATCATTATCATAGTCAGCAAAACTCATCCGAGGTGTAGCCTGTGACATTGAAAGCAATTGCGTAATTTCTCCAGAAAAGTCAAAGGACTTGATAGAACTCAGCTCCATAAAGTCTTCAAATGGCGTATTACGATAGTAGAACATGATGTTCGATCTACTACTCCATGCTGTCGGATCTGCATATCTACCATCGGGACTATACCCACCAACTACAACCATCGGCATTTGGCCCTGAGGTGTACTTGGCCAGAGGTTGACAATTTCAGCAGAGGTATAATCATGTGGTGACAATGTTGCTGATAATCTACCGGTCATTGAAAAGTCTGTTTCACCCGACATATCAAGAGCTGTTACAATATTGGTATCCGTACCCACAAGATAGTAAGGTTGGCCATTTCCACCTTTGAATATTGGACTAGGAACACCATATGACCATGAGTTGTAATCTCCAATGTGGGGATTAATGTTGTTCAACGAACCGATATCATTGAAAATCGGAACCTCCGCGATTGATGCAATATGTTCAATATCCCAAACGTTGGAACCTAATGAAAATCGTTCATCTTCGTAGGATTCCCATAAAACCTCATACTCTCCGGATTCATATCCTATACAATAGAATGCACCAATCGTGGTTGCTACCACGATCTTATTTAGCTCATCGAGCCCCATTCCATATGCATCACCATCTCTTCGAAGAGGACCTATAGCCAAGGATAATGCATCCGTAATGAGATTGTAAACCTGCAAAAGCTCTATTGAGTTGATGGAGTAATTGCCACTATTGTAGACTGATACCTTCGCGTATCTGAACCAATCAAATCTATTCTCGACAAGAATCCCATCAACATCTATCAGGAGCTTATGGTTATCGCCAAGCATGATCTCCATGGAATCCGAAGGAATTTGCTTGAAATCTAGACCATCCTGACTGATTGAGAAATTAAATTCTGAAAAGATAGAAGGTGTCAAACTCTCTCTGAATGTAATTATCAAATCAGCTTCAGCATTGGCTCCTCCAGTACCCTCTTCATCAAGACCAAAATCAACAACAGCTGTTGCATTGTCGACAGTTATCGGAGTGGTATCAAATATCGAGTAATTCCCATCTGTTGCCTGAGCCATACCCGTATTGTACGGGTAGACACTAGCATCTGGCTCAAAAATCTCTAAACCATCATTCCATACGTACTCAATTGGTTCGTAGACATTTATCAGCGGGTCAATTGCGTCGATATATGTGACGTTATTTGCCCAAACAACTCTATCAACCCAATAGTCCAGAGCGTGGAAACCAAAGGTTTCCCAGCTAGCGAATTCATCCTGAACCTTCTTGTAGTCATAGGAACGTGTATTCGTATTCCAATCAAGAGTAAATACACCTTGCCCCTCAGAAACCAATGCAATCTCATCACCTGGAGTCCCATCCAATTCACCGATGGCTATGGAGCGGATTGGTTGCCAAGTGTAATTTCCACTAGTCCAGTTGAGGTAATAGGTATTATCACGAATCAATGGGAATGGTTGTCCATTGATCATTAGTGTAGTTCCAGCATTCTCAAAAACAAAGACAGTTCCCTCTCTGGTTCCAACTACGATTTCAGGAAGCCCATTCTCATTCGTATCCCCTGTTTCCATGCTGTATATCTTCTCGCCAACCTCAAGAGTCGCTACTTCAGTATAATCAATCCAATGTTCTTCAACGAAGGGATATCCACTGTGATTTGTATACTCCCACAAGTGAATCTTTCCATCCCAGGAAGCAGCAATAATATCGGGTCGATAGTCACGGTCAATATCATCAACCTTGACAGCAAAGACCTTGAAGAGACCAGGACTGGTCCACACAAGCTCGAACATATTCTCTGTGTTTGTGTTCGGGTCGTAGATATGGAGCTGCTCGAAGACGTAAACGTGTCCATCTGAGCTGCCGACAACAACCTCTAAGAAATTGTTTAGATCAGTATCGCCAAAATCGACGCTCAGAACATCGCTATGAATGATACCATCACCAAGCTCCCATACCTTATCGAATTCTCCAGTTTCGATGTTCAGGCGGAATAAGTGAACTTCGTTGTCGTACAAATATCCGCCGCCTAATGCGAGAAATCCCGTTTCCTCATCGTATGCAATGGCATGAATTGCAGCTTTTGATTTCCACGGTTCATATACATTCTGATATTCATTGCTACGTTCTCCCAAAATCTCATTGAGGTCCAAATCTGCAGGATATGGGTTCTCTTCAGCTAAGAGCTTATTCAAAGCATCCTGCATCATCGTGGGATCTGTCTCTTGCGTTTCAAGTTCAGATAGAGTATCAGACACTAAACTCACAGGTGCAGTAGGAATGGCTCCAAAGGTTCCAATGGCAATAACATAGATGACCATAAGTGCGAGTATCTTTGCTCTCATTTTACTTGCCTCCCTCCTCAGCCGTAGTGGCTTTCTTTTTCGAAGACGTTCCCGTACTCTTCTTAGTCGATGGTTTCGTCTTAACCTGCGTTGGTTCTTCTTGCGTAACAGGAGTCTTTCTTTTTCTCTTAGGCGTAGGTTTCTCTTCTGTTGTACCTGGATCGGGAGGTGTATCAGGACTCTTTTCCGATTTTGTGCCCCGCTTCATCCACCAGAACCTGTAGGTGATAAGGGTTAGTCCAAACAGTGCCGCAGCTGCTACGCCAATAACAATTAGCCATGGAAATGGTGCTGGTACCGTGAATGTTATTTCTGCCATGAATTCTGTACCATCAGCAGTCTCTCCGAATACCTGGAGGACATATTCTCCTGGATGCCATTCAGCAGATACATCAGACCAGTGAAGTGAATCATTACTATAGGTCAGAGTGATGTTGTCACTCCAAGGTCCAGAAGTTTTGTATCGATACCACATCGACTCGAATGATGTAAGGTTCTGCACTCTCACTGCGGTGGAAGAATATGTTACCCCACCATTGACGGGAGTCATGATCACCATCCTTGATCCGATTGAAACCGCACTACCTTCTTCTGAAACAGTAAATGAGCCGCTGTATGTACGCTCCGTGCCGTTAACATCCTCACCAAATATCTCGAAGAGATAGACGCCTATTGGTAGAGATACGCTTGCATCCTCCCATCTACCACTTACTGCACTATATGTCAGTGATACATTGGAACTCCACGATAAACCATCTCCATACCGATACCACATACTATCAAACGCAGTATAGTTAAGCGCCTCAAATTGTATTGGCACTGTAGGGACATAAGTCCCTACTGGAGCAAGCACCGAAAAGTACGTCCAAAACAGCGGGTCGGAGCCAGTCGCTACCTCGAATCCATCCGGGATGCCATCTCCGTCTGAATCACGGTTAAGTGGGTCTGTATGGTATATGTTCACTTCAGCACCGTCCAAAAGCCCATCTCCGTCGGAATCAGGATTCATAATCCCTCCACCCACAACATACTGCAGTCCCAGGCTGAACTCATAGGCGTCCAGAAGACCGTCAAAATCTGTATCAAATTCCAACCCGTCGTTTGTACCGTCATGGTCACTATCTGCATCCATCGGATTCGTCATGTAGAATTGCACTTCTGCTCCATCCGGCAACCAATCATCATCCGAGTCAGGATCTGTGGCAGAAGTCAAATATTCAGCTGATGCTAATACCGCTCCAGGATGTTCAGTTGCCATTGAGAACTGGCCTGGTTCAGTAGGACTACCCGCAGGCGGCCAGGGACCATAAGGCCATACCTCTGTCAATGTCTCATTGATGTCTGGTAAATTGTCTCCATCAGTATCTGCATTGATAGCTGACGTGTTGTAGACCCAGACTTCCCACCAGTCACTGATGGTATCATTATCGGTATCGACATTTGATGCATCAGTCTTAAAGGTAACAATTTCTTGATAGTCTGTCAATAGGTCTCCATCTGTATCACTTAGAACGGGCGATGTGCTATGCACGAAGACTATACTCACAGCAATATAGGGATACGTAATAGCGGTATAATTCACCAACATCATTTCGCAACCATCGGTAAGATTGTCTCCGTCTGTATCGGCGTTCATTGGGTCAAGCTGAATTGGATCCATCCATGGAATTTCTCCAGCGCCTACATACAGCTCTATGGCATCAGAGAGCCCGTCAAGATCTGAATCAGTAGCGGTGGCATTTGTATGGTGAATCATGACCTCATCATAATCACTCATCGGCCAAGTCATCTCACCAAACTCATTTGGTTCAGTTATCGAGTCGCCGTCTGTATCCCAGGAAAGCGGGTCACAATTGTAAGTAAATATCTCAGCGCCGTCACCAAGACCATCAAGGTCTGTATCAAACGAAAATGGGTCGGTATAGTATATCATGATCTCTTGGAAGTCAGTCAGCCCATCATTGTCTCCATCCTCGTCCATGGGGTCCGAACCGTACAGTAAGACCTCATCTCCATCTCGAATTCCATCGCCATCAGAATCGTCGATGAGGGGATTTGAATGCCACAGGAAGACCTCTTCACCATCTTTTAACGCATCAAAATCTGTATCTTCAATTAAGGGGTTCGTAAAGAAGATGTAGAACTCGTCGCCGTCAGTTATGAGGTCTCCATCTGTATCAGTTGAACGAGGGTCACAGCCCAAGAGAAGCTCATGCATATCAAAGAGCCCGTCTCCATCAGTATCGGCCATATTGGGATTAGTGTGACTGCTCGTCGGACTGAGGATACCTTCAATGCCATCAATTAACCCGTCTCCGTCAGAGTCTGCATCCAAGGGATTAGTTGGGGGGTCTTGAGCAAGCTCGAACCCATCGCTATTTATCCACAGACTTGCCTGTGGGGTTCTGTCTGTAATGCCAGTGTCTCCATCAGAATCGGGATTGCAAGGATTAGTGAACAGACGTTTCTCCTCAGGAATACCATCATCGTCATAGAAGACTGCTAGCAGCCCATGGACCTCTGCACCATCGTTCATATCTTTCAGGAATAACAACGCTTGACTGTCCACCACTCCATTGTACAATTGCAAGTAGGAGTCATCATCCGTGTCAGCGTCGAGAGGATGAGTGTACCCATTATTGAAAATCAACGGGTCGGGATCAGAAGCAGTTTCATTATAGAGCAAGGAGAGACCGTAGTAAGCACCCATCGGACCCTCATCTCCATCAAGGAGAGAGTCCCCATCGGTATCAGGATTCAGCGGGTCTGTGTGGTCGTTGTACGCTACTCCCCCGATGATGACCTCTGTGACTGTTGGAGTGACTGTGGTAATATTCCATTTGGTGTAGATCTCATAGTCATCATTTAGCCCATCCCCATCGGTATCCATACAGAGGGGATTGGTCCCATAGACACGGACTTCTTCAAAGTCTGTGATATCATCCCAGTCAGAGTCCACGAAGTGAGGATTAGTACCCAATTCCCATTCTTCACCATCTAATAATCCGTCCCCATCAGTATCTGGATTAGTGCCGTCAGTGAACATCGTTTGGACTTCGAGTTTGTCACCTGCACCGTCCCCGTCGGTATCGGGATTATTGAGGTCATATCCGGGCAACGTAGCCTCGTATTCGTCTCCGAGGCCGTCTCCGTCCGTATCGAATCCAATTCCTGAATTCGCGTACTCATCTTCACCTTTATGCGGACTAAGGTCCCAGAGTTTATTCAGTATCTCAAAATCAAAATCCTTTGAGACCAGTAAAAGGTCGACAGTGACGGATATGGTAAATATCAGATTCAATGTGATCTGCATCGGACTGCTACTCGCCAGGTCTTGGAAGAACGTCAATATAATCTCTATAGTCCCATCTATGGCAAGTTCGCAGATAAGAAGGTCTAATCCAATATGCGCAGTCGCTCCAAGGGCGATGGCGATTGTAAGTGTTGAGACCTCGGGAGCAATTGCTGTTGCCGCACGCTTTACGATATCGAGTTCTACAGCAAAGAACACAGTGACTGTGATAGCATCCAAGCCAATATACTCACCAATTGCATTGAGCGCACCTGCAGCTCCGCCTGTAATAAAGTCCAAGAAAGTAAACGTCCGTGACACGCCGATCTTGATATTGAAGCCCCACTCGAATACACGCATGAACTGGTCCCATTCAAAAACGCCACCCCTGAAAGTGAATAGGTTAAGGACAAAATGGGCATGACCGGAGAAGGTCAATTCTAGACCAAAGGACTCCAACAGAAATTTGAGCATAGGATTCTTTGAGGTGTCAAATTCCTCAACACCCATATCTGCGTAGAACCTAGGGCTGATTGAAAAACACTTGAAGAGGACGCCAAAGAAATCCGTTAGGCTATCGAGTGAAAATACCTCGCGGCCATCGAAGATTACACTTCTAACGATATCGAAGAGTGGAGTCGGATCTATCTCAAAGTCTGCGATGAGCCCAAGATCTATGGTCAGGTCGAATAGGTTCCAATCACCCACCCCAATTGGAATTTTGCTATGGTATCCTAGAATCTCACCGGAATTTCCAAGGGCTTCTTCAATCATATCAGTCAGGTCTTTGAATAAGGGAGTTAGTTCACCGGTCAACCAATCAAAGAGCATGCCTGTAAGCCATCTAACACCTTTTGTGAAAATGTCCTTTGTGTCCATCAGAGACTTGAGAAACTCGTTAAGCATTCCTGTATCAAATTCAAGGCCAAGGTAGCCACCGACAATTGTAGTCACATTGGCAATGACCTGAGAGGGCATCGGAGCGTCTTCTCGCTCAATACCAAATACTTCAGGAAAGAATGCCTTAAGCAGTTCCAAGAATGCATCAATAGGGACATCATCAAAAGCAGGCATTACGCCGGTAATAGCAGCTACAGAAATCAAAATGCCATGCATGACTCCTTCGAATGACTTACCCTGAGCAGCTTCAGCAATCTTGATGATGCCTGTAGAGATTTTCGCCAAAGAATCGAGTACATCTGAAGCACCAACTATAGCATCCAATGTGCCCTCAAGGTCAAGGTAGGAAATTACATCTACAACAAGACCAGGTATGTTTCCAATTTCAGTATCAAATTCACTAAGTGTTTTACTGACCATCTCTCGAAGAGAATCACTGTTGGATACCTCTGCAATAATACCAAGGACAGGTCTAAGGACACCATTAATCGCACCTATGATATCATCGTGGACTGAAGGTGTGAAACCCATCTCATCAACAAGACCCTCAAAAACCTCAAACATATCTGGGACTGCAGACGGACTAAATCCATCATTATAGAAGCCTGCAATCATTGTTATTACATCTATAAGCAAATCTCCTAACGGACTTGCAAACCCTGTGATGGAAGGAGTCACAACAGATTCTAATTCATCACGGAAACCTGCAACATTTGTCACTGAACCTTCCATATAGTCCTTGACTATGCCCATCATACCTCTCGCAATATCTTCAGGATCGTCAAGCAGAGCAGGAGCTCCAAAGAATTCAACAACGAGTTGAGCAACAACCGAAACCACAGACTCGATTGTAAATGAGTCTACAGCATCGAGAACTGTCAGACTCAACTTAACAACAGACATGATACGAGCAAGGACTTCTTCTCCGTCTGCATCAGTCATGAGACCTAAAGAATCAGTCAATAATTCTTCAGCTACATCATTTACGAAGGTCTCAAAGTCAAGTGTACTGATGAAATTAATAATTGATTGTGAAAATGCACTCATTCGAGGTAACAAAACATCAGCAGTTGATTGGGCTAGACCAAATGTGGCAACAAGAGTCTTATTGAATAGTGAAGTCAATACGTTGTTTGTAAAGAATGCGAGTAGGGAATCAAATACACCCTTTCCTCCATCGACTACATCAGTCAACACATCTGCAAGACCGTTATTGACTCCCAGTAGATCTACTACGAAATCAGTTATTTCACCAGGAAAGAGCTCTGGCAGGAGTGATATGACTGCTTCTGTTACAGTACCAATAATCTCGGATGGGCTTCCTCTAAGACTGAATAAGCACTTCAAAAGAACCTCTATGTAGACCTTATATTCTTCGATGAAGGGGAACTCATTAGCCAAGGCCTGTATTATGGACTTCATTGGAGAGGAACTGTCATAGTTGGATACGATCCCGATGAACGGTTGAATAATCTCGAAAATAGTACGGATTGAATCCATTGTGTCGCTGTCGATTGAAATATCAACACTGTCGGAATCGGAGAGTAACTTCAGGAGAACATTAACAATCTCACCTATTGGTCCTCTGAGCCCAGAAAACAAGGGTATCTTTCCAAGAGAGAAATCACTTCCAGGAGGGGTAATTGCAGAGCTAAGCTTGATAACAGGAGAGAAGTCTTCCGGAATTTGATCTTTCGGTATCTCGACCAAAGTCCCATTATCGAGTTTTTTATACACCGCAGGTTCTATTGTGGGTGCGTGTTCAGCCCACATTTCCTGTGTCCGTTCTTCAAGAGCAACCTGATCAATTTGACCAACAACATCAACTGGTTCCAATGTGCGTGAAAATATCTCGTTGAAGTTATCAGCAAAAAGTGTGAGGGCAATGCTTCGTAAGTCCTCAGATGCGGATTTGTATTTCTCATCTTCATCTGCACGACTTTCAATAACGTCTGTAATTGACCAAATATCATGTACTGCAAGAAGTAATGCATCTGTTTGCTCAGCTTGACTGTCAATAATATCAGGAATATCATCGATGATGTATTCTTCCATAGAGAGTGTGTTAGCCATTCCTATAATGTGGTGCGTAGACTGATGTTGTGCAAGCGATTTGTAAAACTGTTGCCAAGTTATTGATATGTCTGGGAATTGAACATGTGTTAGATTGGATTGGAATGCATAAACTGCAATCCAAGGTTCATCTGATAACTGATAACTAAAATCAGAGTATGTGTCTACTGGAATCATGACGATTGATTCCAGCTTGAATGATACTATCTCCGTAACGATATCAACGATTGTCTTCATTATTTCGTCATTTTTATCAAAAAAAATGTATATGGAATCAAGATGATACCGCTCAGCCGGTTCTTTTTTAGATTCCTCATACTCCACAGCAATTTGACCAGCTGATACCGCAGGTGTAATGATTCCAACAATGAAACTACAAATTATAAGCACAGAAATAACTTGATTCCGGATATTTCGTCCACGCATATCTGACACTCCTCCTTGACCCAGATCGCCTTGGAAAAACAGGAAGTAACGATAATTTCCAACGTGAATATCATCCCTCCTGAGTGACTTCTCCCAACAGCGGAACATTTTTTGTAGAGTACTAGTCGTTATAATTGTTGGCACAGAATGTAAGCAAAATGAAAAAACAAAAAAAAGTGAAATGAATCCAAACATATTTGAAAGAATACTCATCTGAGCATAATTTTAGTGATACTCCCGGGATTCAACTCACGTTCTAGGGACTGAAATACCTCATAATTAAGACGGGCAGTAATAGTTATACTATCTTCATTATAGGATTCCGATTCAATTATAGCATCCTCATGAAGTCTTGAAATGATTGACATTCCAAAATCGCCGTAAGGCAACGAAATTGAATAGAGGATAAGTTGTGGTAGTATTTGTTCCAATGCGGCAACGAGTTCATCAAGATGCGCATGAGTCTCTGCAGAAATAGGAACAACTGCAGCAGAAATCTCTGCTAGTATATCTTCCCGTTCTTGTACATCATTTTCATCCATAAGATCAATTTTATTGAGTGCAGTAACTATTGGAATTCCATTAGCACCAATTTCATTGAACGTGTCAAGGCAGGTGTCGACTTTTCGATCCATCTCTTCGATTGTGTCAGAAGCATCAACAACAAGAATGATAATATCAGCGTCAGCTACTTCCATGAGGGTTGTATTGAATGCTTGTAACAAAGCTTTAGGGAGACTACTAATAAAACCTACAGAGTCAGAAAGAACAATCTGCCTGCCGGGTAAATCAAGTTCAGCCGCTTTCGTAGCCAAAGTAGTGAAAAGTTTGTCAGCAATCTCCACACCGGATGCTGTCAATGCGTGATGGAGGGTGCTTTTCCCCGCATTTGTATAACCAGCTAGTGCGATTTCAATAAAGCCTTCTTTTACACGCTTTTTCTTTTTCAGCACTTGTGCTTCAGATATCTTCTCAAGCTTCTCAGTTATTACAGATATCCTTCTACGTTGCTCCTGTATTTTCAAATTTAGGAGGTCTTCTCCAGCACCGACCTGTTCTGCTACTGGACGGTCTCCAGTATGCTCCTTCGCTAATCTCATCCGAATCTGATGTCGCTCAAAAGGTAATTCGTATTTGAGCCGAGCTTGCTCGATCTGTAGTTTTGCTTGTTGTGTATTAGCATGCTTATCAAAAATTTCAAGAATGATTTGTGCTCTGTCCCTAACCTCTGTTTCCCACAACTCCATGAGTCTGAACATTTGGCTCGATTTGAGTTGAGGAGAGAATAAAACAAAATCGGGCTTATTGACCTCAATCCAAGTCTTGATCTCATCAGCTTTGCCACTGCGTATACCAAACTTGGCAGACGGGTCACTAACTATATCAAATGTACCTATTATTTCATAGTCTGCTGTAGTAGCAAGTGCAGCAAACTCTTCCAGTAAATCGGGGTCTCTGTATTTTCTTCGCTGGACAAGTAATGCAGTTGATTCACTCATTACTCTACTCAATGATAGTTGTGTCTTAAACAGTACTATTGTAGCTATGACATAGAGAAAGATTCATTGCCCAGCCATTAAGGTTTCATAGGGGACCACAAATGGCAAACTTCGAAATCAAAGCAAAGGATGGTCTTGCAAGATTAGGTAGATTCTCGACCAAACATGGAACAGTGAAGACACCATTGCTCATGCCAGTAATTCACCCGGGTAAATCTATTATTCCACCTAAGGCACTTGTTGAAGAATTTGGGTTTCAGATGGTAATTACAAATTCATACATTATTAATTCTCATGAAAGATACAGAGAGAAGGCGATAGCAGAGGGCGTCCATGCTCTCTTAGATTTCAATCATCCAATCATGACCGACTCTGGAACCTTCCAGATGTACTTCCATAATCTTCCCGAGGAAGAAATAGACCCAATTGCCATAATAGAATTTCAGAAGCAAATCAAGACCGATATAGGAACTATTCTGGATGCTTTCTCAAAACCTGATGTCGGGAGAGAGCAAGTAGAGAAAGATGTCAAACTCTCTCTAGAACGGGCAAGAATGTCTGTAGGACTCAAGGGGGATATGATGCTTGCTGGGACTGTTCAGGGTGGAATCTTCGAAGACTTACGAGAACAGTCAGCTAAAGCTATGGGAGCACTGGATTTTGATGTTTACCCAATAGGAGGTGTTGTTCCATTGATGGAAATGTACAGATATGCAGATATTGTCCGAGTGACGCTAGCTGCAAAGAAGTATCTGCCACCGGATAGACCAGTGCACCTCTTCGGATGCGGTCACCCGATGTTATTTGCCCAAGCATCTCTTTTAGGATGTGACTTTTTTGATTCAGCATCGTATGCTAAATTTGCAGAAAAAGGGAGAATGCTCCTCACCACTGGGACAATTCATCTCAAAGATCTTACAGAACTACCATGTGATTGCCCAGTTTGTAGTAGTACTACTGCTAGTGAAATGCAAGGTCTTCCAAATGAGGAAAAATCTCTCGCCCTTATGCGTCATAATCTGTATGTTTCAGTGGCAGAGATGCGGCGGGTAAGACAGGCAATTGCTGATGGGAAACTCTTTGAGCTAGC
>Ga0307419_10000412_pt1 | contig 21327 bp, 28 predicted proteins | sample SalMarWE160230MG_2_FD_202512 | JGI IMG/M metagenome (GOLD analysis project Ga0307419, IMG submission 202512) | Salt marsh sediment microbial communities from the Plum Island Ecosystem LTER, Massachusetts, United States - WE1602-30 | ecosystem: Environmental > Aquatic > Marine > Intertidal zone... | reverse complement strand
TATTCTGAAAGTCCCTTGTAAGCGGGGTCGTTCTTGTAGTCTTCCTGCCCTGACATGAAATAAAGGATGTCAGGAATCTTTTTATGTGTTGGGTGTGCCTAATCCCCTGCGGGGGGCTTGTTCACGCAGAGCTTCTCAACTTCTTTTCAGTTATTGATTCCAGCTTTCTTATGATTCTCTTGATTTGACTTTCCTTCCTTCTGAGATAATCATCACTCACGGAACGGCCGTAATATTTGATTCCGGCCCGCTTCTTTCTCATTTCGTTAATGAGCTCTATCTCATATCCCCTCATCTCACCATACTTCTTAATGTAGTTTATGCTGCTCGTGTGGGCACCAGCAGCATCGCTCCTGGTTTTGTAACCGTCTATGCACATGATAGCAGTCACTAACTCGAGCAGGGATTCATAGTATTCCTCTATTATCATAGGGGTGAATTTTTCACTGCCACCATCCTTCAGGAGTTTTATGGTTTCCATCCTGACGCTGACCATATCCAGAAGGCTCTTTGCCCTCTCCCGGTCCGGGGTTGTTTCTATGACATCCATTATAAAACCTTGAGATAGCCCCTCATTACTATGCCGTTTATTATGTTATTCCTGAGTTCCTTGGGGAACCTGTTGATGCTGGTACTGAAATGCGTGCTTATGTTCCTCTTGAGGACGGCCTCATATTTTTCCATGTTCATTTTCTTCTCATCCGATTCAACAAAAAGGTCAACATCGCTACCCTTCACGTCTTCACCCCTTGATGCTGAGCCAAAGAGAACAATGTTGTCAGGGGAACACTGCTCTGAAATGTGCTCGAGAGCGCCCGATTCCTCGAGCCTGAAGAGCATGTCCATTTTCTTGTAGAACCTGAAGAGCTCGCTGTTCCTGTTTGACCAGTATACAGGATAGGAGATTCCCCTGGACCTTGTCACAAGGGGGTAGCCGGGAATGCCCTCCCTAGAGAGCTTGTCAAGATGAAGCTTTACTGATGTTGGGGCCAGTTCCAGTTGCTTGGATATCCACCTTATGGTGAAGCCCTCCTTCGGCACAGGGTCATCAAAGAAAACCTGCAAAACTCTCCACACGCTATATCTTTGTATCATATGTAACATTATTATTCTATATAATATATAAATGTTTCAGTTAATCTAATCCCCTGCGGGGGGCTTGTTCACGTAGAGCCTCTCAACGAGTTCCTTCCTCGCGAACTTCTTGATTCCCTCCGTCAAATCCGCAGGCCAGTTCTTTTCATCGAGGATTTTCTCCAGCTTCCAGGTGTCCAGCATCGAGAAATCGTTCCAGTGGCCCGACCTTCGGATGAAGGCGTCAAGCTCTTCCCTGTTCTCATCCTTCTTTCCCGGGAATTTCCAGACGTCCTTCCTCCATACCCTGATGCTTGAGTCAGAGCCCGATACCATGATGATACCCTCCTTCCTGGAGTAGGCGAGCAAGGCCTCTTTCACCTTTTCAATCTCCTCATCGAGCTCGTTCTTCCTGTTCCTGAGCTCCACGAACTTGTTGACGAGATTGACCCCGGGCTCCTTGAGGTATTCGTTAGGTGGGAGGGAATTCGTTTTTGCCTGGTGCTTTGTCATTGGGCATTCGACCCTGAACTCACACCAGTCACAGAGCTTCGAGGGGGTCGGGTGGAAGTCCTTCTCATTCTCTACCTCATCGATGAGCTTTATGGTCTCCTTCCGGAGGGTTTCCAGCTCTTCCATACTCTTCTCCGTGACGAACTCCTTGTCGTGGGCAAGGAAATGCCAGACCAGCCTTACCCTCTCAGCGTCCTGGTAGTCCTTGAGGACAGCGAGAGCATAGAGGGCGAGCTGCCTGTCATCCTCGAGGTATTCGTTTATTGGAAGCTCCGCGTTGGTCTTGTAATCGTGAATCTCATAGATGCCCTTCCCCGCATAGACTAGCCTGTCCATGTAGCCCTGGAGCTTGTATCTCCCTTCGCTGTCAAGTTTTATCACGACCCTCTTCTCGAGCCCTATGGTCCTGTCCTGGTCAAAGGGCTTGTATTTTTCGTAATAATCAGAGATGAACTTCTCGCCCATCTTCCTGTAGTTCTCCTGGCCGTATTCCTTCCTCACTATTATTATCCCCGGATTCCAGTTCTTCTTCCAATGTGAATTATACCAGTCAAGGATGTCCTTGAGGGTGTCGTGCTTCTGGTGCCTGAGGTCCCTGTAGAGCTTCTCGAGGGTCTTGTGGACCATGGAACCCATGAAAGCCTCGACCCCCTGGCTCACATCGGTCTTGAGCTTGTCGATATACTTGTATCTGAACTTTAGCTTGCAGTTCTCGAACGTGGAGAGCCTGGAGTGGGAGAACATGGCCATATTCATAATTCAGGCAAGGATATTAAAAGCTAATGATGGGTGCGTTCCGCTATTCCGCTATCAGCTTACAGACGCCGGCGGCTTTGTTATATGGGCCCAGTCGCAAGCTGATAAGCAACATACAAATTCTTGAAAGGATATTGATTAGAAAAAAGCGTTCGTGGAAAAACGAAAATAATTAATAATCATGATGACTGTATGGGCTATGATAACGCGAACCCCTTTCCATCTTGTTTCTGGCGTCATCGCAAATCTCTTTTCCCAGCCGCCCCCTATGGTATCCTATCTTGTATGCCACGACGCATGCCGCGGGGTATGAGCCATTATCGTGTTGTTTATCCAAACTTATATTTGGTTCCATTCCAGAAAGGCCATGGATGTTTCCTATGAACAACCAGTTCCTTGCACTCTCCAGACTATAATCCTTCATTGCTTCCAGTTCCCTTTCCATCTCCCTGATATAAATCTTTTTTAGCTCCTCGTTTTTCATAAAGGACTTTCTTTTATCCGGGTGTCCATGTTTCCATGCATCCCTTGCAGCAAAAAGGGCAATCCTTTCTTTTTCTGTAAGCATTTTGTTTTCCTCTTCACAGAGCAGAATCTCAGCGATATCTAGATCCATAAACTTAATGAAATGCAAAGAAATAAAAGCGCTTCTATCTACTTCCCGAAGGTCTTCTTATAGAGGTTCCAGGTCCGGATGAACTCCGCGTGGGGCCAGGCAAGGGGAAGGGTTATGTATGCAACCCCCTTCTTGAACATGGGGTGCTTCCTCGTGTTCTCAATCATTATGAGGCGGTCCTTCCTCATTATGCCGGCGTCCTCGAAGTCGCTCACGTATTCCTCGAACTCCTTCACCGTCGCGATGTGCTCGGGAAGCATGTCCTTCCATGATATCCCGATTACCCAGTCCAGAAGGGCATCTGCTTTTTTCCTGTTCCCAAGGCGGATGTAGTGCCTCGCCAGCATCAGGGTGAAATGGGGCCAGGGTCCCCACCCGCCATTGTTCCGGCCCTGGTGTTTGGGATACCTGCAGAGGCCACCGAGCTCTTTGTTCCAGAGCTCCCTCTCCATCCTCCTTATCGTGGAGGTAATCCTGATGTCATTGTCAGGGAAGACACCGAACTCGCACAGGGCGAGGCAGCCCGTGTCAGCGTCGTTCTCTATGGAGCTTGAATCATCAAGCCTTATGGTCTTTATGAAGCTCCTGAGACTGGTGTCCCACATGTAGCTTTTTATGCCGTTCCTGATGAGGTTGGCTGACTCCAGCCATTTTATCCTTTCCTTCTTCAGCTCGAGTCCTAACTGATAAGCCTGCTCGAGCGCTGAAAAGCACGTTGCGTTCGCCCATATCTCCAGGCCCTCCTCCAGGGGAGGGAACTCATGGACGGAGTTCGGCGTGAACACGAGGCCCTTGTCCTTGTGGATGTTCTTTATTATGTATCTCAAGGATGCCTCAACAGTATTCCATTGTTCCCTTGCAAACTTCAGGTCCCGGGAAGCCTTCACATATGCTGCCAGCGCATAAATCGTGAGGGCGGTCCCGTCTATCTGGATGGGCTTGTAGGACGCGTCTATACCGTCGTTCTCTACCCGCTGCGGGAACGCGCCGGAAGTTAGCTGGGTCTTTAGTATGAATTTCAGGGACTTCCTTGCCTCCCTGAAGAGCCCCGCGGAAACGAAACCCAGTATGCAGATTGCATTGTCCCTGGGATAGATATAAGGGTATCTCTCACCGGGCGGGGTTGCGAGACAGCCTCCTGACCTCAACTGGACCTTCCTGAGTGTCTTTATTGATTTCCTGTAGATTTTTTCTGCCTTGCCGCGCTCCATCAGAACTCCTCCAGAAACCTCAAGACCGCGGAGTTCCATCCTTCGGGGCCCCTTCCGTCACATCTTATGAAGGCTCCTGATTTCGAGGCGTGGCTACCGTCATGCCTCTTCAGGAGATATGGGACGCTGACCATCCTTAGGAGAGGGAAGTCGTTCTCAGAATCCCCGAGGCCTGCGGTGACGAGGGGCTTCCCTGCATCAAGGTCGTAGAGGCCCGAAAGGATTCCTGCTGCTATGCCCTTCCCTCCACTGCTTCCAAGGAGGTGGTAGAATCTCCCTCCCTTCGTTGTCCTGAGCTTGTTCTTCCTTGCGAACTCCCTCACTTCGGCCTCCTGCTTCCCATCGGCCATGACAAAGGGCTCGTCGAACTCCCTCTTCATCGCGAGCCTTGCCTCCCCCGCGGAAAGGCCTGTGAGCTTCATTACCTCCCTGGGTGTCATGTCACCGAAACCCCTTACCTTGAGGCCATTCTTCTGCATCTTCATGATTGCTTCCCTGAGCTCCCTGTAGGGCCTTCCCAGGATAATCACATAATATTTCCCGGACAGCTTTGCCTGAACAGGTCTCCTGCTGAAGTAACCTCTGGGGACGAATATTGCTTCTCCGTTCTCTGCGATGAAGGGCTCCCTGTTTCCAATCCTTCTCCTGCACACCTCGATCTCGGCGCGGGTCTTGCTCGTGCAGAATATGACAGGGACGTCCAACCTCCTGGCGAGCCTCAGGGCAGGTTCTGCCTTCTTCCAGGAATAGGTCTCGTGGTCCAGGAGCGTCCCGTCCAGGTCAGTGAATATCAGCTTGTCAGCTTTCTTGCGCATCGTTTTATTATTGTCCCGGGGCTTAAAATATGGTTTGTGTTTTCTGTTAATATCTTTGACATGCTTGCGAATAAAAGGGTTATTTTCCGCTAACGTTTGTTTCCGAAGGAAATCTTACAGTCTGCTGTAAGAGATGTGTGCTGTATCTCTTGTGTTTGCACACAAGACTGCCTGCGTCAGCGGTGCATTGGGAGCAATTAGTATTCGTTTTTGTTACCTGCCTATTGGTTATCTGGCGAGAAGGTTAACAGTAAAAGGGTTATTTCATGAACCTCTCCTCCCACTCGTCCATCTCCCTGTCAGTCGGTCTCTTCGGAGGCCGCTTCCTTCTGAAAGGTTCGGCGTATTTGCCGTGGAGGAGGAGGCCTGCGATTATCCCGACACCTATTCCGAAGAGGTGGGCCTCGTGGGCGACGTTGTCCGGGGCAATTATACCGATGAAATCGATTAGTATCCAGACAGCGGCTCCTATTATCATTGGCATGGGTGCTCCCATTACCCAGACGACCAGCCTCGGCCTGAGAAGGGCAAGGCATCCCATGACACCGAACACCGCCCCTGATGCGCCAACGGTGGCTGTGTAGAGGAAGACGCCCGCAATCCCTGCCGCAAGGCCTGAAAGCAGGTAAATAACGAGGAATTTCCTGCTGCCTATCACGCTCTCGAGTATTGAGCCGAACAGGAGAAGGGCGAACATGTTGTAACCGAGGTGTAGGATGTCTGCGTGGACGAGCGTGTAGCTAATCAGGGTCCATGGCCTTGACCACACCTCCGAGGAGACGAGCGCGAGGGAACTGAAGACCTGATGGTACCAGAACTGCTGGAGCAGGAAGACCAGCCCACACAGGGCTGCAACCGAAATGGTGGCGTAGGGGTATCTCATCGTAAAGGTTTTCTTTCAGGGCTTATATTCGTTACAAGCCTGATTTAGTTGGCCGTCTGCGTGGGCTTAATAGTGACGGCTTTTCGCATCGTGTTCATGGGCTTTTAGTTGGCCGTCTGCGTGGGCTTAATAGTGACGGCTTTTCGCATCGTGTTCATGGGTTCGGTCAGTTGTCTGTCCTCGCCTTCAGTATGCTCCTGGCGAATTCCCTTGCTGCCTTGAGGTCGTGCTCTGTGGGGCTCTTCCTGCTGAAGAACAAGAACTTCCCCCTGCATCCCCATTTCCCGATTATCTTGGCTCCTGCCTTAGTGAAGACTTCTTCCATCTCAGTGACCGCGTTCCACTGGCCGCCGAAGGTCCCGAAGACTGCAATCTTCCTGTTCTTTACATTGACCCTCTGGGTTATGCTGACTATCTCCTTGTCAGGGCTTCCGCCATAGTTTCCTGAGCCTATGAAGGCGATGTCAAAATTAGATATCCTGGGATTGGTCCTCAGGTCCTTTGCCTTGGTCTTTGCTTCCTCTGCTATGGCCTCGGCAATCTTCTTGGTGCTTCCTCCCCTGGAAACATACAGGACCTCGACCCTCATACTATTATTTTGTCAAGCGGATATTAAAGCATATTGCTGGCGTGCAGGCTACCTTCCGAAGGTCTTTACGACCCCCCGGAACATAAGGTATATCGCGGCCAGGATTATCGTGTATTCTATTATCATTCCCGCTGCAAAGCTCGCAAAGTTCCCCTCGCCCGGAGGGGTTTCTGTCCCCGCCGCCATCGGAAGCTGGAGGGTAGCGCTCCCCAGGCTCGTTGAGAAACCCTGGTCAAGGTAATAGGTGTTCATCAGTAGAAAGAGAAATGCCGATACCACGAGCGAGAGGGCGAGCGTGCTTTTCCTGTCCATGCTATAGAATTGGGCGTGGTGGCTTTTATTTGTTTAATTGCGTGTTCCGACGGGATAGTTATTTAATTCCCGCGGTCATAATTCAAGTGTGGTTTTATGGAGGAATGGAAAGAGCTCTCTCTTCACCAGCTGAAGAGGCTTGCCAAGGGAAGGGCAGGCAGGGTAGCAGAGCTCCGGATGGAGCTCAAGGTCATTGAAGGCATAATAGAGGCAAAGATAAGGTCAGGCGACTTCTCCGGGAAAGAGCTTCCGACGAAGGACACCAGGAAACCTGAGCAAAGGCCTGAACCCAGGCCGGAGCCACCTAAGGAGCAGCCAACCCAGACAGCGCAGGACGGCCAGGAGCCGCTGATTAGAAGCGCGCAGCCACAGACAACGCAGCCAGCGCAGCAGTCGCTTGGCAGTGAGGAAAAGAAGCACCCTGGTTTTGAGAAGAAGGATGAAAAGCCGAAGCCTTCCAACCCACACGCCTTCAAAGAGATTGATTAGAACCCTTTTACTGCTAACCAAATCGCCAGTTATCTGTGACGAGTAATAATTGCTGACAAAAGGTCTGCATCTCCCATATAAACAATGCAGAGATGTCTGTGTCTCCAATGATATTGCCGCAGAGACGTCTCAGCGTCCTTTGTGATGTGAGACGCTGATCTCTTGTCAAATTACAATGAGAGAGACAAGACTTCACCCAAAAAACGAACGTCCTTTCAAGAATTTACAGGTTGCTCCCCCGCTTTTCAAGTCCATGAGCAATATAGCCAATCCTGGGTTCGAAAGCTCGTAAGCGGGGAAAGCTTTAAATACCAGTTGTTATAAATATATAACATAATGTTAGAAATATATAACAGGTGTCCAGATGGAAGATAAGAAACGGCTCCGGTTCATGAAGGTCTTCGGTGCAGTGCTAGTGACCTTCATCGTGGCTTTCCTCGCATACGTCTTCATGATAGAGTCAGCATCAGGCTTTGACCCCATGCTCCTCATCATTCTCCTGCCGGCGGCTGCCATCATAATTACACTCATGCTGAACATAAGCAGGCTCGGCGCCGGTGTCAGGTCAGGCCTTCCCCTCAGGGACGAGATGTCCGACAAGATAAAGAACAGGGCGGGGTACCTGAGCCTCATGGCAACGCTCTACTTCGTGCTGGGCCTCATGTTTTACCACGGGTTTCTGGTGGAGGACTATGGCTTCCCTGGATTGGTGGTGAGGCACGCGATGATGGTGACCCTGATTTTCATGCTCTGCTCGTTCGGCCTGATATGGCTCATCCTGAACAGGAGAGGGAACGTATGATGGAAAAGACGTTATTGAACATGCTGTGGAAGGCCTGAGCGAACAATGGATATAGGGAGGACTGCACATGAAAGAGGAAATGTACAGGAGAACCCAAGCAGCCGTTGTGGTTGTCATTGGAATGGGAGTCGCGGTATCGGTTATTTATGATAACATCTACCTGGCGCTGGCATTCGTGCTTTCGGGGATGGCTGTCATGTATGTTTCCAGGAAGAGGGTCAGCGGGATAATGACAGACGAGATGGTGCACAGAATCAGCGAGAAGGCGTCGATGAGAGCATACCAGACATTCGTTCCTGCCGCGGCTTTCATGGGAATGTTCATGGTAGTATCCGGGTGGTTCCCGGGAACCGAGGCTCTGGGGCAGGTTATAGTATACTCGGCACTTGTGCTTATGTTGCTGTACACGATGTTCTATTCACACTACAGCAGGAGAGGGAACGTATAGTGGAACCATGAAGAACAGGATAAAGGAACTCAGGGCCAGGCACAACCTGACACAGGAGGAGTTGGCAAAGATGGTAGGGGTAAGGAGGGAGACCATCGTCTTCCTGGAGAAGGGGAAATACAACCCCTCCCTGAGGCTCGCCCACGACATAGCGAAAGCCCTAAAGACAAGGATAGACGAGCTCTTCGTTTTCGATGATTAGTTTTCACGTTTTTTTGGAGGGGCGTCTGGATAGATGCATCTAAAAAAGATAAAACGCAGGGGGATTCCCCTGCCAAAATGATTTTTTAAGCTTCCAAATCCTTCTTTGAAAGCACGGTGACTGATGTTCTCAGGTCGTCCTTCTCTGTTCCGACGAGGAACTTGACACCACTCCTGAAGGCGGCCTCGCTTATGTTGTAATTGACCTTGCCATCCATTATCACGGCACGCGGGTCGTCAACCGTCCTTATCGTGGATTCGAGCTCGCTTACCGGGACCTTTCCCATGAGCTCATTCTTGTCATTGAATATGCAAGCCTCCTTGCTTCCCTCTAGCTCCTTCAATGTCTTGATGAAGAGGGTCTTCTCGCTCTCGGTGAGCCTGGCCCTGGGCCTTGGCGAGGATGAAAATTCCCTCCTGTCGGAGAACCTGGAATCGCTCCTGCCTCTTGAAAAGCCTCTGGATGAGTCTCTTGAGTAGCTCCTGGGTGAGTCTCTTGAGTAGCTTCTGGGTGAGTCTCTTGAGTAGCTCCTGGGTGAGTCTCTTGAGTAACCTCTTGAATCACCGCCTCTTGACACCCCACCTCTCGATGAGCCTCTGGAATCCCTCGGTGAGCCTGAGTACCTGCTGGGAACGGATTCGAACCTGCTCTGGACAGGCGTCCTGCTCCTTGAGGGTGCTGATGTCCTCGGCGTGGATGATGTCCTCACCGGACTTGTTTCCGGCTCTGGCTCTTCCCTCTTCACCGTCTTCCTTGTGGTTCTCTTTCCTGCCACGAGGTCAGCGAACTGGTCCGCAGGGAGCTTGTCCCTGAGGGCCTTGAATATCTCCTTCTTTGCAAGCTCTTCGACCTCCTTGTTCTCAGGGGCCTGGGCTATGTAGTCTATGTCTATCATCTGGGCGAGCTCCTTTGCTATGAGCTTCCCGCCCCTGTCACCGTCAATGAAGAGGGTGACTGTCTTCCTCTTTGCAAGCTCTGCTATCTCCGGGGAGACGGACGTTCCCTCTATCCCGACGGCGTTCCTGACGCCGAACTTTAGCATGTTGATGACATCTGCCCTTCCTTCAACTATTATTATGTCATCTGAATCCAGGACACCGGGACCTGCAGGAAGGCCAAAAACCTCCGTGACCTCGTCGACCCTGACAGCCTCCTTTATCTGCTCTGATATCTCGCTGCTGTCAGGAACTCCTGCATCGCTCAGCTTCTGGAGTATGTCCTTTGCCTTGTCAACGACGTACTTCCTCTTGTCAGAGCGGGTGTCCTCCACCTCTATGAGCTTTATGTCAGCTGTGCAGGGTCCTACCCTCTCGATGGTTTCCAGAGTAGCTGCTATCAAGGCAGTCTCTGAAGCGTCCAAAGAAGAAGGAATGATAATCTCACCTTCTGAGTTTCCGTTCTTGGACTCTATCTTTACGTCAATCCTTCCTATCCTTCCGGTTCTCTGGAGCTCTCTCAAGTCGAGCTCGTTGCCGAGCAGACCTTCCGTCTGCCCGAACACGGCACCTATGATGTCAGGCTTTTCCACGACTCCTTTTGCCTTTATCTGTGCCCTTATTACGTATTTTGTTGATGTTGGCGCCAATTTCGCCATAATCATCACCTTCCCTGATTTTCAGTAACGGCCTGTCCAAATCAGCCAGGTCGAGTAATCTCGTGATAGAGTTCAATTCCTCTATCTTCGTGAAACCAGAATCCAGAAATTTCCTTCGCTTTGCCCTGTTCGGGTGAAGCCTGCGCGCGCGGAGCAATTCAGCCAATTCCGCCGCCATCCGCTTTCCTTCACGGTCAAAGTCAGTGAGGATTATGATATCTGAATTCCTGTGAAATTCCCTAAGCCTCTCCGCCTCTGTCACTATGCGGAGCAAGGGTCTCCCTCTGATTACTAGGATAAACTTTAGACCCAGGGTATTTAAGCCTTTCGCATCCTTCTTCCCCTCCACGATGACGATATCCTCGCGGATTTCCCTGATATGTTCGAAGAACCTGTCCCATTGCCTCTGGGTCCTCATGGATAAGGGTTGGCGGGAGGGGTTAAAAATGCCTGAACCCTGGTTTATTTCATGGCTTCCCTGTAGATGTAGGCAATGAGGAAGAGGGTCCCCAGGACGAAGACCACGGTGGCGAAGATGCCCAGCCACCCGTAGTTGACGTCGAACATGTATCCGGTTACTATTATGAAGAGCAGTATGAGATAAGCAACGGAGAAGAGAGGAATCGCGTTCTTCTTGTTGAGCTTCATGCTTAATATTCGCGTCCAATCCATTAAAAGGTTTATGGAGAGATTTCATAGAGAATTGTATCTGCATGGTAATTAAGTGACTCCAAGCGGTTTGAGAATTTACTGCCTTTTAGATTAGATGCAAAAATAACCCTCTGGGTAATATTCCCGGGCAAAATCATCGAGCCTGGTCGATAATTCAGCAAAGAGTTCCCAGTTCTGCCAGACCGGTAAATCCATATGACCGGCCAGAGCATTATCGTCACGGTCATCACGAATCTTTATTCCATGAACCCTTTCATCCGGCTGCGGGACAATAGCGAAATCCTCTTCTTCCAGAGCAGTAAATATGGAGTCCTGCCTTTCAATCTTGTAAACGTTTGCGACCTTTTTCATGGATTGTGAGACATAATCACCCAGCCTTCCTGATGGGATTCTGGTAACCGGATATATGTATAATGGTTCATAGACGCAGAGTAGTGAGGTTACCGGATTTATGTATCCGGCCACGTGACTGTTTTTATTAGAATCTTCAATGTTTATTCTGCTCACAGGAGCCGTTTCAATCAGGGGGGTCCTTGCAACGAATCCCCTTTTTTTTAATCTAGCAATCAGGGACCTTAGGTCGCCTGGGCTTTCAATCCTGTAGGCATTCGCGATTTCTAGCATAGACTCTAGTTCAAACCAAATTATTTAAAGCGTTTCTATTTGACTGCATGGCAGTCAAGGATTCCTATTTTTCCCAGGCAGGCACTATTAAGCGGCCTCCTACATTCTTGAACCTGTTGCGCCTTATAGGATAAAGAATAGCGCCTTCGGTCGTTGCTGCTGCGTAAGTGTGGCACGGCCTATCGAACAGGTAAAGCGGCGTCCTCTATAAGTACCTCATGGAGATCCGGTATCCTGATGCCCGTGTCGTAGACCTTTCCCTTTTGTGAGCCGCATGCTGGGCAGTTGGTCCTCGCCGAGGGGTGCGGAGAAACCACGCGCTTAAGATTGCCTTTGGCCAGTTCCCCTATCAGTTCCTCATCAAAGCTTATTATGGAATGGCAGATTATGGACAGTCCGCAGTCAATTTCGTGGAACGTATACTCCCTGTCCCCGAGGCGGAGCGTGAACGAATTAGGCCTGAAGTCAACGAGATACTCCCTGCCGGAGCCATGGAAAGGGCAGAATCCCACGCCGTAATCCTTCTTCGCATGCCTGGCCTTTTCCTCCCGTTCTTTCTGGGTATCCTCCAAGAGTTTCACGTAAGACTTGACGAATCTGGAAAAGCCCTCCGGATCCTCCCTGGCGGCTTCCATTCCCCTTTCAACGTCCCTGTCACATCCGCGGAAATACATGTTATCCGGATGATTATTAGCCATAAAATTTAAATTGATTAGTTCATCCACCGGTCACAAATTAGTGGAATTCCTATTTAAAACACATATCCATTATTTAATCATGAAACCATTAGCATTGGTTCTGGGGGGAATTCTGCTCATTGTTCTGGTTTCCGGATGCACCCAAACCGGCCAGGTGGTTGGCCCTAGTGACACAGGAGACGGGATTCAGAATGCCACACCGCCCGTTGACGAGACACCTGACGTTCCGGTAGTGAAGGACAGGGATTACACCTCAATGAAGGACATAGTGACTGACCCGCTACTCTACAAGGGAAGGAGCATCTGGGTAACCGGGGTCCTCAAGCAATACTACTGGGCACCTGAAGACTACTACATAGAGGACGGCCAGGGATACGCAGTCAGAATGGAGAAGGTAGACCTCTACAACTTCGAGCTGAACAAGAAGTATGACGCGAGGGGAACGGTTCAGGTAAACGAATACTGCGAATGCGAGACCAGGGAGCCCATATACCTGTGGAGGGACTATGGCGAGATAGTCGTTGAGGACTGCATAGAGCTCGGGAGGTGCGTGCCGGGAAGCTACAGGTCATATTCGAATGACCCCGCCACTTACTGCTTCTGTGAGGTCCAGCAGTTCTTCAAATACTACTGGGCGCCGGAGGGAAGGACGAACGTGAAGGGCTGTCCGACCACGGAAGAGAGGAGATGCCAGCAGGGTTCCTTTGAGCACGACGACCCATACATCCTTGTTGAGCAGATAGAGGCCGCCTAGGGGCCTCTTCTGCGGTTTTTCTTCGGTTTTTGCAGGCGAAGCTATGGGCTATTTTTATTCCGGCTGGACAATTATTAGTATGAAGGAGGGTCGTAGTGTCAGGGTAAGGTATGCGCTGCTGTTTGCAGGCATCTTGCTGCTGCTTCCTGTTTTTGGTTCCGGGGCAGAGCTCACCGTTGACCCGAACGTCACAGGGTATGTGGTTAACAGGACGTTCAATTTCACCGTGAACAATACCGACCCCACAATGAACATGACTTGTTTCTGGATATTCCTTAACGGCAGCTTTTCGTATGTGGACGGCACGAACGGGACGAGTGCCGGAAACAGCGATTTCTCTAATGAAACGTCCTATGCTTTCTGGGTAAACAGCACCAACGGAGGGTTGGTGGAGAACGGGACGACCCAATGGTTCTGGCTGAACCTGACCGTTCCCCAGGCATCTGGGAATTACAGCTTCATCGCGAACCTGACGTATGCGAACGGGACCAATGAAACCAAGGCCTTAAACATAACGGTAAACTGCTCACAGGAGCTGGTGGCTGATATGAACCTGCCAGCTGGCGGGGGTTATCTGTGGGGCGGGCCTGTCCCATTCTACGGGAGGGTTCTGGATGCCTGCGGAAAGCTGGTTGGGGGTGCGGATGTTATATATAGTATATATAAGAACCCGAACACCTACAACAGGACCAACACGAATCCGACGCACAACTCCACAGGGCAGTGGTCGGAAGCCAATGGCTGGTATAACTTCACCTGGAGCGGGTCGGATGCAGAGAGGACGGTGGGGTGGTATAACGTCACTTTCTACGTATCGAAGACGGGGTATCCTGACAACTATTCCTTCAGCGAGGACGCCTTCCACCTGGGTTACCAGCCCTCGCTTTCCAGCGGCTCTGTGACGAGGACCTCGACTTGCCCCGAGGAGCACCAGTTCAGCGTTAACGTCAATGACGCTGACAATGACTACAACAACGTCAGCGTCCAGATAAGGAGATGGGACGACGGGTGGGGCAGCTGGGAGGTTGCGAACTGGACATACCAGGACGGACTGGTCTCACAGACCATCGAATTCTACCAGAATTTCAGCGGAGGGATGTTCCTTGCTGGTCTCTATTCATACAGGTTCTATACCATAGACGAGTTCGGCTACAGCTACACCCTCAACGGGACAGACAACTTCACCATAAACAACTGCACCGATGTCCTCTCCATAGGTCTGGCTTCTCCGACCCTGCCCAACGGGAGCTACTCCAATTCCTCCAACCTCACGATTAACATAACATTCACCTCGGCCAACGCTGTCAATTGCACCCTCGAGTTCAGCAACGGGACAGCCACTAACTTTACTGATGATGCGTCAAGGGGGTGGTGCAACTTCACTCTAATCAGCCAGCCGGAGGGGCTCCATAACTATTCTGTCTGGATTAACAACACGTATGGGAACGTCAGCTGGAACGGGACATGGTCCATGGGGGTTGACCTGACTGACCCGGACGGCCTTAACTTCTCCTCCGGAACGACAGCGAACTCCACTAACCCAGTGAGGCAGGACTGGTTATTCGTAAACATTAGCTTCAATGACACCAATCCCTCTCACTGCATCCTGGCGCTCGAGAATGACAGCTCGCAGAACCTTACCATGAACGGGGGGCAGGGCAACTGCTCCCTGAACGTCACAGGACTTCCAACAAACAATTATAATTATTCCGTGTATGCCTTTGACCTTTCAGGGAGGTTTGCGTGGAACGGGACAAATTACGTGAATCTGGACATCACTCCCCCGGACATCGTTGTAAATATCCTCAACCTGTCCGAGAGCAATGTGACTTATAACGTGACGAGCCTTCCCTCCAGCCTCCTGGTGACGACCAGCGAGGCAGCCTCCCTCTGCTGGTTCAATATCAACGGGACCAATGAGACCAGCATGGGCAACTCCTCCCAGACGTCATGGAGCTCTCCACTGAGCATCCAGTACAACGGGACTTACGTCCTTAACATATCCTGCAACGATACGGTGGGGAACCTGAACTCTACTAACGTTTCGTTCAATTACGACAACACCACCCCTCCGTGCACAGAGAGCTGGTCATACGGGGCGTGGGGGCTCTGCCTGGGAGGCGTCCAGTACAGGACTGCAACTGACCTCAATTCGTGCGGGACTGTCCACAACAGGAGCGCCCTGTCGCAGGCATGCGGCGAAAGCGGGGGAGGCGGCGGCGGAGGGGCGGTGATTCCTCCGAGCAGCACCAGCGAGACAAAGGTCTGGGGGGCCATACTGATGAATACGTATTCAACGATGAGCATAAACAAGAACGCAATATCCCTGAAGAGGATAGGGTTCCAGACAACGAGCTCGCTGACAGCAATAAGCATAAAGGTCGAGAGGCTGGACGAGATAGAGGACAGGATAAACCTCACGGAGGGAAAGAGGCTCTACCAGTATGTCAACATAACCGCGACCGGCCTGCCTGAGGAGAGCCTGAGGAACGTTTCGATAGATTTCTGCGTCGATTATGAATGGCTCAATTTGAACAGCGTCCTGAAGGAAACCATAAAGCTGAAGAGGTTTTACAGAGGGGTTTGGCAGACTCTCATAACCAGTCTGGTTTCAGACAGCGGAGAGGAGGTCTGCTACACCTCGCAGACACAGGGATTCTCGTATTTTGCTATAACTGGTGACGCTGTCATTACTGAACAGCCCCAGGAAGAGTATAACGCGACCGGGAATGAAACATTGCCTCCAGAAACTGAATCCACCAGGCCAACCCTCCCGGTTGGTTCGGTGTGCCACCCGGGTGAGAGGACGTGCGTGGGGTGGAACGTCCTGCAGGAATGCAACGGTGACGGGACGGGTTGGGTAACCGTCACGGACTGCTTCTATGGGTGCAGCAACGCGCAGTGCAACACCCAGCTCGTGATAAGCATAGACTACAACCTCTTCTGGGCAGTGATAGGGATGGTCGCCGTCCTGCTGGCGATATGGGTGGTGCATTCGAAGAAGAGGGAAATCGAGGACTTCCTTTTCTGGCACTTCTGAACCTAAACGTTGAGCCAGAGGATGGTCAGGATGATGGCAAGGAATATCAGCATGAGAATTAGATGGAACGGTTTCCTTATAATCTCCCTGAACTGGTCTTTCATCATGTCACCTCACTTTATCGTGTGCTGGGATGATGCCATTATTATTGCAAGGACTATCCCCAGGGTTATTGCAATGGTTATGGAGTTCCTGAAGTCTATCACGCCATTGATTACGAACTGGGAACCCGTATTTGCAAGGAAGGCTGCTATTGCAGCCACCCCGAAGAAGAGCCAGAACCTCTTTATCCTTCCGTGAAGCATCCTTATCACTGTTATTAATTGTACGAGGTTGCTTAATAATGGATTTTGATTTAAAACAATAATGCGCTAATAAATGATTATGGACGAGGAGAAGCTCCATGAGATAATGGTTATGGAGGAGAAGAAGGCTGAGGATGCGCTCCTGAAGAAGAAAAGGTTCAGGATGACACCAGAGCAGAGGAAGAGATTCTATGAGTTCGTGATAATCCTGGCCATCGTGTTCGTGGTGAGCGTGGTTATTGTCTTCAATTACCAGGCAGGGATCGAGCAGGCCCTCAGGGACAGGCCGACCAGCACGGTCAACTTCTTCAGCCACAGGGACGAGGGGGCAACCATCTTCGTGGAGGTCGCTGCCACAGAGGCAGAGCGCGCCAGGGGCCTGATGAACAGGACATACATTCCCCCTGACCAGGGGATGCTGTTCATATTCCAGGACGAGGACGTCCGGAGCTTCTGGATGTGGCAGACCCTCATACCGCTAGACATGATATTCGTCTCTGCTGACAAGAAGATAGTCTACATACGGGATAATGTCCAGCCATGCTATACGAACGACTGCCCCAGCTACAATTCCTTGTATCCTGCCAAATACGTGGTCGAGGTGAACGGGGGGTTTTGCAAGCAGAACCAGGTTTATGAGGGCCAATACATTGAGATAAACATATAATCAGCTTACAGACGCCGGGGGCTTGTTTATGTTGGTTAAGTCGCAAGCTGATAAGCAACCGGAGAAATATTGAGATGCCTTTGTTACGATATATCTTTATTACTCTTTATCCTAATCTTAAGATATGAAGGTATGGATTCATACCCCCTATGACAAGCTGGGGTTCTTTGAGAAGATAACGGCGCTGGGAATAGAGATAGACCCGCAGAAGCCCGATTTCATAATAACGTATGGAGGGGACGGGACCGTCCTCTATTCTGAAAACGCCTATCCCGGCGTTCCCAAGATACCTGTCCTGAGGCACAGGGAATTCCTCCAGGCGAGGTATTACCCGAAGGAAGAACTCTCCTCTGTCCTGAAGAAGGTGAGGGAGGGGAAGTTCAGGCTGGACGAGAAGGCAAAGGTGGAGGCCTTCACCAACACAGGGAGGATAGTCGGTCTGAATGAAGTACAGGTGAGGACGAAGATTCCCTACAAGATGCTCAGGTTCGATGTCACCGCGCACAGGAAGAGCTTTGACAGCGTGATGGGGGACGGGATAATGGTGTCCACACCCTACGGCTCCACCGCATATTATTCCAACCTGGGGCACAAGCCCTTCAGGGAAGGGCTGAAGCTCGCCTTCAACAACTGCAATATAAGGCCCCCGCCAATAGGGGTCGGCGACGGGATAGTTCAGGTCAAGGTCAGGAGAGGTCCGGGGGTTGTGATAGCGGACAACAACCCCAACCTCATGGAGCTCAAGCAGGATACTGTCGTGACAATAAGGAAGTCCAGGGAAACCGCGAGGTTCGTGGTGGTCAGGTGAGGGTCTTTTTTAAGGAGAAATCCAAAGAAAGCTCATGAAAGAATCCCCTCTTCCGGTTGCCATATCTGCCCTCATAAACAGGAACAGGATACTTCTCATAAAGAGGATGGGCGGCGATTATGCAGGGCTCTGGGGGCTGCCCGGAGGGAAGGTGGAGAAGGGGGAACATCTCTCAGAGGCTGCTGTCAGGGAGATACTGGAGGAATCCGGAATAGAGGCGGAATTCAGGGGGCATTTGGCCATTGTTTCCGAGCACCTTGTGGAGAACGACGAGGTAAGGGAACATTTCCTGCTGCACGTCTGCGACCTCGTTCCAAAATCGACACGTATAACCCGGGAAAGGGAGGGCAGGCTTTCGTGGTTCGAACTTGACAATATAGAGGACATGAGGGACAGCATCATCCCGAGCGATTTCCTCATGATTGAGAGGATAATCAAGAAGAGGGAATCCGGGTATTACGACTGCGTCATCGAGAAGGTCGGGGACAGGCATCTTCTGAGAAAATTCGAGTGATTCTGGCCGGAGAGGGGCAAAAAACGTTTATAAACCATTAAATTAACTATCACTAGGTGGTTAAATGTCCGTTGGAGAAGGCTCTAAAGGAGGCCATGCTCCAGAAGGGGGGCTGACGCTTTATACCATAACCATTCCTGAAGAGGATACAAATTATTTTTTTCGTAAGACCGGTATTAGGGAATATGAGATATTTTTCTCGGCCGGGGAAGAAAGAAAATTAATAAGGGGAATAGGAAGGAATAAGAAAGGTGCTGTTTCTCACATAACGAATTATAAGAATTCTGAATTGCCGTGGCACATGGGGGGTGACATTAACACAGGCGAGGCTGTTGTTGTTGGACACGAGGTTTCGCTTAAATTTAAGAGGGGTTATGAAAATGCCCGGTACATGGGCCCTGGTGTGTATTTAGCTGAGATGATCGAGCCAAGAAAGAAGAGTATGCCTGAAAAGGAAAGAAAAAGATTCTCCGATGAATGCCGTGCTTACTCGTACCCTGAAGCGGAATCGTTCTTGATAAAAAAGCATGGAGCAAGATATGTATTCAAAAGAGATAGAGTAGAACACGATGTCCTTATTCAGAGAGCAGCTCCCATACACACCGTTCGCCTGGGACCGGTTGTTCCGGGAAATTTTCCAATCAGGGGTAGAAATGAAGAGGATGCCGTCAGGAATCTTGTAGGTTGGAGTTTTGATGATTTTATCAACTTCTTTGGGTATCGCGGACTTATCATAGGAGATGAAGAAGAGCCTGATGCGGGAAGGGAATCGTACATAAAGGAAACGGTTGGATGCATACTGGAATGTTGGGATAATGAAGAAGGTCCTGTCCAAATCTTTCCGGGCGAACAACTCAAGATGTTTAAACATGATATCTGATTCTGGCACGTTTTGCGCTGAAACGAATGCATGAACCTTAATAAAGGACAGAACCTAAACATATATAATGGCAAACGGGTTTGCGCAGGACACATTGCCCTTTCCAGAGAGGTTCGGGGAAAGCTACTTCTACGGGAAGAGGGAATCAAACTATTCCAATTACGAGACAATGAACCCGCACAGGCAGTTCAAGAGCGTGAGGTCCTTCATAAAGGGGCAGGGAATCAAAGGAAAATGTTTGGACGTCGGGTGCGCTTTCGGCTCGCTCCTGAAGAGGGTCTCCCCGCACTTTGACGAACTCCATGGATGTGATATCTCCAGGTTTGCCATTAAAAAAGCCACGGAGAAGGTTCCTGGCGCGGATTTCAGGGTAGCTGACGTGGGGAAAGGTCTTCCTTACCCTGATGGAACGTTTGACTGCATAACCGCCATGGACATCCTGGAGCACACCGAGTCCTTTGAGAGGAGCTTCGGCAATATGGTGAGGAAGCTGAAGGGAGGGGGGCATCTAATCTTTTCCGTTCCCATGGACAACCCCATAAGGAAGCTGTTCGGCTTCCTGGACAGGGACAAGACCCATATCTCCATCCTTCCCAAGCCGGAGATAATGAGGATAATAAGGAAGCACGGCATGAGGGTGGTAAGCAGGAGGTATGCATGTTCCTTCCCATTAATCCACAAGGTCAGGTTCATCCCAGCGGAGATTCAGTTCGTTCTGCAGAAGGTGTAGTCACCCAATCCTGTAAAAGAGCTTTATGCACGCCCCGAGGTCCTCGACGAGGTGCATCCTGAGCGCATCCTCAGGTGAGACCCATACGAACCTCTTGTGCTCCTCAGGTTTTATGATGACGTCCCTCCTCTCAGGGAGGCTTGTATGGAACATGTGATAGATTATGTCATAGCCGCCCTCTTCGTGGCTGACGAAAAGCTTCCTGAAATAACTGATGTCTTCCTTTCTGAGGGAGAAACCTGTCTCCTCCCGGATTTCCCTCAGAAGCGCTTCCTCAATGCCCTCGCCCGGGTCAATCTTCCCGGCAGGTACTCCCCACCTGTTCCCCTGAGACTTGTGGCCGTGCCTGTGGAGAAGAAGAATCTCCCCGCCGTGCTCAACGAAACAACTGACTATCTCGAACCTGGGACTGAATCCCCGGGGCATCCTTTCGTGTATCATATTGATAAAGAGGAAATGGGTTTAAATAATTCCCTTACTAAGCCCTTTTCAGAATTCTTAGAACATCATTCCAACCATTCTCCATGTTTTTGGTAGGTATTGTTTTCGCATATACAAAATCAGATTACCGGTCTCATGAAGGCCGTGGGCTGGAAAGCTTAAATTGCTTTCTGGCATAATGTTATCATGGGTAGAGCTAAGGGGCCTGACATTAATTGTGACGTGCTGATTGCAGAGGCTTATTGCATAGGCGGAAAGGATATACTGTTCTTTGCAAAAACGGACTTCCGTCCTTATCTGGATGTCGGTAAAGAAGAATATAGCAGATTCATGCGCGCGGTGGAGAGGGACAGGAAAGGTTAACCCAGCCCTCCAGAAAGGATAGCCGGACCAAGCCTTTTTTAAAACAAAGACTCAATTATAATCATGAAGTGGGGGCAGGCAATTTTCCTGGTTTTGCTGGCTTTCGTCATATCAGCAGGAACGATATTCAGCTTGTACGGGGACTGGCTCTGGTATAGCGCGGTCGGTTACCAGGCAATCTTCTCGACCATAATACTAAACAGCATAATCCTCGGCGCTGCCGCAATGGCAGGGTTCTTCATCTTCGTCACGCTCAATGTCTTCATTGCGAAGAGAAGGTCACTCAAGAAAAAATCAAGGGGGAAAACAAGGGGGGTTGATACCGGGCTGGCCATTGCCATCCTGTTCATTTCTCTCGGTATCGGGCTGGCATTCTCCAACTGGGAGGTGGTGTGGAGGTATCTCAACCAGGTCCCGTTCGGTGTGGCAGACCCGCTGTTCAGCCTTGACGTCTCGTTCTATGTGTTTACCCTTCCCCTGTGGGGTTACCTTTTCACGTATGCCGCGATTACGCTCCTCGCGGGGAT
>Ga0307419_10000411_pt1 | contig 21352 bp, 19 predicted proteins | sample SalMarWE160230MG_2_FD_202512 | JGI IMG/M metagenome (GOLD analysis project Ga0307419, IMG submission 202512) | Salt marsh sediment microbial communities from the Plum Island Ecosystem LTER, Massachusetts, United States - WE1602-30 | ecosystem: Environmental > Aquatic > Marine > Intertidal zone... | reverse complement strand
AACGCCTTGGACTTGTACTTCTCCTCGCGCGGCACCACGGTGAACAGGACCTCGCGGGCCGGCTTCGTGATCCCGTATCGGCCCGAACGGTACGCCACCTGGAGCGCCACCAGGACGGCGAGCAGCGGATAGGTCCCCAGCGCCAGGAACCCGAGCGCCACCGCCACCGGGATCAGGGCCAGGCTCACCCCGATTCCCACCCTCTTGATGATACGACCCGTCAGGTAGACCTGGAAGAGAATCGTGAGGAGGTTGACCGCGAGGTCGATCTTGGCGAAGAACGCCGTGCGCACGCCCCGATCCGCGATCGCGCGCCCCACCAGGTTGGCCTGCAGGAAGTAGAGGATCGTGGAGGCGAAGCTCATCAGGACGATGAAGCCGGCGATGCCCAGGAGGTAGGGCGACCGGAAGATCACCCGGATGCCGCTGAGGGCCGTACCGCCCAGCGGTTGGGCGGCGGCTCGGCGGCGGGGTTCCTCCGCGGCGGCGCGCACACCGGCGTCACCGCTCCCGGCCGTGGCCTCCGCCGCGACGCCCTCGCCCCGGCCGGCGTCGGTCACCTCGCTCCCGCCGCCGAACCGGCGGTGCAGGACCAGCGCGAACCAGGATGCGGCTTCGAGGGGCACGCAGGCCAGGAGGAGGAGCGTGAAGCGCGGCACGATCTCCGCGAGTCCGGCGGTGAGCGCCGAGCCGGCGATCCCCCCGAGCGAGCTCCCTACCGCTATGAAGCCGAACAGGCGCCGGGCCTGCTCGTTCCGGAAGCAGTCGGCCATGAAGCCCCAGAAGACGGTGACCACGAACAGGGCGAACACGCTCGTCCACACGTAGAAGGCGCGGTCGATCCAGGGGCGGGCGCTCACCGGGAGCACGTAGAGGGAAGCGAAGAAGGCGACCAGGCAGGCGATGAAGAAGCGGTTGGCGAGGGGCACGAACACGCCGCGCTGGTAGCGCGAGGCCACCCACGAGTAGAGGGGGACGGCCAGCAGCATCACCAGGAAGACGGCGGTCCACAGGACCTGCAGGTCGCCGCGGTTGGTGGTGCTGATCTCGTCCCGAACCGCCCGCAGTATGTAGTACGAGAATAGGATGCAGAAGCCGTAGGCCGTGGCCCACAGCATGGGGGCGATCTCGTCCTCGCGGACGTCGACCAGCTTCCGGATCACGGTCTCGAGCACTCGGGCCGCCGCGGCGGCGGTGGACCGAGGGGAGCTCGGTCCGCCGGCCTCAGTCCTTCCGCTCGCCCTGCTGGCGGTCCAGGACCAGCAGCCCGGCGGCAGAGTCCCCGATCCGCTCCAGCTGCTCGACCAGCTGGGTGAACGTCTTCTCCTCCTCGACCTGCTCGTCCACGAACCACTGCAGCATGACCTCGGCGGGATGGTCCGCCTCGGCTCGGGCCAGCTCGTACAGGTCGTCGATGTGGCCCGTCACCTTCTTCTCGTGCGCCAGGGCCGCCTGCATGGCGGCGAGCGGCGAGTCGTAGTCGGCCGCCGGCTTGTCGATGCCGCCGAGCTCGACGCGAGCGCCGCGGTCCTCCAGGTGCTCCAGGATGCGGAAGGCGTGCGTGCGCTCTTCGGCCGCCTGCGCCCGGAGCCAGCTCGCGAAGCCGCTCAGGGCCTCGCGCTCGAACCAGATGGACATGGCCAGGTAGATGTGCTCGGCCTGGAGCTCACGATCCACCTGTGCGTTCAGCGCTTTCCGGACCTTCTCCTTCATCGATCCTCCTCGGGAGGTTCGTGTGATCTCGGGCCCGACCTCACGTCGCCGGGCGGAGGGCGAAGCGCGTGGCCGAACGGCCGCGCGCGTTCAGTAGTCGACGGGACGCAGGTACCATTCCCCGATCGTCGTGTCGGATAGCATGGCGACCGTGGGCAGGTGCCGCTTGTAGTGCGTGCTCTCCAGGCGCCGGTGGACGGTCCGGACCTTCCGCTCGTCGAAGCCGCATTCCAGGAGTCGCTCGGGCGTGCTGCCGCGGAGCAGGTGGTGCAGGATGAGGTCGGCCTCGGGATAGGAGACCCCCAGGTCCTCCTCGTCCGTCTGTCCCAGGACGAGTTCGGCGGTGGCCGGCTTCTCCACGATCGCCTCGGGCACGTCGACGGCGCGGGCCAATGCCCACACCTGCGACTTGAACAGATCGCCCAGCGGGTTGATGGGCGGGGAGTCATCGGCGTGCCAGGTGAAGTAGCCCAGGAGGCGCTCGGACTTGTTGCCCGTGCCGACCGGCAGGGCGTCGTGCCGCGCCGCCTGGTCGAAGAGGACGATCATGCGCTGGCGGGCCATGACGTTCCCGCGCCGGAGCGAGTCCGCGTCCGGCTCGTACTCCCCCAGGTAGGCGTCCACCGCCGCGGCGATGGAGATCGTCCTCGTCTCGATGCCGAGCCCCTCGGCCACCAGGGTGGCATCCTCGAGGCTCTCCCGACTGGTGACGTCGGAGGGCAGGAGGTAGCCGAGGACGGCATCGGGTCCCAGCGCGCGGGCGCACAGCGTGACGGTGAGCGACGAGTCGACGCCGCCCGACAGTCCCACGACCACGCGCTCGAACCCCCGCCGCTGGTGGACCTCCTGGCGCAGGAACTCCAGCAGCCACTCCTCCACCAGCTCCGTGTCGATGTCGAGCGGGGAGAAGTCCCCGGGCGAGGGAAGGCCGGTGCCCGTCAGGACGGCCGGCGGCCCGGTCTCCGGGGTCCCTCCGGCGTCTTTCGCTCGGGATGCCGCGTCGGCGCCGCGAAGGTCCTCCTCCGGGGTGGCGGCCGCTCCGGGCTCCGGCGCCGCGCCGGTCCACCGCGACGCCCCCAGGATGCGCGGCAGCGCGGCCTCGAGGTCCGCGAGGAGCGGGCTCTCCACCCGGGCGGGGAGGAGCTCGGAGAGGTCCATCTCCGCCGAGAGCAGCTCCTCCCGCCACAGCCCGGCGCGCGCGATGCGGCGGCCGCGCGGGTCATAGATGGCCGACCCGCCGGGGAAGCCCTTTCCACCCTCGAAGCCGACGAGCTGGGCGACGGCGACGAACAGGCCGTGCTCCTGGGCGATGCCGCGCGCGAGCCGGTCCCAGCGCTCGAGGTTTCCGGGCATGCCGGGTCCCGGCCGGGCTCCTCGCGCCGGAGAGGCGCTCAGGATGAAGACCGCCTGCGCTCCGTCCAGCGCGGTCAGCATCGGTGGCAGGGAATGAAACGCGTCCTCGCATATCAGGAGGGCCGCCCGGCCCCACGGCGTGTCGAACGCCCCGAAAGACGCGCCTGCCTCGACGAAGCGTTCCTCCTGGAAGACCCCGTAGGTGGGGAGGAACACCTTGCGGTGGACGTGCAGGATCCGCGGCGCATCGCCACCGAGAAGGGCGTACAGTCCCGCGTTGTAGACGCGCTCGCGGTGGCGCTCGAAGAAGCCGATCCCGATCTCGATGCGCGCCTCGCCCGCCCCGGCCGAGCGCCAGCGCCGCTCGAGCTCGGCGAACAGGGCGCTGGCCGTGAGGGCGTGCTCGCGGACCCCGCCCTCCATGAAGTAGCCGGTGAGGACCGTCTCGGGAAACAGGAGCACCCGCGGCCTGGAGGAGGAGGCGAGCACGCGCCCGAACACGTTCTCCACCCTGGCCAGGGTGGCCTCCGGGCGGGCCTTCTCCGGACGGAGCTGACTGATCGCGAGGCGCAGCATCATGATGGCTGCAACGTCCGCAAGCCGGGATCCGCTGTCAACGTGGAGCGGTTGCCCCCGGGCGGACGAATCGCTATCGATCCCCTGCCATCGTGACCAGCCCGATCCCGCGCGTGTACGCGCTCGTCCTCCTCCTCGGTCTCCCCCTGCTCGCCGCGCGGGAAGCCTCCCTGGCCCGTGGCCTGCAGGAGCTCCGACGGGGCGCCCTGTACCTGTCGGCGGTGCTGTCGTCGCTGACTCTGGCGGCGCTCACGCTGGCCGTGGCCCTGTGGCAGGGCCTCCCCGCGGCCGCGCTGGGGTGGCGCGTGGGGCCGCCCGCCCGCGCGCTGGCCTGGGCCGGGGCGACGACGCTGGCCGGCCTGGCGCTCGTGGTGCTGCTCACCCGGCTCTACCGGGCGTGGGGACGCGAGGAGAGCCCGGTGCTCCTGGCCCTGCTGCCTCGCGCGCCCGGCGAGAAGGCGGGCTTCGTGCTCCTGGCCATCGTCGCGGCGGTTTGCGAGGAGTACGCGTTCCGGGGCTTCGCGCTGCGGACGCTCGCCGCCTGGACGGGATCGCCGTGGGCCGCGGCGGGCCTCGTGGCGGGCTCGTTCGGCCTGTCGCACGGGTACCAGCGCATCGGCGGAGTGGTGCGCGCGGCCGCTCTCGGCATGCTGCTCGCAGTGCCGGTGGTGGTCACGGGAAGTCTCTACCCGGCGATCGCGGCTCATTTCTGGATCAACGCCGCGCTGGGACTGGGGGGGTGGCGCGGACTCCTGCCGGAAGGCGACGTTTCGACGCCCGGCTGAGAGCCGGGAGGGACCGGCCGGGCCCCCCGGCCCGGGCGCGCCGCCGGGGCACGGAGTGCGGACCCCCGGCGAGACCCTGCGACCCCGTCGGTCGTCGTCAGCCCGGACCCTGGAGTGGATGCGAGGAGGGGAGGCATGCGAGCACGCGGTCGGAAGGACGGAGATCGGAGCGGAATCGCCGCGCGGTGCGGGATCGGGACCCTGTGCCTGCTCCTCGGGGTGGCGGTGCCACGCAGCGGCGCGGCGCAGGACTCCGCTGGCGCGGGTCCGACGGTCCAGCTGGGCGGACTGCTCCGAACGGGTCTCCTGGTCGGGCCCTCCGACGTCGGGGAGCAGGATGGCTTTCGCATCTACGACGCGCGCCTGTCGGCCAACGGCCGGATCGGGATCGCCTTCGACTACCACCTGCTGGCGGCCTTCGATCGGCTCCAGGACCGGGTGCGCCTCCTCGATGCCACGCTCAGTCTGCCGATCCGTCCGGAGCTGGCCGTGACCGTGGGACAGTTTAAGGCGCCTTTCGGGAGAGAGGAGCTGCAGTCGAAGTCGCAGATCACCTTCCTGGAGCGCGCCCAGGTCACCAACCTGCTGGCTCCCGGACGCCAGGTGGGGGCGCAGGCCTCCGGCTCCTTCCTGGAGGACCGCCTCACCTACCGCGCGGGCCTGTTCAACGGCAACGGTCGCGACTTCCAGAACGACAACTCGTCCTTCCTGTACGCCGCCCACGTCGCGTTCAACAACGTCGGGCCGGTGGAGTTCTACGAGGACCTGATGGTGCAGGTGGGGGCGAGCCTCGCCTTCTCCCGGGACGCCGCCGCCGACCTCACCAACGGAGGCTCGTTCCGGGGCGCGACCATGGCCCTGGGGCCCTTCGCGGGAGACCGCACGCTCTGGAGCCTCGACCTGCGCTCGAGCTACCGGGGCTTCTTCGTGAACGGCGAGTTCATGCGTGGCAAGCTCGATCCGCCGGGCGAGCCGGGCGCCTGCATCCCCGCGGACCTGCTCTGCCTGGCGCAGCAGGCGGCCCTCACCAGCCGGGTGGTGACCGGCGGCTACCTGGAGGGCGGGTACAGCTACCTGGGCGCCATCCAGGGCGTGCTGCGCTTCGACTCGATGACGCGGGGGTTCGTGGTCACGCCGGAAGCGGGCGGCGACGTGCCGGACGGGGGGAGCTTCGTCGTCCTGGGGGTGAACCTGCTCCCGGGCTACCATACCAAGATCGGACTGCAGTACGCCTTCGGCCTGGGGTCGGCGCGGCTCGGCGTGCCGTCCTACGGGGGCCCGGGCCTGGCCGACGGCCAGTTCGGGCTCCTGGCGCAGGTGGACTTCTAGAAGGCCGCGCGCCGGGCGAATCGGGCGCCGAGGGAGGGGTGCGCTAGGAGACGGCGGGCTCGGCGGACTCGCGCAGACCCCGGGCGTGGCGGATGGTCTGGCCGCGCACCATGTAGATCACGTCCTCGGCGATGTTGGTGGCCAGGTCCGCGATCCGCTCCAGGTTGCGGCCGATGAGGATCACCTGCAGGCAGGCCGAGATCTCGTCCTCGAGCATGTGGGTCAGCATGACCCGGAAGAGCGACTCCTGGAGCCCGTCCACCCGGTCGTCCCGGGCGAGGACGTCCTCGGCTGCCTCGGTGTCCCCACGCAGGAAGGCGTCCAGCGCATCGCGCAGCATGGCCCGCGCCTGACGGCTCATCTCCTCCAGCTCGGGCGGGATGGACGGGTAGTGCCGGCCCTCGCGCAGGCGCTCCACCGCCTGGGCGATGTTCACCGCGTGATCCCCGATCCGCTCAAGGTCGTTGTTGATCTTGAACACGGTGACGATGACCCGGAGGTCCGAGGCCATGGGCTGGTGGAGGGCCAGGAGCTCGATGGCGGTCTCCTCGATCGTGACCTCGTCCTCGTCGATCTGCTTGTCCCCGGCGACGATCGCCCCGGGGTCTCGGTCGCTCTGACGTCCGGCCAGCTCGGTCGCGTCGGCCACCAGCGTCTCGACCTCGTGCGACATGGCGAGGAGCTTCTGCTTCAGGGCCTCGAGCTTGCCTTCGAAGTGCGTCTGGACCATCGGAGTCCCGTCCCGGTTCTCAGCCGAAGCGGCCGGTGATGTAGTCCTCGGTCTGCTTCTGGCTGGGGTTGGTGAAGATGCGCTCGGTCGGCCCGAATTCGACCACGTAGCCCTTGTAGAAGAAGGCCGTGAAGTCCGAGATACGGGCGGCCTGCTGCATGTTGTGCGTCACGATCACGATCGTGTAGTCGTCCTTCAGCGTCTCGACCAGCTCCTCGAGCTTGGCGGTCGCCACCGGGTCCACCGCCGAGGTGGGCTCGTCCATGAGCAGAACCTCGGGCTGGACGGCAATGGCCCGGGCGATGCACAGGCGCTGCTGCTGTCCGCCCGAGAGGGCGGTGCCCGGTTCGCCGAGCTTGTCCTTGACTTCGTCCCAGAGGGCCGCGGCGCGCAGGGCCTCCTCGACCCGCTCGTCCAGGTCCGCGCGGGAGATCCGGTAGTGAAGGCGCAAGCCGTACGCCACGTTGTCGAACACGGTCATCGGGAAAGGCGTCGGCCGCTGGAAGATCATGCCGACGCGCCGGCGCAGGTCGATGGGGTCCATCTCCGGATCGAGGAGGTTCTGCCCGTCCAGGAGGACCGTCCCCGAGGCCCGCTGCTCCCGGTAGAGCTCGAACATCCGGTTGTAGACGCGGATGTGGGTGGACTTCCCGCAGCCGGAGGGACCGATGATGGCGGTGACCTTCTTCTCCGCCACGACGAGGTCGTTGCCGAACAGCACCTGCCGGTCGCCGTACCAGAAATCCAGGTTGCGGACGGAGATCTTGGCCGGCGGCTCGGCCAGCGGCGACGCCTCCGACGCGTGCGGTCGAGTCTCGGGGACCGGAGGAACCGGACGCCCACTCGCCTCGTCGGCCGGAGTCTCCGGCACGGGGGCTTCCTCCGACATCGGGGCCTCCTCGACCTCCGCTCGGACCGGTGCGCCTTCTCTGGTCATGCGGCTTCCTCGCTCACGCGCCAGCGCGTGAAGATCGTCACCACGAGCACCGACATGGTGATCAGCAGCGACGCGCCCCACGCCAGGCGCTGCCAGTCAGAGTACGGGGACATCGCGTAGTTGAAAATGGTGACGGTCAGATTGGCCGTGGGTCCGTTCATGCCGGTCGGCCAGTAGGGGCTGTTGAGCGCGGTGAACAGCAGCGGAGCGGTCTCCCCGCTCACCCGGGCCACCGAAAGCAGGATACCCGTGGCCAGCCCGGAGCGCGCGGCGCGGAACACCACGCCCAGCGTGGTCTTCCAGCGCGGCGCTCCCAGCGCCAGGGAGGACTCGCGAAGCGTGTCGGGCACCAGGCCCAGCATGTCCTCGGTGGTGCGCGCTACGTACGGGAAGATGAGGATCGCCAGCGACGCGCCTCCCGCCCAACCAGAGAAGTGCCCCGTGGCCAGGACCATGACGACGTAGATGAACAGTCCCGACAGGATGGACGGGATCCCGAGCATGACGTTGACGGTGAAGCGCACGAAGGAGCCGAAGCGGGTGCCGCGACCGAACTCCGATTGGTAGACTCCCGTGAGGACTCCCAGCGGCACGCCGATGAGCGCCGCCATGAGCGTCATGGCCACCGTGCCCAGGATGGCGTTGGCCAGTCCACCGCCTTCTCCCCCCGGTGGCGAGGGGAGGCTGGTGAAGAACGTCCAGTCCAGCGCCCCCACGCCGCGGCGAACCACCACGGCCAGAATCCAGAACAGGAAGACGAGAGCCAACAGAGCGGCCGCCGTGGACAGGAGCCGAACCACCAGGTCCCAACCACGTCGCCGGGTCCTGGATCGGAGTGGAAAGGGCACGGCCGGGCGCTCCATCACGCTGGCCATCAGAGCGTTCTCCCGGTCGTCCGGCCCAGCCTGCGGAGCCACAGGTGGGCCGCCACCTGGATGAGGAACGTCATGACGAGGAGGATGAGGCCCAGCTCGATGAGCGAGGCGCCGTACACCGGGTCGGTGGCCTCGCTGAACTCGTTGGCCAGTGTCGAGGCGATGCTGTTCCCCGAGGCGAACAGCGAGGCGGAGAGCTGGTGGTTGTTCCCGATCACGAAGGTCACCGCCATGGTCTCGCCGATGGCCCGCCCCAGCCCCAGGAAGACGCCTCCCGCCAGCCCCTGGATGCCATAGGGAACGGTGACGTTGCGGACCACCTCCCACGTCGTGGCGCCCATCCCGTAGGCGGCTTCCTCCAGGACGGGCGGTGTCATCGTGAACACATCGCGCATGACCGCCGTGATGAACGGGATCACCATGAGGGCCAGGATCACGCCCGCCGTGAAGATCCCGATTCCCATGGTCGGCCCCTGGAAGATGGGGAGGAAGCCCAGGGTTTCCTGGAGGAAGGGCTGGACGTGATCGGCCATGTAGGGCGCGAACACGAACAGGCCCCACATGCCGAAGATGATGCTCGGTATCGCGGCCAGGAGCTCCACCCCTTGCCGGACCCACCGGGCCAGACCGCGTGGGGCCAGCTTCACCAGGAAGAGCGCCGTGGCCAGGCTGAGCGGCACGGCGATCACCAGCGCGATCGCCGTCGAGGCCAGCGTCCCGTAGATGCTGCTCAGGCCCCCGAACTGGCGGGTGACCGGGTTCCAGTGGGCGCTGGTCAGGAAGCCGAAGCCGAAGGCCCGGATGGACGGCATCGATTTCCAGGTGAGCTCCACGAAGAAGCCCGCCATGAGCAGGCAGATCAGTGCGGCGCAGGTCATGGCGGCGGCGCGAAACACCGCGTCCGGCCAGCGACGGGGGCCGAGGGTGGCGGGCATCGTGCTCATGGGCATCGGGATTCGAGGGAGGGGTGCCGACGCCAAGCGGAGGGGCCGCATGCGACCCCTCCGCTTGATCCCTCGGCGTCCGCTACGTGGCGACTCCGGTGGCTCAGGGCCAGACGTTCCCGGAGATCTCCGACTGCCACTTGCTCTCGATCAGCTGCACCACGTTGTCCGGAATCGGGACGTAGTCCAGCTTCTTGGCAGCGGCCTGGCCGTTCTTGTAGGACCAATCGAAGAACCTGAGGACTTCCTTGAGCTGGTCCGCGCTCTCCGGCTGCTTGTGGACGAGCACGAAGGTGGCGCCCGTGATCGGCCACGTGTCGTCTCCGGGCTGGTCCGTGACCACCATATAGAAGCCGGGGGCGTTCTTCCAGTCGGCGTTCCCGGCCGCCGCCATGAAGCTCGAGATCTCGGGCGAGACGAACTTCCCGGCCTCGTTCTGGAGCTGTGTGTAGGTCATGTGGCTCTGGATCGCGTACGCGTACTCGACATAGCCGATGGCCCCGTCGATGCGCTGTATGTAGCCCGACACGCCCTGGTTGCCCTTGCCGCCCACGCCGCCCGGCCACTGGACGGCCTTGTCGTTGCCGACCTTCTGCTTCCACTCGGGCGACACCTTGGACAGGTAGTTGGTGAAGATCCAGGTCGTGCCGGAGCCGTCCGAGCGGTGGACCGTGGTGATGCCCTTGTCGGGGAGGCTCAGACCCGGGTTCACCTTCTTGATGGCCGGGTCGTTCCACTTCTTGACCTTCCCGAGGTAAATGTCGGCCAGAAGGCCCGGCGTGAGCTTGAGCTGACCGGGCTGGACGCCCTGAAGGTGGACCGCCAGCACCACGCCGCCCACGATCGCCGGGAACTGCACCAGCCCGGCTTGGTCGAGCTCGTCCCTGGTGAGCGGGGCGTCGGAGGCCCCGAACTCGACCGTCTTGGCCTTGATCTGGGCGATCCCGGCGCCCGACCCCACTGGCTGGTAGTTGAGCCGGACGCCCTTGAGCTTGGAGTACTGGTCCGCCCACTGGGACAGCACGGGATAGATGAAGGTGGAGCCGGCTCCCGTGAGCGTCTGGGCAGCCGTAGCGCCCATCTGATCGGAAGCGGCCGCCGTAGAGCTCGTCCCGCCCGAAGAGTGCTTCGCCATCGCGGAGCCGGCCTCGCCGCCGCACGAGAGAGCCACCAGGCCCGCGGCGAGCACGAGCGCCACGCCGGCCCGGCGCGCGGGGGACGAGTCCGATCGGTGGAAAGCGTGTCTGCCCATATTCCGTTCAACCTCCGGGGTTCTGGCCCGAGATCGCGGGTGCAAATCACCCGACCGCGGACGAAGATGGCCGTGGCGGAATGCGGGGCGGTCACGCCGTTGTAACGATCGCGTCACGCGAAACGGGCAGGGTGAACCAGACCGTCGTCCCCTCCCCGGGCTCCCCCTCGATCCCCACGCTGCCCTCGTGCGCCGCGACCAGGTGGCGCACGATGGACAGGCCCAGACCCGTGCCGCCCTCGGCGCGGCTCCGGCCGGGATCGACGCGCCAGAAGCGCTCGAACACGCGCTCCCTCTGAGCCATGGGGATCCCGGGTCCCCGGTCGGAGACCTCGATGCGGACCCGCTCGCGCCACGGATGGCTCGCCACGCGGATGGAGCTGCCGGGCGGAGCGTAGCGAAGGGCGTTGTCGAGGAGGTTCCGCAGGATCTGATCGAGTGCGGCACGATCCGCCTCCGCACGAGGAGCTTCCGCGGCGTCCACGATGAGGCCCACGCGGCGGCTGCCGGACGCTCCGAGCTCGTCCCAGGCGTGTCGGGCCGCCGCCTCGATGCCCAGCGTCTCGAGACGCGGACGCCACGCCCCCGACTCGATGCGCGAAAGGTCGAGGAGATCGTCGATCAGCCGGCGCATGCGGGTGGCGTTGTCCCGGATCTTCCGGACGAATTCGGCGCGCGGGTCGTCGGGCATCGCCTCGTCCTGTAACGTCTCGGCGAAGCCCAGGATGCTGGTGAGAGGCGTCTTGAGCTCGTGCGACGCGTTGGCCACGAAGTCGCGCCGAACTCCTTCCAGCCGCCGGAGACGGGTCAGATCCCGGACGATGAGGAGGATACGGTCCCGATGAGGACGCACCGACACGAGGAAGGTCCGGTCGCCCGACCCGGTCTCCGTCTCGGCTTCGTGTCCCTCGACGCCCCGGTCCAGCGCCTCGAGGACGGCCGGGTCCCGGAACAGGCTCCGGGCCGGACGGCCGACGGCCTCCTGGGGAGAGGCCATGCGGGACAGCGTGCGGTTGGCGCTCAGGACGATCCCCCGTTCGTCGAGCACGGCGACGCCATCGTCCATCTGGTCGAACACCCAGGGCAGCTCCTCCTCTCCGGACACCGGGCCGGTGGGGGCGGCCACGGGGCGGGCCAGTTCGGGAGCCGAGAGGAACCGCTCGACCGGAACCACCAGGAACGCAACCAGGAGCAGATAGGCCACCGCGATGGCGACGATGGCCCGCCGGACGTGCACGGCCGGGTCGAGGATGTCGGAGACCGGAGTCGCGACCCGGACGACGCCGCCCGGCGCGGGTAGGGCGACGTACTGGAGAGCGAAACCCAGCTCGGCTCGGGTGGCCGCGATCATTCCCGTGTCTCCGCGGATGGCGGCCTGGATCTCGGGCCGGCCGGCCTCCCGGGCCAGCCGCGAGAGCCTGTCCGCCGGGAGGTAGGAGTCACCGAGAACGTGTCCGTTCCGGTCGAGCAGCGTGACGCGGTCGCCGATGGCCTGACCCAGGCGGTCGGCGAGGGAGTCGCTGAAGGGCTGGCCCCGCACGGCCTCGCGTACGAGGGAGGCCTCGGAGATGAGCCTGGATTCCACGCGTGACCGGAGCAGCTCGGGCAGCCGCGCGGCCACGTACCACTGCATGAGACCCAGGGACACCGCGCCCGCCGCTACGAGGACGACCAGCAGGCGGATCCGGGAGGGAGTGCGGGACATGACGCCCGGGCTCAGTGGGCCTCGGCGCGGAAGCGATATCCCACGCCGCGCACGGTCTCGATGAGGTCGCCGAGGCCGCCCATCTTCGAGCGCAGGCGGGCCACGTGCATGTCCACCGTCCGCGTCTCGATGGCGGCGTTCGTGTCCCACACGGCCTGGAGGAGCTGGCGCCGCGACTGCACGCGGCCTCGGCGTTCCATGAGGACCTCGAGGAGCCGGAACTCCAGCGGCGTGAGGTCCATCTCCTCGCCGTCCACGAAGGCCCGGTGCGCGTCCCGGTCCACGGTGACGCCCGCCAGGGCGAGTCGCCTGTGGGAGGCCACAGGCTCGGCCTTGGCCCGGCGCAGGAGCGCCTTGACCCGCAGCACCAGCTCCTTGGGGCTGAAGGGCTTGGTCACGTAATCGTCCGCCCCCTTCTCGAATCCGCGCACCCGGTCCTCCTCCTCGCGCCGTGCGGTGAGCAGGAGGATCGGGATGTCAGCGGTGCGGTCGTCCTCGCGAAGGGAGCGAAGCACCTCGTAGCCGTCCACCTCGGGGAGCATGAGATCGAGCACGACGAGGTCGGGGCGGTCGGCCAGGGCGGTGGACACCGCGCCCTTCCCGTCCACCGCCGTGCTGATCCGGTAGCCCTCCCGGCTCAGCTGATAGACGAGGAGGCTGAGAATGTCGGGCTCATCGTCGACGACCAGGATCCGCTCGCCGGGCATGGGTCCACGGGTCGGGGGACCGGAGGGGCGGCCGTACCCGGGCTCGACCCGGGGGCCGGCGACGCAGACAAGATAGAGGGGGGGGCGGCCGGCGCAACGCGCCGCGTCCGCAGACGGGTCTCAGTCCCGCACGGACACCAGGAACTGGCGGATCATGGACTCCGGCATCGCTTCGGCGCGCCGGAGCACCTCCGCTTCGGTCTCCTCCACGATGACCGCGGCGGTGACCAGCTGGAGCCGGCCGCGCTGAAACGTGAGGCGGCCACGGGCCAGGTCGTTGGTCACCGTCTCGGCGACCACGTGGACCTCCCACTCCTCGTCGCCGTCCACGAGCCGGCCCAGACTGTGGCGACGCGTCTCGGCGTCCCAGATCTGGAGCTGGGGGCCGTCGTCCTCGGGGCCGCGCTCTTCGTCGTCGCGGCTCACGGACTGCTCGACCGCCCGCCGCCAGATCGCTCACCGACCGACTCCTCCCAGAAGCCCAGCAGGAGGGGATCGTAGAGCTCCGGATGCTCCAGGTACGCGGCCACCCATTCCTCGAGGTCGGGAAGGGGCACGCTCGCGGTCAGCTTGTCGGTCACGAGCCTCACCATCCTCCGGAAGCCCAGATCGGCGGGATTGAGGCCCGCTTCCGCGGCAGCCTCTTCCACGAGTCCGTACACGCGCTCGGGGCTCAGGGACAGGAACACTTCGGCGAGGCGGGCCGAGCAGTAATCCAGGTACTTCGCGCGCAGGATCGCGTCGGCGGGCACTTGCCCGCCGCTCGACTCTCCCCGGTGCTGGCCCGCCGACTGATCATCCACGTGTACCGTCCCGTCTGGCCGGGGGTGCCCGGTCGTCCGGACTGGTGTCGCAGCTATGTAGCGCGGAGGACGGGGACAGTCAAGCGTAAGCGGCCGCCCGAGTGAACAGCACCGGGGCCGCCCGGAGCGGGGCGGTCTCTCAGGCGAGACCCTCCATCCCATCCCCGCCGTGTCGCTCCAGCGACCGACTCAGGGCCTGGAACATGGCGCGCCGTGTGAGGCCGTATCGAATGACTTTGTTCAGGAAGTCGGGATCGCGTCTCTGCACCTCTTCTACATCGTCGGCGAGATCGTCGGGCAACTGCAGGACGACTTCGACAGGGCGGGTGTCCCACATGGGCGGAAGTTCCCCTTAAAATTCGTGGATTGCCAGTGAAGACGACGGTCCGGAGTCAGCCTCGCCTCGGGTCGCGCGACCTGCCGCTTCCGACGTGCGGGGAGCAGTATACCCGGGCCGTTTGGAGGCAGCAACCCCGCCTCCGGCACCGGCCTCTCCTGGAGCCGATCGTAAGTCCTTGTTTGCATAAAAGTTACAAATGATGTCGAAAACCCCTGTCTGGTGTGGATTTCGATGTGCACTGATGTGGACAATCGGCGGGCCGTCGTCCTAAGCGGCGCGAGAAGCGGATATTCGCGTGGAAAGACTTCGGTCCGCTTCGATGCGAGCGAATCCCTTTTTTGAAATAATCTCGGCTCGTCACCGAGCCGGCGGGGACTCGCGCGACGCCTCCGGAAGGATGCGGAAGCCCCCCACACGAGCCGTGCGGGGGTGCGCCGGGGTCGGGCCCCCGACAGATTCGGGAGCGGAGGGAGGGACCCGGAGTCCCTCCTCCGGCCGGCGCACGAGGCCCGGACCGGGAGCGGACGCAGCCGCACGGGAGCGAGGGATGGCGGAGCACACGGGATCGGTCCTGGTACTCGGGGCGTCGAGCGGCTTCGGCGAGGCGGCGGCGCGCGCCTTCGCGAAGGCCGGTTACGACATCTTCGGTGTCCACCTGGACCGCCGTGCCGGTGTCGAACACGTGGAGGAGATCCGCTCGGCCATCGAGGCCGAGGGCCGCCGCGCCGCGTTCTACAACATCAACGCGGCCGATGCCGAGAAGCGGGACGCGACCCTGGACGAGATGGCCTCGTCGGAGCCGGAGGGCTCCGTCCGGGTTCTGCTCCACTCCCTCGCCTTCGGGACCCTGCGGCCGCTGGTAGCCGAGGAGCCCGGCGGCGACGTCACGCCCAAGCAGATGGACATGACCCTGGACGTGATGGCGCACAGCCTGGTGTACTGGACGCAGGGGCTCGTACACCGCGGGCTCATGGCACGGGATGGCCGGATCTTCGCCATGACGAGCTCGGGCGGGGACCGGGTGAGCCCCTCCTACGGTCCGGTGTCGGCCGCCAAGGCGGCGCTGGAATCCCACTGCCGGCAGCTGGCGCTGGAGCTGGCCCTGCGCGGGATCACGGTGAACGCGATCCGGGCGGGGGTGACCGACACGCCCGCGTCTCGGAAGATCCCCGGCTCGGAGGCGATGTTCGAGCAGGCCCTGCACATGAATCCGCACGGACGGCTCACCACTCCCGAGGATGTGGCGCGCTGCATGGTCGTCCTCGCCTCACCGGAGACGTACTGGATGACGGGAAACGTCCTGCGCGTGGACGGCGGCGAGGACTTCGTGGGCTCCAACGCCCGGCCGGAAGCTTGAGCCCCTTGGAGATCGATCTGGGCGAGGCGGCCGGGCGGCTGCTCGGGCTCCCGGTTCGCCGCGCGCTGGCCGTGGAGGCCGGACGCCTGAGGGCTCGCCTCACGGCGCCGTGGCGGGAAGGCGCTCCGGGGCCGGCGGCCGAGGCGGGTCGGTGGATCGGTGTGGGGCTGGCGGCCGCGGCGTTCCTGGTGGGAGTGGCGGCGGCCGTGTACGTGACCCGGGAAGACTGAGCACCGTGACCGCGGCCGTAGCGCTCGCGCTCCTGGCGGGGCTGCTGGCGCCCGCGGCCACGCCCCCCATCTTCGCATCGGCTCGCCCGGACGCGCTGCCCTCCCCGGCGAATCCGGCGTCAGGGACGCCGACCACCGCCGGGCTCCCGGCCCGCCGGACGACCGTCACTGCGCCGGATAGCGCCTTCGATCCGTCTCCGGGCTTCGACGTTCTCTCCTACGACCTCTCGTTGGGCCTCCGGGCCGGAATCGATTCGCTCGAGGCCGTGCAGCGCATCACGGTGCGCATCACTTCGGACTCGCTCCGGGAGCTCAGGCTCGAGCTCCGCGGCCTCACCGTGGACTCCGGGGCCGTGGGCGGCACGACGGTCCGCGTCCGGCGGCATGGCGACACGCTCCTCCTGCCGCTCCCGTCCGGCGTCTCGCCCGCGGCGGGAGACACGCTGCGCGCGTGGGTGGCGTACCACGGTCGTCCGACCGACGGTCTCATCATGCGGCGCGACATCGACGGGGCGTGGACCGTCTTCGCCGACAACTGGCCCGACCGAGCCCGATACTGGTTCGCTTCCGTGGACCACCCCGCCGACAAGGCGGCGGTCACGATCCGCGTCACCGTGCCGGCCGATTGGACCACCGTCGCCAACGGGATTCGGACCCTGGATCTCCCGCTCCCGGGAGGGCGGCGTCGTCAGGTCTGGGTCGAGAGGGCGTCGATCCCGGTCTACACCATGGTCGTGGGCGCGGGACGGCTCGCGGTCGAGGACGGCGGCCTGGCGCGAGCGGGTCCGGGCGGCGCCGCGGTGCCCATCCACTACGTCGTGTTTCCCGAGGACTCGGCCCGGGGTCCGGAGCTGTTCGGGGCCGCCGCTCGCATCGTGGAGGGTTTCGCGCGCCGGTTCGGCCCCTTCCCGTACCCGAAGCTGGACCTGGTGCAGTCGGCTACCCGCTACGGAGGGATGGAGAACGCGGGCGCCATCTTCTTCGCGGAGCAGCACATCTCCGATGGGACCGCGCCAGAGACCGAGGTGGCCCACGAGATCGCCCACCAGTGGTTCGGCGACGGCGTGACCGAGGCGCGGTGGTCCGACATCTGGCTGAGCGAGGGCTTCGCCAGCTTCGGCGATGCGCTGTGGCAGGAGATCTCGAGGGGACCGGCGGCGTACCGAAAGCGGCTCAAGGAGTTCGAAGACCTCTACCTGTCCTCCGACGCGGTCGGCCGACCGATCCTCGGACCCGTGCCGGCGGACCTCACCCGGCTCCTGGACGCCAACGCCTACCAGAAGGGCGCCTGGGTGCTGGCCATGCTCCGGCGCGCCGTAGGGGACTCCGCCTTCTTCGACGGCCTGCGGCGCTACTTCGCGCGCTACCACGGCGAATCGGCGCTGACCGGCGACTTCCAGGCCGCGGAGCAGGACGCTTCCGGCCGCGACCTGTCCTGGTTCTTCGACCAGTGGCTGAGGCGGCCGGGAGCTCCCTCCATCCGGGTGTCCTGGTCTTGGAGCGGCGGAAGCCGCGGCGCGTCCGCGCCGGGCCGTCCAGGCACGAAGGCCGCCAGGGCCGGTCCACGGGCACCCGGGCGCGGGACGGGGGGCGTGGTCGAGCTCTCCGCCTGCCAGGTCCAGGAGGGAGCGGCCTACCGGATCTCGGTGCCGGTGCGGCTGTCTCGCGCAGGCGGCGCCGACACCACCGTCGTCCTGCGGATGCGTGGACGATCGGCGAGCCTGCGGGTTTCACTCGACGCGCCTCCCGACTCCGTGACCGCCGACCCGGAGAACACCGTCCTGGGACCGGTCCGGGCCGAGGAGGCGACCGGATCGCCGCCGGCCTGCGCCGCCGGGGCGCGCCCGGGCGGCGCAGAGGGGGAGGCGCGCCGCCCGTGACCCTGCGCCTCTGCGCCGTCCAGCTCGATCCCGAGCTCGGCCGCTCCGGAGAGAACACCGAGCGGGCCGCCTCCGAGATACGGTCCGCCGCCCGCGAGGGTGCCCGCCTCGTGGTCCTCCCCGAGGCCAGCCTCACGGGCTACGTGTTCGACAGCCTGGAGGCGGCGCTCGAGGGCGCCATCGAGACGTCGGGACCCGAGCTCCGCGCGATCGGGACGGCGTGCGCGGAGGCCGGAGCCTGGGCGGTGGTCGGGGCGGTCGTGCGCGAGGCCGGCCGGCTCCACAACGCCGCCTTCGTCATCGGTCCGGACGGGGTCGCCGGCGAGTACCGGAAGGTCCACACCCTGTGCCTCGGCGTGGACCGGTTCGTGGAGCCCGGTCCAGGCCCCCTGCCCGTCTTCGATCTCCCTTTCGGGCGCCTGGGTCTCAACATCTGCTACGACGGTAGCTTCCCCGAGTCGGCGCGTGTCCTCCGGCTGGCCGGCGCCCGGATCATCGCGCTTCCCACCAACTGGTCCGACCTGCACCTCATGCGCGAGATGGTGCGGATCCGAGCTCGCGAGAACCACGTCTTCTATCTGGCCGTGAATCGCGTCGGTACCGAGGGTGGACTGGCTTTCGAGGGCGGGAGCACGCTGGCGGGTCCAGAGGGGGAGCTGCTCGTGACCGCCGGGGCGGAGGCGGGCCGCTTCCACGCCGAGGTCGACCTGGAGGGCGCAGCCGGATCGCTGGTCGTCGTACGCGCGGGCGAGGACGAGTTCGACCGGCTCGCCGACCGGAGGCCCGAGCTGTACGGCTCGATCGTGCATCCGATCGGGCCGGAGGGCCGCACCGGCGGCCGGCGCCGCCTGCCGTCCTCCCCGGCCTGATACGGGCCCGGGATCGGGCGCCGACCCGCCCTGAATCGAGCGAACGGGGGAAGCCGTCCCGCCCGCCGTCCGGGGCGGGGGGCGACTCCCCCCGTTCTCGGGAGGTCCGGGCGCCTGTCAGCCGGTCCGGCTCAGGAGCCTTCCCAGCCCGTGAGATCCACTCGCACGTCGATGCGTCGGTTCTTGGCCCGCCCCTCCTCGGTGTCGTTGCTCGCGATGGGCTGACTCTCGCCGTAGCCCTTGGCGGTGACGCTGTCGGCGCTCAGGGCCATGTTGGCCAGCAGGTAGTCCCGGACGGCGTCGGCCCGGCGCTGGCTCAGCTCCTGGTTGTAGTCCTCGTTCCCGCGCGAGTCCGTGTGGCCGGTGAGCGTGATGGACTGGTCGGGGAACTCCCGCAGCACCCGCTGCACCTTGGTCAGAAGGGAGAAGTTGTCGGGCTTGATCTCGGCGGAGGCCGACGGGAACTGGAGCCCGTAAAGGCGGATGATGAGCTCGTTGCCGCTCAGCAGCACCTCGGCCTCGTTCGGGTCGAAGATGGCCTGGATCTCCCGGAGCTTCTGCTCGCGCTGCTGGCGCTTCTGGAGCTCGGCGGTCACCTGCTGCTGCTTCTCGCCCAGCTGGGCCAGCCGGCTCTCGAGCGAGTCGGAGTGGGCCCGAGCCTGCTTGAGGTCCGTACGCAGCCCGGCGGACTGCGTCTCGAGGTTGGCGCGGTCCTCGTGCAGGCTCTGGATGGAGGCGAGGATCTGCTTCGTTACTGGAGCGAAGCCGTCGGCGAAGTCCGCGTCGTAGCCTACCGAGTCCGCGATCAGGGAGAGCTGGCTCTCGGCCCGAAGTGCCAGGGTCTCGATGCCCGCATCCCGGCCCCGCAGGCTGTCCGCCATCGCGGATAGCCGCGCCGCGTGGCGGTACTGTGTCGCCGCCTGCTCGGCGTACTTCCGGGCGTCGGCCTGGCGGGAGAGGTCGTTCCCGAGGATCTGCTCGGCCCTGGCGAGCAGGGTGTCGGCCCGTACCAGCGTCGCGGGCGCGCGGTCCTGGGCGTTCGCGCGCAGTGCCTGCTGGCGCAGGTTCCGGGCGCGGCCCAGGACGTCCACCTCGATGGCCCGCTGCTCGGCCTTGTGGTAGCGCTGGGTGGCGTCGCCAGCCTTGTTGCGCGCGTCGTTCTGGTTTCCGTCCTCCACCTTCTTGCCGGCGTCCTGCATGGCCGACTCGGCATCCGACCACAGGTCCGGCGCGAACTGCGGCGCGTTGGCGGCGAGCGCGTCGCTGCGGGCCTGGAGCGCACTCTTGAGGAGGAGGTTGCCGACGTCCTCCAGCTTCTCGGCCTTCGTGAGGTTGTCCGCCAGGTCGGTGAGCCGCTTCCGGATGTCGTTGATGTTGCCGCCCTGCGAGAGCAGACTCCGGGCGTCGGTCAGCCGGTCGGAGGCCCGTTCGAAGTAGCGTGGGGCGATGAGATCGAGGTGTTTGGACCGGTCCTGGTCCAGCCTGTCCGCGGCGGCTTGGACCTGCGATTCGACGCTCTGAGCCGCCGCGTGAGCGGGCGCCACCACCAGGCACAGCCCGGCGAGCAGGCCCACGAATCCGATGGAGGCAGGGGTGCGATGACGCATTCGACGCTCCCGTCGACGTGAAACGACTCCGCCCGTAGGCGTGGGACGTTGTCGAGATGGTGTACCGACAAGATGCACGAAAACGGCCGTTTGTGGGAGGGGGTGGCCCTCGGCCTCCTCCTCCAGGCACGTCTTGAATGGGAAGCCCTCTCCCCAGTATTTCCTGTAGTCCAGTTCGGGCTTCGTGGTCACGATGTATGGCCTCGATCTCGAAAGAGACGGTCGCCGCGTGTCGATGCCGATGGCGACCCCGCGAAGACGCAGGAACGATGCCGCGCGGCTCCGGTGATTACGGCGCCGATGTGCGGGACGGAACGGAGCTTGGATCCATCGACACTCATAGCCCAAGGAGCGTACGCCATGGAATCGGGTACGGTGGCCGGCAAGGTCCGGTCGGAGCGCGAGGGCCCCGCTAGACCGGCGGGTGAGGGCGCGAGGGCGACTGCCGCCGCCTCCGGCGTCACCGCGCGGCTCACGGTACCGCTGCCGATCAACGAGCCGGTGCGAGATTACGCCCCCGGGACTCCGGAGCGCGAGCAGCTGAAGTCCCGACTGGCCAGCATGGGCGAGGAGGAGATCGAGATCCCCGTGGTGGTCGGCGGCGAGGAGATCCGAACCGGCGACATGAGCCAGGTGGTCATGCCCCACGACCACGACCACGTGCTGGCTCGGTGCCACCGGGCGGGCGCCGAGGAGGCGCGCGCGGCGATCGAAGCGGCGCGCGAGGCGTGGGCCGAGTGGTCGGCGTGGGACTGGCAGGACCGGCTGGCGGTCTTCCTGCGCGCGGCCGACCTGCTGGCGGGGCCGTGGCGCTCCACCGTGAATGCGGCCACGATGCTGGGCCAGAGCAAGACCGCCCACCAGGCCGAGATCGACAGCGCCTGCGAGCTGGTGGATTTCTGGCGCTTCAACGCGCACTTCGCTGCCGAGATCTACGCGGGCCAGCCCTTCTCCTCGCCCGGGCTCTGGAACCAGACGGACTATCGCCCGCTGGAGGGATTCGTCCTCGCGATCAACCCGTTCAACTTCACCTCGATCGCCGGCAACCTCCCCACCGCTCCAGCGATGATGGGGAACGTGGTGATCTGGAAGCCGGCCGCGGTCTCCGTCCTGAGCTCGTGGTACGTGATGCGGGTCCTGCAGGAGGCGGGGCTACCCAAGGGCGTCATCAACTTCGTGCCCGGAGACTCGCGCACGGTGACGGGCCCGCTGTTCGAGAGCCCGGCGCTGGCGGGGATCCATTTCACCGGCTCGACCGGGGTGTTCCAGAAGCTGTGGAAGAGCGTGTCCGCCAACCTGGAGCACTACCGCACCTATCCCCGCGTGGTGGGCGAGACGGGCGGGAAGGACTTCATCGTGG
>Ga0307419_10000409_pt1 | contig 21529 bp, 17 predicted proteins | sample SalMarWE160230MG_2_FD_202512 | JGI IMG/M metagenome (GOLD analysis project Ga0307419, IMG submission 202512) | Salt marsh sediment microbial communities from the Plum Island Ecosystem LTER, Massachusetts, United States - WE1602-30 | ecosystem: Environmental > Aquatic > Marine > Intertidal zone... | reverse complement strand
CAGCGAATCATACGGTGAACAAAGGGTAAAATGCATGTCGTATTTCTCCCAGAACCCGCTGAAGTAATTGCCCCTGAGGTAATCGTCGATCACCAGGTGGTCCGTGTACCCCTCGTGTATCAGGTAAGCCAGCTCCTGGTCCCCCTCAAGCTCCGCCTCCATGTTCTTAAGCAGCAGTTCGGCCACGGGATCATGTTCGGCGGAAAGATCGACGGCCAGCACCAGTTTCTCGTTATGTCTTTTTTCATTCGAATACCTTCTGACCTGGTAAACCGAGATCACGCTGAACAGGAATATCAGCAGAATGTAGGTGGAATACCGCATCGGCACCCTGCCCGAACTTCGGACTATGGCAATAATGCCGGCAACCCCCATGATGAGAATGATCAGGACGGGATCCGGTCCCCCCGGCAGCAGGTACCCGGCCAGCCAGCTGAGCAGGCCGAATGCAAGTACATAAAGGCCCAGCCACCTGCCCGAAGCTGCCTTCCGGAAGAGGCTGAAGAACTTGTCCAGCAGCAGGGTGAATGCGGCAAAATGCATGGCCAAAATAAAAAGCCCGATGAAGGTGAATACACTTATATCCAGGACCCGGTAGGTTTCAAAGGAGATGCTGGAATGGACCACCAGGCTCCTGAAAAGAAGGGCAATGCCCTGGAAATAGAGCACCAGTGCAAGGAAGAATACCAGCTGGAGGACCTGGAAAACCCGGCCTTTGTGTTTATCGCCCAGCCTGAATTCGTAATAAAAGATGTAAACCAGGAAAAACACGAAAAAGGAAGTGATAAGCAGATCGCCCAGGGAGGGCAGGATGTCCGAGGCTGCGAACAGCCGGGGATTGAAAATGTCCATTCCGGCCATGTTCGGGGCAACGGGAATCTTCATCAATATCGCATCCATCAGGATCAGGATGACAGCGGCCAGGAATATCCCTATGTTTTTCCAGGTACGGTCCGAAATGGACCGGATAAGGCGGCGGACATAAAGCAGGAACAGAAAGATCCCCAGGAAATACAGCAGGAGGGATACCTGGGACTGGAACAAACTGTACTCCGGCTCCCCGGAAAAATCCAGGGAGAACAATTCGTTCTGCCAGGAGTCATGGACCGGGTAACCGGATTCGACGGGCTCGGGGAGTATCCGTGTTCCGGGCGGGACCCTGAAATCTTCCTGGAAGCCGTTTTCCAGGAAGACGTTCTCGTAAGGATACTCGTTTTTGATCTTTATGAGTCCCACCATACGAAGTGCACCGCTGACCCTTTCCTTCTTAACGGACCAGTTGTTGCCCAGGAAAACGATCTCCAGGTCCTTGTGCGCGTCAAAATCAGCAGGGGAAACCGTATTCCCTGTCCATAACACCAGCGTATCCCCCAGAAAAAGGAATACATCCATACCCCTGCCCTTGATCTTTCCCATGATCTGGGGATAGAGAAAGGTAAAATAATCCGGCCCGCCCAGCTGGTCCTGGTCCTCTTCCAACTCCTCAAAAATGGAATAGAGAAGCAGTTCCTTCTGCTGGAAGGTTTTTTCAAACCGCCTGACCCTGCCTTTTTCATTCAGGGAATTAAAGGATACATACTGCAGAAGCTGGGAGAGGACGAAAAGGGCGAGGGCGGCTCCGAGCAATCCAAGATTCCGGTAAAAGCTTCTGTTCATGGGGATAGGCTGCTTTAAGGACGAAGATAATGATAAATCATCAACCATGATGGTAGGGCGCTCCCCGGATAATGGTGAAAGCCCTGTACAACTGCTCGATGAAGATCAGGGGAACGACCTGGTGCGAAAAAGTCATCCTGGAAAGGGAAAGCTGCATATTCCCCCGCTCGTAGACTTCAGGGGAAAACCCGAAGGCACCTCCCACCACGAATACCATTCTTCGCGTCTGATCCTGGTGCTTGCGTTCGAGGAATTCTGCAAACCCGATCGAATCCATCATCTTCCCCCGCTCATCCAGCAGGATCACAAAGTCCTTTTCCGAGAGGGATTTAAGGATCAGTCTGCCTTCTTCCTGCATGACACGGTTCTGAGGCCAGGAACCGGTAGCCCTGATATCCGGCAGTTCCCTGATCCGGAAATCCGTATATCTTTTAATCCGTACCAGATATTCTTCCATTCCATCCTGAATGAAGGGAAATCTGGTCTTTCCCGTAAGAAGTAATTGTATTTGCATCCGTTAATTTGCTAACTTGCGTCCGGCAATGGCATGATTTATGAGTTTAAAATGTACAAAAATTGTGCATAAATGAAAAAGATCCTTTATATCGGGGGACTGGTACTTGCCATCCTGATCCCTGTTTTAACGCTGAATGCACAGGCCAACAAAATACCTGAAAACATCGTACTTTCCTTCAAGGGCGGCAATGCAGCGGAACTGGCAAAATTCTTCCATTCCAACGTCGAGCTGATCATCCTTAAAAATGAGGATGTTTACAGCCGCACCCAGGCCGAACAGATCATCCGTAAATTTTTCCTCGAGCACAAACCGGTAAGCTTCAAGATCATCCATGAAGGGGGAAGCGAAAATTCCCGTTATGCCATCGGCAGCCTGAAAACGGTGGAACAGTCCTACCGCATTTACATCCTCATGAAAAAACAGGAGGAATCCCCCCTTATTCATCAATTACGGATCGAGGAAGAAGAGGATGTTGAGTGAAGATCTTTTTAATTCATTTCTTGAAAACGCTCTCCGTGAGGACAGCGGGGACGGCGACCATTCCTCCCTTGCCTGCATTCCTGAAAAAACAACCGGGACAGCCCGCCTGCTTGTCAAGGACGATGGAATTCTCGCGGGAATGGACATCGCCCTGCGCATATTCACAAGGATAGACCCGGAACTGAAATTCGATCCCCTGCTGGTGGACGGGGACCGCATCCGGCACGGGGATATCGCCTTTGTCGTAGACGGGAGCATCCACTCTATCCTGAGATCGGAAAGGCTTGTCCTGAATGTCATGCAGAGAATGAGCGGGATCGCAACCCGGACATTCGAATACGTGCAGAAGATCAGGGGCTTGCATACCAGGATCCTGGACACCCGGAAAACCGCTCCCGGGATCCGCATCCTTGATAAGGAAGCTGTTCGCATCGGCGGGGGAATGAATCACCGCATGGGCCTTTACGATATGATCATGTTGAAGGATAACCACATTGACTACGCCGGTGGAATTGAACAGGCCATTGCCCGGACCCATGAATACCTTTCACGCAGCGGGAAGGACCTGAAGATTGAAATTGAGGCGCGCAGCCTCCGGGATGTCAGGGAAATCCTGCGCGTGGGAAGAGTGAACAGGATCATGCTTGACAATTTTTCCATCCAGGATACCCGGCAGGCAGTGGATCTCATCGGCGGGAAGTACGAAACGGAATCTTCCGGCAGGATCACACTGGATAACATCAGGCAATATGCCGAATGCGGCGTCGACTTTATTTCCATCGGGGCCCTGACCCACCTGGTGCGCAGCCTGGACCTCAGCCTAAAAGCCGTTCAATAAATGGGGATCCGATCATTTGTCAGCCGGTCATCCAGGATTGCAGAGGAAAGAGCCCTCAGGGCGGTCAGCCTGGCAAAAAGGATATCCATTCCCGGGTTCGAAGGCATCCCGATCTACGATGTGATCGTTTTTTTTGTAAGGGGACTTCAGAAAGGTTCACTCACCACGCGTGCATCATCCATCGCCTTTCACTTTTTCCTGGCATCGCTGCCGGCGCTGATCTATTTTTTCACCCTCCTCCCGTTCGTCCCCATTGATAATTTCCAGTCCGGCGTCCTCAGCCTGATGGAAAGCATTCTCCCGAAGGAGGTATACGATGTGCTGGAAAGCACCCTGATGGACATGTTCGTGAAACGTAAGGGCCTGCAGTTCTTCGGCATCGTGATCGCCCTGATATTTGCCTCCAACGCGGTACACGGGATGATCCAGGCATTCAATGCAACCTACCATACCATAGAGACCAGGAGCTGGATACGGCGCAGGGCCACGGCCATATTCCTGGTCGTCATCCTGTTTTTCCTGATCACCATTGCGGTCAGCCTCCTGCTGTTCGGACGCCTGTCCATAAACCTTTTGGTTGAACATGAGCTGATCAACACGAACTTTACGATCCTGATACTCCGCTTGAGCAAATGGATCGTAATCATTGCACTTATCTACTTCGCGCTTTCCTTCCTTTACTGGCTGGGGCCATCGCGAAAGATGAAATGGAAATTTTATTCAGCAGGATCCACGCTCTCAAGCATACTGGTGATTGCCACCTCCCTGATATTCCAGTTTATCATGAATAACTTCGGGCAGTTCAATAAATTTTTCGGTTCCATCTCCACCCTTATGATCATCCTCCTGTGGATATACTTTAATTCCCTTGCCCTTCTGATCGGTTTTGAACTGAACGCCAGCATTAAAAATGCCAAGCTGGTCCGGTACCCCGACCCTGACGACGATATAATCGAAAGCGGATTCTTGAACAGGGAGAATGCCCAGGTGGACAGGGGAAACGTTAAGCAACAGGGGAACGAGGGCGGGCAGGAATGAGGGCGGTAAAAACGAATGAGATGATTGGTCAGAATCCTTTCCTGCTTTTCAGGCAATGGTACCGTGAAGCCGTTGATGCCGGGATCCCCGAACCGGGCACCATGACACTGGCCACAGCGGATACGGAAGGCAGGCCATCGGCACGCACCGTCCTGCTCAAGGACTTCGATGAGAAGGGCTTCGTGTTCTTTACCAACTACCGTAGCAGGAAAGGCTTGCAACTCGAGCGGAATCCCCGGGCAGCCCTGGTTATATACTGGCAGCATTCCGGACGCCAGGTGCGGATAGAAGGCAGGGTGGAAAAGGTCACCGCAGGGGAATCGGACCGGTATTTTGCCACCCGGCCCCGCGGAAGCCAGCTGGGAGCCTGGGCATCCGAACAGAGCAGTACCATACCCTCCAGGGAAAGCCTGGAAAGATCCCTTCGTGAAAGAGAACTCGAATTCAGGGACAGGGAAGTCCCCCGCCCCCCCCACTGGGGAGGTTACAGGCTTATCCCGGAACGCATGGAATTCTGGGTGGAACGGGAAGACCGCCTGCATGACCGGGTGGTATACGAGCGATTCTCAAAAGGTGATCCGGAAGGTTGGATTTGCCGCAGGATGGCACCCTGAGCAGCAGCAGGATCATTTTTTCAGTCCCGCCAGCCGTTCTTCAAGCACGCTGATCTTTTTCTCTGCATCCTCCCTCTTCTTTTGTTCCTTTTCCACCACCTGTGAGGGGGCGCTGTTAACAAAGCGCTCATTGTTGAGTTTGGCCATGACTTTTTGCAGGAAACCTTTCTGGTATAAAAGTTCTTCCTCAAGGTTCTTCATCTCCTCCTCTGAGCTGGCATGGCCTTCAAGGGGGATGAAGTATTCCACGCTCCCGACACGGAAAGAGAGCGCTCCTTCGGGTTTATCCGTGATCCCCTCAATCGATTCAAGGTTGCCCAGTTTCAGCAGGATGCTTTCGAAATGCCTGCGATAACTGTGATTCTGGTCCCGCACCAGAAGCCTGAGCTTCTCCCTGGCAGGCAGGTTCTTGTCCTTTTTGATCTTGCGGATGGCCGTCACCACCTCTTTCATGTCCTCGAACTGTTCCAGGACGGCAGCGTCCGATTTGCCGGCCCCGGGCATGGGCTGGACCATGATGCTTTCGCCTTCCTTTCTTTCCCCGATGTATTGCCAGATTTCCTCTGAAATAAAAGGCATGAAAGGATGAAGCATCCTTACCAGCATATCGAGAAACCTGATGGTGCTGCGGCAGGTTTCCGAATCAACGGGCCTGCCGTAGCCGGGTTTCACGCTTTCCAGGTACCAGGCGGAAAATTCGTCCCAGAAAAGCCGGTAGCAGGTCATCAGGGCTTCCGAGATCCGGTATTTCCGGTATTGTTCATTCAGCTGCTTCAGGGCTTTATTAATCCGGTTATCGAACCATTCGATGGCCCTTCCGGCACTCTCCGGCTGGGGTATGCCCTCGTCCACGTTCCATTGTTTCACCAGCCTGAAGGCGTTCCATATTTTATTGCCGAAATTACGGCCCTGCAGAGGCAGGCTGTCTTCATACAGGAGATCGCCGCCTGCAGGCGAGCAGAGCAGCATGCCGACCCGGACCCCGTCGGCCGAGTATTTCCGGATCAGGTCAAGCGGTTCTGGGGAATTGCCGAGCGATTTGGACATTTTCCTGCGCTGGGTGTCCCGCACGATCCCGGTGAGATACACATTCTGGAAGGGTTTTTCACCGGGATATTCGTATCCGGCAATGATCATGCGGGCTACCCAGAAGAAAAGGATTTCGGGTGCCGTCACCAGGTCATTGGTGGGATAATAGTACCTGAAGTCCGCATTCTCCGGATTACGGATGCCGTCAAAGACGGCAATCGGCCATAGCCAGGAAGAGAACCAGGTATCCAGCACATCCTCGTCCTGACGGAGATCGCCTGGGCCAAGGTTCTGGTCCCCTGCCAGTTCCCTTGCCTTCTCAAGGGCTTCCTCAGCGGTCATGGCAACGACGAACCGGTTGGTATTGCCGATAAACCAGGCGGGAATCCGGTGTCCCCACCAGAGCTGCCGTGATATGCACCAGTCCCTCACGTTCTCCATCCAGTGCCGGTAGATATTCCTGAACTTGGCGGGATGGAGATGGATGGTCCCGTTCATTACCGCCTCCAGTGCAGGTTTTGAAAGGTCCTTCATTTTAAGGAACCACTGCATGGAGAGTTTCGGCTCTATGACCGCATCCGTCCGCTCGGAAAATCCGACTTTGTTCACATAAGGCTCCACCTTCACCAGGCTTCCCCTTAATTCGAGCTCCCTGACAATTTCTTCACGGGCTTTGAACCGGTCCATCCCGATGAACCATTCTGCTGCCTCGCTCAGGGTTCCGTCGTCATTGAGAATATCAACGCTTTCCAGGTTGTGCCGGATCCCTATCTCATAATCGTTCACGTCGTGGGCAGGGGTAATTTTCAGGGCGCCCGTTCCGAATTCATGGTCCACGTAATCATCACACAGGATGGGGACCCTCCTTTCAACGAGCGGTATGATGGCTGTTTTCCCATGCAGGTCCCGGTACCGGGGGTCTCTGGGATTAACCGCCACCGCAGTATCGCCCAGTATGGTTTCCGGGCGGGTGGTGGCGATCGTGATCCCCCTGTCGTATCCTTCCACGAGGTAACGGACGTAATAGAGTTTTGACTGCAGTTCACGGTAGATCACCTCTTCATCCGAAACGGCGGTACGGGCCTGGGGGTCCCAGTTCACCATGCGTACACCCCGGTAGATGTAACCCTTGTCGTAAAGGTCCACAAAGACCCTGATCACGGATTCATAATATCCTTCATCCATGGTGAACCGGGTCCGGCTCCAGTCGCAGGAGGCACCCAGCTTCTTGAGTTGTTCAAGGATTATCCCGCCGTGCTTCTCCTTCCATTCCCAGGCATGTTCCAGGAAGGCTTCGCGGGTGATTTGGGACTTCTGTATCCCTTCCTCTTTCAGTTTTGCGACGACCCTGGCCTCGGTGGCGATGGAAGCATGATCCGTACCGGGCACCCAGAGGGCATTCCTGCCTTCCATCCGGTTGCGGCGTATCAGGACATCCTGGATGGTATTGTTCAGCATATGTCCCATGTGCAGCACACCGGTCACATTGGGTGGAGGGATGACGATGGTATAGGGTTCCCTGGAATCGGGACTGGAAGTAAAATAACCCTGTTTCATCCAGTATTCGTACCAGCGCTCCTCGGTCCTGGAGGGATCGTATTTCGAGGGAATGTCCATCATCCGGGCTAAATCCTTAATAAAATCCGGTAAAAATAAACAATTATTGTGATTTATACAGTCAGGAAAATGTTTATAAGCAGGATCGATTTGCCCCTTAAAAAGGTTAAATTTGTTTGCTGCAAATACAGGTCAGCTTTCAAAACAGGTTCAGAGAATGAAAACAACGGGACTTATCGCATTTCTATTCCTGGTCACAATTGCCGGGATCTCATGCAACAAGGGAAGCGGAAAAAGCTCGGGCGGTGATGCCGGCATTGCGTTTGACACCATCAGCCATGATTTCGGGCAGATCGTTTTCGGTGAAGCCGCCGAATTTGAATTTGTTTTTACCAATTCCGGTGCGGCTCCCCTTGTTGTCAGCCATGTGAAATCAACCTGCGGCTGCACGGTGCCGGAATGGTCAAAGGAGCCTGTGAAAGCCGGCGAGCAGGGCAGGATCAGGGTCAGCTACGACACACACCGGGTGGGTGCCTTTTCGAAAACCATCTATGTATATTCAAATGCAGCCAATGGGGTTAAGCAACTGACCATATCGGGAAAAGTCAGCGTTTCGGATGTTTAATTCTTAAAAACAGAAATTCAATGCCCAGGATATCGGACAGAGGCCGCCAGATGCCTGAATCACCCATTCGGAAGCTCGTCCCTTACGCCGAAGAAGCAAAGAAAAAGGGTATAAGGGTATTTCACCTGAACATAGGGCAGCCGGATATAAAAACCCCTGAGATTGCCCTGCAGGCCGTCCGGAACCTGCGGGAAACGGTCATCGAGTACAGCCATTCGGCCGGGAAGGAAACTTACCGGCGGAAGCTGGCAGGGTATTACAGGGGACTGGGTATCGAGATTGACCATACCCAGATGCTCATCACCACGGGAGGATCGGAGGCCATTTTATTCGCCCTCATGTCTACCCTTGACCCGGGTGACGAGGTGATCATCCCGGAACCCTTTTACGCCAATTACAACGGATTCGCAGTCACTTCCGGGATCAAAGTCAGTCCCATTGTTTCGAAAATTGAGAACGGTTTTGCCCTGCCTCCGGTCGAAGAGTTTGAAAAACATCTGGGTCCCCGTACACGTGGCATCATCATCTGCAATCCCAATAACCCGACGGGTTACCTCTATTCCAGGGAGGAGTTGGAGCAGCTGGGCAGGATCATCCTGAAGCACGATCTCTACCTTTACTCCGATGAGGTTTACCGGGAATTCTGCTACGACGGGCTGGAACATTTTTCTTCCATGCACATCCCGGGGACGGATCAGAACGTGATCCTTCTTGACTCGGTCTCCAAGCGTTACAGTGCCTGCGGGGTAAGGATCGGGGCAATGATCAGCAAAAACAGGGACATCATTTCAACCGCACTCAAATTCGCACAGGCACGGCTGAGTCCCCCTGCCCTGGGACAGATCCTGGGTGAGGCCGCCCTGGACACACCACCCGAATACTTCGCCGAAGTCCACAACGAATACATCGAACGCAGGAATTTTATGGTCGGGGCACTCAACCGGATGGAAGGGGTGGTATGTCCCCTGCCAAAAGGCGCTTTCTATACCATTGCCCGGCTTCCGGTCGACGATGCGGACCGTTTTTCACAGTGGCTCCTCAGTGATTTCGAGCATGAGGGTCAGACCGTAATGCTGGCCCCGGCATCGGGTTTTTACTCCAAACCCGAGCTCGGCAGGCAGCAGGTAAGAATAGCCTACGTGCTTAAAAAGTCGGACCTCGAAAAAGCCATGGCCTGCCTGGAGATTGCCCTGAAAAAATATCCCGGGCGTACCGCCTGACCCGGCAGAAATTCGCGTGTGGCCGGAGGCATTCCTGAAAAAGTCGTCTACTAAAATTTGCATGCTTCAGGAGTTGCCTTCCGGCACAATGCAAATTTTGCAACGACGTTTCAAGATGCCGAAGTCAGCGAATTTCTGCCCGGTCATTCGGGGTAGAGCAGGTATTTCTGGCGCATCTTTTTAAAGGCCTCCAGTCCGGGCTGCCAGCTTTCCCGGATCTTTTCCCCGGGCAGGCCGTCAATGATCTGTTGCCGCAGGCTGGCGGTTCCGGCCAGGTTTTCGAAATAGGGAATGAAAAAATTCTCTTTGTCCGGAAAGTTCCGGTAGGCAAAAATCAGCCAGGATAGTTTGAGAGCGGGACTGCGGTCAAGGGTATCCCGGTAGGACCTGAGATCCATCCCCCGGCATCGCTCGCCTTCAAGTTTGGGATGGGTGGCAGCACCCGGGCGGCTTTCAGGTGTAAAATAGTAATCCCCCTGCTCCAGTGCCGGATGCCCGAATACCTCGAAGGGGGAATCCGTCCCCCTGCCTTCACTGATCACCGTACCTTCGAAGAATCCTGTCGATGGGTACAGGTAGATTGAATTCATATCCGGAAGGTTCGGCGAAGGGGGAACTGGCAGATCGTAACGGCTGTGATGGGTATAATTTGAGCAGGGGATCACGGTCAGCCTGCAGGGGAGTCCCCCGCCAAGCCACCCCTCCCCGTTTATCATGCGGGCGTATTCACCGATCGTCATCCCGTAGACCACGGGAACCTCATGCAGTCCCACGAAGGAGCTGAACCCGGGTTCGAGGACCGGTCCGTCTATATAAAACCCGTTCGGGTTCGGCCGGTCGAGCAGCACCAGTTCCAGCCCGTTCTCCGCACAGGCCTGCATGACGTAAAACAGGGTGGAAATATAGGTATAAAAGCGCACCCCGACGTCCTGGATATCGAACAGGACCAGGTCCAGGTCCCCCAGGTCTTCCACCGACGGCTTACGGTTCCTGCCGTAAAGCGAAACGACGGGCAGTCCCGTTTTTGGATCGATCCCGTCCCCGACCATTTCCCCGTATTCGGCCTCCCCCCGGAATCCGTGTTCCGGACTGAATACTTTCCAGACCCGCAGAACATCGCTGTGCAGGGAACTGAGGCTGTCCACCAGGTGGGTACTTCCGACCAGGGAGGTCTGGTTGGCAACGATCCCGATCCTTTTACCTTCCAGCAGGGGCAGGTACATGTCCATCCGCTCCGCCCCCGGGCGGACTTCTTTCTGTCCCGTGCATTCCTGCAACAGCACCAGGACAAGAAACAGGATAAAACCGATGGGACTGTGCTTTTTCACTGTTTTTTCACTTCTTTCTGGCTTCAGCCAATTGTTTCGCATTAATGCGGTTTTCCCTGAGCCTGCCGGCATTCAGGACGATCAGCGAAAGGGCTATGAGGATCATCCCGGTCACCGCAATGACCTCCGGTTTTTCGCCGGGCAGGATGATCCAGCTGAGCATCGCACCAAATACCGGGATGAGGAATTTCCAGATATTCAGCACGGATACTTTAATGCCCGGACGGCGCAGGAGGATGAACCAGATGCTGAATGCCGTGGCGGACATGGCGCTCAGCCATGCCAGGGAAAGGTAGTACGGGTATGCATTCACCCGGAAATGAAGTCCCTCGAACGGCAAAGAAAGCAGCAGAAGACCCATTCCCCCGAACATCAGCTGTGAGGAGTTGAGCAACACGGGGGGAAGACCCTTCCTGTACTTCACCACGACGACATTCCCAATGCTCCCGGCCACATTGGCTGCCACCAGGATGAGTATCCCCCAGAATTCCTTCCCCTCCGCCCAGCTGAAATTCTCCCTGCTTGCTGCGATGATCACCACCCCTGCCATACCCAGGGAAATGGACCCGAGCTTACGCACATTCAGCCGGTCATCCTGGAGAAGCAGGTGGGCAAAGATGGCGGCGAACAGGGGACTTGCACCGATTATGATGGCGGTCAGGGAAGCGGGCACCCGGCTGATCCCGAGGTAAAAAAAGGTGTAAAGCAGGAATGTCTGGAAAAACCCCAGCCGGACGACCTCCTTCCAGTTCCGGACGATCATGCGAAGAGAATTCCTGAGGTTCCCGCAGAAGGGCAGGATGTAGAGTCCCGCCAGGAAAAACCGGATACCGGCAAACCGGAGCGGAGTGGTATAATTCAGGCCGATCTTAACGCCAACGAAGGCGGTGGACCATAACAGGCATGCTGTGATGGCAAGGAAGGTGGTCGTGAGCAGCCTGGACTTCATTACGTGAATCCATCGTGTTTGTTTCCCTCCAAAAAGACTAAATTTGTCACCGGGGTACCAAACGCCCAAAGTAAATCATTTTTGGGAAAACGTCTTGTGAATACGGAGATCTTTATTGCCAGGAAACTGATTTTTGGCAGGGACCGTGGCAAAAGTATATCCCGGTCGATCCTGGATGTGGCCATTTTTGGCATTTCTCTGGGACTTGCGGTTATGATCGTTGCGGTGGCCGTGGTAACCGGTTTTAAAAACGAGATCAGCCGTAAAGTAGTTGGGTTCGCAGCCCACATCCAGATCCTGAATTTTGATTCAAACATCTCGTACGAAACCCAGCCTATAAACAGCCACCAGGAATTTCTCGCCGATTTAAAGGGGGACCAGGATATCCGGAATGTCCAGGTCTTTGCCACCAAGGCGGGCATCATCAAGACCCGGTCCGATATTCAGGGTGTCGTTTTAAAGGGAGTGGGACCGGATTACGACTGGGATTTCCTTAAGGATTACCTGGTTGAAGGAAGCATCCCGGTGATCACCGATTCTGTTTTAACCAACAATGTATTAATATCCAAGTATATAGCTTCTCTGTTAAAACTGAAGCTGAACGACGATTTCCTGATGTATTTCATCCAGGACCCTCCCAGGATGAGAAGGTTCACGGTGACCGGCATTTACGAGACCAGCCTGGAGGAATTCGACCGGGTCTTTGTTTTCGGTGACATCCGCCACATCCAGCGGCTCAACGACTGGACCGGGGATCAGATCAGCGGATTTGAGATAAACCTGAGAGATTTCAACAACCTGGAGGAGCAGACCTACCGTGTCATGACGAGCGTGGGATTCGGATTTGAAGAAGACGGCTCCAGGCTGAAGGTGGTCAACATACGGGACAAGTTCCCGCAGATCTTCGACTGGCTGAACCTGCAGGACATGAATGTCCTGATCATTCTCATCCTGATGCTCGTGGTTGCCGGGTTCAATATGGTTTCCGGATTGCTGATCCTGATCCTTGACAGGACCAACATGATCGGTATCCTGAAAGCCCTGGGGAGTCCGAATGTCAGCATCCGGAAGATCTTTCTCTACCAGTCCGGTTTCATGATCCTGAAGGGACTTCTGTGGGGAAACCTCATCGGGATAGGGATCTGTATGATCCAGCATTACTTCGGGTTCATGAAACTGGACCAGTCCTCCTATTACCTGACCACCGTACCCATCAATTTCAGCCTGCTGCATATCCTTGCGCTGAACCTTGGAACGGCCTTCATCATCATCCTGATGCTGATCGTACCATCCATGGTCATTTCCAGGATAAGTCCCGCTCGTGCCATCCGCTTCGAATAAACCAATGAACCGGCCCTGATCTCTTTTTCAATTGCCTCCCGTGTGTTGTCCACTTTGGCTTCCAGTTTGGTGTAGTCGCCGACTTCTTTCTTTAACATATCGACCCGCTGGAGAAGGATGGAGTCATATTCCCCGGCAGACACGCTGAGGGCCAATGCCAGGATGATGGAGGCAATCATTATTCTTCTTATATGGATCCGGTTCAGGAGTGAAACGGTTTAAAATATGAAAATTTCGGGGTGAGTTCAATGGACTATAATGTGCGGGAATTATGTATTTTCGCGGAGATCATGGATAAAATCGAAGGATTCATCGGTAAATTAGGACTTTCACTGAAGACCGAGCTTCCCGGACCTGCATCCCATCATAAAATGGCACCCGGGATCAGGCTCGAAAACAAGCATGGATCCTACCTGGATGCTGCTGTGCTGATCCTTCTCTTCAGGAAGACGGAGAAATGGCATTTCGTTCTGATGCGAAGGCCGGAGTACGAGGGGGCCCACAGCAAACAGGTAAGCCTTCCCGGGGGAATCCATGAAGAAGGGGATAAGGACATGGAAGCAACGGCGCTGCGTGAAACACGCGAAGAACTTGGCATTGATGACTCAGGCATTCAGATTCTCGGAAGCCTCAGCAGGCTTAGCATCCCCATTAGCGGCATTGATGTGTCTCCCTTTGTCGGGTATTATCAGGGTACACCGGAATTTCACCCGGATCCCTCAGAGGTTGAGTATCTTATCGAGGTGCCCCTTTCAGACCTGATGGCACCCGACAATGTCCGGATGGAACACCGTACCATTCTTTGCAGGGTGGTCAAGGTTCCTTACTTCAACATCGGAGGGGAGAAGGTATGGGGGGCAACGGCCATGATCCTTTCAGAATTCCTGGATCTGGTCAGGAACCAGGAGGGGACTGGTCCGGAATAAGGTTCTTGTAATGTTCATACCGTTCAAGCACATGGGAAACGTAATCGTATGTTTCCCTTCCACGGGCATAACCGTATTTCACATCCGGATCGCGGTAATATTTCGGATCCGATTTTTTAAGCAGATAAAATTCCACATTATTATCCCAGACCGCCGGGTTGCCACCATTCTTTTCGGCAAGGGTTATGGCGTCGAAGATATGCCCGGGTCCCACATTATACGCCGCAAGAATGAACTTTATGCGTTCCTGTGGATCCGGAACAGCCTCCTCAAAACGCCTGTCGAGCCACTGGATGAACTGGGTCCCTGCACGGATCTGGTCCCGGGCCGTTGAATTCGATGTGATCCCGAACCTTCTTGCGGTAGTTGGCATCAGCTGCATCAGGCCGGATGCCCCTGCCCATGATCGGGCCCGGGGATCAAAACGGGACTCCTGGTAAATGAGTGAGGCGAGCAGCCGCCAGTCCCACCCGATCGCCTGGCTGTATTCCTTGATGTAATCATCGAACGGGGAGATCTTTCCCGTGCTTATCGAAAAGAGTTCGCTTTTGACGATCCCGGCTGACCTGCTGTTTTTAAAGTATTTATTGTATATGACCGCATAGCGTGCCGATTTCCGGTATTCCAGGAGCCAGTCGTTGATCTCCTTCAGGAGTTCGTGGGCATTGCTGTTCACGGCCCATGCCAGGTTCTGGGGAAAGCTGATGGCAGTCTGCACATCCAGGTTGGGATAATAGGTTTGGTTTACGAGGGCGACATTCTCGTCAGCCACGGTATAATCGATCTGCCTGTCCGCCACAAGCATGATCAGCGACTCTGCATCCTCGGGCACATCTACGATGTCAATGGTATCGCCGATCTCTTCGGCAAGGTTCATCATCCTCACGTAATAGGAAGAATTCTGCTGCACATACACTTTCTTCCCCCCCAGGTCCAGCTGGTTGCGGATAAGCGCCGCTTCGATCTGGCTCTTGCTCATCTTCTCCCAGCCTTCGGGCTTTCGCTGGACCAGTACCTGCCGGGTCTGGCTGTGAGGAATGGTAAAAGCGAACTGTTTTTTACGTTCCCCCGTAATGGTAAGGTTCAGCGCAATCAGGTCACAGTCCCCCATCCGCAGACAATTAAAGGTTTCCTCCAGGTCATTGCTTACCACGACTTCAAGGCGGATATCCAGGTGGTCGGCCAGGTCCTGTAGTAATTCGTACTGGTAGCCCATGGGTTGTCCCCTGTAAATAAAATAATTAGTCGAGTTGAAATCGGTGATAGCTATCAGTTTGCCCTGTTCGAGGATTTCCGGGAGGTCTTTGACATTGCGCCGGGAGGGAGGCCGGTCCGGATCACTTTTGCATGAAACGGATGCAAGAATGATCAGCACCAGAGATAAACGAAAGTACGGTATCCGCATAATCATCCGTCGGATTAAAATCAAATATACGCAATAATTTAAAATCCGGCCGGTCAATCGTAGAAGGTCCAGGAAATGCCCAGTTTTAGAACCCTTCCGCGGTCCGGGTAACTGAGAACATGGAAATAGTCTTTCCGGATCAGCCCTGAATAGGGATGGTCCCAGCGGACGTAGAACCGGGTGTGTTTCAGCTTGGCATTCACGAATAGGTTCAGGTAAGGGTAGTTCCCGATCTCCCGGATGTCCTGGTTGTAGAATGTCCCGCTCGAGGGGGCAAAGGCCAGTGCCCTGTATTTTGTATAATAGTAAAGGTCAAAGCCGATCTCGGCGGTCAGTGCATTCTTTACCACGGTAAAACCCAGGAAGTTGGAAGTATAATAAGAAAGATCCGGGATGCGGATGACATTATTATCGCTGCTAACCTGGTAATGGACCTGGTGATTGGAATGGAAAATGCCCGCCTCGAAATCTTTGTGTAGTTCCGCGCTGATGACCGTTACCACGGGACGGTGCTGGACCGGTACGGCGGAGTCATTGAAATAAACCAGGTCGCTGACCAGGGCCACGTTAAACTGTGCCAGGGCTTTGATGGCCTCATTGCCTGCGGTCAGGGAACCCCTGATGTCCTTGGTCTTGCCGAAATCATTATTCCAGCGGTAATTATTCGACTCGTAGATGGTCAGGAAATGGTCCGGTTCCTCGATGGCAAACCTGCCCGATATGCTGATGGTGGATTCGCCTCTCTTTCCCTCGAAGCGTTTGGTGATGTACCCGTTCAGTATCATGTCGCCAGCCTTGTAGCCAAACAGGTAATACCTCCCCATTGCAAGCCAGTCCCACCCGGAGCCAACCGTATGCATGAAGCTGGCTCCCACATGAACGTTCTGATAATTGAAATCCCGGTACCGGGTTATGGTTGTATCCCCGTTGCTTACGGATGTATCGCCGGGCGTGTTGAAGGAATACTTCACCCAGTCGTGCCGGATGAAAGCCCGGGCCCCAAAATCCTTTGCCCGGTTCGGGTTTTCATCAAGCATCAGTTGAAAGGTATTGGAAACGGAGCGGTAAAAGGTCGAGTCATGGGTATTCTCACTGTCAATGTAGTAGTTCGGGTAAAAGTCACGGTTTAAGTCGTTAATCTGGTCCTCGTATAACCTGTAGTCCCGCTGGATCTCCAGGTTATGCACCAGGGATCCTGTTTTCGTGGTGCGCTCCCTCAGCCTGCGGAAGCCGGTTTCGCTTGTCGTGTCGGGGATCTGCTCGGCCTTCCCGAATTTGTATCGCTGGGTAAAATGGAAATTGATGTTCCTCATTCTCGAATTCGCGTTCTCAAGGTTCACCTCGTAGGCTCTTTCATCCTTGTTCGAATGCATAAATACACTGTCGTTTTTCAGTCCCCCGTTCTCCTGAGCATTCTGGGAGTTCACGTGGAAACTGGAATAGACCGTGTAGTCGCGACCCGTATAGGAGCCAAAGAAGCTGAAGCTGTTGAATTTTGCTTTCTGCCGCAGGTAGCTGCCCTCCGATGTCAGGAGACGCAGGTCAAAACCCAGATTCAGGAAGGGGGAAACGTTCTGCGTATGAATTGCATGGAAAATTTCTTCCCTTTTAAGCCGGTCCCCTGTCGAGGTAAAGTATTCAAGCAGGGTAAAGGGTTTCGTGATGTTGTAGTAAACGTTATTATCCGGGGTGTAAAGGTAAGGGATGAACGGCCGGAGGAAAAAATATTCGGGCTGGAGGCTTCGGTTAAAATACAGGTTATCCCTGGTCTGCAGTCCCACATTCCCCAGGAATGCCTGCGAAATGCTTGTTTTATAGATTGGACTGGAGACCTGGAAACCCGTCTGGGCTGTATCCATCCGGTAGTCCTCCATTACGGTGAAGTCCTCTGCCATGGTCCAGGTCCTCACGAAGGCCGGTGTGGTGTCTCGTTTTGCCAGCGCATTTTTAGTGTCCCCTGTTCCCGGGGCATTTTCCGTGCCCCCGGGTCCCTGGGCATGCCCCGGAAGCGGGATGATCAGAAAAAAAAGGAGAACCGGGACGTACTTCATGCCTTCAAAGTTAGCATATTTATAACGGCAGAATGACCCGCAAATTTTCCTATTTTTACACAATGTTCCGCAAATCTGTCCTCCATGCACTCCTTATCCTGCTGCTCATTGCAGGTGCCTGCAGTTCACCCGGGACAAAACCCGTCATCCTGGTGTCAAGGGAATACGGGAACCGTTTCATGAACTGGCTTTCAAGGGCGGATAACACGATCCGGCGGATCGATATGTACCCGGTCAGTTCCGACTCCATTGACCATTACCTGGCGCTCGCAGACGGGATTATCATCAGCGGAGGACCGGACATCGATCCCGCGATATACGGGAAACCGGCTGAAACGAAGCGTTGCGGGCCCATCGATCACCGCCGCGATTCCCTCGAATTGATCATGATCAGCTATGCCCTGGAAAAGGGGATCCCCCTGCTGGGCATCTGCCGCGGGAACCAGATACTGAATGCTTCCATGGGAGGAAGCCTGATCATTGATATTCCCGCCGATTTCGATACAACGATCGAACACAACAGCCAGGGCATGCATAGAATCAGGATCCTGGAAGGGACCCTTCTGCATAACATCGTGGGAATTGACAGCGGACTGGTGAACAGCAGGCATCACCAGGCGGTGGAACGCATTGCGCCCGGTTTTCGGGCTTCTGCCCTTGCTCCGGACGGGATCATCGAAGCCATCGAACCGGCCGGGACAGGGGGACATTCATTTGTACTTGGACTCCAATGGCATCCGGAATCGATGATCGAGGACTCGGACAGTCCCCTTACCCTTCCCGTCGCCGTCCGGTTCATGGATGAGGTCCATATGTACATGAAAAAAACAAATTGACCTCCGGACCATCCCGGGCCGGGTTTCATTCCGGGGTCAGAATAGCAGCCCAGCCTCCGCCCTTAGCCATCCGGACCTGCATGCGGTCGCCGGATTGAACGGTTTGCACCGTCCGCTTATAGTCGCCGGCCCATTTTTCTGCATTCACGCCATCCCGTAAGATTTCCATCCGGTAGGTCCCTTCCGGCAGAAAGTCAAGGTTGATCTCGAACGCACGGGGTGTCCAGTCCGTCATACCCCCCATATACCAGGCATCGCCTTTCCTCCTGGCCATGACCAGGTAATCGGAAACCGCTGCTTCCAGGACCAGGCTTTCGTCGTATGTGGTCGGGATCCTGGAAATAAAGCGGGTGCACTCTTCCTCCTTGTAATAGGAGGTCGGGTTGTCGGCCAGCATCTGGATGGGCGCTTCATAGATCACGTACATGGCAATCTGGTGGCAGCGGGTTCCCTGGCTCATGGGGCGGTTGTACCGCGGGAAGAAATCCTGCTCCTGTGCATTGTCCATTGCACCGGGTGTAAAATCCATGGGACCCGCAACCATACGGATGAAGGGGATGGTCAGGTCATGCTCGGGGGTAATATCAGGGCTCCATTTATTGTGCTCCATCCCCTTAACTCCCTCATAATTTACCAGGTTGGGATAGGCCCTTCGGAGTCCCGCCGGCTTAAACGCCCCGTGAAAGTCCACCAGCAACTGCCTTTCGGCGGCTTCACGAGCCACCCGTTCGTAATAATTCACCATGTACTGATCCGCCCGCTGCATGAAATCCACCTTGATCCCCTTGATGCCCCAGTCCCGGTACAGATCCAGAATAGCATCCATATCCCGGTCCAGCGGCTTCCAGAGGGTCCACAGGATCAGTCCCACTCCACGTTCCTTTCCGTACCGGATAAGTTCCTCAAGATCAAGTTTTTCAGTGGGCTCCTTGATGTTCGTGGTGGACTTTGACCAGCCCTCGTCCAGCAGCATGTATTCCAGCCCGAAGGCATGGGCAAAATCAATGTAATACTTGTACGTGTCGGTATTGATCCCCGATTCAAAGTCCACCCCGCTGATGTTCCATGCATTCCACCATTCCCAGGCTACGTGGCCCGGCCGGATCCACCCGGTATCCTGAAGTTTCAGGGGACTGGACAACTGCCAGACCAGGTTGCATTGGGGCAGATCGGCCGCTTTTTCCGCAAGCACAAATACCCTCCATGGAAAGGTCCGCGTACCCCTTGTCCGCGCAATGTATTCCGCTTCGGTCAGGATCTCCTGCCGGTCGCCTGATCTTCCTTCTGCCGGGACTGACCCGAGCACATAGCGGGGAAACTTCGAGCCGAAACCCGTTCCGGTCCTTTCGAGGAACAAACCGGGATAATCATAGAGGTCAGCTTCGGTTATCAGCAGGGAAGATTTTTCACCCGTTTTGAACAACACCGGGAGCGAACAGAAACTGCCGTCCTGGATACCGGAGATTTTGCGGACCAGGTAATCCCGCTCGTAATGGGAAACGAGGCTGGTCTCCTCCGGATACAGAACCGTGAAATCATCCCCGAATAGGATGTCCATTCCCTCGTTCCCGATCACGATCTCATCCCTGAAACCGGTCTCAAAACGGTAAGCGATCCCGTTGTTGTAAGCCCTGAACCTCAGGGCGTATTTGCCGCGGAATTCCAGTAAAAGTTCATTGTACTGATCCAGGATTTCGGCAGATTTAAGGGGCACGACCGGTTCCAGAACGTCGCTCCGGCTTTGCCTTGATTCCTTGCTCAGCCAGGGATTGATCCCCAGCTGCAGGCCGGCCTCCAGCTTCAGCAGGGGACTGACCTCCCGGATGATCTCCTTTCCATCCTGGATAATGCTGAACTCAATACGGTCATCCAGGCGGACCGCCATGCGGATATGCTCATCCGGAGAGAGCAGGACAAATTCCTGTGCTTCAGTAATCTTCGCCAGCCACAGGGCGGCAAAAAGCAGGTAAAAGAATGATTTTTTCATGGGGTATGTTCCTTTATCCCTAAAAATATTCATTTCCCGGTAATAAGGAACGGGAATACCCAATAAAAAACCCGGGGCCAAAAAGAACCCGGGTTTTAAAAGTCGGCAACGACCTACTCTTCCGCTAACGCAGTACCATCGGCGCTGATGGGCTTAACTTCTCTGTTCGGAATGGTAAGAGGTGGTTCCCCATCGCAATAGTCACCTTAAGACTTTCAATAAGTTAGACGTAATGGAAAGAGAATAAATCTTTAAAATGTATCCTGTAAAATCCCAGCGAAAGTTTACGGGTAATTAGTATCGCTCGGCTTTGACATTACTGCCTTTACACCTGCGACCTATCAACGTCATCGTCTTTAACGACCCTTAAAGGAGATCTCATCTTGAAGCAGGCTTCGCACTTAGATGCTTTCAGTGCTTATCCCTTCCAGACGTAGCTACCCTGCGGTGCAGCTGGCGCCACAACAGGTACACTAGAGGTCTGTCCAACACGGTCCTCTCGTACTAGTGTCAGGTCTTCTCAAATCTCCAACGCCCACAACAGATAGGGACCGAACTGTCTCACGACGTTCTGAACCCAGCTCGCGTGCCACTTTAATCGGCGAACAGCCGAACCCTTGGGACCTTCTCCAGCCCCAGGATGTGACGAGCCGACATCGAGGTGCCAAACCGCTCCGTCGATATGAGCTCTTGGGAGCGATCAGCCTGTTATCCCCGGAGTACCTTTTATCCTTTGAGCGATGGCCCTTCCATACGGAACCACCGGATCACTATGCCCTACTTTCGTACCTGGTCGACTTGTCAGTCTCACAGTCAAGCACCCTTGTGTCATTACACTCTGCGCATGGTTACCAATCATGCTGAGGGTACCTTTGGGAGCCTCCGTTACGCTTTTGGAGGCGACCACCCCAGTCAAACTACCCACCAAACACTGTCTCCCGTGAGGGATTAGATCCCAGATAAACAAAGGGTGGTATTTCAAGGTTGACTCCACGACTCCTGGCGAAGCCGCTTCAAAGTCTCCCACCTATCCTACACATCGCTTACCCAAAATCAATGTTAAGTTGCAGTAAAGGTTCACGGGGTCTTTCCGTCCCGTTGCGGGTATCCGGCATCTTCACCGGAACTACAA
>Ga0307419_10000406_pt1 | contig 21598 bp, 15 predicted proteins | sample SalMarWE160230MG_2_FD_202512 | JGI IMG/M metagenome (GOLD analysis project Ga0307419, IMG submission 202512) | Salt marsh sediment microbial communities from the Plum Island Ecosystem LTER, Massachusetts, United States - WE1602-30 | ecosystem: Environmental > Aquatic > Marine > Intertidal zone... | reverse complement strand
ACTCCAACTAATTGGGCAGATACCATTGGCCCTTCTTCAAGTTTAATTACAGAAAAACAATACGGTCTGTTTCTATCATATCCTTTTTCTATGAAGTAAGGAGTGCCTACTGTGATACACGTAAAGGCTGCAAGCTCGCCATTTCCACTCATTTCTACCCATTCCATATTTGAAGAATTACATTTAGTGCATAATTGCCTTACTGGAACGTATAATTCCCCGCAATCCTTACATTTTGTCCCCATTAGTTTCTTATTCTGTATGTACTCCAAATAACTCTGAATAGTAAATTCTTTATCTGTTTCTGACATTTTCTATTTTTCACCTTCACTTTTCGTAAATAGTAACTATTATCAATTTAAGAGGTTTTTAATTGTTTAAGATAATAAATATTGGTAATGTAAAAAATATTATTCTGAGATAATTTTGGCATCTATGATATTTAACTTTTAAAATAATTTAATTAATTATAAACTAAAAAATTTAATACTGAAATTTAGCGAAAACATACTACTAACTATCCTTTTTAATATCAAGCGAATCAAGGAATTAATGCAAAAATAAGCATTGATTTTGCTGATTATAATGGATTAATCTAAACTTTTCTTTTTTGGTTAATATGTAATCAAGAATCTTCTCTTCCGTCGTTATAAATAGTTGTTGTAAGATGATTAGCCGCAAATTCATGTATTATCCGAGTCATTTGTGCCCATTGAAATATTTTTTTTATTTTTCGTTCATCTTTTAATGATGAATTAAACACCTTTTCAGTGTTGCTGAAAACAACACGGTGAATGTGGGAATTGTTAAGAATTTAGTAACAGAATAAAGCTAAAAAATGTATTATTTTTTTATTTCCCTATTTTTATGTAGTTTGATCAATCCCCTTCTTTCTTATGATCTTTATAAAATTTTTTATATTGTTGACGTAGCCAATTTACCATTATAGATGCTTCACTCTTGAATAGTGATATTAAATATATCATGAAAAAATTCCTTAAATTTCCCGTTAATATTTCTGTTAACTATATACTCATGTATAATAACTCTCAGCAATTCCCGTAATAACCCTGTTACATCCCTTAACCAATACACGATCATGGTAAATGAAGGTTCCAAATATTTCTATCAAAAAGTTTGAAGTATTTTATTCTTTCATTAATTTTTATTTTATGATAAACGACTAATTTTGTTGGGAATCTGCTTTAATAAAGGATGATTACCAAAAAAATAGTGAATCAAGTAAAAACCAAATAATCCAATGCAATCATTCAATTCAAGGTAAGAAGTAAAAAGATTTAAATACGAAGATGAAAGAATAATATTAACGAGAAAAGTTTAATGTAACCAGCAGAAATAAACCATAGTATTGCTATAATAAGCAAGATAGTATCATGTAGGTTTACTGCCTTAATAAAGTTCCAAAGATATTATAAGTAACATGTAAGGGCATAATTGGTAGAAATCCATAAAAATTCACGGTTCTTCGCAGACTAGTTTCATGAAGGACAATTTTATATAGAAAATCTAACATAAAAATTAGAATTTAAATAAAAAAAAAAGTGAAATAAACATGAATTTAAAAAATTTAAAAGATAGAAAACAAAACATTAAAAATGGAATAGTCAATATTATAAAAAGGAAAAAGACAATAGTTGCGTTAGCGTTTACAGCGATTATACTCATTTCTTTTTGGTATAGTGTTCCAATTATCAGATTTGAATTCAAAATTAGGACTTTCAATCTCTCTCCCGATGCGTTGATCGTGAGGACCGATGAAGAAGTGCAGTTTAATTGGGAAATTCAAGGGTCACCGTACCAGGCAATGATTATTTATGGCGATGGGAATGTCGAACTAATTGATGATCTCAGTCAAATAAATGGAATTTGCAGCGGTAATATTAATCATTTATATGCATTGCAGGGCAAATATCGCCCAACATTGAGGATATGGAATGATTGGGGTGAAGTCTATACTAAATCATTAGAACTCGAGGTTCAGAATGATCCTCCACTATTTGATATCGCAATCAATGGTGTTTTGACTGAGGAGGTAGAATATTTACGATCGAGCAAAACTGAGCCATCCATAGAAGTATTTGAGGATGAGGAAGTTACAATTACCATAGAGAATTTAGAGAACAATATAGGGTTGAATTTGGATAATTTAACCTTTATATATGATTATGGAATCAATAAAAAGAGCTCCAAATCTAATTCCATTACCTGCTCGTGGCAAAAAACTGGGATTTATCCATTAATCATAACGGCTATAGGCTCTCAAGGAGAGCTGGATCAAGAGGCGAGATATGTAAAGGTAAAAAATAGAGCACCGGAAGCAAGTTTTTCCTTAGATTATGAATATACTGAGGATCATGTCATCATGGTTGAGGTAGATGCAAGTAGCAGTAAAGATACCTCGTCGGATTATAATACCTTAAGATATTATTGGGATTGGGATGATGGAACAACCGACTGGGGAAAACATGCTCATCATCGTTTTTCAGATTCAGCGGAATACAACATCACGCTCTGCGTGAGAGATGATGATGGATTATATGATATCTATTCACGAATGTTTTCAATTAATAATAGTAAACCAGAGGTTAAATTAATTGGTCCTGAAAATCCCATTGTTCTATATGAAGGTCAAGAAATCGCATTTACCGCTCAAGGAAAAGATGATAGCCCTAATGTTGTTCGCATGCATTATTACTGGAACTTTAATTCCTCTTCATTTGATCCTGAAGACCTGAGCACCTATGAATTAGGTGGATGGATAAATGATCACGTGTTTCATGATGATTATAACGGTTCTATCACATCTGCTGTTGTTGATCCTCAAGGATTATATGATTCAGATTCGATAAACGTTGAAATACTTAATGTTGATCCGGAACTCAGCATGTATGGTGTTAACATTATTAGTAACGTTACTTTTGGACTATATCGCAGCATTCTTGGCTCTGATCTTAATTTCACGTTTAAATTGAGCAATCAAGAAGAAAAGACGCATGAACGGATGATTAATTTTGCCAACGAGTCTTCAAATATAGTGTATTCAGATAAAACACGTATTAATTTTGATATCACCGATCATTGGACCATGACTGTCAATTCAAGCAAAAGAATACCCGAGAACGAGGAATATCAAGCACTCATGATATTCGAGTTCTTAGATGGTCAAACGTTAACATTAACGAGTAATCTCTTCGTTTCAGGCGAGTGGGGATCTTTTGAGGACAATTTATCGCATTATTTCTACGATCCCGAAAATTTTACCTTCAAGTATCCCCTTTCCATCGCAACTGAAGCCTTTGATCCTTCAATTGATGATATATATTACACGATGACCCAAATAGAAAAAAAATCATTGGAAATTAGTACAACGAGCGAATTACCTCTCATTAATGAGATGCATATAGGAGACATTTATTATCAATTTCAATTTTATCAAGAAAACGGGAAAAAATTCGTAAATATCACTGCCACGCGATCCATTGATTCGAAATGGTATGATAATAATTCATTCCCCGTGAAGCTTGAATTCAGCAACATGATAGTCTCTTTAATTAACGCGAATGAACTTCTTGGAAATATTTTAAGCCTTGTAGATTTTATAGTGGAACAATGTTTAGATTCAACGACCATTATTGAAGCTTGCGTAGTGGATGATGATAAAGGTTCCGATATGCGACAGTTAATCATCAATACAACCAATACTATTGAGATCTTTAATCTCACCTCTCGCATTGATTCTGGTATTTTCATGTCAAGTACTCCAATACCCTACGGACGCATCGGTTCATTTTTGGAGACCGTTCATGAAGATGATAAAGTCAAGTTCACTGTCAAATCTAACGGACAATTCGCTGACGTAAAAGATTTAGTTTACATGTGGGACTTTTCAGATGGATTTATTTCTTACGAGAAGGTTATTGAACATTCGTGGAAAAAAGCAGGGATCTATAATATCACGTTAACTATTGCTGATAGTCGGGGGAATGTCTTTACTGACGTGTCGACGATTGAAATATTACCAAAAGCCCCGGAAATCATTGGACCTTATTCTTTTCAAGGTTTAGAAGGTCAAGCGATTACACTCGATGTTGAAGTATATGATACGAGCGTGGAAGATTCCAAATTAGGCTATGAATGGCGGGATGTGGAGAACAATCTCATATCAATAGAAAAAACACCTACTTTCATTTTAGATGACGGTAAATACACTTATCAATTCATTGTAAAGGATTCGAGCGGAATGGAGGCATCTTGCACAATATCCGTTTTTATCCATCCATTGAGCCCTAATTTATACGTGGCCAATTACATGTATTATGGAGCAGCGGGAGATCTGACTAATTCGCGCGATAATACGGGAGAATTAATCCTAAGAGCATACGTGTACAATACACTCATTGATACCCAACAGATCTCTTATTACTGGACCATTAAAGATGGGAACCAGGTCTATACCTTCACGCAAGAAGGAATAAGACAATATAGCGAGTTTAAGTTCAAGTGCACGAAATCAACAATTTATCAAGGACAAGTGAGAGCCGTTGATCAAGATGGGAAGGAAAGGGTTCAAACTTTTCAAATTTTTTCCACTATTGATGATACTTTTGATGGAATCAGTGATGAATTTAATGAAATGGTAAAGTCCTCCTCCACCGATACGGATGGAGACCACCTCACTGACGAATATGAAATTAATACATCCCATACAAACTATACTGATCCTGATACTGATGATGACCTCCTATTCGATGGATATAATGAGTATAATGTGGGTGAACAAACCCTAAATACCGACCCGCTTGATTGGGATACGGATGACGATAATCTAGGAGATGGCAGGGAGTATTACGGATGGAACGTCACCATCGTATATTTTGAGAATACTACTAAATTTTTGGTTACTTCTGATCCTTTAGATAACGATACGGATGATGATGGACTGACAGATTACGAGGAATATTGCGCGGGATCTCACCCAAGGATGGTAGATTCGGATAATGATGGGTTACACGATGATGAAGATCCAAATCCAGCGAGCTGGGACGGCGATGACGACGCGTTATCAGATTCTTGGGAAGTTTCACACGGCACGGATCCCTCTAAATCCGATACAGATGGCGATGGCTTGAAGGATGGAGAGGAAGTTTATGGGTGGGGAAATGGATTTAATACAAACCCCTTGGATGCCGATTCGGATCATGATTTTGCTGCTGATGGTGCAGAGATACAGAATTATCTCGTCAAGTTACAAGCTAATGAATTCGATGATATGGACGAAAGAGTAAATCTCACCAGCCCCGTTTCATTGGACTTTTCCCACCTCTTCACTCAAGCTGCTGCGGCTCAAATTTCTTTCGGAGTAGCTTATGGAGAATATGGGGAGAATGCGACGGATTCTTACGGAGTCCAAGATGATCAAGTCGCCAATCTCCCGATAGGACTCGTTAAAGCTGATGATGGAGTTCTTTTAGGAACATACAATACTAATGGAAGCAGGTATTACTCCCAAGTAGTGGATATTACCGACATCATGAATAATATAACCTTAGGTTATAATTATCATGGAGAATATCAAATCGGTCTCTTGGATTCAAACGGTACAACCCCTAATGATGGAGAATTTAAAGGTACATATAGTTTTATTGAAGATCCTAACAATGCTGCAGGGACAGATATTAGTTTTATTGATGAATATCAAGGGTACGGATCATATCCTTATACCGATATAAAAACTCTAGATGGTCCATACATTGGACATGATCACTATTTAGTAATGCGAGATCTTTCAAGCAGTTTAAATACCTGGGGCGTACACAATTTTGATGACCCTCAATCCACCGGTACCATAGAATTCTACACGAATTATCCCAACATTCCTGGAATTAGTATTAATGCACACAACTACTTTTACTTAAGATCAGCTTCAGATACAATTGCTTTTGGCTTAGAATTTGATTTGTATAACAATAGAATGCAATATTATGACGGATCTTGGCATGATTTTTTAAGTAATTATGGTAATTATTGGTTGCATCATTGCATTCAGTTTGATTGCAATGCAGGGACGAATGGCGAATATACTTGGATCATAAGCCTTGAAGATGGAACGGAACTCACGCGTATCGAAAATATTAATTTCGCTAATGATATGGCGTCTCTTGACGAGATTTATATTGGCACGACCGTTTCAGAAATGCTTGGTTCCACTTGTTTTGACGCATTCGGATTTAGTTGGGACCCTAACTATGACATTGGTGACAATTTCGAAGAGGAACTCTTGCCTTATCGATTCTTAAATCCAGGAGATTACATTGCTACATATTCATTTGACAATAATGTTGATGGAACTTCTGGAACCGATATAGATTTTATAGATGTAGACGCTAATAGCATAACTTCTATTGTTTCAGATTTAGATGGTCATGATAAAGTATTAAAATATGATAATACTGCAGCTTGGCAGGTGGCACTACACAATATTGATGATAAAGCGACCGGAACAGCAGAATTTTGGATTCAATTGGAGCAAACAGATATCACATCAATTGTAAGAATTAAAGACGGTTCAGATACCAGCTGTTTATATTTGGAGTTTAGAAGTAATGGAGTTTTATCTTACTATGATGGTAGTTATCACGTGATCCAATCGTATTCTGCTGATGTTTGGTATCATTTTCGCATTGAATGGGATTGCGCTGGAACAAAGTGGCATTTATGGATTGATGGCGTTTCGAAAGATGGGGGAAGTGGATACAATTTTTGGACCGCAGGAGGAGCACCCATTTCAATGGATAATTTTGAGATAATCGCAAATGGTGGTTCGACAATGTATTTTGATGCTATTGGATTTTCTTGGGATTCAGGATATTCAATTGGAGACAATCGATACGATCTTACCCAAGCAGGTTGCTATCTCGAGTATTTCGAATTAAGTTTTAGTCAATACCTCAATCCAAATGATCCTGACTCTGATGGTGATGGAATCATGGATGGCGTCGAGATGGGGCTGCTCGTGGAAGGTACCAGCACGATTGATTACAAGGATACCTATGATCTTCCTTATTCTTTGGAAAATGAGGTGGCATGGTGGTCATTCGATGAGGGAGAGGGTATAGCGGTTCTTGACTTAACGGAGAATGGTCACGATGGTACCATCAATGGGGCTTCTTGGGTCGATGGAGTGGTAGGGGATCATGCTTTAGACTTTGATGGAGTTAATGATTATGTAAGCATTCCCGATAATGATAATCTTGATCTACTAGACGCATGGACAATTTGTACTTGGATAAAGAGAGAAAGCATGAATGTACAACATAGCATAGTTGAAAAATATGATTGGGTTGCAAATAAAGGTAAATTTGCTATCCGTGTAACGAGTGATAATAAAATTACTGCCTATCATATTTCTTCTACTTCCTCAGATTCAATCAAATCCACCACAACAATTAATTCAGGAGAGTGGTATTTTGTTACTGCTACATACAATAGTTCCATAAATACCCTTAGAGTATTTATCAACGGAGACCTTGAAAATGAAAATCCTTCCGCAAGTAAACCAGATTATCTTTCCGATACTAATCTTTTTATAGGCGCAAGAGGAGGTGATCACGGTACTCCTTTTAATGGAATTATTGATGATGCACGCATCTATAATCGTAGCTTGACGGAAGAAGAAGTGGGATTCTTATATAATAACACTAAGGGATTGTTCATTTCCAATGATGCCTTACCATCTCAAAGTGATATTCAATACATGAGTTCCATCAGTTATAACTATGCTGGATCAACAAGTGGAGCGTTATCAAATACATTTATTGATGATAGTAATTACCATCAGGTAAATGCGAAAAGTCGGTTTGTGCCGCCTTACTACAGTTACTATCGGTTAAATATCGGATTTAACTTTGATCCTTCGCTCGGAGGGAGGGACTTTTATATAAGTGCCCGAATAATAACTTCTATAGGTGCATATCTATCAATCAATGGAGTAGTAGTCTATACCGGAACGACAATCGACTTCGATGAAGTTTTATTCGAAGATGTAACCTCAATTATCTTGTATACAAATGAGGGTAGTGTAAGTCATAACACTAAGATTTACTTTTTTCAAATAAGAGATCCGAATTTGGGTCTCGACGAAGAAATAGAGAACGCAAATTCTTATAGCCTTGACATTCCACAAATAGGGAAAGTATATGATGCTGAATTACAGGTCACGCTCCAGTCATATGGCTTACTAAACGGAGAAGGTGGATGTACTTTTCTTTTATTAAAGGAGCAACTAAATGCTACCTTAGATTACACGATTCTTTTTGAAACTATTGAATGCTTTGAGGCACTACAGTCTTTTTCCTATACTTTTTCGCTTGACTTATCTCTTTACCTTAATCAAGCCATCATCTCCGAATATTACGGCACCTATACCTTATATATAGGGATCTATGACACTCATGAGAACGATTGTTTTAAGCTTGCCAGTTTTGAGATACACACGGATACGTTTGTGCAAGCGGGATTCGATGATACGGAAGCATGGGTCACTGATCCCGGAGAACCAGATTCTGATTTTGACGGATGGGATGATTATCGCGAAATCTATACTGAAGCAACCAACCCATTACAGAAGGACTCCGATCAAGATGGTGCATGGGATAAAAATGACCGAGATCCCCATAAGGATCTTCTTATTGAAATTTTGCCTTACTATACAGCATTTCCAAGTCAACTCTGGCCAAGACCGACCCCTACCTTACAAATTTCAGTAGAACTCTCATTCCATGATGATCCCGATGAAACCTGCCACATATTTTCACAACGGTATGTTGCAAATGAAATGTATCAATACTTGTTTCCCTTTGGATGGAGATATAGTGCTCGCCATTTTAATGACTATTATTATCTTGATATTGATGATGATTTTATTGAGCAAGATGAAACGATCCCTGTCACCATATGGGGATGGTGCATATTACCAGCAGATCCTTGTGATTATGAATATGTCGGGGGCACTTTAGACTACACGATAGGTTCTGTGGGTCATGAACAGACTTTACAAGTAGCCAACGCTAATAATGATGTCGTTCAAGTAAAACTGAAGACATTAGCCATCGAAAGAGCTAATACCATTGCAATCTTTGATGCAAACTCCAACGATTTCACCGGACATTATCAAGAAAAGGAAAGAACTACGGTATTTCAATTTTACCTCAATACAGATACAACTTTTGAAGGCACTCCGTTCGTTGAAGGACCAAACGCGATCGTGATTCCCACTTCCCTATTCACCAAGACTGAGTTACATGGTTACATTGAACATGACCGATTGGATGAGACTCCCCTTTATAGCGATGAGGAAGGTAAGTATGAGTTTTATTCCGTTGATAGAGATGGAAATAAACTCGAAGAGGCTTCTGGTGATTGTGATTTTCATTTTGTAAGATTTGATATATCTGCTGAAGAAGCGATGGAAATTCTGGACTTATTAATCAATTGCCTGATTGACGAGGAAACCAATGAAACTGCCGTGTTATATTCCTATATTTCAACGAAAGAAGATGGCATATCAGCCTCGATGATGAACCTACCCTCCGCAGCGATGTTGTTTATCCCATTAGATAGTCCTTATGTCAGTGCAGAGTTAGGAACAGCTCCAAGACCTTTTGACCCATTAGCGTGGTGGTTAGGGGTACTCGTTGTAATATTGTGCATCATTACCTTCGGAATAGCTTATCTAATAATCACAATAGTCAGTAGCATTGCAGATATCACCAACCAAAACAATCAAAATGCCCAATCAATAGGAATGACAATACTCTCGTGGCTAGCACACTTAGCATGGCTTTTAGTACGTGCTGCGATCTTAGTGTTCGCATATGTTTTATTGGCAATTAAGATCTTCAACATTCTTTTAGAGTATGTCATGTACCTTGCCATGATCCCTTTCATTTTAATGTTTGGTGGAGAAGCAAATTACAATGTGATGTCTTTTGAATATACGTTAAATGATCTACAAGTAAAAACAGAAACGATCGTCACATCGACGCATGTTGATTACTTCGATCTCGATCTTCCCTTAGTGATTCGGGATGAATCAATGGATAATACATTAGTATCTAGAAAAGAAGAAACTTTAGGAATCGGTTTATCTGTAGATCACGATTATGGTTATCCCGATATAAGTCAATCTTCCAAGGTATACACGTCTTCCGATGGTAAAAGCACGCTCAGTAATATAAATGTAAGTCCTAATGGTGGGGACACGCAGACGCTTTTTAGATTTGAGATTACTTATACGGATGTAGATAATAGAGCACCGCAAATGGGATTCCCCGAATTACATGTTAGCAATGATGAGTGGTTATACGAAAAAGTTTACACAATGAATGAGGTCAATAATACCGATGATGTTTATACTGATGGAAAAGAATATTTCCTTGAACTCTCATTTGATAAAATCGGGGTGTATTATTTTTATTTCGAGGTTAACACTTCTACTGACATAATCGTGACTGAACAATATCAACTCTATGTTGAGGATTTATCTGTTGATGAAAAATTAACTCGTTTTTTCAATGGTATAGGTGATTCTATATTACTTGCTACGATTATAATTACAGCTTTGGGAGCTGTTCCGATACTCGTCGATCCAAATTTGGAAGCTATAGCTGCATTACTTACATATGCACTATTTATTGGAGTAGCAACTACAATTTTTACACTTTGTCTAAACAGCGAGGATCCTCTTTCACCATATTACTCCGCAGGATGGGTTGTTGGTTTATGGACAGCAGTACTATTATTTGCATTTTTTTGTAAAATCGGACATGACTTCAAGCCATCTGAGAGCTCTTATGTTATGTTTTTGAAAATAATAGTCATTCTTATCGGTTCAGGAGTAAAATTGATTATTGGTTCTATTAATACTCTGTTTGAAGGTTCTACTTTTGATAGAATGATGAGAGAATTTGCTGAAATGTTATTTCAAGGTATTGCGTTAATATTTGCATGTTGGTTTGCAGCTGAAACGATTTTTGATAGTCTTAGCGCTGGAACGGAAGATATAACTCAAATAATCACCCTATGCACTATGATTTGGTTTATGGGATTTGGATTTTTATTCTTATTACAAGCATTTGTGTAAAGTATAAATTTATAAAGGAGGGAGAAATATGTTAATGGATATGATAGAAAAAGACGAGGAAATTCATTGGCAGTCGAAAATTAGCCCAAAATTCCAAGAGATTATAATCTTAATTTCATTACCAATTTCCATAATTGGGATCATAATGGCTAATATAATCTTTAGATCATCCTCTTCTTTTGATTTTATTTTTCTTTCTGCTATAACTCTGTTTATCGCATTTTTCATTATAATTTTTCCACTTTTTGGTGTCATATCTTCAATAATTATATGGTTAGGTATAATTCATGATCAGAGATCATTTTTCGCAACAAATAAAAAAATTGTCGATAAAAGTGAAAATCAGAAATATAGTGAATATTATGCCTTTGAGTATTCAAAGATTGATAAAATCGAGATCAAAAAAGTGCTATTTCTTAAAGATGAGGTTGCTAAAATAAGAATCTTCCCTAAATTTGATGCTACAAGTCCTATTGAATGGAGATTTCGAATTTCTAAAGAGAAGGGAGTGAAAATCCCCCAACGTCTTCAGAGAAGTTATCACGTATTGTATAATGTTTTTGACTACAAACCATTACTTAAAATACTGGAACAAAATCACGTTAAAATTATAAAAAAATAAATCTCATTTTTTTAATTTTTTCTATTTTTTTATTAAATGTGAAAGTCTTAACTACAAGTTCCAATATTATTCTATGTATTATAGGAAAAAAGACTAAATAATTATTTAAAGGTTGGAATCGTTGAAGACTTTTTATTGGTCCTCATTATTAAATGAATTATAATATTGGATATGTGGGATTCTAATGATTAAAGATTTAGGAACAGAATAAAGTTTCATCCTTATGGCATAGCCTTTACCGCTAAATACCACCTCTCTCTCTTTCAATTGTGTCAGTAAGCCATGCTCTTTAGATTCAAGCAAATTAGAAAAAAATATGATTAATCAATTCTAAGATAATTCATTACTTTATACAAGTATAAAAAAAAGGAGAAAAATATTTATATGACTGACACAGGAGTTTTTACAAAAGAAAATTTTCTTATATATTTCGATTATCCTACGGTTAAGAATTATGTAGAAAAAATAATAAAGAAGTAAAAAAATCAAAATTTCTAATTTTTTCCTACTGATGAATCAATTCTAAGACAATTTTTTAACATTGAAAATAATAGTAGTGATATTTTGAATAATTTGAAATAAAATATAAATGTAAATTAATATTAGTTATTGTTACGACGCGAAATATCATTTAAATAGGTTTATATAGAAAATTGAAAAAATTCTATCTAAAAATTATTTTTTTAAGATATAATAAACTTTTTGATAATCTTGGTGTTTTTTTTTTCTAATAATTTGCAATATAATCAGTTTAATTAATGCTCGAAATCTAAATGTTTAATTGACAGATGTAAGTTCTCGATTTTTAATAAGTATCATTTATGTAATTTTTATGTAAAAAAATTTGCTTGGAATTTATAAAAAATAATTTTACAAAAAAAAAGATTAATAAATTATGAGAGGAATGAGCGTAAAATAATTTTTTAATTATCTTATATTGAAAATAATTTTTATTTAAATATATAAAATAATAAAAAAATATTGTATAAAAAATCAAAATCTTTAAATATAAAATAGGATCTAATTGTAATATTTGCAAAAAAATAGAGAATATATAAAGATCAAAAAATAATATAGTATATAGAAAGATTGATAACTGGGTAATTATGACAATTGCCCTTTTCATTTAAGGGTTATCAATAACCGATATAAATTCAATTAGTTCCTTTAATAGGGAGAAAATTGAATTTATATTGATATAGTATATTAGTTCAATAAAGCAGAAGATTTAAATATGATTCATATAAAAAGGAACGAAAATTTAGCGTTAAAAAGTTTATGTCATTAAATGTTTAAATTAAAATTTAGAATTGATAATTTAAGAAATAAAATATAAAATAAAGAATTAAAATGGAGTTGAAATAATGAATGGAAGAGATTAAACCCATAAGTAATGCAGAGCTCGAGGAATTAATTTCAAAAATTCTCTGTAGTAAGTTCGGATTCTGTCCAGCAGAAGTTGAAACAGAAACCCCCCAAACGCCAAATAAATGTATTCCCGTTTTAAAAGCTGGAGAAAATTACATTCAATATGATCCTTCACGGAATGCATATAAAGTCTGGGCAAAAGACGGAACTTATTTTGGTATTGCGAAGAGTAAAAGCGATGTTTGTCAGAATCTTGAACCGTATAAAGACGGAAAATATTATGGTTTAAAATAAATGAATAGAAGTCTATAAAAAGAGGAAACAAAAATGTCAGATGATGATGACGATATGCCGGATATTGAGGAGGAGGATATAGTTTACTTTCGTCACGATAATCAAGATAGCGAAAAACCTGATTTTACAGAGGATTCTTTTAAAGATAATTTGCCGAGTTTAGATGAGAACAATATCAAATTTTTTGGAATTCCCAATATCACACATAATTTTCCTGATATAACTCATAATCAAGTCGAATCAAAAACATTAGACCTAAAAAAAGTCCTAAAACAAGAAATTTTAGAAGAAAAGATAAAAGTACTATCTAAAGGAAGATATAATAAGGGGTTAAAATACTTTAATGATAAATTTAATATAAAAGAAGTGCAAAAAGTTCAAAATCTTGTGGTAAATAAACTTTCTAAGAAAGAACGAGAGATATATGATTTACCCGAAGAGAAGGCAATTATCGAAAGAGAAGAATTAAAGAATGTAATTGAAGAAATAAAAATAAAACAGTGTGATCGAAATTATACAATTAAATCATTGAGTGAATATGCTGGAACTAACCTTTCAAATGCTTATTCAAAAGGATCAAGTGTTTCTCTTAATTCTTTAGAAAAATTAGAGTATTTAGTAAATCGAAAAATAACGCATACCATTGTTTTAGGTAATAAAAGCTCTAAACGTATCATATTAGAGAGATCAACAAATCTTGCAGAATTAATTGGTTTTGTCATAGTTAGTGGAAGTATCAATATCCATAAATCTGAAAATAGCAAAAATAAAGGATACTCTTTATATATACATTTCAGAAAACGTAATAGGTCTGAAATTTTAATAAATCATATAAAATCCTTAGTTAAAAAACTGTTTAACATTGATGAGTCAAAAATAGAAATAATAAAAAATGAGACCGATAAGATAATAGCTTTTAGAATAAATTCCCTACCAATTTTTTACGAATTATTTAATTATGGTATTAATCCCGATAATAATATTGTCCCTAATTGGATTTTTGACAAAGAAGAATTTATTATTCATTGCTTAAAGGGACTTTTTAATGGATATGGTGATTTCGATTTAACATTACCAGAATACAAAGATTCTGTCTATGGAAATTTCTCACTTTTATTTGAAAAAGCATCTCCATTTTCTGTTGAAATTGCAAAAGATTATAAGAAACTATGCGATAAGTTGGAAATAGAAACAACAAAAATCTATAAGAGAGAAACTTCTAAAGAAGATCCTACTATTCGAGTTATCGTAAAAATTAATAAAAAGGATTCTTATGTTAAATTTCTAGATACAATAAAACCTCTGATCTGGGATATTAAAAAAGGGCATATAAATGAATTCTTTTTAAACGCAGGTATTAATCCAGATTCAATCTTTCATTACAATGAAGATTACTTACTACAGCAAGATTTTAATTATAATAAAGAATTAGCTGAATATTTATTATCTCTATTTGAAGAATATGGGAATTATGATGATGTTACTGAAGTCTTTAATGAATCTCTATATAAAGGGACAAAAAAACCATTAGGGAAAGACCGAATCATTAGTTATATTAAGACTTTATTTGAAGAGGGAGATTATATTAAATGTTATGGAAGTGAGGGATATGAACAATGGTATAATAATAATTCCCGAATCCTCATAGGAGATGATTTAGAATCTACCACGATACCACATTACTTAAATATCCAAATTTTTAGAGAGACCTATCAGATCTTGAGTAATAATTTATTTGATATTGACAATTCAGTAGTTATTAAATCTGTTTCTAATTACTTTATACACAAAAAAATGGTAAAATTTGTGAGAACTAATAAAATTAATTTATTAGAATTTGGTAGATTTTCTAAACTTTTGAAGACAATTTCCTCAAAAAATTTATTTGAACATTATTTCGATTATATCATCAAATTTATTAAAGAGATAAACTATTATACAGAAAAAAATATACGAATTAGTTATGTAGAATTAGCAAATCGGTATAAAATAATCTTTTATCATCATCAGCACGTTAAACAAATAATCGAAGATTTGAAGGCAGAATTTTCTAAAGAATTTAAAGTTGGGTTTGATCAAAATTATAGATGGCATAGATTAAGGTTTAAGCATCATCCTACTAACCTTTTAAAAATAAAAAATACTAATCTTCTCAAAAAGCTTGTTTGGTTTTTTGAAAAAATATCCAAAATGGATTATGATGTAGATATATTTAGAGTAGAAAATCCAAGGTGTTCAGATTTCTTAATAACAGGTTCTAGGTCAAAACCAATTCAATCTGAAATATTATTACCTTACATTAAAGAATTGTATGATAAAAAAATAATTAAGGAAACCAGTGAATCGGTATTAGGGACTCGATTGATAAATTATGTGAATATGGCAGAACATTATTATAAAAATAAATTTTCGCAAAAATCTTATAATAGTTTTTTAAGTGATGAAGGGAATATTTATCATGATCAATTACAAAATTTTATTTTTAGAAAAGATTCTGATATTATTGCCACTGAACTTCTGGTTTGGCTAAAAATTAATTTTCCGTTATTGAATATTGACTATTTGTCAGGTCATATTGATTTTTTATTCTTCTTTAATAACTGTTTATATGTTTGTGACTATAAACCAGAGCATAGAGACAGAATTTTTCTTAGATCAATTCCTCAAATATCAGCTTATGGATTACTTTTAGAAAAGATGATGGATTTACCAAATTTACAAATTAAATGCATTACTTTCAACAAGACTAATGCGTGGGAATATGAACCAAGTATATTATATATATATGTTAAAAATATTATTTCAGAATTAAAAATCGATTATCCAGTTGATGCAAAATGGGAAATTTACCTAAGTCAACATTTTGATTTCTTTTAATAATCATTGAGATGTGTAAGATATTATCTCCGATAAAAATCTAAAAAGGTGATCAGTAAATTAATTCTTAAAACCTTTTTCACATCTTTCATTAAACCATTTTATTATTTCAAAGGTTTTCTGTGCATCTTCTTTATTATATTCAATAATTTGATTTTTAAGGTATTTATCCTCGGTTTCAAGAAATCTATGATATGTAAATACTGCATCTAGACCGCTCTGGATATCAGTCTGGTCTAAATTATTGCTTCCATATAAATAATGATAAATCTCCTTTAAACCATAAGAGAATAATGGAAAAAAGATTTGCTTTCTAATCTCTAAAAGAGCATTTATAGTTTTAATGGAGGTTGGAAGAGAACTATATTGTCTAAGTTTTGGTATATCCGCTGTATTAATACTCCAACCTGCTACTTTTTTTACACGATTCTCTTTTAAAAAATTAAAAAAATCTTTGACAATTTTTTTCGAATTTTTATAATCTTTGGCAAACCAGTTATAATACCGTAAATTTCCTTTCTCATTTACAATACCAAGGGAGATTGAAAAGATAGTTCCGTCAAGATCATATTCGAGATCAAATATCACATCGTTTTCTTCAAGATTTATTTTTTCTAAATTTGAGGACCTTTGAATTAGGTTGTTTTTTACTATAGCTTGAGCTTGTGTGACAATTTTAGTTGCAAAATTCATTCCGATATTTTTTGTAGGACTATTTTTACTCTTATGTACTATTTGATCAGGATTTATTTTCGCTAACTGCTCTACTGACTCAAATCCTAACTTTTTCAATATTTCAGCATATTTTGGTCCTACTCCAGAAATACATTCAAATCTTAGATTATTGAGAAAATAATTACTGCATTCTCTATAAAAGAAACATAGTTTACACTTATTCGTTAAACTGAAATCATTATTGAAATATAATATAGGATATTTCATAAAATTATTTTTTAATATTGCAATTTCTTCCAAAATCTTTTTCCATATTCCAATATATTGTGATAACTCCTCTCTTTGAAAAGAAATAAGCTTGTTTTGAAGCTTCTTTGGTTGCTATAAAACTCGTTAAAGTATCACGATCATGTAAAGATAGAGCTGCACTTCCTTGACCAGTCCCAGTAATTCTAATAGGAGTGTCCGTAAACTTTTTAGCAACATCTTCAGCAGCCAAAAATAGACAAGCTGCACCATCCGTTACAAGAGAACAACCAAAAAGCGTGAGAGGCGACGCAATCATAGGATTTGACGAATTCTTAAGGAAATCAAATTCATCCTTCCAGTCTGGTGCATTCTTAACTTCTTTCTGATAACGTTGAAGTATGCTATTCATTAGATCTTTTATTGATTGCTGCATTTGGGCAAATGGATTTTCTTTTCCATTTTCATGGTTTTTGATACCTACTCGCTTTAAAATAAATCGGTTGATCTCTTATAGCAGATCCAAAGATATTTTGTAAAAATTGACCAAATCTTAAATCAGGTTATACGGGTCTTAAAATTTAAATAATTGAACTTCTTAAAAAACAATCTAACGAACAACGGGAGTTCAGGTAGATTATTGCATTAAGGGATAACCTTTTTAATTTTATGACTTAAGTATGTTGTTGGGAAGAGAGAATTTTAAGAGTTTATATTTAAATATTTCATTTCATATAATCAGTACTACTTTAACATACAATTTCAAGAAATTTACAGGATGATGCTTTCCTTTGATAAAGCAAATATAATAGAAATTTCATCCATATTTGATTACATACTTAATATAAGAAAAATTGTCCAATGAGAAATTCGATGGTACTCCGATCAAATCAAAATTACTATTTAGATTTTGATATCTTTTGCTGTCTCCTTATTTTTAATATCAAATAGACTAATCCTATAATTCCTATTCCAATGAATAATCCGCCCCAGTTGATATAAAATCTCAAACAATCCATTTCTATCATACCTCCATATACTAGAAATGTATTTGCTGTAATTAGGAAAGAAATCTCGTCGTTATAAGGTGGATTAATGATGATTAAGTTATTTACATCAGTCACATTATCCATTCTATAGATCGGGGAGAAAGTTTCATTAATACCCCATTTGTCAAATGCGTCATCGTCTAGTATTAGCAATGAGAATGTTCCATTAAATGCTTGGAGTCTGACAGAGATTTGCTGACTTATTGATGGCCATGGAAATGTGGAATGTTCGATGTATAATACACCTTCCACGATCGCAGAGCTTCGTTTATTTAATACAACTTCATTTGAAGGCAATGGAATAAATGATAACACTACACCAAGGGAAAAGATTATGCTATAAGTAAATAATATTTGATTTTTTCGTCTCTTTTCCACTTTACTCACGTGTAATTAAATTAAGATTATTTATATTTATTAAATTCTAATATCTATTTGTTTGAAGAAAAATATAGTTATTATGATTATTATAATAGGTAGAACACACAAAATTATAAAACTCGAGATCTGTTCAATATTTAAACCTGTAAAATCTCCATATATAAAATATTGAAGAAGTATTCTGCCATTATTTTCATGAAAAACATATGATAATTGATTAAGATCAAAAATTGAAAATATCTGAGGCCCTATATAAACATATATTAGAGGGATCAGAGCTGAGACTATTGTGTTTCTTGTAGTACCAGAGAGAAGTAATGTGAGTGAAAAGTAAAATAATGCACTCAAATACGAAATTAAAAGCCCCAAAAGAAAAACATTAAAAGAGACAATTAAACCAAGCATTATCCATAGAATTAGGCTAGATATTATTAATGTAAGACTTTGTAGTATAAATAAGTATATCATCATTGTAATAGCTTTTGAAAAAATAATTTCACCTCTCGAAATGGGCAGAGTATATAATATCATAGCTCTTTTATGTGAAAAATCACCAGAAATAATATCACTAGTTATAATTATACTGATAAATCTAAATATTATAATTGAATAGGTTATAAAGGATCCCCAGAAAAGATAATTATCAACAAATTCTTGATTTATAATAATAGAATCTGATAGATTCACTATGATATTTATCAGGTAGATTGGTGCAATAATGGATAATATGATAGATATGATAGTCCTTAGATCTCTTCGATAACTTCTTAAAAAAAATGAAATTAATCGAATTAATCTTTTTTTATTTATTTGGATTCTTTCTATCATTTAACACCTCATAGTTTTGTGATATATCTTTTCTAGTGTTCCTGATATTGGACTAATATTAGCATTTTTAAATCCCGTGATAATGCTAATAATCTCTTTTAATGCATTAGACTTAATTATTATTTTATCATCCAAAAGAATTGGTTTGTCTAATAACACATCTTTCTCATTGATAACTGCATCATAAACATCTCCTAGACCTCCTGATTCCTCAGCATTCTGCATAATTCGTATTTCAAACTCATTGAAATCGAATTTTCTTGCTAGGTCTAATACATCACCAAAGAGTTGCACTTTTCCCTTATTTAAAATGCAAATAGAACCTACTATTTGTTCAACATCATGAATTATATGGCTTGAAATGAGAATGTTTACTCCTTGGTTTTGCTTAAGTTTTATTTTATTGATTAAGTCTATTCTTCCCAAGGGGTCAATATTAGAGAGAGGTTCATCCAAAATCACCAACCTGGGATTACCTATAAAAGCAATTGCTAATCCTAATCTTTGAAGCATTCCCTGAGAATAAGTTTTTACCTTTTTATCCCAAAATCTCTGATTTATTCCACACCAATTTAAAAAAGATTCAACTTCTTCATATATATCTTGATTATATTCTCTCATGTTGCAGAAAAAAGTGAGATGTTCACGTCCCGATATATTAGAAAAAGATCCCAAATTTTCAGGTAAATAACCTATTTTTTCATTAATTTTAACTGAATGATTTATAACATCTAAATTAAAAATGTAAATAGATCCACTTGTGGGTTTTATTAATCCTAGAAACATTAAAAGTGTAGTAGTTTTACCAGCACCATTAGGTCCTAAGAAAGCAAAACTTGAGTCAAAAATTTCTATGCTTAAATTATCAACCACTGGAATATTCTCATAATTTTTGGTCAAATTATGAGTTTTAATCATTGGATTAATCATCTTTTTTATAATCTCTATTAAGGAACAATAACAAAAATAAGTATAAAAGTTTTTAGCCAGAACACAGAGATAGAATTTTTCTTAAGTCAATTCCTCAAATTTGTGTTTACGGATTAATTTTGAGAGAAATTTTTAAAGTGTCTAGTTTAACGATTAAATGCATCACATTTAACAAATCAAATGCTTGGGAGTATAACCCAAGTATATTATATACATATATTAAAGATCTTGTTAGAGAATTAGAAGTTGATTACCCAATCGATTCTAAATGGGAAATATATTTAAGCCAATATTTTGATAATCTTTATTCAAACAACCATTAAATTTGGAATATATAAAAAAAAATAATATTTAAAAGAAACTTTTATTATTTTTCATAAATTGTTACTACACAAGTGCCTCCAGATCCCCCTAAATTATGAGTTAGGGCTCTTTCCACATCAAATTTTACTTGCCTATTGCGCTCTGCAACACCCCTCATTTGTTTGAAAATCTCTACAGCTTGAGCAGTTCCAGTTGCGCCAACGGGATGACCTTTGCTTTTTAATCCTCCCGAGGTGTTAATTGGCAAGCGTCCATCTCTTCTACTCTCTCCATTCTTTATTGCATCCACAGCCTTTCCTTTCTCATAAAATCCAAGATCTTCCATTGCGAGGATTTCTGCTAAATTACGCACATAACGACTCAGTTATGCTCTTTGTAAAGCAGTCATGAACCTCTGCAATTTGTATATCAGCAGGTTTTAATCCAGACATTTCATAAGCTTGTCTTGAAGCTTCTTTGGTTGCAATGAAGCTTGTTAACGTGTCACGATCATGTAATGATAATGCTGCACTTCCTTGACCAGTACCGGTAATTCTAATAGGTGTGTCAGTAAACTTTTTAGCAACATCTTCAGCAGCCAAAAACAAGCAAGCTGCTCCATCCGTCACTAGAGAACAATCAAAAAGCCTGAGAGGTGAAGCAATCATGGGATTTGATGAACTCTTTAGGAAATCAAATTCATCTTTCCAATCTGGTACATTTCTTCCTTCTTTTTCATATCGTTGGATTTTGCTATTCATCAAGTCTTTTATTGATTGTTGCATTTGGGCAAATGGGTTTTCTTTTCCATTCTCATGGTTCTTGATACCTACTCGCATTAAATCCTCCGATGTAGTTCCATAT
>Ga0307419_10000405_pt1 | contig 21604 bp, 31 predicted proteins | sample SalMarWE160230MG_2_FD_202512 | JGI IMG/M metagenome (GOLD analysis project Ga0307419, IMG submission 202512) | Salt marsh sediment microbial communities from the Plum Island Ecosystem LTER, Massachusetts, United States - WE1602-30 | ecosystem: Environmental > Aquatic > Marine > Intertidal zone... | reverse complement strand
GCAAACGCGGGGGGAAGCCTGTGCAATCGCAACGAAGGTTCATAAGCTCTTTGAAGTTTTGGGTAATAGTAAGTCGTTAACGCAACAAGCAAGAGAAGCAAGATCCCCAGGCCGATTCTTTTCATCAGATATCCCTTTTCTCAAAAAGGATTACTGCGAAGAAAATGCACACGGCAGCATAGGTCACCCCGTAGGCAACAGAGACTAGAAGAAGTCTGCCGGAGAAGGGCAGGCCATAGATGGCATAAGCCTTAAAATCAAAGAGGGCGAAATTCGGGAAAATGCAATAGATGATATCTGTCAACAGCCGAAAAACAGGAGGAAATTCTTTCCCTACCATGCCGGAAGCGATATACCGTCTTACCGTCTGTGTATTTTCGCCGATCGCATAGACAGCGCAACTCATGAGAAAGGGAAATATGCTTGACGTGGCAACACTGGTAAAGAGCACGATGATCGCTCCGAGAATCGAGCAGGAAAAAAAAATCCCGAGAAGAGCTGAAACAAATTTCATCAGCGGGAAAGAGACACTACCCTTTGCCCCGGAAATCATCAGCAAAAGTCCCATTATTGAGAAGAGCCCGAGAATGGTGACGATGGCAAAGATGTTCAAGAGGAAACCGCCGTACTTTCCCATGAGATAAGAAGATCGTGGGATCGGCTGGGACAGAATAAAATGATTTTCTTTAGAATCAAGCTCCCTGGCAATAAGATTCAGGCCAAAGAACAGCGTCATAATGATGGAAAGGATGTGGATTACGGACAGGCTGTAATTTATAGCCACCTCAAGGGGTTGCCGCATGGAAAAGCTACTGAAGACGGCAGTTGAGACAATGAGCAAAAACCCGACTAAAACGAGTCCTTGCAGGAGCCTGTCGCGTACTCCGCCCTTTAATGTGGTAACAGCGAATGCCAGGATCGAACGCACTTATCGGCTCCTTCCTCGTTAGACAGGATAACAGGATAGACAGGATGCGACCCTGCTATTGGTCTTCTAGCAATTTCTGGGACAATTTACAAGCGGGCTTTGTGTAGTAATCATGACTGTGCTTGCATACCTTTTCAAAGCATGATCTTGCCTGTTCTTTTTCCCGCAGGGCCAGATGAAGCTGCCCCTCCCGGTAAAGGTGAAACGGGTCTCTGGTTATTCTGTATAACTTTTGGCGAATTACAATACTCTTATTGAGCAATTTTCTTTTTTCTGGATTATCGGATACCTCAAGAAGTTGTTTCTCAAAACTCTTCGCCAGTTTTTTGAGAAACTCTATTCTCCTTTTTCGAGACAAGTGTTTTGTCATGAGGTTCTTTTCAATGGCCTTTTCCAATCCGGCACCGCTGTCCAGGCCTGCCGCATTGACCGCCGCCAGAGCATGAAATGGCGAGGCGCCGCTGAGTTTTGATGCAAGTTCATATTGTTGTTTTGCCTCTTCAATCCTCCCGGCGGCCTGCAATGCAATCCCGTATTCGTTGTGGCCTGGAGCAAACATGGGAGACTTTTTCACCACATCAGCGAAGAGCGTAATATTATTTTGCCAGACAATATTTCTGAGTGCGGTTTGCCACCCGAAAAAGAGAATCAAGCACCCCAGCGCCAATAGCAATCCCTTCCCTTTTTTTCCTGACTCGTTCAAGAGGATGCCAACAGCAAGTGAGACACCAACCAAGGAGGTATAAAGGTATCGTTCCGCCAGGGGAGTCCATGCCATGAGGTTGACCGCCACAACGAGTGCAGGAAATACAAAAACAATACTCCACAACATGAAAAACCGCACCCTTCCCCTTTTTCGCAAAAGCATCCAGACCAAAATCCCGAGGCCAACGACCCCCAGGGAAAAATAGACGGTCCTGTTGATGTCTACGATTGCGAAATTCAGGGGAAACGGCCAGACCAACTTTTTTATGTAGAAACCGAGGGCCGTGGTCATACCCTTGAGCTTCAACCAATAAGATACACCCACAGCAGTGTGGGCGCCCTTTATGGCAGAGGTGAAGCCATTGTCACTTGCAATCTGAAAACCGCAGCGCATCCAGAGATAGACAAAAAATGCACCCACAACAGGGATGCATCTCTTCACGCGATTTCGCCACTCTGAAACAAAGAGAGGGCTGCCATCCCACAGCAAACCAAGAACAGTACAGATGAGGAGCCCTGCAGCCACCTCTTTCGAGAGAAGGCCAAGGAGAAGGGAAAAGGCGGCAATAATGTCCTTCCACCATCTGAAATGTTCTGTATTCCTTATGAGGATATTGAAACTGAGGAGCACAAAAAAGGTTGCGAGGAGATCATATCGGCCTGATATCCAGTTTACGGGTTCCGTACAAAGAGGATGCAGGCCAAAAAAAAGGGCCACAATCAGCGGCAGTATGCCGTCTTTTTGTTTGTCATTTTTTTCGAGCAGTTTTCCCGCTGCGAAAAAAACGAGCAAGACATTCAAGCAATGGATGACCACATTTTCGAAATGCATGATCTCCGGCCGGCAGGAAAAGAAAATCCGGTCGAGATAAAAGGAACTTGAAACGAGGGGCCGGAAATAATAGTGGCCGTGGCCCTGGAAGAATAATCTCAAGAAATCAAAATGCTGTTGATTCAAAAGCGTCTTAGTCCGGGACAAATCATCGACGCTGTTGAGCTGGCCGAATATGGTCGGGTAGTAGATACCGAGGATGGTAAAAAGCAGAAAAAGAACGATAAAAGGGGCGCCAACGATCGAATCTATTGAAAGAAACGAGGCGCCCCTTTGGGGGTAGTTGAATTTCATATCAGGATCATAGACCCGTCCATCCGCTTGAGAACATCGAGCTGTCGCTCGCGCTTGGGTCGCTGGGATCTGTGCCCTCGGTCTTAGTCTGCCAGTAGATTACTGAGTCACTTGAAGCAGCTCCGTAAGACTTGTCACCATTGTGGTGTCCTGATACTGCTGCGTAGGTGGTTGCGTTGGACGAAACGTGGATCTGAACATCCTTTGAGGTTTTGAAATTCAGCATTATCCCGGTGCCGTGATTTCCATCGGCATCAAAAGTGGTGGCTGCAAATGAACAAACCGAAAAGCTGACAAGAAACCCTACAATCAGTGCAAGATAAATTACTTTTTTCATGATATCATCCTCCCTATAAAGCCTGATAGTGCTGATTGTCCGCATAATCAGCTTCCATGGATGTCTTAAAATTTCGCAGATCACTCAGGGCGGCGGAATTGAAGGCCCGCACCCTGTAGGCTGAAAACTGCGGGATGGCAATGGCTGCCAGGATACCGATGATCGCGATAACGATCATCAGCTCAATCAAGGTAAAACCTTTTTGACTCTTTTTCAAAATTTTCGAAAACATTTTCTCCTCCTCATTTCTTATCAGTTGATCATGTCCTAATGACACTAGATGAACCCTCATTGTCTCAAATTCCCTTATCTCCTGCCCTTTTCACCCCCTTTCGTCATAGCTGTTAAGTCTTCTTGCTGTTGAATCGTCGAAGTGTTTGCATGAACTCTCTTTCGAGACTTGGTACTATGATCGACAAATTCACCAATTTCTTGAACCCTTTTTAATACAAATTATGTGCCAAAACCCTCACAGGAATACGTAATCCCTTTTTTCTTACGTATTTACAATAGGTTGGATTGTCTTTTGTTGCAGCAGAAACGCCGAAGGGATTAAGGAGACTTTCCATAAACTGATCTGTCCTGACAATTTTCGTCCGGATCATGACATTTTTTGTCAGGAAGTGACTGGCAAACAATGAAAGGGTTTTTTCGGAAGTGGAAAAGGGTTGGTTCTTGGCAATTCAGGAAATATCATGTCCAGGTATCTGCAGACCGAGCTTGCCCATGCGGTAGCGGAGGGAACGCAGATTGACCCCCAGGAGCTGGGCCGCCTGCTGTCGCGAGCCGTGAGCCATTCTCAGGGCTCTGAGGACATAGTCCCGCTCTATTCCGGCGAGCATCTTTTCCAGGTCGATGCCCTCAGAGGTAAGATCGGTTCCCCTCCGGTTTTTTCTCTCCTTCTGGAGGTTTGAAAGGGTCAGGCTCTCGGGAAGAACAATATTGGATGTCTCGAGGGCAACACTCCGTTCGATGATATTTTCCAGTTCCCTGACATTTCCGGGGAAAGGGTATTCCTTCAAAATATCCATTGCATAGGCGGAAATCTTCCTGATGTCTTTTCCAAATTCAACGGAATACTTTTCCAGGAAATACTGGGCCAGAAGGGGCAGGTCGCCTTCTCTTTTTCGGAGGGGCGGCATGGCAATATGGATAACATTCAACCTGAAATAGAGGTCTTCCCTGAACCTGTTTTCGACGACCTCTTTTTCAAGGTCCCGGTTTGTAGCACAAATGAATCGGACGTCGATGCTCTTTTCCTCAGTCCCACCCACCGCGGTAAAGGTCCTTTCCTGAATGACCCGCAGGAGTTTCACCTGGATAGCCGGTGAGAGTTCCCCTACCTCGTCCAGGAAAACAGTGCCTCCATCGGCCACATCAAAAAGCCCTCTCTTGTCAATGTTGGCCCCGGTAAAGGCCCCTTTCCTGTACCCGAATAATTCACTCTCGATGAGGTTTTCCGGGATGCCCGCGCAATTAATAACCACAAAGGACATGTCCTTTCTTGAACTCAGGTCGTGGATAGCGCGAGCCACCAGTTCCTTCCCGGTCCCGCTTTCACCGGAAATCATGATATTTGTCTTGGTGCCGGCTACCCGTCGAACAAGGTCATAGACCTTCTTCATGGGCTCGCTTTCTCCTATGAAAAGGCCAAAATGATGCTGTCTCTTACCTTGGAACGTTTCTTCTTCAAGAGGTTTTTCTTTGGACAGCAGGGCCTCTTCCACGATGGCCTTGAATTCGTTTACCTTGAAGGGTTTGGGAATATAGTCGTATGCCCCCTCTTTCATTGCTTCAACGGCTGTTTCAGCAGTTGCAAAAGCTGAAATCAAGACCACCCTGGTACCGGGTTGAACAGCACGGCTTTTCTTCAATACATCGATACCGTCAACGTCTTTCATCCGGATGTCGGTGATGACCAGGTCAAAACCATGCTTATCGAGAATCTGGCAGGCCTTGCTCCCGCTTTCCGCCAGGGTCACATCATATCCCTCCTGGCTCAGCATAATCTCCAGAAACTCCCGCATGCTTTTTTCATCATCAACGACGAGGATGCGTGCTGCTTTTTTCCCAGACAATCTTGCCCCCAATCATGGTCAACTCGTTTCTGCCACGGAAAAGCCTCCCGATAAACGGCGAATTATTGCTCTTTGAATGGAAATCATTTTCGGTCATCGTATATTCGATATTCGCGTCTATTACGGCCAGATCCGCCGGGATACCTTCTTTCAGGCTTCCCCCGTGTATGCCGAGGATTCTTGCGGGATTGCAGGTTAATTTTCTGAAGGCCTCCGCAATACCCAGTGTCCCTTCGCGCACCAGTGACAGGATCAGTGGCAAGGCGGTTTCAAGCCCGATCATGCCAAAGGCGGCACGATCAAATTCCAGGTTTTTTTCGATGGGGCTGTGGGGTGCGTGATCCGTGGCAATCACATCAATGACACCCTCTGAAAGCCCCTGCTTAACGGCCTCGACGTCACCCGGCGTCCGCAGGGGAGGGTTCACCTTGGCACGGGTATCGTATCCAATCACGGCATTGTGATCCAAAGTAAAATAGTGCGGTGCCGTCTCAGCCGTAACGGAGACCCCGTCCTCCTTGGCCATCCGGATAAGGTTCACCGATCCTCTCGTGCTCACATGGGCAATATGGACAGGCGTACCGGTCAACCTTGCCAGCGCGATATCTCTGAATACCATTATTTCCTCGCTTGCTGCAGGGATGCCGGGAAGTCCGATTCGCGTGGACACCACCCCTTCATGCATGGCACCTCCTTCGGAAAGACTCCTATCTTCACAGTGGCAGATAACGGCAAGCCCGTGATAGTTCGCGTATTCCAGGGCACGCCGCATCAATTCACTGTCAACCACGGAATAGCCGTCTTCTGAAATCCCGACGGCCCCGGCCTCTTTCAGGTCTCCAAATTCCGTGAGCACCTTTCCTTGCTGTTCCATGGTAATAGAAGCAATGGGATAGACTCTCGCCAGTCCCACCTCCTCGGCGCGACGAACGATAAATTCCGTCACCGACCTGCAATCATTGGGAGGGTTCGTATTGGGCATGCATGCCACAGATGTGAATCCGCCCACGACCGCCGCCATTGCGCCTGTGGCGATGGTCTCTTTGTATTCCTCTCCCGGTTCACGCAGATGGACGTGCATATCTATAAGACCAGGGACAACCAGTCTTCCTGATGCGTCAATAACCTTTAATCGGGCATCCTGCCCTTTGAAAACACCGTGGGGCAGGATTCTGGAAACCCTTCCACGTTCAATGATGATATCGGACTGTTCCAGAATCCCCTTTTCCGGGTCAACCAGTTCTCCACCCCTAATCCAAGTCGACACTTTGTTTCCCTCCAATGAGAAGATACAGCAATGCCATCCGCACGGCAACCCCGTTTGCTACCTGATCCAGGATAACAGAATAAGGGCCATCAGCCACGTCGGGAATGATTTCAACGCCGCGATTGATGGGTCCGGGATGCATCACGATGACGCTTTTCTTGGCCCGCGAGACAAGTTGCCGGTCAAGGCCGAAAAATCTCGCATATTCCCGTATCCCGGGAAAGATCTTCGCGCTCTGCCGTTCCAGTTGAATTCGAAGGAGCATGATCACATCTTTGCCCCTGACAGCATCACGGGGATTCTGGATCACGTTAACCCCAAGCGCCTCTATTTCAACGGGAATCATCGTCGGAGGTCCCGCCACAGTCACCTCAGCGCCCATCTTGGTCAAACCCAGGATGTCGGATCTCGCCACCCGGCTGTGAGCGATGTCGCCGATAATGGCCACTTTTAAACCGCTTATCCGCCCTTTTCGTTCCCTGATGGTGAAAAGATCGAGAAGGGCCTGTGTCGGGTGTTCGTTTATGCCATCGCCGGCATTGATGACTGACGCGCTGATTTCCTTGGCCAGCAGATGCGGGGCACCGGTTGACGAATGCCGGAGCACGATAAGATCAGGGCTCATGGCCTGGAGGTTTCTCGCGGTATCAATGAGCGTTTCACCTTTGACCATACTACTGCTCGAAGCAGACAAACTCACGGTGTCGGCGCTCAAACGTTTCGCTGCTATCTCGAACGACGTTCTCGTTCTCGTGCTCGGTTCATAGAAAAAATGCACAACGCTCTTCCCGCGTAGGGTAGGCACCTTTTTGATATCTCTGCTAGATATCACCTTTAATGATTTCGCTGTATCCAGGATAAGGTCAATATCCTGCGCGGACAGCTGCCCCATCCCCAGAAGATCCTTATGATTGAATTCTGCCACCAGTGACTCCTTTTCCCGTTCCCACACAAAAAAAATCTCCTTGCCAACAGCAGTGACAAGGAGATTTTTCAATTATCCCACTTCCAACCATAAATCAGATTCCTATGATGTTATCTTTCTCCCGGGAAAAGAGGGAATCAAGCCTCCTCGCTTCCCTTGGGTTTTTCAGCTGTATTCTCGCTGTCGCCGGGTTCCACAGCTTCTTTGATCTTAGGTGTTTCCTCCTTTTCGGAAGCGGACGCCGCTGTCTTTTTGGTGCCTTTTACAGCCTTGACGGAAGGGGCCTTATCGGCCTTTTTCTTTTTCCCTTTCTTTTTCTTCTCCTTTTTTCCCTCCTCGGCCGGTAAAAGCTGAATAATCGAGACCGGGGCTCCATCACCCTTTCGGAAGCCCTTCTTGACGATTCTCACATAACCGCCCTGCCTGTCAAGGTATCTTTCCTTTAATTCCTCAAAAAGACGATGGGTCACTGACTTCTCCTGCATGTAGGACAGTGCCTGGCGTCTGGCGTGGAGGTCCCCCCGCTTTGCCAGTGTAATCATCTTTTCTGCAACAGGGCGTATGGCCTTTGCCTTGGCATCCGTTGTCTCTATCTGTTCATGCCTGAATAGAGAAGTAACCATATTTCTCAACATGGCTCTTCGATGACTCGTATTCCGGCTTAACTCCTTTCCCGCCTTCCTATGCCTCATCTTGTGTTTCCTCTTCCTTTTCTTCTACCTCTTCAGTTGCTTCGTCAAGAAGTTCTGGGGGAGGGAAGTTCTCCAATTTCATCCCGAGTGAAAGGCCCATTTCTTCAAGGATGGACTTGATCTCGTTGAGAGATTTCCTTCCAAAGTTCTTTGTCTTGAGCATTTCCTGCTCTGATTTTTGAACCAGTTCGCCAATTAACGTAATGTTTGCGTTTTTCAGACAATTAGCAGACCGCACTGAAAGCTCCAGTTCAGAGACAGGCCTGAAGAGATTCTCGTTCAGGTTTTCCTCTTCAACCTCTTCTTCCTCATCAACGGGTTCCGGCTCTTCCTCAAAGTTAATGAAAGGGGTCATCTGTTCCTTCAGGATTTTTGCCGCATACGCCAGGGCATCTTCAGGCAATATGCTCCCGTCCGTCCAGACCTCAAGCGTCAGTTTATCGTAGTCTGTAACTTGTCCCACCCGGGCATTCGTCACCACGAAATTCACCTTTTGAATGGGTGAAAAAATGGCATCAATTGCGATCATCCCGATATCCATGTCTTTTGTCTTGTTTCTCTCGGCGGGCGCATATCCCTTCCCGCACCGAACCACCATCTCCATATTGAGCTTGGCTTCACTATTCAGCGTTGCGATATGATGGTCGGGATTCAATATTTCCACGAGACCTTGGGTATCGATATCCGAGGCCTTTACCGGACCTTTCTTTTCCCTCACGAGATGTATGACCACTTCCTCTCCCTCAAGGACTTGCAATTTGATCTCCTTGAGGTTCAGTATGATATCTGTAACATCCTCATGAACGCCGGGAATGATACTGAACTCATGCAGGACACCGTCAAATTTCACTGATACAATGGCGGCACCCTGCAAAGAGGAAAGCAATATCCGCCGCAAAGAATTGCCGATGGTGACACCAAAGCCCCTCTCCAATGGTTCACATACAAACTTTCCATAGAAGTTCGTATAGGTTTCCTGCTGGACTTCTATCCTCTTAGGCCGGATTAGCTCGCGCCAGTTCTTGCTTTTGAGATCTCTCAAAAAAGCCTCCCTATTGTGCTGTTGATATTAATAAACCCCAAAGGACGCTCGTCCTCAGGATTATCATTTAGAATACAACTCAACGATGAGTTGTTCCTGGATGGGCATTGTCAAATCTTCCCGGTTCGGGAGGACCATTAACACTCCCCTGAATTTTTCCTTCTCAATCTCGATCCACTGAGGGATTCCCCTCCTGATCACTGTCTCCATGGCATCAAGGATTTGCTTTGTGGTTCTGCTTTTCTCCCTGACCTCTACCACATCTCCGGGAAAGACCCTGTATGAAGGAATATTGACCTTCCGATTATTAACCATAAAATGATTGTGCCTGACAAGTTGTCTTGCCTGGTTCCGGGAAGCCGCGAAACCCATTCGGTACACCACATTGTCTAACCGGCATTCCAGCAACATCAGCAGGTTAATGCCGGTAATTCCCTTCTGCCGTTCAGCCCGATAATAGTACCCCCTGAATTGCTTCTCAAGGACCCCGTAAATTCGCTTTACTTTCTGTTTTTCCCTGAGCTGCAGTCGATAGTCGGAGAATTTACGACCGCGCCGCTGCCCATGCTGGCCGGGCGCGTAAGGGCGCCTTTCAAACGCACACTTATCCCCGAAACAACGATCGCCCTTCAAAAAAAGCTTCAGGTTTTCCCGACGGCATAACCTGCACAATGAACCATTATATCTGGCCAAACTTGACCCTCCTCAATTCTCTTTTTTCCGTCAACATGGAGTGGTCAGCAACCCCTAGACCCTCCGCCTTTTCGGCGGTCGACAACCATTATGCGGAATTGGTGTTACATCCCGGATCATGCTGACGCTGAATCCATCTACCTGGAGTGCCCGGAGAGCTGCCTCACGCCCGACACCAGGTCCCTTGACGCGTACTTCAGCAAACCGCAATCCCTGTTCCATCGCCTGTCGCAGGGCGTCCTGAGCCGCAAGCTGGGCCGCAAAGGGAGTGCTCTTCCTTGACCCCTTGAACCCTGCCCTCCCAGAGCTGGAAGATCCGATCACATTACCTTCATTGTCCGTGATGGTCACGATGGTATTATTGAACGTGGATTGAATATGCACAATCCCGGAAGGGACATTCCTCTTTTCCTTCTTTGATTTCCCTTTTCTCTTTTTGGTCTTTGCCATCCTTCTCCCTCAGAAGCTATTTCTTCTTTCTACCCATGACGGCCCTTCGAGGACCTTTCCTCGTCCTCGCATTGGTGCTTGTCCGCTGCCCCCGCACCGGAAGACCTCTTCTGTGCCGCAGCCCCCGGTATGCTCCGAGATCCATCAACCGCTTGATATTCATGGAGATTTCTCGTCTGAGATCACCTTCAACCTTGAGGTGCTCATCGATTAACTTCCTAATACTGCTAATTTCCTCATCGGTCAGGCTGTCTGATTTTGTGTCCCAATCGATACCTGCTTCCGTCAGGATCTTTTGCGAAGAGCTTCTCCCTATCCCATAAATATAGGTAAGCGCGATCTCGATCCGCTTTCCCCTCGGTAAATCTACGCCAGCGATTCTAGCCAATTGAACACTCCTTCCAACAAATGGTTCCCGTCACTACCCTTGACGCTGTTTGTGTCGGGGGTTGATACAAATGACGCGGGTAACCCCTTTTCGCCGAATAATCTTGCAGTGATTACATATTTTTTTGACTGACGGTCGTACTTTCATGATTAACCTCGCCTTCCTTTTGCTCGGAGCGATCCTTCACCAGAGCCCGACAAACTATCTCGCTCTTCCGAGCCCCTTCTTCATAAAGCCTTCATAGTGCCGTGTCAGCATATGAGATTCAATCTGATTCATGGTATCCATCGCAACCCCAACGACAATCAGCAATGCTGTACCACCAAAATAGAACGGGACATTGAGTTTATAGATCAATATCTGGGGAAGCACACACACGGCTGAAACGTATATGGCACCGGAAAAGGTAATTCTCGTTAAGACCCTGTCGATATAATCCGCGGTATTCTTCCCGGGACGAATCCCTGGGACAAATCCTCCGTAGCGTTTCATATTATCCGCCACATCTACCGGGTTAAAATGAACCGCCGTGTAAAAGTAACAGAAAAAGAAAATAAATGCGACATACACCAGTATGTAAAGGATGTGCCCCGGCGCCAGAAAGCTGACCACGTACTGCAGCCACGGGAGCTGTTTGGCGCTCAGAAAATTGGCAATGGTTGCCGGAAACATGATGATCGAAGATGCGAATATCGGAGGAATAACACCCGCCGTATTCACCTTCAACGGGAGGTGGGTACTCTGTCCACCATACATTTTTCTTCCAACCACGCGCTTCGCATACTGGACCGGTATCCTTCGCTGCCCCATTTCCACAAAAATAATCACCCCAATCACTACCACCATCAGCGCCACAATGAGGACCATAAAGAATGGGGTGACTTCCCCGGTCCCCATCAACCGGAACGTATTGGCAACCGCCACGGGGAACCGGGCGACAATTCCGGCGAATATGATCAGGGAGATCCCGTTCCCGATTCCTCTTTCCGTGATCTGCTCCCCCAGCCACATCAGGAAGGTGGTACCTGCAGTCAGTGTCATCACCGTCAGGATCCTGAACCCCCATCCACCTACAGGAACGACCATAGCCCCACCCGGGCTTGACATTCTTTCAAGGCCGACGGCGATACCGAATCCCTGGACCATGCACAGGAAAACAGTTCCATACCGCGTATATTGCGTTATCTTTTTCCTTCCCTGTTCCCCTTCCTTCTTTAATTTCTCCAGATATGGAACCACCACCTGCAAGAGCTCGATGATGATAGCAGCACTGATGTACGGCATGATGCCCAACGCCATGACAGACATCCTTTTCAGAGCACCGCCTGAAAACATGTCGAAGAGGCCGAAAAGGGTCCCCTGTTTCGACCCAAAAAAGGCCGCCATGGCCGCACCATCTATGCCGGGAGTCGGTATATGGCACCCCAAGCGGTAGACAGCCAGCATGGCCAGGCTGAAAAGAATCCGCCGCTTCAGCTCAGGAATCTTTGAAATGTTCTGAAAACCGCCGATCAATGTCTCTTCTCTCCATTCCCCGTACGATCACTCTGTGATTTCAATTTTTCCGCCCGCGGCTTCCACTTTATCCCTTGCAACCCTGCTGGCCCGCTGAACCTTAATCACGACAGGGTGGTCCATGTGCCCGCTGCCGAGCAGTTTCACACCGTCCTTCTTCTTTCTGATCAGCCCTTTTTCCTTTAGCGTGGCAAGATCCACCTCGGCATTGGGATCAAACCGGTTCAAGTCTACCACGTTGATGATGTTATATTCTTTCCTGAAAAGATTGGTAAAGCCTCTTTTCGGCAGCCGCCGCTGGAGCGGCATCTGTCCGCCCTCAAAACCGCGTGCGGGTCCACCACCTGATCGGGCTTTCTGTCCCTTATGCCCGCGACACGATGTCTTTCCGTGCCCTGAACCGGGTCCTCTCCCGACTCGCTTTCTCTTCGTCCTCGATCCCTTCGCAGGGGAAAGCTCATGGAGTTTCATAGTACCATACCTTAGATCTGATTCTCGCCGATCCGGACCAGAAACGATACCTTCTCGATCATTCCCCGAATGGCAGGAGTGTTTTCCAATTCTACCGTCTTGTTCAGCCTAGTCAACCCCAGTCCTTTGAGGGTCTGACGTATCTTCTTTTGCCTTCCAATGCCGCTCCTCACCAGAGTGACCCTGATTTTTTCCGCCATTTTAAAGCTGGCTCCCTTAAGATGATTATTTCACAAGTTCTTCAACCGGTTTGCCCCTGCGCCGGGCAATCTCTTCGGGGCTCCGCAACGATCGAAGACCCTCCATGGTCGCCCGAACGAGATTGTGCGGATTGTGCGATCCAAGACACTTCGTGAGAATATTCTGGAGGCCCACCGCCTCGAGAACCGCACGCACCGCCCCACCGGCAATAAGGCCGGTACCGGGCCTCGCAGGCTTCAGAAGGACCCGGCCTGCTCCCCACTCGCCAATAACTTCATGGGGAATCGTCGTGTTATACAAGGGGATATCCGCCATGTCTCTTTTTGCCTTTTCTACGCCTTTTCGGATGGCCTCGGGGACCTCATTGGCCTTACCAAGGCCACTGCCGACCGTCCCTTTTCCATCCCCTACGACCACAAGCGCACTAAAACTAAATCGCCGTCCACCTTTGACCACTTTGGCAACACGGTTGATATGGACAACTTTCTCTATAATTTCGAGTTCCTGATCTTCCCTAAACAATGGTGTTCTCCCTCATGTCCCGATTTGTATTGGCGCAGCCAAATCTCAAAATTCCAGCCCTTTTTCACGGGCGGCTTTAGAAAGGGCCTTTATCCGTCCGTGGTACAGGAACCCGTTCCGGTCAAAGATCACTCTCTTGATCCCCTGCTTCAGGGCACGTTCGGCAATGAGCGTTCCGACCATGGCCGCCCCTTCTTTGTTTCCACCTTTGTTCCCAATTGTCGAACGAGAATCCTCGGATACTGATGATGCTTGCGCAAGAGTCCGCGCAGCCGTATCGTCAATAAGCTGGGCATAGACATGTTTCGTGCTTCTGAACACGCACAGTCTTGGCCGTTCAGCGGTCCCTCGTATTTTTTTTCTGACCCTTTTTTTCCTTCTCAAACGTGCTTGTGCACTCTGAACCGTACCCATTTCTTTCCTCTTCTCTTTGCGACTGGCTCTCTCAACCGATGCTGCCCCGGCTACTTCACACCCGTTTTTCCAGCCTTCCTTCTGATTACCTCGTCAGCATACCGGATGCCCTTCCCTTTGTACGGCTCAGGCTTCCGAACGCCGCGGATTTTTGCTGCGGTTAATCCCAGCAGTTCCTTGTCAATACTGCTCAAGGTGATCTTCGTTTTATCGATTTTGGCCTCAACCCCTTCGGGAAGTTCGAAATGAACCGGCTGGGAATACCCCACATTCAGGATAGCTGTTTTCCCCTGGAGCTCAGCCCGATATCCGACGCCCACAATTTCAAGTGCCTTTTCAAAACCAGTACTCACTCCAGTGACCATGTTTGCCACAAGCATCCTGGACAGTCCATGGATGGCCTTTGACTCCCGTGATTCGTCACTGACGGAAACCGCAATCTCATCCTTGCCAGCAGTCACCGAAACCCTGGGGTGCATTTGCCTCGTGAGCTTTCCTTTGGGTCCCTTCACCGTCAAAAGTCCGTTGTCCACACTGATTTCGACCCCGTTTGGTATGGAAATAGGCTTTTTGCCTATACGTGACATGCACAACCTCCTAAAACGTCCTGTATCTCTTATCCAGTTCCTGCCTCATCGAAAAACATTGCCGGGCAACGACTACCAGACGGAACAGACAATTTCTCCGCCCAGCCGCATCTTTCGCGCACGGCTGTCGCTCATGAGTCCCTTGGGCGTCGAGACAACATTTATACCGAACCCGTTTAAGACCTCGGGAATTTCATCATGCCCGGAGTACACCCTCCGGCTCGGCTTACTCACCCTCTTGATCCCCTGAATGACGGCAGCACCTTGCTCGTCATATTTCAAAACAACTTTTATCACTCCCTGGCGATTATCGGGAAGAACCTTGTAGTTTTTAATATATCCTTCACTTTTCAGGACCTTCGCAATATTCGTCTTTATGGTTGAACAGGGGATATCCACCGTTTCCCGTTCAGCCTTCAGCGCGTTCCTGATCCGTGTTAACATATCCGCAATGGGATCTGTCATAGTCATTTGTTCCGCTCCTTGATGAATACATTTTCATCCGCATCTACCAGCTTGACTTTATAACGCCGGGAACCTCTCCTCTCGAAGCCATACTCCGGAAGCAGATTCGGCAAATGCCGAATTTCCGCAAGAACGCCCGGCTCCTCCCGCATATGGGGCACCTGTTATAATAGCGGGTGGAAAATTTCTGTTTTCTTTTCGCCTTGTTAATTAACGCCTTCCTCGCCAAAGCAACCTCCCCTATTACCCTTTGAAGGGCATCCCTAACTGTCTCAAGAGATAACGTCCTTCTTCGTCGGTCTTCGCGGTCGTTACGATCGAGATATTGAGGCCCTTTACCTTATCAATCTTGTCATAATCAATTTCAGGAAAAATAATTTGCTCTTTTATCCCAATGGAGCAATTACCGCGCCCATCAAAAACCTTGTCCGAGAGGCCTCTAAAGTCTCTTACCCTGGGCAGCGCTACATTAAAAAGCTTGTCCAGAAAATTGTACATCCTCTCGTGCCGAAGGGTAACCATGCACCCTATGGGCATGCCTTGACGCAGTTTGAAACTCGCGATGGATCTCTTTGCCTTCGTCACTACCGCACGCTGTCCGGCAATCAAGGTCAGCTCTTGGGCGCCGGAATCGAGCACCTTTATATTCTGAATCGCCTCCCCTATTCCCATGTTCAGGACAACCTTGGACATGCGAGGAACTGCCATAATGCTCTTGTACTGGAACTCCTTCATCATAGCCGGCACGACTTCATTTTCATATTTATTCTTCAAACGAGACAACGATACCTCCCCAACCTCTCAACAAAACTCCGCTCTTAATTGTCCATATGGTTGAATCTTCACAGCTCCTATTCATCCATCGGCTCATCGCATTTCTTGCACACACGAACCTTTGATCCGTCTTCGAGAATGCGCATACCAACTCTCGTAGCCTCAGTACATTTATTACAGACTATCATCACATTGGAAATATGGAGCGGCGCTTCCATTTCAATAATACCACCCTGGGCAGTGGTGGGACCGGGTCGAGCGTGCTTCTTGACAATATTGACCTTTTCCACGATGACCCGATGTTTTTCCGGGTCCACCTTGAGGATAGCGCCAATCTTCCCTTTTTCTTTCCCGGAGATTACAATCACCTTATCATTTTTCTTTATCCTGGGATGTTTCTTACCCACGTTCGTTGCTCCTCATTCCCATCGCCTATCAGTTTTTCATCCATTACAACACCGGATGACTGAATCAGTCTTGATCGCACCTCTCTCCAAACCAAGAACCGGTTCACATCAGCCAATTCCTATAAGACCTCAGGAGCGAGCGAAATAATTTTCATGAAATTTTTTGCCCGAAGCTCTCTTGCCACCGGGCCGAAAATTCTTGTCCCAATGGGCTCCTTCTGCTGATTGATCAACACAGCGGAATTATCATCAAATTTTATATATGATCCATCAGGTCTTCTGATTTCTTTTGCGGTCCGCACGATAACAGCACGGGCAACATCACCTTTTCTTACCTTGGAATTGGGCATCGCCTCTTTGATAGAAACTACCACAATATCTCCAATGCTCGCATATCTTCTCTTCGATCCTCCAAGCACCTTGATACAGGAAAGTAACTTGGCGCCTGAATTATCGGCTACTTTAAGTTTTGTCTGTGCTTGTATCATTTGAACAGCTCCAACAGTTCATCAGATCCTTATCAAATATCAAATAGCCAAGTGAACGAGAAACTCGCACTCCTTTGACGTGCTCCATCGCCCTTTGCTGCACCAGGCAGGTGAGCTTGACACGCTTTGTCACGCAGGCATTTGGATCTCGTCTGACATTTGAGCTTTGGCATTTGTCATTTCCGGTTTATCCGGGTTAGGTCTCCATATTCCCTTTTTCCAAAATTTCCACAACCTGCCAGCGTTTCCGTTTGCTCAGTGGACGGCTTTCCACAATCTGGACCTTGTCCCCTACTCTACACTGATTCAAGGGATCATGGGCCATGTACTTGCTCCTCTTTCTGATATATTTCTTGTAAACAGGATGTCGAGTGAGCCGGTTTACCAGCACCAATGCCGTCTTATCCATTCGATCGCTGACCACGGTCCCAATCAGCCTTTTACGTACCCCGCCTTCTGTCATCATCTCCTCACAGACGTATCAAGAACCAGAGATTTCCAGTTCCCTGATCACCGTATTGACCCTTGCAAGATCCTTTTTTGTTTTGGGAATAATCGCGGTATTCCCCAACTGTCCAGTGGCTTTCTGGAGGCGCAGATTGAAGAGTTCTTGGCTCAGATCTCTTTTCCTTTCCCTCAATTCTTCCACCGTCAAATCTCTCAACTCGCTCCCCTTCATATCTCTAGGCCCCCCTGCTCACAAATCTTGTCGCAAAAGGCAGTTTATGGCCGGCAAGCCGGAATGCTTCAGCAGCGACGTTTTCCGGGACACCTTCCAGCTCATAGAGTATCCTTCCCGGCTTGACGGCTGCGACCCACCCTTCAGGAGCACCTTTCCCTTTTCCCATTCGGGTTTCTGCCGGCTTTTTGGTAACCGGCTTGTCAGGAAAGACACGAATCCAGACCTTTCCCCCGCGCTTTACGTGCCTGGTAACGGCAATCCGGGCTGATTCAATCTGCTGCGCACTCATAAAACCACATTCCACCGCCTGGAGGCCGTAATCTCCAAAAGCAAGGGACCTTCCCCGGTATGCCTTCCCCCTAATACGTCCCTTCTGTTTCTTGCGATATTTGACCTTTTTTGGACTCAGCATTGGTTTTTCCTATTCACTCTTATCAGGCAATATTTCACCGTTAAAAATGATCACTTTTACGCCGATCACGCCGTATGTCGTGAATGCCTCGGCAAAGCCGTAATCGATGTCTGCTCTCAACGTATGCAGGGGCACTCTCCCCTCGCGATACCACTCTCTTCTTGCCATCTCGGCTCCACCAAGCCTGCCGGCACAGGCGATCTTTATGCCGAGCGCCCCGAAACGAAGCGCGGAGCTCACCGCTTTTTTCATTGCGCGCCTGAAAGCGACCCTGCGAACCAGTTGCAATGCGATATTCTCTGCCACAAGTTGTGCATTAATCTCGGGCTTTCTTACCTCCTGGATATCTACAATCACGTCTCGCTTGATCTTGCTTTCCAGGTTGCGCTTCAGGGCCTCAATCTCAGAACCCTTTTTGCCGATCACAATACCTGGTCGAGCTGTATGAATACGGATTCTCACCTTTCCAGCCGCGCGCTCAATCTCGATCTTTGCAACGCCGGCCTGTGACAATTTCTCTTTCAAAAACTTCCTGATGGTATGATCTTCGAGGACAAAATCACTGTATTCCTTGAGGGCGAACCATCTCGAATCCCAGTCTCTATTAACGCCCAGCCTAAACCCAATTGGATTAACTTTTTGTCCCAATATTCACCTCCACAGCTAAGTGCCTCCTTCCCAGTGACTCCGGATCCCCGGCCCAAAAGAGCCGCTCTATTTACTATCCAAAATGACCGTCAGATGACTTGATCTCTTCCGTATCCTCGTAGCACGTCCCATGGCACGTGGACGAAATCGTTTCAAGGTAGGGCCTTCATTGGCGTACACCTTCTTAACATAAAGGGTATCCACATCAATGCCGCTGTTCTGTTCAGCATTAGCAACTGCCGAATCAAGAAGCTTTTTCAATACACGTGCGCCCTTTTGGGGTGCGAATGAAAGCAGACCCAACGCCTCTTCAATACTTTTTCCCCGGACCTGGTCCATGACCAGCCGGACCTTACGCGGGGACATTTTCACAAATTTTGCTTCAGCTCTAGTTTCCATGTTCCACGTCTATTTCTTCCCTTTAAGCTTTGATTTCTTATCACCGGCATGTCCATAAAAGGTTCTGGTTGGTGAAAATTCACCCAGCTTATGCCCGACCATATCCTCAGTCACGAAAACAGGCAGAAATTTTCTCCCGTTGTGAACTGCGAATGTCAGTCCCACGAATTCCGGCAGGATCGTGGACCTTCTGGACCACGTCTTGATAATTTTCCTGCTCTGCGTTTCATTGGCCTCCTGAACCTTTCTCATGAGATGATCATCTATGAAAGGCCCTTTTTTTAACGAACGCGGCAAAACATATCCTCCTCTAATCTTCCAACCACAATTGGTTTCCCTGTATATGCGTCTTTTTGCTCCACCATCAAACGACGATAAGGGAAACTCCGAACCCGCCTCCATCCTCCCGGTGAGACCCTACTTCCGCTTCTTTACAATCAGCCTGTCACTGGCTTTTCGATTCCGTGTCTTATACCCCTTCGTTGGTACCCCCCACGGAGTAACCGGATGCCTGCCGCCCGATGACTTTCCCTCACCACCTCCATGGGGGTGATCGACGGGATTCATAGCCACGCCTCGTACATGCGGCCTCCTCCCCTGCCATCTATTCCGGCCGGCTTTCCCGAGAGAAATGTTTTCATGATCGAGATTCCCTACCTGGCCGATGGTCGCCTTGCAGTCGAGGAGAATCATACGGACCTCTCCTGAAGGGAGTTTGATCTGGGCGTATTTCCCTTCCTTGGCCATGAGCTGCGCATAACTGCCCGCACTCCTGGCCAGTTGAGCCCCGTGCCCAATATTGAGCTCAATATTGTGAATATGGCTTCCGAGGGGAATCTCCCGCACGGGAACCATGTTCCCTATCTTGATTTCAACCCCTGGTCCTGAGACAACCCGGTCGCCCACACGAAGACGATTTGGTGCAATGATGTAGCATTTTTCCCCGTCTACGTAGTGCAAAAGGGCAATATTGGCGGACCTGTTGGGATCATACTCGATGGAGGCAACAACTGCAGGGATACCTTCCTTGCTCCGCTTGAAATCAATAATCCTGTATTTGCGTTTGTGACCGCCTCCCCGGTGCCTCGCCGTCACCCTTCCCAAGGCATTCCGTCCACCTTTTTTATTCAATGAACGAACGAGACTTTTTTCAGGCTTCTCACGCGTAATCTCCTCAAAATTGGAGCCGGTCTGGAATCTCCTTCCAGGTGAAGTTGGTTTCTTGGTCTTAATCCCCATAATTCTCTCCGCAGTTCGCTCCTTTTCCAGGCCTCTCAGGGACCCACCCGGTCATTACACACCTTCAAAAAATTCAACACTCTCGCCGGGCGCCAGGGTGACAATTGCCTTTTTCCAGTCGGCCTTTTTGCCGGCATACCGTCCCATCCGCCGTTTTTTTCCCCGGACATTCATGGTTCTCACATCAACGACTTTCTTCTTGAAAAGGGCCTCCACGGCACGCCTGATCTCAATCTTGTTCGCCCTCTTGTGAACTTTTAAGCTTATCTGATTATAGAGCTCCTTCTGTAAATTTCCCTTTTCAGTAATATGCGGCTCTTTGATGACTTGATAGATATCCACTACGCAACCAATGCCCCCTCTATCCTTCCAATGGCAGGTTTTACCACGAAAAGGTAATCAAACTTCAAGATATCGTAGACATTCAACCCTTCATATCGCATAACTTTTATCCATGGCACATTTCGAGAAGACTTCTCCAATATGTCATTCTTCTCATCTGTGACGATAAGGGCCTTTGATACCTGAAAGGCATCCATCACCTGCACAAAGTCCTTCGTCTTGATCTGCGGAAGATTAAAATCATCCAGCACATAGAATTGCTGGCTTTGAACCTTGTCCGTCAGGGCCATGCGAACGGCGGCTTTCCGCACTTTCTTGGGCGTCCGATGCGTGTAGCTTCGAGGAGAAGGTCCAAAAGCAACCCCACCACCACGTCTCGTCGGCGATGAAGCAACGCCGGCCCGCGCCCTACCGGTTCCCTTTTGACGCCATAGTTTCGAGCCTGAAGATTTCACCTCCGACCGGCCCTTTGTGGCTGCGCTTCCAGATCTTCTGCTGGCCAATTGTGCCAATACCACCTGATGCAACACATGCTTCTTCACGGGAACATTAAAGATGTCATCGTTCAATTCCAGATCAGAAATCTTTTCTTTTTGGAGGTTATACACGTCAACCGTGGTCATTTTGTTCCCCTTACCGTACCTAAAACCTCTAGATTTTTCTTATCTCAACGAGGCTGTTCTTACTTCCCGGAACAGCTCCTTTTACCAGGATGAGATCCATCTCCGGCCTGACATCCACGATCTTGAGATTCTTGATCGTTACTCGGGCATTCCCATACCTTCCGGGGAGCTTCTTTCCTTTCTGAACCTTTCCGGGTGTTGCACTGCACCCGATGGACCCCGGGATACGGTGTGAACGGGAGCCGTGTGTCTTTCGCCCGCCTGAGAAGCCCCATCGCTTCATGACACCGCTGAATCCCCGGCCCTTGCTAATACCGGTTACATGAACGCGTTCTCCAATCTCGAAGATGTCAGACTTCAGCTCCTGGCCGAGCTCAAATGCATTAGGATCTTCCACGGGAATTTCGCGCGCTACTGAGAATCCGCCTTTCCCGGCGGCCTTGAAGTGTCCCTGAAGGGGTTTGTTCAGCCGCTTTTCCTTTTGTGGACCATAACCCACTTGAATTGCGTTATACCCTTCCTTTTCCTGCATTTTTTTCTGGGTAACAACGCAGGGGCCAACCTGCAGTACGGTGGCCGGACAGCTGTTCCCTTCTCCGAGGAAATACTGTGTCATGCCCAATTTTTTGCCAAACAGTCTATTAATCATGAAAAAAATCTCCAGTACGTTCCACAACTCTTGCAAACAAAGGGAATTGTGAGCTCCTCTGCTAGAGCTTGATTTCCACATCCACGCCCGCAGCAAGATCAAGCTTCATGAGTGCATCCACCGTCTGCTGCGTCG
>Ga0307419_10000403_pt1 | contig 21658 bp, 15 predicted proteins | sample SalMarWE160230MG_2_FD_202512 | JGI IMG/M metagenome (GOLD analysis project Ga0307419, IMG submission 202512) | Salt marsh sediment microbial communities from the Plum Island Ecosystem LTER, Massachusetts, United States - WE1602-30 | ecosystem: Environmental > Aquatic > Marine > Intertidal zone... | reverse complement strand
TCCCAGTCTGTGTTTTTGTTGAGTTTAATATATGTAAGCAGTGAGTTGCTCACCCATATAGAATTACGGCTGTAATCCCACGATTCCATTGAAAGGATCATACTAAAATGAAAATGAGAATTGGGTGGGGGATCTTCAACAATACCGGTAACAGTACAGAGCCATTTATCAATTCCGAATTCCAGATTTTGATCCAGGCACCTGTTATCACCGGGTCCTGTATACCCGAATATTTTATTTGCGGCAGTTTCTGTCAGTACAATGCTGTAAGGCTTGTCCAGTACTGTTTCAGGATCACCGGTGAGCAGGTTGAAGCTGAAAAAATCGAAAAAATTGGAATCAGCAACCAAAACTGTTTTTTCTGTAAATGAATCTTCGAGATGTTCAACAGACATATCCTGCCATGGTGCTATCCGGCAGGCCTTTTCCACCCCGGGAATTTCTTCAAGGAATCCTGCAGCAACAGGAGCAGACGAGTATGCCGAGTTAAACTCCTGGCCCGACATCCGTCCCATAAGATTGACTCTGTAAATCCGGTCGGCATCTTCATGAAACCTGTCATAACTGAATTCATCAACCATATAAAGAATGATTAACAGGCTGGTGATTATTCCAATTGTCAGTCCTGTTATATTGACAAAGGCATAAAATTTCTGCCTCAGGATGTTACGAAATGCGATTTTGAGGTAGTTAAACAACATTAGGTTTAGTTTTATTTATTAATTACTTACAGTAAACATCAAAAAGACGATTATTTTATAAATGTGATGCCTGATGATAATGGATTAATAGGTGTTCGGGTTGCTCTCTTTTTATTCTCTTTTCTATGAGGGCTTTAGCCCAAGAATATTGGTTAAAAGTCCTTATAAAAGGAGGACTCCCGCTTTGTCCGGTGCCATCCATCAATACTGATTATTTTTTTAACTTTAAAAATCTCTATCCTGATGCTTTAATTAAAATGACCTGAAATGAAAATGAGATATTTTAGTCTGACTGTTTTACTGTTCTGTGCCGCAACACAATTTTCCCCGGCTCAGAATAAACTTTTTACTGCCGACGATTATCTTAACAAGGACCTGTTGCCCGAAAGCCTTTCCAATCTCAGCTGGCGGGGGAATACCCATTCCTTTACCTGGATCGCGGATAATTGCCTGGTTCAGAAAAATGCAGCTGATCCATCAGTGGCAGATACCCTTATCAGACTTTCTTCACTAAAAGAAAAGATGAAAGCAATAACGACGGATGAACTGCGACAATTCCCGCCAATATCATGGGTGCATAATAATATGTTTTATTTCACTGAAGAGGGTGCGGTATACCTTTATGATCTCACTGACAACACATTAACTAAAGCCAATGAATATGACAGCGATGGTGAAAATGTAACAATTGATACAAATACCCTGCATGTGGCCTTTACCCTTAATAATAATCTCTTTGTGACTGTTGATGGTACAACGATCCGGGCAACTGATGAAAAGAATGAAGATATCGTTTATGGCCAGGTTCCATCAAGGAATGAATTCGGAATAGACGCAGGTCTATACTGGTCACCTGACGGGAACCTGCTGGCCTTTTACAGGATCGACCAGACCGAGGTTACTGACTATCCGCAGGTGGATCTTGCGGGACGTATAGCTGTTGCAGCTCCTATGAAATACCCGATGGCGGGGATGAAAAGCCAGAAATTAAAGCTGGGAATTTTCAATATTAATCTTAACGAGATCGTTTACCTCCAGACTGATGGTCCTGAAAACCAATATATTACTTCCGTCACGTGGGGGACTGAAGGCAAATTTGTCTATGCCGGCATTCTTAACCGGGGACAAGATCACCTGGAGGTTAACAAATATGATGCAGTAACTGGAAAACTTTTAAAGACCCTGTTTGAAGAGAGAAATGACCGTTATGTTGAACCGATGCATGGATTATATTTTACAGCGAAAGACCCGGCAAAATTTATCTGGCAAAGCCGTCGAGACGGATGGAACCATCTGTATCTCTATGATACTGAGGGCAATCTCATAAAGCAGGTCACGCATGGCGACTGGGAGGTGATCAACCTTGTGAGTTATGATCCGAAGGGGAATGCGGTTTACTATGAATCGACCATGGAGAGTCCTCTCGAAAGACACTTTTACAGGACGGATATCAAAACGGGCAGAACAGAGCGTCTCACTGATGGAGAGGGGATACATACAGTAAATGCTTCGGTAGACATGGATTATTTTATTGATGCCTACAGCGGGATCAGTATGGCCCGTGCATATTACCTGCTCGACAGCAAGGGAAATAAAATATCTGTCCTGAATGAGGATGCCGACCCGTATAAGGATTATAAAACCGGCGAAATGTCGATCTTCAAAATAAGATCGGATGATGGAGTTACAGACCTTTACTGCCGGCTGATAAAGCCTGTTGACTTTGATCCTGCAAAAAAATTTCCTGTGATAGTGTATGTCTATGGCGGGCCTCATGCCCAGATGATAAACAAATCATGGACAGGAGGAGCAGGATTCTTCCTTAATTACCTTGCCCAGCAGGGTTATCTGGTATTTACTCTTGACAACCGCGGCTCTGCTAACAGGGGATTTGAGTTCGAGAGTATCATTCACCGGCAGGCTGGTGAAAAAGAAATTGAGGACCAAATGGCCGGAATACAATATCTTAAGACGTTTGATTACGTTGATACAGCCCGGATAGGTGTCGATGGCTGGAGTTACGGAGGGTTTATGACTGTTTCGCTGATGCTTCGCCATCCAGGTGTCTTTAAAGTTGCATGTGCCGGCGGACCTGTAATTGACTGGAAATGGTACGAGGTGATGTATGGAGAGCGTTATATGGATACGCCGATGGAAAACCCTGAAGGATATAAAAAGTCATCCCTGCTGAATTATGCAGGCAACCTTAAAGGCAGAATGCTGATAATACACGGGACAAGTGATCCTGTTGTAGTATGGCAGAATAGTCTGGGATTCCTTGATGAATGCATTAAACAGGGCAGGCAGGTTGATTATTTCGTTTACCCGGGCTCGGGTCATAATATGACCGGAAAAACAAGGGTTCACCTGTTTGAAAAGATATGCGGCTATTTCAATGATTTTCTGTAGTAATTCCGGGCACTTCGCCCTCCGCCCTGAGCCCTTCGCTTAAATCTCAAGAACCACTGAAAACTAACCGTGCTAAGACCTCACTCATCAGAATAATCCAGGTGGGTGAGGTTTTTATTTAACAGATTTCGTAAATTTGAGAATAGCTTTATTCTCTGATAGTTAATTTAAATTTCAAGCTCATGAAATGTTTAAAGAAATTATTAGTTTTTTGTCTTTTCATTTTATTAGGCATATTGTATACTTGCGACAAGAAAGAAGTGCCGACTTTGATGACTACTGAAGTTACCGAGATCACATCAAATTCAGCTAAAAGTGGAGGTGTTGTAATTAATGAGGGTTCAGGTACAATAATGACACGTGGAGTCTGTTGGAGTACGGATTTAACTCCTACGATAGATAATGATAGAACACAAGATGGAGCTGGTGCTGGAACTTACATAAGTAATATTTCCGGGTTAAATGACAGTACAATCTACTATGTAAGAGCGTATGCCACTAATAGTGAAGGAACTGGTTATGGAATGGTAATGTCATTTCTAACTTCTAATTGTATGTTCTGCAAGATGGTTACAACCAATAATATAACTGATGAGGTTGTTTCCGAAGGATCTGAAACTAAATATTGTGACGCAGCATTAAATGCAATTAAATCTGCAGGTTCAACAACTGTAGGAAATCTCACTACAATTTGGGTGTGTACAGATAAATGAAGATTACTAGAAACTCATATTCAGTAAGTAAATTTTCCTATATCTGATACCTAAAGGATAATTATCTTGAACAAGGTGTGAATAGATGTTCGGGTTGCTTTCTTAATCATTAATCTATATAAGACTTGCTCTTGTAGGCCATTCACTAAATCCTCTGAATAATGGGACTTGGCTGAGTGGTTTATTTGTAATCATCTATCAGTAACTAAACCTTTAATCTCATAACTTTACTACCATGAATTGTGCTTGTATCAGTATATACAGAAAAACCCGATTAGACGAATCTTATCGGGCAATACTGAGAGCATATCAAATGCATCTTAAAGAAGATACTACCTGGTTCTCAATTGAACTTGAATGGCATATGAAGCCTACTTACACTGAATATGAAAAGAAACAACTCATTGAAGCATTTGGAAGTTTCCCTGAACAAGAGATACTGATATTTGGTAGATGTGACAGGATCTTTGTAGTAGCATATGAAATTATTAAACACTTTGGTGGTTTACTGAGAGTAAATTTTGCAGGGGATAGAGACGAAATCAATTCATATCCTGGCATTAAAATAGGAGTTCAAAAGAAGCGGTATAAGTATCCATTAAAACATGATCCTGATTATTGGCTAGTTGATCATATCTTCATCAGGAAGTACTTTGCTAAAGGCATCGAGGCTAATTTTGAAAGATTCAAATTAGCCCCATTTCTGCCAAGAGCTTAATCAAAAACTAAAATCATTAAACATTAAAAATTATGACTGCACAAGAAGGTGATAAAATATTTATAAAAGGAGTGAGATACTTACTATTTACGAATCCATTAGATCATTTATCCGAGGTAATACTTAGGTGGGTGGATTTTTTTGTATTTAATAATTAATACTTTTAACTTTAACTTGTCAAAATAAGAGTTTTATAACTAAAAATAAAGGATATGAAAAAGATCCTCCTAATTATTGTATTCTTTTCTGGAATCATATTAAACGCACAAGTACCGGAGTATCTCAATTATCAGGCTGTTGTACGTAATACTGCGGGCGAACCCATCACAAATCAACTAGTATCTTTCTGGTTCACAATCTATAAAACAAGCCCTTCTGGAACAAATGTTTATAGTGAGAAACATTCACCTACCACAAATGGATTTGGATTGGTAACACTTAACATTGGCAATGGCTCTGAAACGACAGGTGATTTTGCTTCAATTGACTGGGGAGCAGATAATTATTTTCTTAATGTTCAGATTGATCCTGCAGGGGGAAGTACTTATACAGATATGGGCACAACACAGTTGTTAAGCGTGCCGTATGCTATGCATTCAAAGAGTGCTGCAACTGCTGCTGATGCTGTAAAATTGACTGGAGACCAGGTTATTACTGGGAATAAAACATTTAGCGGCACAACCACAGTTGCTACTCCTGTAAATGCAACTGATGCAGCAACCAAAGCTTATGTCGATAATGTTTTGAAAGAATTAGGTTTAATTCCCAATAACTATTCTGGTACAGTGTCCGATATAGATGGTAACGCTTACAAAACTGTTACGATTGGTACACAGACATGGATGTCGGAAAACTTGAGAGTTGTTCGGTATAAAAATGGAAGTGTCATTCCATTAGTTACAGACAATACAGCTTGGAGCAATTTATTAACTCCCGGTTATTGCTGGTACAATAAAGATGAATCTACCTATAAAGCCACTTATGGTGCATTATATAACTGGTACACGGTAAGTACCGGAAATTTGTGTCCCACCGGCTGGCATATACCAAGCGATATTGAATGGAAAACACTTGAGATGTACTTGGGTATGACTCAAGAACAAGCTGACGATGATGGTCTCAGAGGAACGATAGAAGGAGGCAAGTTGAAAGAAACCGGCACTACGGACTGGACTTCACCAAATACAGGAGCAACAAATGAAAGCGGTTTTACAGCTCTTCCGGGTGGCTGCCGTTTCACCAATGGTTTTTTCGACTACGTTGGGATTGACGGATACGGGTGGTCAGCTACGGAGTTCGATGCTACGCTTGCGTGGCTCCGTACCTTGTACTTCAATAACAGCGGTTCAAGTAGAAACAGCTTCTATAAGACGAATGGTTTTTCTGTTCGTTGTATAAAAGATTAATTTAACCAGGTAAATAGGTGTTCGGGTTGCTCTCTTTATGTTGCATTGCAAATTGCATAGGTATAAGGTATACAACATAAAACGCAACCCTCACTATTGATAAAGGCTCGCCTGCCTGTCCGACTCCTGGCGGACGGCATCCAATTTTAAACGGCAAAACGTGGGTTTGCATAAAGCAATATTTCATGACACAGCAAGGCCAAGCCCTGCCGGGTTACTTCGTAAGCCTTGCTTTAGTCATTCAATACCCCCACTACATTTGCCGAAAATTGTCTGCTACTCGCGGGCGGCTCGCCGGTTTAATAAATTTGGTTGAGGGTATTAGGTAAACATGGGTAATACAAATACAATTTTGTATAAATTCTTAGGTCTAATCTGAAAGATATTTGTTAGATAAAATAAGGTCAAGAACTGTAGCAGGGGTAATATGACGATACTAAGTCATACTCAGGTATTACTTCAACCTTTTCTTCTACCCCTGTCACAACTTTTGGTACCCCCTGATACAGTTCAAGCTTGTTGGTCAACTCATCAAAGTAATCCAGAGCTAATTTCTCATCAGAAAAGCATCTGCCACGATCCCTACCAAATTGTTCATTAGTTGCAATATGTTCCCTTTCCCCATATTTATCTTTTCTATTGTATATTATATCAACTTCCCAGTGAAGAATCTCATCAGTAAATTCACCACCAATGCTATATAGAGCAACTACCTCATTTTGTTTCAATAGAGTATATGGCAGGCCATTCATTCTAAAATGTTCTTTTAGTTTATTCATTGTTATATGTTATTAAATTTTAATGATTATTCCGGACTGATGTGAGCTACTCCACCGGACTAAATTAACACGAACCGTGTTGTATTATAGTATACGTTTTATTAATTAAAAAGTTACTTATAATGCTTTAATACAGCCATATAGAACATAAATTTCAAATTGCAATATATACTTCTTATTTATAGTAAGATATCAGTTATGCAACTTGGGGAGTTGGAAAGTGTAAAATAAAATTGTATTTAATAACAGTAAGGTTTAATTTTGGTAGAGATGTTATAAGAGTGTGTATATAATACAATTAAGATAGAAAGAATAACTTTAAGATTCCATTCAATGATCTTTTCAGTTCGTTGCATTAAGAATCAATTCCTTAATAGATTTATTTTAAAAAATTACAGCTAAATTTATATCTGAAAATGAAGATAGAACTCAATTAATAACTAAAAAACAAAAACATGAAAAAGTTATTCCTTATCATTCTAAGCTGCCTTATAACAGGAATTGTCACACCACAGCAGACAACAAATGATCTGCGTAAAGACCTGAAAGACAAAGCTATCAAAGAAGCCAGGAAAGAGTCCAGGAAAATGGGAAAAGAGGGCTGGACTGTTGCTCCCGGTTCAATACCTCTTTCAAAAGTACTCGAAAATACATGGATGAAACAGGTAGCGGTTGAGGAAAACGGGAATGTCAGATATATTTATGCTGATGGCAACGCTGTCGCCGAGACCAAAACAGCTGCCGAAATGCAGGCCATTGAGGTTGGTAAACTTCAGCTTGCAGGATTGATACAGACTAACATGAGCTCGCTTATCTCTGCCAATATCGGGAATGCCCAGCTTTCTACCCAGGAAGCGGCATCCGTTACTGAAATTGTGCAATCAGCCAAGAACATTATTGCCATGGAACTGGGGTATGTTGATCCCTCTTTCAAACTGTTTAAAGATATTGGTGAAGATAAAGTGGAAGTTCAGGTCAGACTTTTCTATGATACAAGACAATCACTTGATATAGCTAAAAAAGTGGTTCGTCAGGAACTCAAGGATAAGCTTAAACTCAATGAAGATAAGCTTGAAAAGCTGATGGGTATTTGATACTTATTTCTGATCTTAGTTACCTGTATTGCCGAAATACATTCATAATGAATGTGTTATGGAATATTTATAAACTCTTATCCTGATGAAGACCTTTACCTCTTTTTTATTATTAGTATTTTGTTTATCTATTTCAGCCCAGGAAAACATTTCTGATTACCTGATAAAAAAAGGCTACGGTGATAAAAATACATGGGCCATTATTATTGCAAACGAAGATTATCAGTCTTACTCCGAAGGGTATACTGAAAATGTGGAGCTGGCAATTTACCAGGCTGAGAGATTTCAGCAGATGCTTATTAAGCAGGCAGGTGTTCCCCGGGAGAACATTATATTTTATCCCGATGCAACAAACACACATATCAAACTAGCAATTGCAAAACTTCAGAAGATTCTTTCTTCAAACTCAAAACTTATTTTTTATTTCCGCGGTAAAACTTTTAATAGTGATGCCCGTGGAGAACTATTCCTTGTTCCGGTAGATTCTGATGGTGAAGAAACATTTTTTATGTTTGGTTTAGAGGATCTTCGTAAAAGGCTTGGCAATCTTAAAATTGCATCAGTGGATATCTTTATCGATGCTTTACCGGATAAATCATCTGGAACGTTGTGCATTCTTGATAATGGATTTGTTAAGTCCGAAGGTACTTCAAAATACAAAAACCAGTTTACCTATGTAGTTAATCCTCCTGTCACAAAATCAGATTTTGTTCAGCTACCGGTTAATGCTATTACTCAGAAGGCTGAAATTAAGGTTTCTACTCCTGACATAAAAGCTTCTCAGACTTACGAATCAACTGTCCTGATTTCCGGATATATTGAATCGGTTTGTCCCATAGAAGTTGTTGCTGTTAGCGGCGAGGAAGCAAGCTACAGAGAGGATGGTACTTATACTGCACGTGTTAACCTTAGCAATGGCGAGAATAATATTTCAGTTGAGGTAAGAAATTGTGCCGGCTGGAGCAGAATAAATATCATTATTACAAAATTATCGGAGCCTTCCGAATCTGTCAGCGATAAACCGGAGTTTGACCCAAATCAGATTGGCGAATCATCTTTATTGAAACAGGCTGGTAAAAATATTGCTTTGCTTATTGGAATAAGCAAATACAAAGATGGCATTATGCCCGACTTGTTTTATCCACTTAGGGATGCAGCAAGCATAAGAGAGGTGTTGATTTCACATTATGCATTTGAACCGGCAAATGTTATTTTTCTAAGAAACCCTGAAAAGATAACGATAATAGGAACACTCGACTCATTGAGTAAAGTTCTTAAGCCTGAGGATAGTTTTCTTATGTTTTATGCAGGTCATGGTTCATGGGATGAAAAAAGCCGGATGGGTTACTGGCTTCCTTCTGATGCTGCTGCCAGGATAATTGATAACTGGATAATGAATAGTATTATTACCGGTTTCATGAGCGTTATACCTGCAAAACATATTCTGGTAATTGCTGATGCATGTTTTGGGGGAAGTATTTTCCGTACAAGGGCATTCATGCCTGAAGAGGAGAAAACTATTACCGACCTTTATGGAAAATCAAGCAGGAAAGCTATGACCAGCGGCGATATGACTGAAGTACCGGATGAAAGTATATTCCTGAAATATTTTCTTCAGAAACTGGAGGAAAACAGTGAGAATTATATCTCTTCTGAAAAACTATTCTTCGAGGTTAAACCTCAGGTTGAAAGCATCATTGACCTGATACCGCAATTTGGTATCATTAAGAATTCCGGTGATGAAGGTGGAGACTATATCTTTTTCAGAAAGGAAGAGTAAGAGATAATTCCCGGGCAAAGGTGTTAATTATTTTGTAATTGTAATATCGACTATTCCAACCTGCACATTATCTTTTCCTATGCTGCGGTATGAATTCAGCCATCTTTGAAAATCCGGTGACGAAAGCGATTTTGGAAAGATAAATCCCTCATCATCTTTTTCTGAGTCAAACTCAAATGAAGGTTTATTCAGGGGAGTTTTGGAAAAAATAATAAAAAGTCTGTTCATGTCCTGCGGACTCTTAGTATATAAAAAATAGTCCACATCGGAAAAGAGAAAATACTTTTTATCAGCCTCAATCGGGACACCTCCCTCAAATCCGGAAGCCATATAAATATGCGGTAAAAGACACTGTGAATCTGTTTTATCATCAAGATAAACAGTAATATAACCGCTCATTGGAGAGGAGAAGAAAAGATAGATCCTGTCATTATCCTTAAATGTAGTCGTCTTGCATTTTTCATCAGGACAGGCAAGAGGGAAGGAGGTAAAATTAACCGGAGGTGTTACAATTTCCCGGGCCATTACCTCAATATCACACCTGATCTCAAGAATTTTCTCTTTTTTCCCATCAACTGTTTTGGTTCCTTCGATGTCTGTGAATTTTGTATCAACTACCCGTTGAACCTCCCCCTTTACAGAAGTATTCGCAATGGTGTTAAATACAGTATTTGTCTGAACCTCCTGTCCTGTTTGCAGGTTGGTAATATATGTTGCATTACCCTGTATAACAACTCGTCCGAAAGCTCTCTCCAGAGCATCAATTGTTGCAAGTTCAATAAGTTTATTATTTACTTCCAGACGGGATTTATCAATTGTAAGTTCCATCTGAGCCGTTCCGGTTGTTCTTACAAGATACTGAGCATAAATAATTTGCGATTGAGATATTAAAACAATAACAACAATTAAGAAATAGTATTTAATTTGCATAGAAATAGAAATATTGTTTTGGTTATTCTATATTATATGCAAAATTACCAATTTAATTTTCTTTAAACAAAGTAGTTGAAATTATCCCGTTTTATTGACTGGTAAAAATTGAAAATGAATGTGCTCTACATGGAACTCCTCGGCAGAATTGATTAATAAAGAATGAACTGAATCAGGAAAAATTTAAACTATTCCAGAAAATTCCACTTTTCCCAGATGCCGACAGCACCCGGACTTACATTGGTTTGTGTATTCTGTTCTTTTGAATTTATTAAAACGGATTCAAGAGCCACTTTTTCTTTCAGGTAATCTGATAATTCTCTATATGTTATATTACCTTTTGATTCCTGCAATTTTTTTAACAGGAAATATGTAAACATCCCATGATATTTTTCTTTATATGGTAAAGAGGATTCCTCACCACTACTGGCTGTGAAAACAACAAGATTTCCTTTAAGTTGTTGCTCATTAGGTCTAATTTTAACCGCTCTGGCTGCTAACAAACCCTGATTACGAGCGCCACCACTGAAACAGGCATCTAAAAAAACAGTAACCCGGTTGTTTGGATATTCAGTTAATTTACTATATACATCACTCAGTTTAATAGCCTGTGATAAATCTTTTGCACTGACATCCGCAGGTACCAGATAAGCCTCTTTGGTAACTTCATCAGGGAGGCCGTGTCCGGCATAATAAAAGATAATCATTGCTTCACCTTGTGAATTTTTAGAGATCAGGTTTATCTTAGTAAGATTCTGGTTCATTTGCCCGGAAGTTCCATTAATCAGTAATGTTATATTTCGCTCAGGTACTCCAAGTGTACTGATTGCATAATCTCGGAATATCATGGCATCGTGTTCGGCAAAATCAACATTTACCTCGCTATTCAAATCATTTTGGTAACTGCTGTAATCTTCATTTCCTATTATTAAAGCGTAGGTATTTGAATTTGAGATAGTATTTAAAGGGATGTCTCTATCAACATCAGAAATTTTTTCAGGAATGATAACAGTTTTTCTGCTTTTATTGTCAGCCAATATCTGTTCATTGAGAACTGGTTTATTTTCACTATCTAAAAGTGCGGTGATTTTCCGGTTTCCCGTCCAGTTTTGAATAAAATCATACTTACTTATTTGAGTAAATAAATCATAATATAACCCGGTGAATTTGTCTGTAAGAACTTTACCAGCTTTATAATATGGATACCAAAGAATTTCAAATTTCCGAGTTGAAGAAAAATTATAAGGAGCATGGTCCACTGAAGGAATGTCAATTGCAAGTGTGATATTAGCCGTTGTTTCTCCCCACCATGGTACAAATGGTATCCACCATCCTTCCCCGGGGAAAAAAAATAATACATCCATAATCCATGTTCTTTTAACAGTTTTTTTTGGTTCAATATTGATTTTTAAAGAAGCATCAGGATAGAACTCTTGTATCTTAAAATAGGAATCGTTAAGTTGCATGTATTCTCTAAATACATCTGCAAATTGCTCTAATTCATTTATATCATCTTTTGTAGTTAATGGATCTATCTTGAATTCATTAAAATTTACTATACGGTTTCTATTTGTATTTGAAAATGGCCTGTTGGGAGCAACCAAATACTTTGGAGTAGTACAATTCGAAAATAAAACCAGAATTACTGCAATGATGATAATTTTATACATACTCTTCACAATGATTAAAATTAAAAGAGTTAATAATTAAATATTTACATTGAGTCCAATGCAGTTAAATCAATAGATCCAAATTTAAAGCAAAGTTAAACAAATGAGAAACCAAAGTCAAATTTATTTTGAAAGTTAAAATAATAGGACCGGATATAACATTATTAAAAGAAAGCCAAAAAAAATACTTTCTGAGGTCAGGTTAAGGTGTGAAGGTTGCACTGACGACCTTTCGGTGTCAGCATGATCCTGATGCGATTATTGAATTTTTATGTGCGGATAATAGAATTCCATCAGGATCGCTCTCTTTATGTTGCATTATAGAATGCATAGGTCTAAGGTATACAACATAAAACGCAACCCTCACAGTTGATAAAGGCTCGCCTGTCTGTCCGACTCCTGGCGGACGGCATCCAATTTTAAACGGCAGGATAAAGCATAAAATAATTTTGCATGCTTACACATAAGAGCTTAAATTTGTTAGTTGATTTTGTAAAAATTGAAACTCTTGCAAAAATAAAAAGTCCCAAAGATACATTATAAGATTATATATAACAGGTATACAGACAATTACAAAACAAGTCATAAAAGAGATATATAATCAATTGTTATATACACATACGTTGACCACATATCATAACAAAAAAGAGGAGACCTGGTATGATCCCCCCTTAAAAATGTCATTATGTAGCACCAATTCCCCTGCAATTTATCTAAATATTATTTGCTCAAAATCTGTTCCAGGGGTAAGTTAACTATACTAACTGGTACTCAGGTATTACTTGGGAAAATCATCTCTGCTTATTATTTTCTTTATCTGATTTAATGCATATTTTTATTTGAGTCCCTTTATCAGGAAATCCATAAATATCAATTTCCCCTCCTAATAATTTGATACTCTCTTTTACTTCTAAAAGTCCATAGGATTCACTATCATTTACCTGCTTTTTAGTAATTCCTATACCATTGTCAATAATTTTAAGTTCTATCGAATCTTCTTTCGAATTCAACTCAATCTTCACTTCAGTCGCATGTGCATGTTCTGCCACATTAGCCAACAACCTCTCGGAAATACGAAAAAGCACTGTAGAATTATCCCAATTCAAAGGAATCCTTTCTGGGGTTACATTCATTTTACATTTGATCCCCGTTCGCTCTTCAAAATCACTTATTTGCCATTCTAATGCAGCTCCAAATCCAAAATGATTCAGTACACTGGGCAACAATTCTGTAATCAGCTTTATCGTTTTTCCATAAACTTTATCTAGATTTTGAATCAATATATTAATATCTTCAGAACTTATATCCTCAACAGTTTTTAGCATCTTATCCAATGAATTAAGACGCCATTTCATACTTATTAACATATGTGCAATCTCATCGTGGATTTCTTTTCCCGTCCCCCTTTTTTCTAACTCTCTTTTAGATTCTACATATTTAAATAGGCGACTTAATTGATTACGAGATATCAATAATTCCTCAAGGTTTCTACTATGAAGGTTCTCCGTTACTATCCATACTCCCTCTTTCTCAGTAATGACGTATCTGTGCGAGTTGACAATATCTATTATTTCAGATGCTCCATACGCATCAAGGCAATAACTGCAAATTGCTTTTATTTTATATTTATTAATAATAGCGTCTGTCTTTTCTTCATAATTTATAAAAGTATCCCAATCGTTTTTCTCAAGCCACATAGTATCCATGAATATGCGAAGACCGTCAAATCCTCTATGTATAACATTCTTCTCCTTTTCAATGTAAGCCTTAAGTACTTTAGTACTCTCAAACTTCCCAGATATTTTATACCACTGGGAGTAATCGAGTATCTCTATCTGACCTTTTTTAAAATAACTACCTAAATTTCTTACTCTCCTTTTTAAAATTCTCTTTGCTTCATTTGCTGTTAGAAACTCTGAAGTAACAATCCACATGCAGAACTCATTATTTTCTAACCCTGATTTGATATACGGCACTGAAATCCTGATTAAATCTTCTTTCGTCTTAAACAAAAGAGATGAATGTGCTCCCCAAGGAACTTCTTTAATCCAATTAATTCCAGTTTTACTTTTGTTAGTTTTCATCCTGTTAATTATAAGATAAACTGTAATTATGTCCCGAGAAGATGGGATGTGCAGGTTAATCAAAAAAGACGGTTCAAATAAGAAATGAATGGTAATAATTAACCTATGTTAAGTCTATTTCATCACAAGTTAAGCAATAAAAGGGCACAAACCTATTTTATTGGGTCTATTGCCTGTTGCGTCTACACAAATAAATGAATAATAATTCATTATCCCATTTACAAGGTATTTTAGCATATTTATTAATCAAATTTTTCTTATGATTGTTTGAGAGAGGAGAGAATATAATAAGTTATCTGATAGTGTCAGGGAAAAGAATCTTCTATTTACCTAAATAAGGCACATTTGCAACTCAAACTTCTCTCCGTTCCTACCAAAAGCTGCAAAAGCCTTCCAGCCCATCCCATCAGGACTTTAAATTTATAACCAAAGATAATTTTCTTATAGCTTGACAAAAAACGAGCCCAACAGCTAACACGGACAAAAGGTCATTTGTTTATCAAAGCTTTTATATTAAGTATAGAATACACCTACTAATTTTATTGCCGGGCCGTCAGACTGTCTAATAACTAAAATAAACTGCCTGAGAATTGAATATTTGGAAATTTTTACGTAGGGTATCCGAATAAAATATGAATCCAAATAAGTTATTAGACAGACCCCCGTTAGCTTTAAGGAGAGTGTCCCTGCATAAATATAGCTTTCTTGGCATCCCTCTTTTTATTATCTTTGTACAAAATACTAAACAATCATGTTGACCAAAATGAATAATTAGAAGTCAATGAAAGCAAGTTATATACCACCTGATGATCTGCACTCTCTAGAAAGCCATCTGATCAAAACCGGGATTGATAATGATATCAAATCTTTGCTGTTTTTTATGGCATATAATGAGCGATATTCTGAAGAATTACTTATCCCTTTACTCCAGAAAAGCATAAAACCAATAATCGGAGGTGTATTCCCTGAATTGATTTTTAATGGAGAACGCAAACAAGGCGGTGTCATATTGTTGCCTTTACCATTTAAATTAAATACTCAGCTTTTTGATCTGTCGGAAACTCCGGAGGATTTCCTCAAACAACTTGGATCAGGGCAAAAAGATTCCCAGGAGAAATCTAGTACTTTGTTTGTTTTTATTGATGCGTTGAGTAGCAACAAGGTATCTTTTATTGAGTCTTTGTTCAACTTTTTTAGTATTAACCCGACATATATTGGTGGTGGAGCAGGATCCTTGAAATTTGAACCTTTCTCATGTATAATTACCAACAACGGAATATATGCAAATGCAGCCATAATTGGTTGGGTAAATAAAAAAATTGCCCTCGGAGTAGCTCATGGATGGCATTCTGTTTCTGCACCTCTGAAAGTGACAAAAGCCAGAAAAAATCAATTGATGAGTATCAACTGGAAGCCGGCTTTTGAAGTATATAAAGAAATTGTTGAAGCACATTCAGAAATGAAGTTTACTGCAGATAATTTTTTTAATATTGCCAAGTCATATCCATTAGGAATTTCAAAGATCGATGCAGAAATGGTTGTAAGGGACCCCTTTATGGTTATCGATAATGTCCTTCACATGGTGGATAATATTAACGAAGGAGAATATATAGAAATACTTCATGGAAATCTGGATTCACTTTTAGCCGGTGCGTTAAAAGCCAGAGATATAGCAATTTCAAAAAGTGAAGATGGGATGGACAAAAATTCTGTTTTTTGTATTGATTGTATATCCAGGGTCCTGTATATGGAAAATGATTTCTTAAAAGAACTGGAAACAATTGGTAGCGACGCTGATGTTACTGGAATTCTGACTATTGGAGAAATAGCAAATTCAGAAGAATCTTTCCTGGAGATTTATAATAAAACAATTGTCATTGGACTATGGTAGAAAAAAACATCCGGACAGAAATATTGCTGGAGCTTGTCTTTAGCACCAGCGGGGAACTCAATGACCAGTTAATATTAAAGAAAAGCATTCCTCTTTATCTTCGAAAGCTTAATTGCTTTCTGGTCGGGATTTTGAAGAATACTGAAAATAAGCTGAAAGAAACAATGCTGATCCCGATAGTGGCAAGTAAATCAAGAGAATGGGGAAGCGTGAAGTCATACTTTACAAATCGGAAACCATTAGGGGATGAACCTTGCTCTCAACTCTTTTTAGAAGGATCTTACTATTACGCATATAGTTTAAATACCTATGGAGTTTTAGTATTAGGAAGAAAGAAACCCTTTGATGAAACTTTTACTTATGAGCTTCAGCCTGTTCTTAATCATTTGGGAATGATCCTGATCCAGATGAGAGAAATAGAACAGAGGGAAAGAGCCGAAAAATCCCTGAGAGAAAGTGAACTACGTCTACGTACCATTTCTGATACAACAACAACTGGTATTTTTATATATAATGACGAGAAAATTCTTTATGCAAATCGTGCAGCAGAACGATTTACCGGGTATTGTATTGCGGAATTAATGACATTAAAGATCCTTGACCTAGTGCATCCTGATTTTAAAGACATATTTCAGGAACACAGACTTGATAATCAGCAGGGGAAAAAAGACTCTTCCCATTTTGAGACGAAGATTTTACCTAATAACAGAGAAGAGTGCTGGATGGATATTAATATTGGAGTAATGGAATGGATGGGAGAACAGGCAGGTATCATATCTGCATTTGATATTACCAAGCGTAAGGAGATGGAAGAAGACATAATCAAAGCCAAGGAAAAAGCTGAAGAAAGCGACCGACTGAAGACAGCCTTCCTTAATAATATTTCCCATGAAATCCGTACTCCATTGAACGCTATCACCGGATTTTCAGCTTTATTGACTATGCCCGATAATGATCCTGTCTCCCAATCCATGTATATTGATTCTATTCTGAAAAGCAGTGATCATCTACTTTCAATTGTTTACGATATTATCGATATGTCAAATATTGAAGCAAAAGCAGCGAATATACAGATTAGTAAAGTCAATCTGAATACAATAATCGACAAATTATATAAACAATTCCTAAACTCAGCATCTGATAAAAAACTGAATATCTTTAAGAAGACTGCTCTTCAATTTGAAAAAGCTGCTATAAAGACTGATCCATCAAAACTTATCAAAATACTTTCAAATCTGATCAGTAATGCAATTAAATTCACGACTACAGGAAATATCTCATTCGGATATGAAGTGAAAGGCTCTTTTATTGAATTTTTCGTTTCCGATACCGGTATTGGAATCCCTCATGAACTACATTCAAAGATCTTTGAAAAATTTTTCCAGGTTGAAAAGGACCTCGGCCGGCAATTCGAGGGTACTGGCCTTGGTTTGTCGATCTGTAAAGCTTTTGTTGAAAACATGGGAGGTGAAATATGGCTGCACGCTGAGTCTGGCAGTGGATCAACTTTCTATTTTACACTTCCATATGAAAAGCCGGGGCTGCCTGTAAAACCTGAAATTCAGTTGTCTGAAGTATCAATCCCTGCACCAAAGAAGCTAAGGACTGCTCTCATAGCCGAAGACAATCAAATCAATTTCGACTTGATGAAGACCTATCTTGAATCAATCGATTTCAACATAATTCAGGCTGTCAATGGAATTGATGCTGTGGAGATTTGCAGGACTCAAAAAAATATCGACTTGATCCTTATGGATATTAAAATGCCCGGTTTAGATGGATACACTGCCACAAGACAGATCAGGGAGTTTCTTCCTGATGTAACAATAATTGCTCAGACTGCATATTCTGAAAATAAAGAAGATGCAATAAAAAACGGATGTAATGATTTTATCAGTAAACCATTTACACAAAAGCAATTTATCTCAAAAGTCATGGAAAGCATTAATATATCTTAAGGGTCACTCATTTAAATATCGGTTATTTATCAAAAACCTTTAAAAGCAAGTAAATTCTATTTACATCTAAACAATTCCAAAGCTTTTAAAAGTGCTCGCAAAGTTATACATAATGGCTTACAGACAATTACAAAGACAATTTTGCGCATGATGACAATTAATAAAGCACTGGCTATAACACGGACAATGCTAAAGGTAAGTTGTTCAGCCTTCGCTAAAGCTTCGGCTGACGCTGTTGTCACGGTTTTTGCATGATTCTGAGCCACTTACCAGGACCAGTACTTAAACCGGCACCCGGATACACGTAGCTGCACACAATAAACATTCTGCACCATGACAACTTTCTGCCTCCGATCAAACTTGTACCGCGACACTGCGCCTGTGCCGTTTTCAAACATCATATACCGGGACAAATACTCTGCCACCTAGCAACATTGTACCGCTACCGCGCCAGTACTCAATAAAATTTGTACTAGGACTGCAAAAACGCATGCCATACCCTCCTTGCCCACCGGGACTTTTACCTGGCTAAAGATTATGGACACTGTCCGGATGGGCGTCGGGTAACACAACCTCCCTTTATTGCCGGGCCGTTAGCATTTAGCCCGGCTGCGTCATCATGGGGGACAATTTACACATAACGTGACAGTTACGCAACAATAAAAGATGGCCAAATGCTAACTTTCCAGAGCAATTTCCCATCTAATTGTCAGAATTCATAATACTTTGATAACTGTAATACTTCAACTTTAGGTAGACTCTTTTAGATAGATTTTAATATGCTATTTAGTTTCTCATATGGTGTTTTTCCTTCGAAAGCTCCATGTGGGCGATTAAAGTTATAAAATTCTTCCCAATTCTTTAGTTTTTTGTTTACATCAACATCGTCTGTATATGATAAAAGTTGATAAAACTCCTCTTGATCTGTTCGATGAGATCTTTCAACTTTCCCATTAAGTTGAGGAGATCTGGGTTTGATATAAACATGTCTCATCCCCTTATCTTCAACATGCCAATGAAACTTTGCCTGGAACTCATGCCCCCTGTCTGTCCTAATAGTGTGAATACGAAATGGAAATTTATCAATAATATGATCAATAAAATCAATTGCATTCTTCTGGTTATGTTGTTTATATATTTTTAAAGCGCGAATACGAGTGGCATCATCTATTGCAGTATATTGAAAACGACGTATAGGATTGCCCATGGAGTCATTAAGAGAGACAAATTTAACATCAACCTGGACTTGATGGCCGGGTGTCTCCTTTGCATATCTTTTTGTATGAACAGTTCTCCTGGAAGCTTGTTTAGATAATCTACTGACCCCATTTCGGACCAATGTCCGGGATACACTAGATTCTGATACATTGATCCCATGATATCGCTCTAAATACCATTTAATTCTTTCAGGACCAAGATGATAGTCTTTTCTTAGTTCAAGGATTTTGTCAATAACCTCTTTAGATATCTTTTTTGGATGATTAAAAGCAATAGGTCTTTTTCTTTTTAATCCCTCTTTGCCTCCAATATCATAGGCCTTTTTCCATTTATAGAAAGATGATTTGGTAACATCAAAATTCCTGCATGTTTTTGCAACATTGCCAGATTTTTTGGCTAATTCAAGAATAAGCATTTTATATCTTATCCTAAGAATCTCTTTTACTTCTTTACTCATGATTACACTTTTTGTTTTTACACATAACAATTTAGCAAAAAGTGTCTACGAAGGTCTGACGTATCTACAGTCTGTAAATTTGTGCCAGCTAAACAAAGTTAAAAAGAATTGATTATATTGAATATCAATGCTTTATTTTTGTTTTTTGTTGACCCACCTGGGCTCGAACCAGGACTCTTCTGAACCAAAATCAGACGTGTTGCCAATTACACTATGGGTCAGTAACCTCTCTTACGACGTTGCAAAATTATAAAATTTTTTGATTGTGACAGCCCTCAGACACTGAGGCAGCAGTATGAGATGATATGCATTTTATCACGGTACATTCCGGTTGAAAAGCGTGGGTTCGGATTCTTCCCATAATGTGGGATGCTCTTCTTCAAACCTTTTCAGGATGTATTTCATCACTGTCTCCCTTAAGAATTCCGACTTGTTTCTTATCCTGTAACGGCTGCAGTAAATGCCCAGTGCTTTCATTTCCCTGTTGTTCAGCATCACCGAGAGCCTTTTGGTTCTCTTTAACCGTTCTTCCTTATATACCGAATGCCTCAATGGTGGTGGTTACCTGATTATCAGGCTAAATTAAAAAAACTGTTCATTCCTCCGGAACACCGGATATAACAGTTTTTAACAGAAAAAACCAGCCGTATTGCAACTGGCTGATTATCTGATTAATAGCATATTGACAACTTTATCTTTTTACCCACTACCCCCCTTTGATTCCCCCCCTGAAGGGGGGAAGAAACCCAAATGATCAACAAATCCAACAATTATTACTGCTGGTTTTTTCTCCCCCCTTTAGGGGGAGATCCCGCCTTTGCTCACCGTAGCTTTAGCGAAGGTGAGTAGCGGGAGAGGGGGTTTTTCCGTTACGCCGTCAGGCCCTTAAGCCTTTATGCCTTATTAGCACTCCCCAACACATTTATAACTTTATGCTTATATAGTTCTTTCAGCTTGTCACGGGCAGGGCCAAGGTATTTACGCGGATCGAATTCTCCGGGTTCTTCAACAAATACTTTTCGTATGGCTGCTGTCATTGCAAGCCTGCCGTCGCTGTCGATATTAATTTTACATACTGCTGAACTTGCAGCTTTGCGGAGCTGATCTTCAGATACCCCGGCAGTGTTCTCCATCTTGCCACCGTATTTGTTTATCTCAGCCACAATATCCTGTGGTATTGAAGAGGCACCGTGAAGGACTATCGGGAAACCCGGAATACGTTTTTCACACTCTTCGAGAATGTCAAAGCGAAGAGGCGGAGGAAGCTCGCCCGGCTTTACCTTGAACTTGAAAGCACCATGTGAGGTGCCGATAGATATGGCCAGGGAGTCAACTCCTGTCTTTTTCACAAAATCCTCAACCTCCTCAGGTCGAGTATATGATGAGTGATCAGATGATACTTCATCTTCAATACCGGCCAGAACACCCAGTTCGCCTTCTACGGTAACATCGAACTGATGGGCAAATTCAACAACCTGCCTGGTAACTTTTACGTTTTCGTCATATGATAAATGCGATCCGTCGATCATTACAGATGAAAAACCGGTTTCGATACATGACTTACATGTTTCAAATGAATCGCCATGGTCGAGATGCAAGACAATGGGAATCGGATATCCAAGCTCTTTTGCATATTCTACCGCTCCCTTGGCAAGGTATTGAAGCAGAGTCTGGTTGGCATATTTACGTGCACCCTTTGATACCTGTAGAATAACCGGAGATTTTGTCTCCACGCAGGCACTGATAATTGCCTGCATCTGTTCAAGATTATTGAAATTGAATGCCGGAATGGCATATCCGCCCTTCACTGCACCTTTAAACAATTCTCTTGAATTCACTAATCCTAGTTC
>Ga0307419_10000402_pt1 | contig 21662 bp, 25 predicted proteins | sample SalMarWE160230MG_2_FD_202512 | JGI IMG/M metagenome (GOLD analysis project Ga0307419, IMG submission 202512) | Salt marsh sediment microbial communities from the Plum Island Ecosystem LTER, Massachusetts, United States - WE1602-30 | ecosystem: Environmental > Aquatic > Marine > Intertidal zone... | reverse complement strand
GGCTCTGACATAAAAAAACGGAGTTCTTCGTGTAGCTTTTTCGCTTCTTTTCTGCTTGGGAGGATTATCAGGCAGGGTTTTTGGAGATGTTTCAGAAACAGGGAAAAAAAGTAGGACTGCGCGGAACCGGAAAGGCCTGTTACACTGGCCGAATCTATACCTTCCTTAATGCATTTGTTGAGCGATGTGAGATTCTTATGGACTGACATGGTTTATGTGACCGCTGTTTCCGTGAGGGAAAGGGTCTTGGAATCCGCGTCGAGTTTAGCCGGCAAACCAAGCGGGAGGGCCAGGTTTTTCAATCCGTGGCCTACCGGAAGGCCGGTCGCTAGGGGGATGTTCAGGTCTGAGAGAATATCAACCAGTAAATCCTTAATTGCTGACATATCGGGGCACTCCTCAAATCCACCCGCTAGGAGGCCTGAAAGACCCGTCAGCTGTCCCGAGAGCCTTAAATGGTTCAGCATCCTGTCCAGTCTGTACAGGGCCTCTCCTTTTTCTTCCACAAACAGGATGCAGCCATCAAGAGATGGAAGATACGGGGTACCGACAAGATGGCAGAGCATGCTCAGATTTCCACCAACCAGTTTTCCGTCGGCTTTGCCCGCCACGACGGTGGTCCCCTCCTGGAAGCTCAATTTTAGGGGCTCACCGGAAGAGATTGTGTGTAGCAGGCTCTTCCAGTTTCCTTGATTTTTGGTCGCGAGTCCGCGAACCATGGGGCCGTGAAAAGTGATAAGTCCGGTCTTTTTCAGGATTGCCATTAAAAGTGCCGTGATATCACTGTATCCCACAAAGATCTTCGGGTTTTCCTTAATCAGTTCATAATCGATATCATCGAGGAGCCTCATGGTCCCGTATCCTCCTCTGGTACAGAAAATGGCCTTTATATCTTTGTCCAGGAACATGTCATGCAGGTCCGAAAGGCGGGTCTCGTCCTCTCCTGCCAGGTACCCGCTTTTCTCATAGACATGTCGTGCAAGGCGAACACTAAATCCAGAGGACTTCAGCAGGTCTATTCCTGCTTGAAGTTCAGGTTCATTAACAGGACCTGCAGGAGAGATGACACCGATGGTATCTCCCTGTCTGAGTCCCGGTGGCTTTATGATAGTTTTGTTTTCGATAATTGATAACCCCGATAATTATTCCCCGGCCGATCCGGATTTATTCTTGATTTCCATAATAAAATTAAGATATTATCTATAAACATAAAAATCAACAGGTATTTTTTACCGTTTGCTGCAATATATTAAGATACGCAAATACAGGCATGCTGTAGCAGCTATAAATCAAAATATTCCTTTTATCAACGTTCTGTTTTGGCAATATTTCGAATATCGTGGTATAGATAAATAATGGAGGAATTGCAATGAGCTTAGAAGAAACCATTATTAAGGGTTTACAGGAATTGCCCCCTTCTGAACAGGCTGAGGCATTGAATTTTATCGATCATCTCAAAACTAAGGCCTCAAAAAAAGAGGGGAAAAACTGGTCAGCCTTTTCCCTGTCTTCTGCAATGCGTGGAATGGAACATGAAGAAACACCCTATTCGATAGAAGATCTAAAGGAAGTGTTTTGATGATTTCCGAAGGTCAAGTTGTCCTGTTCAGGTTTCCCCAAACGGACCAAACAGGTTTTCATTCAGAGAGTTTTTCTGTCGAAATGCACGATGGTAAGGTTCTAAAAGGTTAGTCGAAATAAATAGATTCCATTTTTTTGCTGATCCTAGGAAATTGGAAGTAGGGGAAACCCTTTAATTGTCCGCTGCCTGTGAACTCTTCGTTCGACCCATTGTGAAGTGGGCCCCCTTGCCGTCCCCCTTACTGCCTTAAAAAAAGCTTGACTTGTATATTTCCGCCAGGGACATGAATAAGAAAGAAAGGGAGTTTTATGATGAAAAAGGATAAAACCATTCCTAAATTTAGAAATGAAGACGAAGAACGAGAATTCTGGGCTACTCATTCTCCACTTGATTATTTTAATACAAAAGATTTCAAAAGGGCTTCTTTTCCCAAATTAAAGCCATCGTTAAAATCAATCTCAATTCGCCTGCCGGAAGGTATGCTGGCTGAACTAAAAACCCTCGCAAATAAAAAAGATGTGCCTTACCAGAGTCTGGCAAAAATCTATCTTGCCAGACAAATTTCCCTGGAGCGTGGATCTTTGCCCACTGCTCCTGAATTGAGAAGACGGAAACTTGATGCCTGATAAGTCACCAAAGCCGATTTCTGAAAGGCTGCAGGCTTTCAGAAACGGCTTAGCGCCAAGATTTCAGTTTGGGATCCCATTTCGGAAGGTCATATTTTTCTTGTTAACCTCTACAGATTACATTAACTTATGTTAATAGTTGCATGATAGATTAACCTGTGTTAACTTATAAGCATTGTATTAACATTATAATTTCAGGTGAAAGCTATGGCCGACGAAAAATACCTCACTATTCCTGAACTGGCCAGACTTCTCGGAGTCAGCCGGATCGCAATCTACAATCGGGTCAAGAAAGGACAGATCCCTGCCACAAGGATAGGCAGGACCTATGTTATTAAAGACCAGACTATTTCAAACATCTTGGGCAAGGCGGTAACGAGAAGGGGAAAGCAAAGGATAGACGCCGCTGTTCGCAAAACAGTGCAAGAATACGGAGAAGTCCTGAAGCAATTGGGTAAGGAATAGTGAGAATCATCACCATAGCGGACGTAGAATATCTTGCCTTTAGGCTAGCAAAGGAACATCTCTCTTTTAACGAACCAATACCGGATTTTTCAACCCGTTTTCCAAATCTGCTTGAAAGCTGCGTATTGACTCCGTTTCAGAGATTCTCAGGTAAGGCCTTGTACCCGAGGTTTGTCGCCAAGGCCGGTATTCTCTTTTATCTTATGATCAAAAATCATCCTTTTCAGAATGGTAATAAAAGAATTGCCATAACTACCTTGCTCACGTTCTTATTTAGTAACGGAAAATGGCTGAAGGCTGATACCCAGGAATTCTACAATTTCACTGTGTGGGTAGCACAGAGCCCATCCGAGTTCAAGGAACAGGTCGTCGCGGCTATACAGAAGTTCATTCAAAATCATCTGACAGACGCAGACTAGAAAACAGGCGAAGTAAATAAAATTATAGGTTTCCGCCATAGACGGTGATTTTGTAACGGCCGGGCCAGGCCAAGACTTCAGATAAAAATTTTGAAAGGAAAAGGTGATGCTACTCCAACTCGAATGCATACCCTGCATACTGAACGTGTCCGCATTAATGATCAGGCTGCTCAATATTGATGAATCCCATGCCAGGGAAATATTTATTGATATCATGCAGTTACCGTCACTCAGATTAGGCTTGCATGACACAACAAGCCCGGACGTCATCGAGTTGGCCATGACTAAAATCATGGCGGCTTCGGGAGATCCTGATCCCTTTTCCTTGGAGAAGAGGAAGCAGAACGATATTGCTTTGGAACTTTATCCGTCCCTCCGGGCACTTACAGAGGACTCCAGCGATCCCCTTCTTATGGCCGTTAAACTATCCATTGTCGGAAACGCCATAGACTTCATGGTGCCGCACAGTACGGAGCGTATCGAACGTACCATTAAGGAGAACCTCGAATTTGAGTTTCCAGAAAAGGAATACAAAGAATTTGAAAATCGCCTTGCGTGCAGCAAAATGGTCTTGATTTTTGGTGACAATTCCGGAGAGATTGTTCTGGACAGGCTTCTCATCGAGACGATACGGAAGACCCGCAATCCGGACATCGTCTATATCGTTAAAAGCACACCTGCTATGAATGATTCCACGATAGCGGAGGCTCAATTTACAGGTATGGACAGGGTCGCGAGGGTAGTTGAAAACGGAATCCAGGGTCCCTTTCCGGGTACCCGGATTCGGCGATGCTCTACCGAAGTAAGGGAGCTGGTAAGGAACGCCGATATGATTATTTCAAAAGGCGGCGGAAATTTTGATAGCCTGGATGAGGAAAAGGAAGACATGAAAGGCCGCATCACCTTTCTTTTCCTCTCAAAATGCGAACCTTACTACAGACGATTTGGGGTACCTCCCTTTCGGCCTATAATAGCAAATTTTTAACAAGCATAAAGTGTTCATATAAAAAGTCGATAAAGGAGGACGTACGCGTTCAGAGTTTACCAGCCGACGTGACGGTTGAGAAGGATATAAAATATCAAGAGAGTCGAACTAATCAATGTATCAGACCAGCATTTCTGCGTTACATGGTCCATATCCGATATGTGTGAGGGACGAACATGCCGAAAATGGGTGCGAAAGGATTGCGATGGCTAAAAGGATTTCACCTGATTGCTGTTTCCTGCTGGGTAGGCGGAGCTGTTGCATTGTTTTTGCTGTATTTTCTAAAAAATGGCGTAACAGACGGTGGTGTATTATACGGAATTAACCAGAGCATCCATCATGTTGATATGTTGGTAATTGTGATTCCAGGGGCTTTTGGCTGCCTGATCACAGGTCTCCTTTATTCAATCTTTAGTAATTGGGGGTTCTTTAAACACAACTGGCTTATCTTCAAATGGATTGTCACTGTTGCCGCAATACTTTTTGGGACGTTTTTTCTCGGTCCATGGGAGACCACCATGATGGAGATTTCCGGTAAATTGGGCATGTTATCATTGAGTGATCAGCCTTATCTCTACAACCAAGAAATGAACTTTATCTTCGGTGGCATTCAATGCGTGGTTTTGATAATTACCGTGTTTATTTCTATCCTTAAACCCTGGAAGAAGAAAAAATTGAGAGGTAAAGGCTGATCCCTTTCAACCTCGCAATAATGGGTTGTCTTGAGGCGTATTCATTAACCGGATGATCCATAAAAGCTTTATTCGGACGGATGGCGTGTGATAACCCAGTGCCCCTGTGATGCATAGATCAGGACAAGAAGATTGGCATTGGGAGAAAGGAACCATGTCCAAAAAAAAGGTATTGCCGCCAACATACTTGATTTCTTCAATTATAGCCATGCTGGTGCTTTATTTTGTGTTTCCGGTGTTACGGGTCATCTGTTTTCCATGGAACCTCTTGGGAATTGTTCCATTGGCCATAGGTATAATCCTTAACCTTGTAGCTGACGCAGCCTTTAAAAAGACAAGTACTACGGTAAAACCCTTTGAAGAATCAAAAACCTTGATAACGACAGGAGTATTCCGGATCAGCAGACATCCAATGTATGTAGGGATGGTGCTGATTCTCTTCGGAATAGGGGTCCTCATGGGGTCTCTGACTCCATATGCGGTCATCCCTGTATTCGTTTTCTTGATGGAGATTGTTTTTATAAGGGTTGAAGAGAGAAAGCTTGAAGAAAAATTTGGTGAAGCCTGGTCGGCATACAAGGGAAAGGTAAGGCGCTGGATATAGAGAAAACCTCTCATAATATAACAGGTGGAGTCGAAGATGAAATCATCCTCTTCAGCATTATTGAGAAAAGAAGATTGTGCATTGCTTGTAATCGATGTTCAAGAAAAACTTGTTCGTGTAATTGAGGAAGCTGACAGGAGTATAGAAAATATTGTCAGGCTTATCAGATTTTCAAACATCGTTGATATTCCTATTGTCCTCACCGAGCAACAGAACCTCGGTGATACAGTAAGCGAAATACGAGATGAAATGACCACCTTTCAGCCTGTTTCGAAGATAACATTCAGTTGTTTCGCATCAGAGGAATTCTGCAAATTTTTAAAACATCTGAACAAAAAAACTTTAATTGTCACTGGTATTGAGGCCCATATTTGCGTAGCGCAAACGGTTTTAGACGCAATTAATGAATACGGGGTCCATGTTGTAAGTGACGCTGTATCCTCCAGATCCATAAACAATAAGGAGATTGCCCTAGATAGATTGAGGCAGAATAATGTTACAATCACAACCACTGAAATGCTCATATATGAATTACTTATAAAAGCGGGAACCAGTGAATTCAGGAAGGCGCTTAAATTGTTAACGTAGGCAAATCCGGAGAGGTATTTAGAGATAAGAAAAGGAATTAGCCTATTTCAGATGGAGCGTCCGCCTGTTTTGGTGGCATAAGAAACGCATATAGTAGAAGGTTGAACTCTGACCCTTTTATTTCGATAAAGATGGCCGGTCAATTGGGCCGACGCAGAGAAAAACATGAATTATTCTTCTTACCTATGGAGATCTCATGTCTTCAAATGAAAAAAGCAACACGCAACGTATTCGCACCATAGTCTGGGAAGATCCCAGAATAAGTGCCAGGGATGCTAACTCCATTAGCGGCTTGGAGTATTTGCGTGCCATTAAAAAGGGGGAGATTTCACCACCGCCAATTGCGAGACTCTTGGGTTACAATATATCGGAAATTGATGCAGGTCTTGCTGTCTTTGAACTTGATCCTGCGGAATATCATTACAACCCGTTCGGTACTGTTCATGGTGGGATTGCAAGCACTTTGCTCGATACTACAATGACTGCAGCCATTCTTTCCACACTTCCACGTGGTGCCAATTGTTCAACGATCGAGATTAAGGTTAACTTTATTCTTCCTATTGTCAGCCAAACAGGGACAGTGCGATGTAAAGCAAAAACCATTCATGTCGGCAATCGCATAGCCACAGCTGAAGGAAAACTCGTTGATAAACAAGAAAAGCTATATGCCCATGCTGTTAGTACTTGCATGGTCTTTAAACAAAAAAAGCGGAGTAATGGTTAAATAGGGTTTGGAGTGTTCAATAGAAGAGAAGTTTTCCTTCCGAGGATGGGAAATGCCTGACACCGATACTTACATAAAAAAGTTGGCGGTATCTAATCCATTAATTGAGCCAACCCTTCGTTCGGCTATCCAGGCACTTCAACTCCCTTCGGGGAGCCGAGGCCTGGATGCAGGATGTGGAATTGGCCTCCAAGCCTTGTTGCTTGCAGAGGCAGTGGGTCCCGCAGGACACGTTAATGCTCTTGATTTGTCCCTCGAGTTTCTCCTTCATGCGGGGGGAATTGTAAGGGAGTCCGGCTTCTCGGAACAGATCTCCTTTCAGGAAGGAGACGTGAGCAAGCTCCCCTTTAAAGATGATGCCTTTGATTGGGCATGGAGCTCCAATTGCGTGGGGTATGCTCCAATTGAACCCCTTCCGTTGGTGAAGGAACTTGCACGGGCGGTAAAGCCTGGCGGCATGGTTGTCATACTTGCGTGGTCTTCTGAGAGACTACTTCCAGGATATCCACTTTTGGAGGCCCACCTTAATGCGACATCTTCGGGGCTTGCCCCTTTTGCTAAAGGGAAGAGACCGGAGTTGCATTTCCCTCGCGCGCTGGGCTGGTTATGTGAAGCGGGCCTTGAGGAACCCACGGCCCAAACATTTGCGGGAGACGCCTATGCCCCGCTGACAGATGATCTTCACAGCGCATTGGCGGATCTATTTCAGATGCGCTGGCCAGGGGTGGAATCAGAGCTTACACCTGAAGATCGGGCAGAGTACCGGCGTCTTTGTCTGCCGGAGTCACCGGATTTCATTCTGAATCATCGGGATTATTATGCGTTATTTACCTATTCGATGTTTTACGGCAGGGTCCCTGGATAAATCCCACCGGAGGATTTCTTTTGGTGCTCTAATTTATTGATAATTATTGGTTTTTCTTAAAGATGCTCATCAGTCCCTGGAGTGTCAGAAATTCTTCAACATGATCGATCGTTTCTGAGACATCGCAAATAATCGATGCAAGCCCTCCAGTGGCGATCACCGTCAAGGCCTCCCCGGACTCTTTCTTCATGCGGTTGACGATACCATCTACAAGGCCGGCGTAACCGTAAATAATTCCCACGTTCATACTGCTGATGGTGTCCTTGGCAAGGACGCTTTTTGGCTGTGCAAATATCTCAACTCTCGGGAGCTTTGAGGCCTTTTGGAAAAGGGCCTCGCAGGATATAAGCACGCCCGGCGCGATGGCCCCCCCCATATATTCACCTTTACTTGATATGTAATCAAAGGTGGTCGCTGTTCCAAAGTCGACGACGACCAGTGCCGTATGATATTTTTCATAGGCACCTACCGCGTTTACAATGCGGTCAGCCCCGACCTCCTTAGGATTATCATATTTTATCTTCATTCCCGTTTTTATTCCAGGACCTACAATTATTGGTATGGTGTTGAAATAGCGCCGACAGAAATCTTCAATCGTATTTAATAACGGTGGAACAACACAGGATACTATGGTGTTTTTGATGTCCTCCATTCTAATCCCGGCGGATTGAAAAAGGCTGTTGACCAGGATGCCCAGTTCATCAGACGTTGCATCCTTTTCGGTTCTGATACGCCAGTGTTTCAAAAGCGTGTTCTCGTTTGTCACACCAAAAAGTATGTTCGTGTTGCCTATATCAATACAGAATAACATGATTCCAATCTTTGTTTTCGATTTCGCGCTAATTGACGCTTCCTCTTTTTATGGTCTCAATCATTTTAATCGTTTCAACGGTTTTTTTGACATTATGTGCCCTTACGATATGCGCGCCGTTCATCACCATATATGCAATCGTAGCCATTGTACCGGTGTCTCTCCGGTCAGGTTCTCTGTCCAGTATATGGCCGATAAAGGCCTTGTTGGAAGGACCTAATAAAACCGGCCTTTGAAGGACGTGAAACCGGGAAAGGTCCCTGATAATTTTGAGATTGTCATCAAATGTTTTTCCAAACCCGATCCCTGGGTCCACAAGAATCAAATCCTCATTAATACCGGCGGCCATAGCCCGCCTTATGGCACCCTTCAAAAAGCCCAGGATTTCTGTGATAAGATCCTCATAGGCAGGATCGTCCTGCATATTTTCAGGCGTTCCCTTCATATGCATGAGGATCACGGGAACTCCTGCCTTGGCTGCAATTGAAGCCATTTGAGGATCAAACCTTAACGCGCTTATATCATTGATTATGGAGGCTCCGCGTTTCAAGGCCTCCTGCGCAACTTCATGCTTGTAAGTATCTATGCTGATCGGAATTGTGAGTTCTTCAGACAGGGCCTCTATCACGGGAATTACCCGATCCATTTCTTCATTGGTGGAAATTTTTGGGGCATAAGGTCTTGTTGATTCGCCGCCCACATCAATTATATCTGCACCCTCCCTGGCCATTACTAAGGCATGTTCGACAGCTTTATCCAGCTCAAAATAGCGACCCCCGTCCGAAAAGGAATCGGGGGTTACATTCAAAACCCCCATTACATGAGTTCTCCGGTCCAGGTTTAAGGAGTAGTCTGCCCAGCTCAGCGCGAACCCCATTCGATTCATTCCTTTTATCAGGTTGCAATAGCCTCGGTTTTTTGAGGTTCTGGTGCATCCCCGGCAGCCATTATTTCATCAATATCATGACTGTCCAAAGTTTCTTTTTCCAGAAGGCCTTTGGCCATTCTATGCAGGGTATCGATGTTGTCTTTTATAATCTGCGAGCTTTTTTTGTAGGCGCTGGTTACAATGTTCCTTACCTCCTCATCTATCTTTTGTGCTGTTGACTCACTGTAATCTCGATGCTGCGAGAGTTCCCTGCCCAAAAAGATCTGTTCCTCCCTCTTGCCGAATGTAAGAGGGCCCAACTCCTGGCTCATACCGTAGTCACATACCATTTTGCGGGCTATATCCGAGGCCCGTTCGATATCATTTCCAGCACCAGTCGTCTGCAGGTCCAGGACAATCTCCTCAGCCGCCCTTCCTCCCATTAATATGGAGATAGTGCTTAACAGATATTCTTTTGGATAGGTATGTTTTTCATCTATAGGTAGCTGCTGGGTCAATCCAAGCGCCCTGCCCCTCGGGATAATTGTAACCTTGTGGATAGGATCCGCGTTAGGAGTTAATTTGGCTACTAAGGTATGTCCAGCCTCGTGGTAGGCGGTGATCTTCTTTTCTTCATCACTTATGATCATGCTTTTCCGTTCTGCGCCCATCAGGACCTTGTCCTTGGCATCTTCGAAATCGACCATTCCCACCCTGTCTTTGGAGCGGCGGGCCGCCATAAGGGCTGCCTCATTCACCATATTTTCAAGATCAGCACCGGTGAAGCCTGGTGTGCCTCTGGCGAGGACTGTAACATCCACGTCATCAGCTATCATTTTTTGCCTTAGATGGACTTTCAGAATTCCCTCACGGCCTTTCAGGTCCGGTATCGGCACAACCACCTGGCGATCAAACCGGCCGGGCCTTAAAAGGGCCGGATCAAGCACATCGGGCCTATTGGTAGCAGAGATCAGTATGACGCCTTCGTTTGATTCAAAGCCGTCCATTTCCACGAGAAGCTGATTCAGTGTCTGTTCTCTCTCATCATGCCCTCCGCCAAGGCCTGCTCCACGGTGTCTGCCGACAGCATCTATTTCGTCGATAAAAATGATGCAGGGGGCATTTTTTTTGCCCTGTACAAACAGATCCCTGACCCTGGAGGCACCAACGCCCACGAACATCTCCACAAAATCCGATCCGCTGATGCTGAAAAAAGGAACATCGGCTTCGCCTGCTATGGCCCTTCCCAGAAGTGTTTTACCCGTGCCGGGTGAGCCCACCAGAAGAACACCCTTTGGAATTCTCCCACCGAGCCGGGTGAATTTTTTTGGGTCACGGAGAAATTCAACGATTTCCTGCAGTTCCTCCTTGGCCTCTTCGATCCCTGCCACGTCCTCAAAGGTGACTTTCTCTTGGGAATCACTCATGAGCTTGGCACGGCTCTTTCCGAAAGATAATGCCTTTCCTCCTCCAACCTGCATCTGCCGCATGAAAAATATCCAAACACCGATCAAAAGCAGCATGGGTACCCATGAGAGAAAAACCTGAAACCAGGGAGAATCCTCTCCCGGTTTTGCGGTTATTTTAACGCCCTTACTTCTGAGCAGGTTGATTAATTCGGGGTCTTTCGGTGCAAATGTCTTGAAAGGCCCTTGTGCGGACATGCCCGCTACATTGTCGCCCTGAATTGTAACGTTGATAACGCTTCCGTTTTCCACCATGCTTAGAAAATCACTGTAGCTGACAGAGATGTTACTCCTGTCCGGGTGTTTGAATATCTGAAACAACATCACCATCATGAGGCTGATCACAAGCCATAGAGCAAGATTTTTGTAAAATGGATTCAATTTAAAAAAACCTCCAAAGATTTAATTTATATAAAATTTTCATGTGGGCCCCAGAATTTTAGGAGCCAAGTTAAGGCGATTGATTCTGCAAAAGGCAATGGCTGAAAATCATATACTTATTATAAGTACATTTTTCTAAATTTCTATAAAAATTTATTGTATCCAATTTGTTAAGGAGATCCTGGGGCGCTCCATTTTTTTATTGACATGACAATTAGTTGCATTGTCAACTAAACATATCTGTATTGTGTGAAGAAATATTAGGGAAAATCATGTTTTTCATAAGAATGTGATTGTCTTATAAGGAGTCATAGATGGGTCAAGAAAACTTCACCTCTCAGGATATCCGTCAGATAAGGGATCATGGGCTCTCCGTGGATGAAGTCCAAAGGCATGTTGGCCTATTTAAAATGCCGCCACCTTACCTTAAGCTGGTTGGGCCGTGTACGCCTGGAAATGGTATTAAGGTTGTTCCACGGGAAGAAATACAGGGACTGATAGCGCTTTATGAGAGTGAGGCCATGATAGGTCGCTGCCTCAAGTTCGTTCCAGCCTCAGGAGCTGCAAGCAGGATGTTCAAAACGCTTTTTCAATACCTGAACCAGGAGAGGGAAGTCACAAAGCAACTCATTGCGAGGCAAGCGCAGGAAGGGCTCAAAGAAGCACAGGAATTTTGTAAATTCATGGAAGGGATCCATAAGTTTGCATTTTTCAAAGAACTCGAATCAGTGATGTCGGAAAAAGGATTCAACATTGATGAGCTTATAAAGGCAGGACGGTTCACAGATATTATCCGGTATCTCTTAAGTGAATCAGGCCTGGATTACGGCGGATTACCAAAGGCCTTTCTGAAATTCCATGATTATGAGCAAAAAACCCGTACCGCTTTTGAGGAGCACCTAGTAGAAGCTGCTTCCTATGTTGTTAACAAAAATGGACGGTGTATCCTTCATTTTACTGTATCGCGAGAACATTTGGAAGCGTTTGAGACCATGATTGAGAAAATCAGGCCCCACTACCAGCAAGAATTCGGTACCATATTTGAGGTGACGTTTTCCGTACAGAAAAGATCCACAGACACTATTGCGGTAGACCTGAAGAACAGACCCTTTCGTCAAGGCAATGGGGAACTCCTGTTTCGCCCTGGAGGTCACGGTGCCCTGATAGAAAATCTGAACGAACTTAACGGGGATATCGTATTCATCAAGAACATAGACAATGTGGTTCCTGACCGCCTCAAACCTGAAACATTTAAGTGGAAGAAGATATTATGCGGGTACCTTGTCCTGCTTCAAAAAAAGGTTTTCAACTACATGGAGAGGCTGTTATCAGGCAACGCGGATGAATCCTTTCTGGAGCATGTGGCGGACTTCATGAGAGATGACCTTTGCGTGGATATTCCCGTCCCTGTTGAAAATGAGTCCCCGGACGCAAAAAGGTCATTTTTTATGGAAAAACTCAATCGGCCCATTAGGATCTGCGGAATGGTGAAAAGTGAGGGTGAGCCGGGCGGAGGGCCTTTCTGGGTGAAAGACACGACAAATGAGATCAGCCTTCAGATCGTGGAAACAGCCCAGATCGATCCCGGTTCTAATGAGCAGCAGGCCATTTTGAGCTCTTCCACGCACTTTAATCCCGTTGATCTGGTGTGCGGTGTGCGAAACTGCAAGGGAAAACCTTTTGATCTTCGCCAGTTTGTGGACCAGAACGCTGTTTTTATATCTAAAAAATCAAAAGACGGAAGGGAACTGAAGGCACTGGAACATCCGGGTCTCTGGAACGGCGGCATGGCCAGGTGGATCACCCTTTTTGTGGAGGTTCCAGCCATCACATTCAACCCTGTCAAGGCCGTGAATGACCTTTTAAGAAAAGAGCATCAGCCGGGCTGATATTGGGCGGATGAGTCTTTTCGGCGGTGAATTCCTGCAGAACAAAAGCAATGACGAAAACGGATACAAATCAGAAAAAACAGACGGTAAATGGAGAGCCACGTTATTCTTACTGGTTCGTTTTTGTGGTTGCAATATTTGTGACCTGCCTGGTAACGGCCAATATCATTTCCGTGAAACTGGTAAATATTTTTGGACTGGTTTTGCCAGCAGGTATTCTGATATTTCCCGTCAGTTACATTAGCGGTGACATCCTGACTGAGGTATACGGGTATGCTCAGGCCAGGAGGGTTATATGGCTCGGCTTTTTTTGTAATTTTATAGTGGTCATTGCCGTCTGGCTTGGCAAAGTCATGCCTCCAGCTTCGTTCTGGGATGCACAGCTCGCCTATGAACGCATTTTGGGCTTTACTCCCAGGCTCCTTGCGGCCTCTTTTCTGGCCTATCTGATTGGAGAATTTTTTAATGCCTTTGTCATGGCCAAGATGAAGATCGTTACAAATGGTCGCTGGTTATGGATGCGTACAATAGGCTCCACCCTGGTAGGTCAAGGTTTTGATTCCATGGTTTTTATCACGCTGGCATTTGCAGGAACCATTCCATCAAAGGCCCTGGCGTTGGCTGTCATTACCCAGTGGTTAATTAAATCGGCCTACGAGGCCGCAGCCACACCTTTAACTTATATTTCAGTGGGATTTTTGAAGCGCCATGATGGCATGGATGTGTATGACTACAATACGAGTTTCAACCCGTTACTATTGAAAAAATGAGAATATGTTGGACAGGAGACGGAAGAGGGAGGAATAAAATAAAAGGCGGCTGAAGAAAAAGGCTTCAACCGCCTTGATTAATACGGTTTAATTTCACGGGAAGATGCCTTTCGTGCATCTGTCCCCGCTCTGCGGCCTATGGCCAAAAGCAGGCAGCAACAGCTTTCGGAGGCGGATTGCTTAGCGTTTATATCTGGGATCAGGCTCGAGATACAGGTAACCGAGGCCGCCTGCTACGTTAATGCCTTCACACCCTTCCAGGGCCAGCGGCTGCAGGGAGAAGTTCTTTGCACCTCCTCCAACGAGGACGGCCACGCCAGCACCCACTCCCAGGGCGGCGGAAGCCTTTCCTCCAATATATTTGCCGGCAAGGGCATAGGAGCCGATTTTGTAGTCAGAAGTCACACTAATAACAGTGAAAGCAATCGTCGACCTTGACTTGAAGCCTAGGTCGACGCCGAGACCGATGCCTGTCTCACCTACGTAGTATTCCTTATTACCCGCGGGATCTTCAAATGTACATTTTATGTCAACCTTAGAGGTAATCAGGAGGTTATAACCTGAACCGGGGATTGCCTCACAGACGAGTACTCCGATTCTAACACCCGGATCATCTGCGTAAGCGGGTACCGGGCTGCATATTGCTATACTGAACATGCCTATGGCAAAAACCAGAAGAATTAGACGTTTCATAATTCTCTCCTTTCGAAAAACGTTTGAGTTGGTGTATAGGTGCCACAGCCTGGCACCTTTCTCTCATAGACCCTGACCTTAATTGACTAGCAGAACACTACTCCCTCAGTATTTGCGAATGAGCATAGGGGAAATTATTTCCGTTGTCAATAGTGTATTGTCAATCAAAAAGGGGCACGGTCACAAAATATTATTGAGAGCACGATATTATTTTACAGCGAATATTGCTGATGGCTGTTAGGCCGGTTCATCGGGATAGCGTTCTCTAATGGATTTTATAACATCTATACATGAAAAAAAGGCATCTATGATTTCGGGGGCAAAGTGTGTTCCAGAGCATTTGTGCATCTCTTCAAGTACCCGTTCTTCCTTCCATATCTCTTTGTAACACCTAACGGAACTCAGCGCATCATAAACATCCGCCACCGCAACGATCCTTCCGAAAAGGGGGATCTCTTCTTCTTTCTTGGGTAAAGGTTTTCCGTCAGGCCCTTCAAAGCCGGAAATGGGTTCTTCTGATATGGGATCTATATGTCCGGGATACCCCGTTCCATTCCATTTTTCATGATGGGTAAGTGCTACCTCAGCCGCCATTTCATCAAAATCCGATTTGGCATTTTTAAAGAGCCTGGCACCCAGATAGGAATGACTCTTTATTACTTCAAACTCGTCCGATAATAGTTTGCCCGGTTTTTTTAGGATCATATCGCTTATGGCCACCTTGCCCACGTCATGCAGCATAGCAGCCATTCGTAGTATATCTTTCTGCCTTTTAATTTCTTCGGTGGGGATGTTTTTTTTGCGGGACCATGCCTCATAGATTTCAACAGAGTATGCTGCCACCCGATTTACGTGGGCGCCTGTTTCCTTTGGATCTCTCAATTCGGCCATGCTGATCATCCGCATAATAATATCCCTGGTCATCTGGGCCCTTTCCACAGCAAGAGCTGCACTGGCCCCGAAGTGCTTGATCAGGGATTCGTCGGAACGGTTGAAGACCGTGACTTTTCCTCGATCATCCTGTGCATTGATGATCTGCATAACGCCCAAGATATCGCCTCGCTGGTTGGTCATGGGAACAGTGAGCACGGAGCAAGTCTTATAATCGGAGATAATATCAAAATTCGAGTCAAAGCTGTAGGGCTCGGAGCCGCCCAGTTTGTAAACGTCAGAGATGTTAACAACCTCGCGCTTTTTGGCAACATATCCGGCAATGGATTTATTATTAATGGGAATGAAAAAGGTGTTATAAACGAGCTTTTTGTCAGGCCCCAGCCTTTTTTGAAGGGTATCGTTCTGTGTATAACTGAACTGTAATTTATCTTCCTGCTTTAAATAGATTGACCCGGCGTCGGCATTAAAAAACCTTCGTGCATTGGTTAAAACTCTCTCAAGGAGGATATCCAGGTCCTTCACTTCATTGATATCCAGGATGATCTGGGCAATAAGATCGATTTTTTCTCTTTTCATAAGGCCCCCTGAAGAATTTTGTCCAGAAATCTATGAAAAATGGTCGTTCTGCCTGGGCTTGTAATCTTGTTAAGTAACAGAAAGATGCAGTCAATCGAATAGGAAATGTGTTACCACAAACTAAGCCGGCTAACAAGCACTTGTTGGAATTGTTAATCCGCCTCTAACTGTCAATCCTTTTAGAGCATAGTCCCTATTTTATGACCGGGAGGGATTGTGACACAGTCTCTTTGGGCGTGGATTCTTTACTCTGTGTTTCACCTTGAACACCTTGCCTCATTAGATGTCTGTAGACATGACTACATTCGCCTTGACGAAATTGCCAAACGTCTGATAAAAAATTTATCATGAATCTCCTTGATCTGGTTATAATTGCGATGATGATTTTTTTAGTCGTACGGGGCATATTTCGGGGATTTTTCATGGAAGTAGGTTCCCTGGCAGGAGTTATCCTGGGTGTCTGGCTTGCAAATCATTATCAACCACAAATGACAAACTACCTGAAGGCCTATCTGCCGTCCGGTAATTTTCTACCCATGATAAGCTTCGCAGTGATATTCGTAATAGTTTTTGTTTTGTGCAATCTTTTGGGGTGGAGCCTGAAAGTGATAATGAAAAAGGCGTTTTTCGGCTGGGCCGATAGAACTCTGGGTGCCGGCCTTGCCATATCAAAGGGTATCATCATCACATATCTCATAATTGTATTGCTCACCTTTTTTGTTCCGTCGAAGACTCCACTTATTGCCGAGTCAAGGTTGGCGCCTTTGGTAATTACTTCCTACCAGTCCATGATTGGCCTAATATCCCCGTCTTTTTACCAACAATGGAAGAAGAGATTTCTTGGAAACAGCCAAATGAAAGATGCGGTCGTCCCTAAAAAGACCAAATCTCCTGCTAAATAAGATGGATTCCGATAGACTAGCCAAAGCCATAGTTTCCCTCTCAGATCTGGTATTTCGACTTAGAGGCCCTGGAGGTTGCCCATGGGACGCCGAGCAAACGGATTCCAGCGTACGGATGTACCTCATAGAAGAGGCATACGAGGTTCTTGATGCGATCGAGAAATCATCGCCCGGGGATGTTTGTCAGGAATTGGGTGATCTTCTGTTTCATATTGTCTTTCTGGCCCAACTGGCGGAGGAGAGGAAGGAATTTGATTTTGTTGAGGTGGTGGAAAAGATCGAGGAGAAGATGGTTCACAGGCACCCTCACGTGTTCGGTAAAACAACGGTAAAAAGTGCGAAGGATGTCGCCCTTAATTGGGCAAAGATAAAGAGGCAGGAGAAAGGAGTTCTTAATGATACCCCCTCTCTTTTGGAGGATGTCCCTATGAATCTTCCGGCCCTTTTAGGGACCCACAGACTGAGCGAGAGGGCGGCCAAAGCGGGTTTTCACCGAATGAATGTTAGGGAAACCTGGGACCGGGTCCAGAAGAAATTTGAAACTCTGAGGTCAGCGGTGGAAAATGAGGACAGCGACCGGCTTTCCGACAAAATGGGAGAACTCCTGTTAAGCTTGGTGAATCTGGCCCGAGAGCACGGATTGAATGCCGAGAATATCTTGCGGAACTCTAACAGGAGATTTTTGACTCTTTTTGAAGAGATGGAAAAGGAATTGAGAGGTTCTGGTATTGAGCCTGAAGCGGCTACACCTGAACAGATGGAAAGTGCTTGGAAAAGGGTAAAAACCCAGGCGGAGTAGTGTAAATTGGCCCGTAAGAGCAGACCATCAGTTGGGCGGAGAATTCTGGGATATGTTTTAAAAGCCCTTTTTGTTTTGTGGGTTTTTACGATTCTTCAGGTGGTATTGCTGAGATTCGTAAATCCGCCCTTTACCGCCAGTACACTCTGGAAATGGATCCAAAAAGGGGATCTGGTGACGGATTATCGTCTGTATAGATCATGGCGGCCGCTCAAGGAGATTTCGCCACATATCAGGAGGGCGGTCCTGGCCGGTGAAGATCAGCGTTTTCTTTCCCATCATGGTTTTGATTTTACCGAAATGAATCAGGCGGTTAAGGACATGGCTTTGAAAAAAGGATACAGGGGGGCAAGCACCATTACCATGCAGTCTGCCAGGACGGTTTTTCTCTGGCAGGGGAGGACCTTTTTCAGAAAAATGGCTGAGGCCTATTATACTGTACTAATTGAAATATTTTGGGGAAAGGAAAGAATACTGGAGATCTATCTCAACACTGTGGACTGGGGCAAAGATATTTTGGGAGTTGAAGCGGCCTCAAACAGGTATTTTCATAGATCAGCCTCCAGCGTCTCCGCTTCTCAGGCGGCACTTCTGGCAGCTATATTGCCCAATCCACACAAGTGGTCTCCTATTCATCCAAATCCAGTGGTGCTGACAAGGAAGAAAAGGATTCTAAAAGATATGAAAAGCATGCCGCTCATTCCCTGACCATGAGGCCTTTACAGGATAACAGGTGAATCATGTTGTCCAGGCAGAAAACAGTCAACATTTAATTTAAATGGTATTCAACAGGGAGTGTAAAGGTGATAGAATCACTGCTGATGTTGACGGTTATAAAACTTATAGGGACGGTTGCAAAAGGCCTGTTATAATGCTGTCAGAATAAATTAAACGGGGTTGTTAAGGTACGGCTAGTGCAACAGGCATGTCCTCTATTAATACCAGGGCCTGTTTTTTGTCCGCGGAAGCATTAAGGTAGGCCATGTATTCCTTGCATTTATCTTTAAGTAGGCATTTTTCCTGGCATATGCGCACATTCAGGCGCGGGGAATTTCTTTTACTATGACAAACAATATAGTCGGCCATGGTGACCTCCATAATATAAATATATTTAATTATAGTTTAATTATAAAATTTTATAATATAAATATTATTATATGTCAATATATTATCAAAAATTCTTTGGGGCGCGGCTCAAAAAATGGTCCGTTTTCTGTGGTTGCACGCCTTTAATGGCGTCCATACCGTCCTTTTTTGCCTTTGGGGCATTTTGGTCTCCCTTTTTGACAAGACCGGGAGAAAAGTACATTTTTATGCTGCTGTGCCGTGGGCAAAATTGATTCTCTGGTCTTGCGGTATCAAGGTCACGGCAAAGGGAAATGAAAATATTGACCCGAAGGTTTCCCGTATTTATATGACTAATCACCAGAGCTATTTTGATATTTTTGCACTGCTGGCCTATGTTCCTGTTCATTTCAAGTTTATCCTGAAGAGGGAATTGATGAGGATCCCGCTTTTTGGCTTGGCAATGAGAAAAGCGGGCTACATCGGGGTAGAAAGGGATGATCCGAAAGAAGCAATCCTGAGTATGCACAAGGCGGGCGAGAAGTTAAAAAGCGGGGCATCCCTGGTCGTTTTTCCTGAGGGGAGCAGGAGCGTTGATGGCAGGCTTATGCCGTTCAAAAGAGGGGCATTCAACCTGGCCATCAAGTCAGGATGCGATATCGTGCCGCTGGCCATCTGCAACAGTTACTTGATTGTTCCAAAGGGCAGCCTGAAAATAAACAGGGGCGGTTTCGAGATAGCTATTGGAAAACCTATTCCCACCGGGGGGTATACGAAGAAAGACATTTTCCAGTTGATGGGTAAGGTAAGAGACGCCATACTGGGCCTTTTGGAAAAAAATGCCCGGGATGCACACAGTTGATCAACACCAGACATAAAACTGATTTTTGCAGAGGTGGATATTTGAAAACCGCCATAACGGTTCAAAAAGGGCCTGGAAAGTTTTTTATAGTTTTTTTGGTTATAGCGGCCATGGCCTGCGTGTTGCCTGGGAAGGGCAGGGCATACGTTATGCCGGCCGAGCAGGTCATTGGTTTTATGGCAGTCAAATTCTCCAAAATCAAGACGCTTGTTATTACCCAGTCTACCCATTTGGTAAACCAAGATGATCAGGGGCCTGAAACAGTAATAAAGGAAATCTTATGGCTGAAGGTGCCCGGGTTTTTGTATTCGGAAATTGAGGTCAAAACAGACGCCGAAGGCACGGCCGGTTTAGAGAAAACAGCCATCCGACTCAGCCCTGATATGGCATTTCGCAGGCTGTTTATGGGTAACAGCCGCAAGGCGCTTATGATGCTTTTATCTTCAATAGGCATCAACCTTGAGTCTGTCTGGTACACCCGCCTTGATGGGGTGATCGCCTATCAAATAGGGGACAGGTACGCCGGTAGTCCGAAGCTGTTGATTGAAAAGGAGAGATTTCTTCCCCTGCTAATTAGTTACAGGGTGCCGGGTGGTTCAGGGCAGAAGATTGTGACCGTCCGGTTTGAGGAATACAAAAAGCTTGCCGAGGGGTGGTATCCGTATCAGATTACCTATTCTGTGGGAGAAGATATCCTGGAACGCTATTCGGTTATTGACTTGCAGATAAATGTGCCCATTGAACCTTCAGTTTTTGAAGATCGAGGTGAAGGAGCCAGGCCGTTAAGGGATTTTGAATCCAGTCAAGATGAGGCAAATGAAAACCGTCTCAGAGATATAATCAGGCTACTAAAAGAGAAATACCAGTAAATAAGATCTCTGCAGGGATCCAAAAATTGACGGACTCGTAAAAAGTCCGTCAATCCCGCAACGCGGGAGGGTGAGGGTGGGACCATTTGGATTTACTTCAAATGGCGGGGGAGGGGACGCCCTTCCCCGCCGAGTGAAAAGGCCCAGAGCGACTTTTTACGAGGTTATCATAATTGAATGATGACAATCTGTCCTACCTGAAAATCGCTGTATCCGTTCCCGTGAAGGGAACTTTTTTCTATAAGGTGCCGGAGTACCTTGAGCCCCAGGCCCTTGTAGGGTGTCGGGTTCTGGTGCCCTTTCGCAATCGAAAGGTTACCGGTTATATCCTTGAAGAATTGCCCGCCGTTTGTGACCGGGACATAAAAGAGATATTGGACATCCTGGATGCAGAGCCGCTTTTTCATAAACAACTGATTCCCTTTTTTGAATGGATGGCCGATTACTACTTGCATCCCATTGGCCAGATTATCCAGTCGGCCCTGCCAGGAGGGATCAATTCTAATCCCTTCAAGACGGCCTTCCTGACAGAAAAGGGATCCCGCATCCTGGACAGACTGGCCCCCTTATCGCAGGAAAGAGAGATCCTTTCCTGGATCAAAGATCACCCCGGAAAACGCCTTCCACAGCCCCTCAAGAAGATCTATCCTCTTCAAAAGAAGGGCTGGCTGATTATTGAAGACCGCCAGCAAAAAAGGCGGGCCGGCCCTTTGACGCGCAGATTTGTAAGACCAAAGGAAAAGATTGATCTAAGGTCGGTTCTTGGAAAAATGAAGAGACCATCAAAGGCCGAAAACGAGGTCCAATTTCTGAAGTCGGTTTTCGATTCCGGGCCGATCCTGCTAAATGAACTGACGGCCAGGTTCAGTAACGGGTCTTATCTGGTAAATAAATGGGTCAAAAATGGTGCCCTAGAGAGTTACAAAGGCCCTGTGTACCGAAGCCCGGCCGGAACGATTATGTGTGCGGCTTCTGTACCTTCCGAGCTTTACGGGCAGCAACGGCGGGCCCTGAATCGAATTAAGTCATATCTTGATAAGCACACTTTTCATGTCTGCTTGCTTTATGGAGTGACCGGGAGCGGCAAAACAGAGGTCTACTACCGGGCAGTTGAGCATGCCATAAGCTCAGGCAGGCAGGCAATAATTATGGTTCCGGAAATATCGCTTGCCCTTTACATGGAGGGGATTTTCAGGTCCCGGCTCGGGAACCGGATAGCCGTTTATCACAGCAGGCTGAGCCGGGGCGAAAGATACGATGAGTGGAT
>Ga0307419_10000400_pt1 | contig 21689 bp, 21 predicted proteins | sample SalMarWE160230MG_2_FD_202512 | JGI IMG/M metagenome (GOLD analysis project Ga0307419, IMG submission 202512) | Salt marsh sediment microbial communities from the Plum Island Ecosystem LTER, Massachusetts, United States - WE1602-30 | ecosystem: Environmental > Aquatic > Marine > Intertidal zone... | reverse complement strand
ACGGCTCCGGCACGCGGCCGGCGCTCGAGGACCTGGCCGCAGCCGGGGAAGTCCTCCCGGTGAGCGAGCCGATCCTCCTCGTCACGGGTGGCACGGGTCTCCTCGGGAGCCACGCCGCGGCGCTCTTCCGCGAGCGCGGCTGGCGCGTGCGCGCCCTGGTCCGGCCCGAGGCCGACCTCCGATTCCTCGAGGAGCTCGGATGCGAGTTCGTGCTCGGCGACCTGCTCCGGCCGGAGTCGCTGCGCGGGTCCGCCGACGACTGTGACGCGGTGCTCCACGCCGCGGGGCTCGTCATGGCGCCCGCCGGTTGGGAGGCGTTCCGAAGGGTGAACGTGGAGGGCACGCGGCTGGTGCTGGAGGAGTGCATCCGCGCCGGCTGTCCTCGCCTCCTCCACCTCTCATCGGTGGCCGTGTACGGGCCACCCGCGGCCCACGCGCGGCTGCCCCTGGACGAGGAGGCGGCCATCGACTTGCCGCTCGAGCCCCGCGCCCATTACGAGCGCTCCAAGCGGATGGGGGAGAGCGTGGTCCGCCGCGCCCAGGAGACGGCGTGGACCGTTCTGCGGCCGGCCGTGGCCATGGGGGAGCGCGATCGCAACTTCACGCCTCGCATCGCGGCCCTGGCCGACCGCCCGGTGCTGCCGACCGTAGGGCGCGGCGACAACACGCTGCCGGTCGTCTACGCCGGAAACGTGGCCGAGGCCTGCTGGCTGGCGCTCACCCGGCCCGAGGCGCGGGGCCGGATCTACAACGTCGCCGACGACGGCGGGATCACCCAGAGGGAGCTCCTGGCCGCCGCCGCCCGGGAGCGGACCGTGTTCGTGCCGCTGCCGCGCGGGCCGCTCGAGGCGTGCGTCTCCGCGTTCGAGCGACTGGCGGGCGGAGGGCCGGAGAGCCGCGCGGTTCTCCTGAACACGCGCCGGCTCTGGTTCGCCGGTCGCCCCAACCCCTTCTCCTCGCTTCGGATACGAGAAGAGCTGGGATGGAAGCCGTCGCTTCCGTCCCTGGAAGGGTGGCAGCGCGCGCTGAGCTGGCGGCGGCGGGTGGCGAGCGCGTAGCTCATCCTGCACCGAAGTGCGGCGATGTGCGAGACGGCCCCGGAGACGCACGGGGCAGCCAGCGGCCTATCCCCTCTGGACATGCGTCCCCGCACCTATCATGTTACCTTTTCACGGTTGGGTCGTCGTCAGACGGACCGTCGAGTCGGATTCGGGGGGGCCGCGCACCCGTTCGATGAGCGACGCGATGACGATGCGACCGTACGGGGACCCGTGGCCCTGCCCTTGCAAAGGGGGACAGGGTCGTGGAGTTGGATCCTGCGCCCGGACCCCCAGCCGCTCAAAGCGCGGCGGTGTCACGTACGGGCGGTCGCGGCGTATCATTCGAGAGGGAACCGCGCGCAAAGGAGGATCGATGCACAAGCTCTACAGCAGGCCCGTCGCCTCGATGGCGGCGCTGCTGCTGACGGCCGGACTGGTCGGATGCGGTAGCTACGTGAAGAAGGACCAGTTCAATGACGAGGTGTCGGACATGCGCTCGCAGATGCAGCAGAACGGGCAGCGCATCGACCAGAACGCCTCCGACATCAAGGACCTCCAGAGCAAGGTGAACGGGCTGCAGAACGACCTGCAGCAGCTTCGCCAGGACTTCCAGGCGAAGATCACCGAGCTGCAGAACGGTGTGAAGTTCGCCATGCCGGTCCACTTCGAGTTCGACAAGTCCGACATTCGGAGCGTCGATCGGCCGCTTCTCGACCGTTTCGCGTCGATCGCCAAGAAGTACTACCAGGGATCGACGATCACGGTCGAGGGCTTCGCGGATCCGGCCGGTAGCGCCGCCTACAACCGTCGGCTCTCGATGAAGCGCGCCAAGTCCGTCGCCGACTACCTGACCAGTCAGGGCGGCCTGTCGGCGGACAACCTGAAGACGGTGGGCTACGGAGAGAACCGGCTCGTCAACCACGAGCGCGGCCCCGGCGAGAAGGGCATCGCCAACCGGCGGGTCACTTTCGTGATCGAGTACGCCGGCCAGGCACAGACGGGCGGCTGATCCGGTAGCCGTAGAGCGGACACCGCGTCCGCTCGGACGTCGGAGTGGGATCCGAAGCCCCCGGTGCGAGCCGGGGGCTTCGTGCTTTCGGGAGCGAGGATGACGGAGAGCCCTGCCAGCCGCACCGGGACGACCGGGAGCGAGCGGGAGACCGCCGCGATGAGAGGCTACGAAGCCCTGCGCGAGACGGCGGGCGTGGTCGAGGGCTCCGGCCGCAGGCTCGTGCGCGTGTGGGGCGAGCGGGCCCGTGACATGATCGGGGGCCTGGTCACGAACCACGTAGCGGGCCTTGGACCCGGACGCGCCCTGTACACGTTCATGCTGACGCCGAAGGGCCGACCCGTGTCCGAGATGCGGGTCCTGGTCCTCGCGCCCTCCGAGCTGTGGCTCGACCTCCCGGCCGCCTGCGCGGGGCCGACGCTCGAGCACCTGAAGCGCTACCTCCCGCCGCTGTACGCGCGCTTCGAGCCCCGGGAGGACGTGACGCGCCTGTCCGTGATCGGGCCCCGCTCGGCCCGGGTCATCGCCTCCCTGCCGGCCGCGCCTCCGCTCGGTGAGCTGGCCCCCCTCGAGGTTCGGGCGCTCGAGGCGGATGGAGCCGCCGCGTTCGCGCCGCTCCTGGTCCGCCGGGAGCCGGTCGAGGGCCCGGGCGCCGACCTGTACCTGCCCGCAGCGGGGGCCGCCGCGCTGAGGTCGGAGCTCCTGCGCGCGACCGCCGCAGCGGGAGGCGGCGAGGTCGGACCCGCGGCGTACGAGGCCTGGCGGGTGGAGCGCGGGATCCCGGTGTACGGCGCCGAGATCGACCTCGAGATCTTCCCGCAGGAGACCGGCCAGGAAGGGCGCGCGATCTCCTTCGACAAGGGCTGCTACACGGGCCAGGAAGTCGTGGCCAGGATCCACTTCCGCGGGCATGTGAACCACCGGCTCGCGGGCTTTCGCTTCGAGGGGACGGTGCCCGAGCCGGGTACGGAGCTCTTCGGGGAGGACCGGCCCCGCGGTCGGGTCACCTCGGCCGTCGTCTCGCCCCGGCTCGGTCCCATCGGGCTCGGCTACGTGCGGCGCGAGACCGCGCCGGGAACCCGTCTGGCCGTGGGCTCCGCCGGCGGGCCCACGGCCGACGTCGTCGAGCTCCCGTTCGAGGGGGCCGCGGCGGCCGGGTGAGCGCCCGTGAAGCGGGCCGCCCCGGCAATGAATCGCTTTACGATGAGGTAAAGCGATAGCATCTCCCGGCCCGCGGGATCTGGCCGGGCGCCCGGGATCATTTGAGATCCCGCGGGCTCCCGCGTACCTTGCCGCCCATGGCATCCCTCACGCGGGACCAGATGCTCGACATGTACCGCTCCATGTGCCTCACACGGGCACTGGAAGAGCGGCTCGAGCGCCTGTTCAAGCAGGGACACATCGTCGGCGGCCTCTACCGCAGCCTGGGCCAGGAGGCCACGGCGGTGGGGAGCGCCTTCGCCCTGGAGCCCGAGGACTGGCTGGCGCCGTCCATCCGGGACCTGGGCGCCCTGCTGGTCCTGGGCCTCTCGCCGCGGGACATGTTCCTGCAGTACACGGCGCGGCGCGACGCTCCCACCGGCGGCAAGGACAACACGAACCACTTCACGATCCCGGAGCTCGGGATCCTGGGGCCCGTGAGTCCGCTAGGCACACAGCTCTGCGTGCTGAACGGCGTCGCCCTCGCCTTCCGCATGCGCGGCGAGCCGCGGGTGTGCATGACCTACCAGGGGGAAGGCGCCACCCGTACCGGCACCTCGCACGAGGGGCTGAACTTCGCGGCCGTCCAGCGGCTTCCGATGGTCGTGATCCTGGAGCACAACCACTGGGCGTTCTCGACGCCGAGCGAGGGCGAGGCCGCCGTGGCCGCGTGGACGGACGTCGCGGGAGCCTACGGCCTCCCGGTGCGCGGCATGGACGGGAACGACGTCCTGGAGGTCTACGACGCCGCCCGCGAGGCGGTCGAGCGCGCCCGCCGCGGCGAGGGCGCCTCCCTCCTGGTCGCCGAGACCTACCGCATGCTCGGCCACGCGCAGCACGATCCGCAGCCCTACGTGGACCCGGCCGAGCTGGAGATGTGGCGGGAGCGCGATCCGATCCTGCGCTTCGGTGCGTACCTGGTCGAGAACGGGCTCGGCACGGAAGAGGGGCTGGCGGAGGTGCGGCGGGATGTCGAGGAGGAGGTCGCGGAGGCCGCCGACGACGCGGTGGCGGGCCCGCGTCCCGACCCCGAGGAAGCGCTCACGCGCGCCTACGCCGAGGAGCCGGCGGGCCGCGCGGTCCCCTGGACCCGCCGCGACGTGGTCGGCTACGAGGACACGCCGACGGACGTGCCGCCGGCACGCATGGCGGTCAAGGAGAGCTGAATGGCGGAAGCGACGAAGGCGGCCCCCCGGGCGGCGGCCGGGACGGGAGACGCCACGAAGGAGACCACGTATCTCGAAGCCATCCGCGAGGCGCTGTGGGAGGAGATGAAGACGGACGAGACGGTCTTCATCCTGGGCGAGGACGTGGGCGTGTACGGTGGGGCGTTCAAGATCACCGAGGGCTTCCTGGACGAGTTCGGCCCTGACCGCGTGATCGACACGCCGATCAGCGAGGCCGCCATCGTGGGCGCCTCCATCGGGGCCGGCCAGATGGGCTTCAAGCCCGTGGCCGAGATGCAGTTCATGGATTTCGTGGCCCCGGCCTTCGACATGGTCGTGAACTTCGCCGCCAAGGTCCGCTACCGGACCGGCTTCGGGGCGCCGATCGTGATTCGCGGTCCCATCGGAGCCGGGGCTCGGGCGGGCCCCTTCCACTCCCAGAGCCCGGAGGCGTACTTCGCCAACGTGCCGGGGCTGAAGATGGTGGCGCCGGCCACCGCGTACGATGCCAAGGGGCTCCTTCGCTCGGCCATCCGCGACCCGGACCCCGTGCTCTACTTCGAGCACAAGTTCCTCTACCGGCGGATCAAGGAGGAGCTGCCCACCGACCGGGAGATCGTCGTGCCGCTGGGGAAGGCGCGCGTGCACCGGGAGGGCGAGGACCTGTCGATCATCACCTGGGGCGCGATGGTGCACACGGCGTCCGAGGCGGCCGTCCGGCTGGCGGAGGAGGACCGGGCCTCGGTCGAGATCGTGGATCTCAGGACACTGCGCCCGATGGACATCGAGGCGATCGCCGGGTCCGCCCGGAAGACGGGGCGGGTCCTGGTGCTCCACGAGGCGCCGCGCTTCGGCGGGCTGGCGGGGGAGATTACGGCGGTGGTGTGCGAGGAAGCGTTCGAGTGGCTGGACGCTCCGGTTCGACGGGTCACGGCGATCGACACGCCCGTGCCCTATTCGCCGCCGCTCGAGGACTACTACCTGCCGCAGGTGGAGGACGTGGTCACCGCGGCGAGGTGGCTGTTGGCGTACTGACCGCCTGGTGGCGCCAGGGCGGCTCCGGGAGGGGCCGCGGCCCGCGCGTCGACCGGCACGACGAGTGCAACGCGAGAGACCGCTCTCCACGGATCAAAGGACGGACGAGATGTCGAAAGTCGACGTGATCATGCCCCAGATGGGAGAGTCCATCGCCGAGGGCACGCTCACCAAGTGGCTCAAGAGCGAGGGCGACGAGGTCGAGAGGGACGAGGACCTGTTCGAGATCTCCACGGACAAGGTCGACGCCGACATCCCCGCGCCCACCGCCGGCGTCCTGGCCGAGATCCTGGTCCAGGAGGGCGAGACCGTGGAGGTGAACACGGTCGTGGCCCGTATCGAGACCGAGGCCGGGGCGGCCGCGGGCGCAGGGAGCGGAGCGCCCGCCGGAGACGAGGAGGCGCCGGCGGAGGCCTCCGCTCGAGAGGGCGCCGAGGAGCCCGCAGCGGTCGCCGCGGGGGGCGGTGGTGGCGCCGCAGGGGGCGCCGGGGCCGGTCCCGGGGGCGGAGGCCGCCCCGGCCGGGAGACCGCGCCTCCGGCCGTCGGAGGTGACGGGGCCGGCGGCGTGGCCACACGCGAGGAGCGGCTCCGCACCCGCTCCACCCCGCTCGTCCGGAAGATCGCGGCCGAACACGAGGTGGACATCGGGCAGGTGGAGGGGACGGGGATCTCGGGCCGGGTGACCCGCGACGACATCCTCTCCTTCATCGCGTCGCGCGGCGAAGCCCCGGCGGAGCGCCCGGCCGCGGCGGGAGCCCCGGCGGCGAAGGAGCGGCCCTCGGCGGCCGCCGAGGCGCCGGCACCGGGCACCATGCGCGTCCCGATCCATGGCGCGTCGCTCGACATCCGCATCCCGGATGTCCCGATCCGCGAGGGCGACCGCGTCGAGGAGATGAACCGGGTCCGCCTGCGGACGATGGAACACATGCTCATGTCCAAGCGGATCTCGGCCCACGTCACCTCGGTGAGCGAGATCGACTTCGAGCGGGTGGTGAAGCTGCGCCGGAAGTTGAAGGGGAAGTTCGAGGAGCAGGGGGTGAAGCTGACCTACGGTCCCTTCATCATGAAGGCCGTGGTGGAGGCGCTACGCGAGTATCCGATCCTGAACGCCTCGGTGGACGGCACGCGAATCGTGTATCACCGGAACATCAACCTCGGCATCGCCGTGGCCGTGAACGACGGCAAGGAGCTCATCGTGCCGGTGCTCAAGGACGCCGACCGGCTGAGCCTCATGGGCCTGGCCCAGGGCGCCAACGAGCTGGCCGAGAAAGCCCGGTCCAAGACGCTCGACTTCGACGACATCCAGGGCGGCACGTTCACGATCACGAACGTGGGCGTGTTCGGGAACCTGTTCGGCACCCCGATCATCAACCAGCCGCAGGTGGCCATCCTCGGGACGGGAGTGATCGAGAAGCGGCCGGTCGTGATCGAGGACGACCTGGGGAACGACGCGATCGCCATCCGGCACATGGCGTACTTCGGCCTGAGCTACGACCACCGGGTGGTGGACGGCGCCATGGCGGCCTTCTGGCTGAACAAGGTCCAGGAGGTGATCGAGAACTTCCCCGAGGAGACGGTCTAGCGGGTCGGGGCGTGGGGAGGGGCGCGCGAGGCACGGGCTCCGGCGCGCTCCGTCCTGCCACCGGGCCGCCGGACCGAGCCCACCTGGCCGGCGGGGGCCCGTCGAGGACGGCCGCCGGACGGAAGGGAAAGGGAGCTCAGCCGCAGGCGACCTCGCCCTCGCGGCTCGCCGGCGAGTAGGGGCTGATGGAGCCCTGGTAGATGGCGCACCTGACCTTCTTGACGTTGGCGTGCCGCGCCTGAGCGGACCAGCCGTAGTTGTTCTTCTTGAGCTTGATGGTGACGCCGGGGCTGGGCGAGAAGTCCAGATCGGAGACATTCTTCGTGAAGGCGCCCGCGTTCCCGGCCTGGATCTGGTCGGCGTAGTAGCCCTGCTCGGCCGTGACCACGTTGCGGAGATCCGATTTCATGGCCGCGATGTCGGCCTTCTCCGTGCTCGAGCCGTATCCCACGACCGCGATGGCCGCCAGGATCCCGATCACCACGATCACGATCATCATCTCGATGAGCGTGAATCCTGCCGATGTCCTCCGCGCGGTCTCCACGGCGCACCTCCCGACGATGCTTCGGAGTGATTCTACCGGATGTGACGAAAGGACGGGACGCCCGGACGCGTGTTCCGGGGGGATGAAACCATGGCAAGCCCGGGACCCGGGAGCCGGTGAAGCTCGCCGAAGGGTCTAAGTCATGCAATTAGAGCCATATAGAAGGACGCCCGCGCCGCGCATCGCCGGAATCCCGACGATCGTGCGGGTGGCAGACTGCCACAACCCTCGCAGGGAGAAGGGGATGTCGCGGTCCGAGACCGGCCTCCGGAGGCGCGAAGGCCCCCGCCCCTCCTACCGGCCGGCCCGCAGGGCGTCGAACAGGAGCGGGTACGTAGCCACCGACTCGCCGCGGTACTGGGGGCGGAAGCCGAACAGCACGATGCGGCCCCGGCCCAGCGGAAGCTCCACCAGGGCGGCCTTGCCGGCCACGTAACGGGCGCCCTGGAGCCAGCCCGACAGCAGCGTGGGATCGGTGCCGTACCGGGCCACCACCCGCACCGCGTTCGGTGAGGCTTCGGGCCGGGCCTCGAAGGCCGCTCCTCCTCGCCCCAGCCACGCGATGGTGGCCGTGTCGGGGAGGGAACGACCGATGTCGGTGCCGGCGCTACGATCCAGATCCAGCCGCACGATCGAGCCGGGCGCATAGTAGTCGGTCGGCGTCAGCTCCCCGAGCAGATCCCGGACCGGGAGATGAAGCCGGTCGATGAGCCACGGGGTCGAGCGCTCGAGCGCGACCAGCGTCCCCCCTTCCTCCACGAAGGCGCCCAGTGCCGCGGCCCCCTCCTCGCCGAGTCCTCCCACGTAACGCTCGGGCTCCGAGCCCGGCTCGAACCCGGTCTCGAGGACGCCCGGCGGGATCGATGGCACGAGGATCGTGGTGAATCGCCGCGCCAGGTCCCCCTGCTTGATGTCCGCGTTGTGGAGAGTGTCGTACGGGATCCGGTACTGGTCGAAGATCCACCGCGTCCAACCCTCGTCCATCGAGGGGACCCAGGGCTGGTAGAGCCCCACCTTCACCGCCGCGCTGCCGCTCAGACCCGGCGCCTCCCTGGGCACCTCGGGCGCCGCCGTCACCGGCTCGATCGCCACCCCGATCGGCTTCTCGGCCCGGTACGCCCGGACGCCGAGGAGGAGCGGCAGCGTCCACGCGGTCACATCGTAGGGCCTGCGCAGGGGACAGCTGTCGCACGGCCTGAGGTCCGGGTAGACCTGCCGCTCCAGCATCGCCTCGGCGAAGGAGGCGTAGGGCTGGTGCATGTCGACCACCCAGCTCCCGGAGGGGAAGGACCGGCCCGCGCCGCTGAAGGAGGAGGTCGCGCGTCCGACCTCGACATCGGCGGTGAGAAGGATGCGGAGGAGCTCGGCCAGGCCATCGCGGCGCGGCTGGTCGGCCGGGATGACCCACGCCTCCGGCCAGCGGTCCCACTTCGCCACCGCGCGCTGGCCGATCCCGAGGAAGCTCTCGAGCCAGGCGCGGCGGTGCGCGGCGGCGTGGTCCAGGAGTGCGAACGCGCCGGCCTCCATGTAGCCCACGATGTCGGACAGGTGCCAGGCGCCGCCGGGCCATGGATCCGGAAAGTTCCACGACCGCTTGCGGGGGTCGAAGTTCACGCCCGCTCGCAGCTGGTCCGGCGTCACCTCGATGGGGGAGGCGAGGTCGGCGCTGGCCGTCTCCGACAGGATGCGCACCCCACCGTGGTAGTGCTGGTACGCGCGGCCGGGCGACCATGCGTCATAGGTCGCGTCCACGACCACGCCCTTCTTCCCCTGGCGCTCGAGCGCCCAGGCCATCGACGTCCCCAGGTCGTTGATCCCGGCGATGAGCGCCGGGTCCACGTTGGGCTCCACCGGGTCCATCCAGGGAGGGAGGAAGAATCGGCTGCCGAACTTCCCCTGCTGGTGGATGTCGTGGACGATCTGCGGGTGCCAGACGTTGTGGACCTTCCCGACGGCCAGTCGCGTCTCCTGCTGCGTGAACGCGTACCAGTCGCGATTGTCGTCGTGGCCCACGTAGTGGTGGTAGAGGAACGGGGGCGTGGCCCCCTCCCACGGCTTTCCCAGCGTCGATCGGTACCAGTGGGTCACGAGGTCCACGCCGTCCGGATTGAGCGAGGGCACGAGGAGCACGATGCACTGGTCCAGGATGCGGCGGACCTCGGGATCGTCCGACGACGCGAGCCGATAGGCGATCCGCATCGGCACCTGCGAGGCGCCCACCTCCGTGGAGTGGATGGCCGCGGTGATCAGGACCACCACGCGACCCTCGTCCAGGAGCCGTTGGCGCTCGTCGGGACCCGAGATGCGGCGCGGGTCGGCCAGCTTCGCCTGTACGGTCCGGAGCTCGTCCAGCCGGGCCAGGTTCCGAGGCGAGCTGATGGTGAGGAGAACGTAGGGACGCCCGAGCGTGGTGGGCCCCAGAGTGTCCATGCGCACACGGTCGGAGGCACGCGCCAGAGCGGAGAGATAGCCCGTCACTTCGCCCCAGTCGGCCAGCTTTCGGTCGGCGCCGACCGCGTAGCCCAGATAGGAGGCGGGCGAGGGGACGGTGTCGAGCGAGGCAGGCGCGGCTGGCGGTAGCTCCGCGGCCCTGGACCGCGACGCCGGCAGCAGCAGGCCGAGGAGGCAGGTCGCGATCAGGGCCGGTCGGCGCATCATTGTGCTCTCCGGGTCTCGGGCGTCGGGTCGGGTCCTCGCTCTCCCGGAACGAATCGCGGGAGCGCCGGGGGCGCTCAGCGGCCCGCGCCTCGCTCGACGAAGTCCTCCAGGTCGAGCACCTCCATCCCCGCGATGCGCTTCAGGCCGCTCCCCTGGGTTACGAACAAGTCCGCATCTCCGGCCAGCGCGGTGGCCACCTGCACCGAGCGCTCGGCGCGCCCACCCAGCCGCGCCTGCACCTGCGCCGCCTGGCGGGCCACCTCGGTCGTGACCGGCAGGATCTCCAGCCCGGGGAAGGCCGACACGTAGCGTGCCACGCGGCTCGCCGCCTCCTCGGCTCCGGTTCGGTAGGGCTCGGTGAGCAGCTGGTAGACGGTGAGCGCCGAGGTCTGCCCCTCGATCCGGCCGGCCCGGAGGCCCTCCAGGAGCAGCCGGGAGAGGTCCGAGAAGGGGGGGCGGGCGAGGAGATGGTAGGCCAGGACCCGGGCGTCGACGTGGACGCGTCGCGCCCGTTCGAGCCGGTCGGTGAACCGCGCCCGGAGGCTCACCGCGGGCTCACCGCGGCCTCACGCGTCCTCGAGCTCCGGCCACAGGTCGCCCTGCCCCGCGCCCGAGGAGAGGATTCCGGACAGCTCCCCGACCAGGTCTCGAGGCTCCGGCTCCATCTCGATCACACCGTCGCCGCGCACGGTCACGACCAGCCGGTCGCCCGGCTCGAGACCGACCGCCTCCCGGGCCTCCCTGGGGACGACAATCTGGTGCTTGCTGCTCATCTTGACCGAGGTTGCCATGCGGCTATTCTATGCTTTACACGGCCGCTTTACAAGTCCCTCGGGGTCCCGCTCGATGGACGGCGGCGCTCCTCAGAAGATGATCCAGTACAGGAAGCCGAGGTAGCCGCCCAGGAGGAGCAGCCCTTCCCAGCGCTCGACTCGCATGCCCGTGTAGGCCAGGGGGATGAGGAGCACGGAGAAGACCATGGCCGGTCCGACCATGCGGGCCACGGCCAGCGGTGGAAGCTGGAGCGGCCGCAGGAGCGCCGCCGAGCCGAGCACGAACCCCAGGTTGAAGATGTTGGAGCCGATGATGTTGCCGATGGCGATGTCGCCGAGGCCGCGGAAGGCGGCCGCCACGGTGGAGGCGAGCTCGGGCAGCGAGGTTCCCACCGCGACCATCGTCGCCCCGATGACCGCCTGGGGGACGTCGTAGGCTTCGGCGATGCGAACCGCGCTCTCGAGCACGAAATGGGCCCCGAGCAGGAGGGCGCCCAGGCCGACCAGGGTCAGCGCCACGTCGCGGAGCGTCGAACGCCGGGACGACGGCTCCGCCGCCGCGGGGTCCGCGGCTCGCTTGCTCTCCGATCCACCCCCCATGCCCCAGCGCAGGAGGAAGAACAGGTAGATCGCGAAGCCGGTGACGAGGGCGAGCCCGTCCAGGCGGCCCAGCGCGTCGTTCCAGGACAGGACGACGACGATCGCGAGGACCAGCACCAGCAGGGGGCTCTCCCGTACGAGGAGGCGCCGGTGCACGTCGATGGGACGGATGAGGGCACCCAGACCCACGATCAATCCCACGTTGGCCACCGTGGAGCCCATCACGTTGCCGAGGGCGAGTCCCGGCTCCCCGCGCAGGGCGGCGCCCCCCGAGACCACCAGTTCGGGCGCCGAGGTTCCGAAGGCCACGACCGTGAGTCCGATGACGAGAGGCGGGAGCCCCAGCTCGCCCGCGAGCCGGGATCCGCCGCGGACCAGCCAGTCGGCTCCCAGCGTCAGGGCGCCGAGGCCGCCGGCGAAGATGAATGCGTGGAGATAGAGCTCGGGCAAGCCGTGTCTCGCTCTCTCAGTCTTCGGCCGGCAGGTTCCCGTGGGGGGCTTCGGCCCGCGACCCGGCGCGATACTCTTCGCTCAGTCGCAGCATGAGCTCCTCGCGCCGGTCGTACAGCCGGCGCAGCGCCCGCGGCTCGTGCCGGCTCAGGGCGTAGCTGGTCAGTAGGGGCAGGGCCACGGTGATGTCCGTGTAGCAGACCACCGCGTCGGGAAGGCGATCCGGATCCACCTTCCCCCAGCTCACGGCCTCGCCGGGAGTGGCGCCGGAGAGTCCTCCCGTGTCCGGCCGGGCATCGGTCACCTGGAGGAAGTAGTCGTGGCCGCGCTCCTCGATCCCGAGCACTTCCTGGATCTGCGGCTCGGTCTGGAGAACGAAGTTCTTCGGGCTCCCGCCCCCCATGATGACGATGGCACTCTTTCCGCCGTCGCGCTTGGCGCCCAGCACCAGCGCAGCCGTCTCGTTGACGTCCAGCGACGGATCGATCACGCACTGCCCGCCCTCGAGGCGCGTGGCGGCGAGGTTCATCCCGATCGAGCTGTCGCCCGGTGAAGACGTGTAGACCGGCACGCCGGCCCGGTGGCAGGCCGCCAGGAAGGACTTCCCCTCGATCCCGAGCGCCATCTCCCGCTCGGCCACGTACCGACCCAGGCGCCAGTGGAATTCGGCGCTCGACATCGTGTGCTGGAACTCCTCCTGCCGGATCACCTCACGGAAGAAGGCATCGGTCGACAGGAGCACATCGTACGAGAAGAAGATGTCGTAGATGCGAACGACCCCTTCGTCTCGCAGGATCACATCGCTGACGTCGTGACGCCCCCGGCGCATGGTGAGACCGAGGCCGAAGTGCGTGTCGTGATAGAGGTTCGCACCTGTCGACACGACCCAGTCCACGAAGCCCGCCTGGACGAGGGGAATGAGCGCCGCCATCCCGAGGCCGGCGGGCGTCAGCGCGCCCGTGAGGCTCATGCCGACGGTCACGTCGGGCCGGAGCATCTTCTCGGTCAGCAGGCGGCAGGCTTCACGGAGGCGGGCGGCGTTGTAGGCCAGGAACGTGCGCTCGATCAGCTCGGCCGCCGTCTCGTCACCCGTGATCGGATCGGGGGCGATCGGGCGCCCGGTCAGGTGCGGTGAGTCGCTCATCGAGGTCTGCCAGATCGGCGGATGATGATTTTCCCCACGGTTTGTGGAAAACTCACCCGGCCTCCCCGCTCGCGCGGACCGCGCCCGCGGTGGACTGTGGAGAAGTGGCCAGCCGGCTCGCCCTGTCGCCCATCTGCAGGCGGCCGTCCACCACCCCTCCCTCTTCGAGCTTCACCCGGCGGCTATGGATGTCCCCTTCCACCCGGCAGCCCGCCTGGAGCTCGACGCGACTGGCGGCCGTGATGCTGCCAGCGACCCGTCCGGCGATCACCGCATCCTGCGTGTCGATGTTCCCGCGCACGACGCCGCCCCTGCCGACCACGACCGCCTTGGCGGCCTGCACGCCGCCCTCGACCGTTCCTTCCACGCGCAGGGTGCCGTCCGTCGCGCAGTCACCGGTCACCGTCATCCCCGGGCCGATGATCGAGACCACGTCGGTCGCGTCCCGCATGTCGATCCGATCCGATCCGCTCTTCGCCATAGCTGCCCCTCCTGTTCGCGCGTCGGTCACTCGCCGGGCGGCAGCAGCCGCGCCGGGTCCACGGACCGGCCATCGCGCGTCACCTCGAAATGTAGATGGGGCGCCGTGGAGCGTCCCGAGCTGCCCGACAGCGCGATGACCTCGTCCCTGTCCACCGAATCCCCGCGTGCCACGAACAGCCACAGGTTGTGGGCGTACAGGGTCATGATGCCACCACCGTGCCGGATCCGCACGAAGTGGCCGTACACCGGGTCGTCCCCCGTCTGCGCCACGACGCCGCGGGCCGCCGCGCGGACGTAGGAGCCGGTCGGCACCGCGATGTCGATCCCTGGATGCCCCTCCGCCCCACCGGCCCCGCCTTCCTGGTGGACCCGGGTCACGAATCCCTTCTGCGCCAGCGGCCAGTCCAACTCGTCGGGCGCAGCCTGGGCCACCGTCGGCGCGGGCTCTTCGTCCGGAGTGGCCGGTGGAAGCCGTATGTCCTCGCTGGAGGAGCCCTCCGCTCCACCCATGACCCGACGCAGGTTGTCGTAGGCCGAAGCCACGCTGTCGAGTCGCGCGGCCAGCAGGGCGATCTTCCCCTGATCCTGGTCGATCTGGCCGACCTTGGCCCGCAGCAACGCTTCCTGGCTCCCGCTCGCGCGGGCTCCCACCAGGTAGCCGACGAGGCCTCCCACCACGAGCACGAGTGCCACGCCGAGCCCGACCACCAGCCGCACCCGGCGGCTCCCGAGCTTCCAGGAGTGGGAGCTCAGCCCGCCCTGCCGGAGCAGGACGACCGTCCAGTCCTCGTGGCGCGACGCGTTCACCGAACGTACCTCACGGCCATCTCATCCGGCATCGAAGAGCGCACCGGCGTCCTCGCCGGCCAGCAGCCGTACCAGGCGCTCGAACTCAGCGGCATCGTGAAAGACCACCTGGATCTCGCCTTCCTCGGGGCCCCGCAGGTCGACCCGCACCTGGGTCCCGAGGGCGCGCTCCAGGATCTGCGCGGCCCGGTCGGCGACCGGATCACGACGCGGAGCCTTGCGCGTCCGTCCACCCGAGCGGCGGTCGCCCTCCCGGAGCTTCCGCACTCGGCGCTCGGTCGCCCGCACCGACAGGTCCTGGGACACCACCTTGCGGGCGAGCCCGACCTGCGCTTCCTCGTCCTCGAGTCCCAGCAGCGCACGTCCGTGTCCCGCCGTGAGCCGGCCGGCGGCCAGGAACGCCTGGATGACATCCGGCAAGTTGAGGAGGCGCAATGCGTTAGCGATGCTCGACCGCGCCTGACCCACCCGCTCGGCCACCTCCTTCTGCGTGAGGCCGAAAGCCTCCTGTAGCTGCCGGTAGCCGCGGGCCTCCTCGAGCGGGGAGAGGCTCTCTCGCTGGAGGTTCTCGACAAGGGCGAGGACGAGCATCTGCTCGTCGGTGAGCTCGCGGATGATGACGGGGACCCGCTCGCGGCCGAGCTCCTGGAGCGCCCGCCACCGGCGCTCGCCCGCGACGATCTCCCACTCCTCGCCGGCGGGTCGGACGACGAGGGGCTGGAGGAGCCCGTTGGCGCGAATCGACTCGACGAGCTCCGAGAGGGCCTCGGCAGCGAACTCCGAGCGCGGCTGGAACGGGTTCGGACGGATCCGCGTGAGCGGCACCTCCCGCTCGGTCCCCCGCCCCTCATCCTCCTCCAGGTACTCGCCGAGTAGGGCGCCGAGGCCCTTGCCCAGGCGGCTCTCTCCCCTAGCCAACTTTCCGCTTCCTCTCGTCCTTTCGAATGATCTCGCGCGCCAGGCTCAGGTACCCTCGCGCGCCGGTGGACAGGACGTCGTAGAGCGCGATCGGCTTCCCGAAGCTCGGCGCTTCGGCGAGACGGATGTTCCGCGGGATGATCGTCTGGAACACCTTGCCGCCGAAGTACTCCCTGGCCTCTTCCGCCACCTGCTTGGAGAGGTTGAGCCGCGAGTCGTACATCGTGAGGAGCACGCCCTCGATGGCCAGCTCCGTGTTGAGGTTCCGCTGCACGAGCCGGACCGTGTTGAGCAGCTGGCTCAAACCCTCGAGAGCGTAGAACTCGCACTGGATGGGGATGAGGACCGTATCGGCCGCCGCGAGAGCGTTGAGAGTGAGGAGGCCCAGCGACGGGGGCGAGTCGATGAGAATGTACTCGTAGTCGTCCCGTACGGGCTCGAGAGCACGGCGCAGTCGCTTCTCGCGCTCGGGCCGATCGATGAGCTCGATCTCGGCTCCGGCCAGGTCGCGGCTGGCCGGGACCACGTCCAGAAAGGGGAAGTGGACCTCACGCCGCATGGCGTCCGTCAGCGGCACGCCGTCCACGATGCAGTCGTACGTGGAGGGCTCACCGACCTCCTTGCGCACCCCGAAGCCACTCGTGGCGTTGCCCTGCGGATCGCAGTCGACGACCAGCGTGTGCTTCTCGGCCACGGCGAGAGAGGCGCCGAGGTTGATGGCGGTGGTCGTCTTTCCGACGCCGCCCTTCTGGTTCGCGATGGCTATGACGCGGGCCATGGACCGGTCGCTGGAGGGATAGCTCGAGCTCGGCGAGGTCGCTCGCGCGGGCGCGGGGCCCGCGCACCGGGCCGTGGCGACGAATATAGGGCGCCCCCCGGGACACGCCAAGGACAGTCCGGGCGCTGGAAACACCGGCCGGTGGTCCCCGCCCGCGCGGCGATCGGTGGCCCCCCGGCCGAGGATGTTGCACGTGGAACATCCGGGCCAGCGGGGCCCGCGGGCCCGGCCCGGCGCGCGGACCGCCCTGGCTTCGATCCGGGCCCCCGGGGTCTCCGCCCGCCGCGGAGGGCCCCGCGAGGACGGCTCGGGCCCTCGAGGCGACCGCCTCCGCGGACGCCGGAGACCGCGGCGGACGCGGCCCCTCGGGGGTTGCGCGGTCGGACGACGATGGTGACGTTTCACGTGCAACCCTATGGTGAAACAACCAGGGAGGACGGGGCGTGCGGGTTCCGAAGGCGGGGGATGAGGCATTCGAGCGTGGCTTCCTCCTCGGCGTACTGGTGAGCTCCGGCCATTTCGGCGGCGACGGCCGCCAGCCGCAGGTGACGCTGCGCATGCACACCGACCACGCGGCGCTGTTTCACTGGATCGACAGCCGCTTTCCGGGTGGGAAACTCTACGGCCCCTACCGGCACGACGGCCGGAGCTACTACCAGTGGATGGCCCGCGGCAGCTTCCTCCGAGAGCGACTCCTGCCTCTCCTGGACGCCCATCTCCGCCCCGAGCTCGATCAGAAGGCCTGCCGGCGCTACCACGCCATGAAGGAGCGCTACGAGCTCTGAATCGCCCCTGAGGCCCGGGCGGCCCGTGCCCGTCCCTCGGTACGCGGCTTGCGCGCGGCCGACATGCGGCGCCTCGCATGCCCGAATGCGGCGACCGAACGCTGTCAGATACCTCGCGCGACACCTCTAACCGCCAGTCGGAGAATGAGATGGCTCAATGCGACCGGCCAGCCCACAGGGCGTATCTGGTCCACGGCCGCGTCCAGGGGGTGGGATTCCGGTGGAACACCGTGCACACGGCCCGCCAGCTGGGCCTGGCCGGTACGGTTCGCAACCGGCCCGATGGCTCGGTCGAGGTGCACGCCTCGGGAGAGCCCGGGGCCCTGGACCGGCTCCGCGCGTGGCTGGAGCACGGACCGCCCGCGGCGCGCGTGGAGAGCGTCGAGGAGATCACGGCGCACGGGGAGCTTCCCGGCGAATTCCGGGTGGTCCGCTGACTCCGTCCGGACGGAGCCAACTCCGGGGTACGCGGGCACTTTCCGCATTCTCCGGGGTAACCTGGTCCGAACCCATGGCCAGGGAGGATTTCCCCGCATGATAGAGCTCCCCGATGTAGAGCGCATGATCGATGGCTTCGCCGGCTACGCCACGGGCAAGACCATCTCTCACGTCTTGATCGACGATCCCGAGGCGGTGGACGTCGACCCCGAAGCCGCGGAGAAATTCCTCGAGGGATTCGCCATCGATGCGGTGGAGCGACACGGTCGCTACATCGTGCTCCGCTTCCGCTCCGGCTACAGCCTCGTCTTCCACATGGGGGACGAAGGCGAGATCTACCTTGAGTCGCAGACGGCCCCGCCACCCGCCGATTCGAAGATCCGCCTCCAGTTCGCCGCCGGGCGAGAGCTGCGCTACGCATCGCCGGGGGACAAGGGCGAGGTTCACCTGGTCGAGGGACACGACTTCGCGGGACTCGAGACCCTCGAGAACCTCGGCATCGACCCGCTCAGCGACGAGCTCACGCCGGAGCGCTTCATCCAGCTCGCGGAGGACCACCCGCGCAGCTCGTTGAAGGGCATGCTCATGAACCAGGAGATCATCGCCGGCATCGGCAACGAGTACGCCGACGAGATCTGTTTCCAGGCGGGCTACCGGCCCGATGCCCGGATCGGGGACCTGAGCGAGCACCAGCTTTCCCGAGTGCACAAGTACCTCAAGCGCGTCCTCCGGCGGGCCACCCTCCATTGGGAGGCGGCCCACGCGGACCCGGGCTGGCTCATCAACCACCGTGCGGACGGAGCACCCTGTCCGCGCTGCCGCAACGAACTCGAGTCCATGACCCTCATCGGCCGCAAGACGTACATCTGCCCGCGCTGTCAGCGGGCGGCCTGACGCTCCCAACGCGAGCCGCCGGCGCGATCGCCCGCGCGATCCCGGCGGCTCTGCTCCTGTCCCTCCTCGCCCTCGGGGCGGTGCGCCCCGCCGCCGCGCAGACGACCAGCTTCCTCGACGGTCCCGACGGCTACCCGTTCCGTCCCCCCCTCGCTTCCGCGATCGAGCCCGGGACCCGCCTGGCTCCCGTCCGAATCCACCGTGGGAGCGAGCGGCGTACCGTGGGGCTGGCGAACTTCTCCGACGCATTCGCGGTGTGGCTTCGCCGCGGCTCGCGCGACTCCGACCGACAGGATCCCGGCATCACCGGCACCGATTCGGCTCCGGCGCGTCCGGCCGCCACCGACCGACCCCTGCGGCTCGCCATCGGGCTCGCCGGCGGCGCCTTCGCGCGCTTCGACCTCCAGAGCCGCAACAACGAGTTCCGCGAGGCCCACTTCCGCGTCGGACTCCAGCTCCGCGCCGCCTGGCACGGGCTCGCGGCGCGCGGCGAGCTGTACCACGTGAGCTCTCACCTGGGCGACGAGTACATGGTGCGCACGGGGGTGCTCCCGCACTCGACGTCCCGCGAGGGAGTCGAGATCCTGGTGGAGGGCTCGCCCCTCCCGGGCGTCCTGGTCTACGGGGGGCCGGGCTCCATCATCCGCTCCAAGCGGAACTTCGTGGCGGCGTCGGTGCGGGTGGGGGCCGAGTGGGATCCCGATCACGTCCACTGGGGCCCATTCGCCCCTTACGCGGGTGCCGAGGCGTTCTCCTGGGCGGAGCTCGGCTGGGATCCGGTCCTCGCGGCGCAGGCCGGGGTCCGCTTCGGCGGCGGACGCTTCCGGCTCGGCCTGGACGCGGGGTCGGGCCCGTCGCGCGCCGAGCAGTTCTGGCGGCAGGACGAGACGCTGCTCGGGGTGGTGTTCACGCTGGTCCACTGACGCGCGGACCGCGCGGGGCTGCGATCCCGACGGCCCGCGGCGCCGCCCGAGGAGCCGGCGCCCGCTCCCGACCCGCGGGCCGGGACACGCGCGCCGCGCAGGGCGGCGGGGAAGCGCTCCTAGCTCGAGCTCTCCATCCGCTCGCGCGCCAGGAACCACTGCTGCGGCAGCGAGGCCAGGTTGCTGGTCGTGTAGTAGAGGTTGAGTCCCGCCGGGAAGCGGGCGAACAGGAAGGTCATCACGACCGGCATCGCGTACCCCATGAGCTTCATCTGCGCGTTGCGCTCCATCCCGCGCTGCCCGATCCACTGGAGCAGGAACATCGAGACTCCCATCAGGATCGGAATGATGTAGAACGGATCCTGGAGCGAGAGGTCGGGCAACCACAGGAAAGGCACCCCCCGGAACTCGATCGTGTTCTCGAATACGAAGAACAGCGTGATCAGGACCGGGAACGGCAGCATCATCGGGAGGCACCCGGCCAGCGGGTTGATGTTGTGCTCCCGGTAGACCCGCATCATCTCCTTCTGGAGCTTCTCCGGCTCGTCCTTGTACTTGGCCTGCAGCTCCTTGACGAGCGGCTGCACCTTCATCTGCGCCATCTGGGCGCGCATCGACTTCTGGTACAGCGGGAACAACACCACCCGCATCAGGATGCCGAACAGGATGAGCACCCACCCGTACTGGAGGCCGAGGACGGTGTGGAGCCAGGTCAGGATCTTCGTGATGAGCCCGGCCAGCGGCCGGATGATGAAGCGGAGCCACTCCCAGCCGTATGGGTTCACGTTCTGGAGCTCCTGGCCCACGGCGACGAGCCGGTCGAACTCCTGGGGCCCCAGGTATGCCTGCAGCTCGAAACCGGGCTGACCTGCCGGGACCGGGAGCGCGACCTCCATGGCGGCGGCGTGGGGATCCTGGACGCCGCGCACGAGCAGGCCCCCGAAGCCCTCCTTTCCCTTCGGAGCGATCAGCGCCTCGAGGAAGTACTTGTCCTTGACCGCCACCCAGCGGAACGGCCCGCCCTCCGCCGTGCGGACGGAGTCCCCCTTCACGTCCCCGAGCCCCTGGCTCTTGATGCCGTCCCGCCCGCTCACGACGTAGGCGAGGTGCTTGTAATCCTCCTCGGCGTGCGCCTCGTTGGTCCGGATTCCGTCCCCCAGGGAGGTGAGGACCGAGTACCCGCGCGAGCCGATGCCTTCGAACGCGCCCGCCACGTCCACCAGGTAGCGCTCGGGGCCGAAGCGGTAGGTCACCCTGTAGGCCAGCCGGGTGTCGGGCACCGCGTACCGGAAGACCAGACTGTCCGGGCCCCCGGCGCTGTCCACGTCCAGGGACGGCGCGCTGGCCTCGAAGACCCGCTTCGACAGGTCGAGCGTGTCCGGCCCCACGGCCAGCCGCCAGCCGAACAGATGGTCGCCCGGTCGGACGAGCTCCACCCGCCGGCCCGCCGGGTCGCCCTTCGCGAATGACGCGTACTTCCGCAACGACGCGCTCACCAGGCGCGCGCCGCGGGTGTCGAACACCAGCGTGTAGAGCGGGGTGCGAACCCGGATCGTGTCGCCGGCCGCCGCGCTCTCGGGCGGCGCACCTCGCATGGCGGCCGCCGCCGCGCCGGCCCCCTCGCCGGCGATGCGGGAGGCGGTTTCGGACCCGCCTCCGGCCCCGGCGGTGCTCTCGGCCGCGACGCTCCCCGCAGCGGCCACCGAGCCGGGAGCGGCCGGACGGACCCCCGTGGTTCCGGCCGCGGCGCTCTCGGCCGCCACGGTCGTCGAGCCGGCCGCCACCCCGGGTGGCCGTTTGGGGGGCGTCGGGGGGAAGAGGAGGTTCGTGATCACGACGACCGCGATCATGAGGACGATCGCCAGGGTGACGCGCTTCTCCATCGCGTCAGGCGTGCCGGTGGCCGGTGGCGTCCGGACCGGGATCCCGGACCGGCGGAACCGGGTCGTAGCCCGAGCTCCCGAACGGATGGCAGCGCAGCAGCCGGCGCACCGCCAGCCAGCCTCCTCTCAGGGCTCCGAAGCGCTCCAACGCCTGGAGAGCATAGGCAGAGCAGGTCGGCGTGTAGCGACACGACGCGGGCAGGAGCGGCGAGATGGCCGCCCGATAGATACGGACCAGCAGGATCAGGAGCCGCGTGGCCACTTCAGGCCTCCCAGCGCCTCCAGCAGCTCGGCGCGCAGCGTGTCGAAGTCGAGCTCGTACGCCGCGGGGCGTGCGCGTACCACAAGATCGACCGCCATGCCCTCACGAACCGCTGTGGGGAGCCATTCGCGGCGCAGGAGCTCCCGCAACCGTCGCCGCAGCTGATTGCGCTCGACGATCGTGCGCCGATGCAGGGGGACGACCACGGCGACCCGCGGCCGACCGGAGGGTGACGGCCGGGCATGGAGCTCCAGGCTGCGAACGGCGTGCCGCCGCCCCTCCCGGAACGTCGCCCGGATCTCCCGACTGGAGCGCAG
>Ga0307419_10000396_pt1 | contig 21825 bp, 24 predicted proteins | sample SalMarWE160230MG_2_FD_202512 | JGI IMG/M metagenome (GOLD analysis project Ga0307419, IMG submission 202512) | Salt marsh sediment microbial communities from the Plum Island Ecosystem LTER, Massachusetts, United States - WE1602-30 | ecosystem: Environmental > Aquatic > Marine > Intertidal zone... | reverse complement strand
TTGCCGACATGCGCGGAAGCGCCTTGAAAGAGGAAGACAGATGGCGAGAACGAGGCGGGCATTACAGCGCGAACTCCTCGAATTGCCGCCCGTCAGGACGCCTGCCGGCGCGATCGGCGCGCTCGCGCTTGGCGCGTTTGCGGTCGGCGCGTTGGCGATCGGCGCGCTCGCCATAGGCCGGCTTAAGGTGTTGCGCGCGAGAGCCGATAAGCTCGAACTCGGAACCGTCGAGATCGATGACCTGACGGTCAAGCGTTTGCGCGTGATCGAGACGTTGCCGCCTGAGGACCCGCCCGGCGGCAAGGATTGACGCCGCTATTCGCTTCCAGCCACCACGACCACGATATTGGCGGTGCGGGCGGCGCTCACTTGCTTGGGCAAATCTTGATCGTAGGCGCCAGGCGCAATCAGGATCGTATCTCCGGATTTTGCCGCTTCGACCGCATGGGCGAGCGTCCTAAACGCGGTGCTGGCGCTGCGGCCATCCTGCGCGTCGCTGCCTTTGGAATCGACATACCAGGTCATCGCGGGCTCCGGAATTCGAGGGCTTTGCAACCTTAATTGAGGCCAAGCCTTAGCGGTAGAGGCGAAACACGATGCGGTGATCCGCCCCGCCGATTTGCTTGAACTGGCTTGACAGGTCCCCATATCCGGGAGGCTTAGGTCTCGGGCGTCCTAGGATCGCCTTATTCGAATGGCTTTCGTTCAATGCAGCAGCGCATGACACTTCTCGACGGAACTCTGTGGCTGAGCCTAGCAGCGCCCTACCAGCCGGGCCGCGCGGGCAAGGGGATCGACTCCGGCTATCCGCCTTACAATGTCGAGCTTCTGCCGGAAGACCCTCAAGCCTTGCGCATCACCGTCGCGGTGGCAGGCTTCGACTCAGACGACCTCGAGGTGAGTACCGAAAACGGAGAGCTTTGCATCCGCGGGCGCCAGAGCGAGGAGAAGGCGCGAGACTATTTGCATCGCGGCATCGCCGCGCGGCAATTCAAGCGAAGCTTCGGCCTGGCAAGCGGCGTCGAGGTCCGCAGCGCCGAGCTCGACAACGGTCTTCTGGTCATCGAGCTGGTCCGGCCGCACAAGGAGAAGCATGTGATGAAGATTGGAGTAGCCGCCGCGGATTGAACTCTTCTCCGGGCACCTTTGCCATTCCCTTTTGAGGAGCAGTAGACGTCAGATGAATGCGATCAAAAAAGAAGAAGATCACCGGACAAACGAGCCGATCAGCCTGAGCGAGCTCGCGCAACTCGGTGACGGACAGGTTGCTTATATCAAGCGGCTCGACTTGGATGCCGCCGAGCGTCTGTTTCCGGCGCTGTCGGATGCGCCGGAAGGCATCGACTTCTTTGCCGTGCTTGGCGCCGACGGCACACCGCTCGCGCTCACCGACAGCCGCAGCGAAGCAATCGCCAACGCGCTCGAGAACGATCTCGTGCCGGTCTCAGTCCACTAACACAGCTTGCTTTAAGTGATGCTTGCCGTCCGCGCCGTTCAGGCGGCGTGCGAGGACGTTTCACCTTCGGTCAGGACCGCGTAAAGCGCGGCAGCATCCTTGGAGGCGCGAAGCTTCTCCACCGCGCTTCCTTCGCGCAGCAGCCGGGAGATGCGCGCGAGCGCCGTGAGATGATCGGCGCCCGCCGCCGCCGGCGCGAGCAGGAGGAACACGATATCGACGTTCTGGCCGTCAACCGCATCGAAATCGATCGGCTCGGCAAGGCGCGCGAACACGCCGACGATATGCTTCAACCCCTGAAGTTTGGCGTGGGGAATGGCGATCCCCTGACCGAGCCCGGTCGAGCCGAGCCGCTCTCGCTGCAACAAGACTTCGAAAATGTCACGCTCGGGAAGGCCGGTGAGAGGCGCGGCGCGCGCTGAAAGCTCCTGGAGGAGTTGCTTCTTCGTCTTCGCCTTGAGCACCGGTTCCACTGAGTCGGGAGCAATGAAATCACTGAGCAGCATCTGTTTCACCTATTCTGTGCGCAGTCGCGACGGTAGAGGCGATGCGCTCCTGGCCATGACGGCGTAACGCCTCAACGAGGTCCAGGTTGCTGTTACGTGTATCGCCATTACGCGCGGAAGACTGCCCACTGGCCCTTTTGCCACCGTGTTCCCTGGGGGCCGCCCTGTTAGCGGAAATCAACCTCACCAAGTGGAGGTTTCGAACTTCGGACCGTTGCTGTCCGGTCTCTCCAACCGCGGGGCGGGAAGCTAGACCGCTCGCGTTGAGGTGTCAAACCAACTATTTTTTACACCGCTATTTACAGAATTCCTTATTCCCTCCAACAGCTTAGAGGTGCCTAGAGGCGCGCATCCGCCGACAAGCGCTTGAGTCTGCGGCGCTGCACCGAAGAGGGAATCCGCAACGACTCACGGTATTTTGCCACCGTACGGCGCGCGATATCGATTCCGTCGCCCTTCAACCGCTCGACGATCTTGTCGTCGGACAGGACGGCGGCGGCCGGTTCGGCCTCGATCATCGCCCTGATGCGGTCGCGGACCGATTCCGAAGAATGGGCGTCGTCGCCGTCGCTAATCGCCGCAATCGCCGATTTGAAGAAGTACTTGAGTTCGAACAGGCCGCGATTGGTTGCCATGTATTTGTTGGCGGTGACCCGGCTCACCGTCGATTCATGCATGGCGATCGCGTCCGCCACGGTCTTGAGATTCAAAGGCCTGAGATGACGGACGCCATAGGTGAAGAAAGCGTCCTGCTGACGCACGATCTCCTGGGCGACCTTGAGGATGGTTCGGGCACGTTGGTCCAAACTTTTGACCAGCCAATTCGCCGTCTGGAAGCATTCGGTGAGATAGCTCTTGTCGTCTTTTTGCGTCGCGGATTTCGACACGGTCGCGTAGTAGGTCCGGTTGACCAGCACGCGCGGCAGCGTGTCTGAGTTCAACTCGACATGGAAGCTGCCGTCGGGCAGCGCGCGGACCAGCACATCGGGAACGATGGGCTGGGTCGGGGCCTGGCTGTAACTCAATCCGGGCTTTGGGTTCAGCCGCCTCACCTCCCTGATCATGTCCAGCAAGTCCTCGTCGGAGACCCCCGCCGCACGCTTGAGCGCGGGCAGATCGTGCCGGCCGAGAAGATCGAGATTGTCGACCAAGGCCGCCATCGCCGGATCGCAGCGGTCCTGCTCCTTGAGCTGAAGGATGAGGCATTCGCGCAAATCGCGGGCGAATACGCCGCAAGGATCGAAGCCCTGCATCACACGAAGCGTCTCTTCGACCAGCTCGAGCGGCGCCCCGAGCAGCTCGGCAAGCGCGGCGAGGTCCCCGCGCAAATAGCCCGCCTCGTCGGTCATGTCGATCAGGTGGTAGCCGATCAAGCGGCGCGGCGGATCGGCGAACGCAAGGGCCAGCTGTTCGGTCAGATGATCCTTCAGCGTCCTCTCCTCGGCCACATAAGCTTCAAGGTTCGGATTGTCGTCGCGGCCTCCGCCCATGCCCGGATCAAGCGCATTCCAGCCGGAGGTGGTGACAGCGCCAGGAGGGGCGCCGTCGGGGTCGGGAAACGCATCCTGCGGCTCGATATCGAGCTCCTCGGTGCGGGAACCTCCGGTCTCAAGGTCGATCCACTCATTGTCGTCGCCTTCGCCGGCCTCAGCCTCGTCCGCCATGCCTTGAGGCTCTTGCTCCTCCGTGGCCTGCGCACCGGGCTCACTGCCAGGCTCTTGGGCCGCAGGCCCGGTCTCGTCGCCTTCGCCGTACTCAAGCAGCGGATTGCGCTCGACTTCCGTCTCGACGAAGGCGGCAAGCTCCATATTGGAAAGCTGCAGCAGCTTGATCGCCTGCTGCAGCTGCGGCGTCATGACCAGGCTGTGGGTCTGACGGAGTACGAGCTTTGCGCCAATCACCATTGTCGAACGCCACGCGGGCAGGAACGCATCAAATCTTGAACTGATCGCCGAGATAGACGCGCCTTACATCCTCATTGTTGATGATGTCCTGCGCGGTGCCGTGGGTCAGCACCGTGCCGTCGTGGATAATATAGGCGCGGCTGACGAGGTCGAGGGTCTCGCGCACATTGTGATCGGTGATGAGGACACCGATACCCCGTTTGGTCAGGTGACGCACGAGAGAACGAATATCGTTAACGGCAATCGGGTCGATGCCTGCGAAGGGTTCGTCAAGCAACATGAAGGACGGGCGCGTGGCCAATGCGCGGGCGATCTCGACGCGACGCCGCTCGCCGCCCGACAGACGCAAGGCCGGCGAAGTCCTGAGACGGGTAATCCGGAACTCATCGAGCAGCGCGTCAAGCTGGCGCATGCGTTCGCGCTTATCGGGCTCAACGGTCTCGAGCACCGCGAGAATATTCTGCTCCACCGTGAGCCCCCTGAAGATCGATGTCTCCTGGGGCAAATAGCCAATGCCGAGCCGCGCCCGCCGGTACATCGGCAGCTTGGTCACGTCCGTGCCGTCGATCGTGATCGTGCCCTCGTCGGCGGGGATCAGTCCCGTGATCATATAGAACACGGTGGTCTTACCGGCGCCGTTCGGCCCAAGCAGCCCGACTGCCTCGCCGCGGCTGACATCGAGACTGACGCCGCGGACGACGGTGCGCTTCCTGAAACTCTTGACCACGGAGCGGACACTGAGACGCCCCGTTGCCGCGTCCGCTCGCGGCGCCGGCGCGCGGCTCGCCACCGGCGCGCGCGCAGTGCCCTTCTTTGACGTGGCCGCCTGGCCTCCTGGAAACGACAGCAATCTGCCCACTACCCCTTTCGCTCCTCACATGAAGCGCCGAGCTGACATGACACTATGGATACCTTCAGAACTGCGGCTTGACTAGCGATGGCAGGTCATCGGGCTCGCCGACAGTTATCGCGTCCTCGGCCTCGCTGCCGCCCGGAGCCGACTTCTTCGGCGATACCGCATCCTTGGCGTCAGCCGGCTTGGTATCCTTCGCTTTGCCACCGCCCTTGGGCATGAACAAGCCTCGGATCCGGCCTCCCGCGGTGATACCGCCGCTATGCTCAAACCGGCTTTCACCCGTCTTTAGATCGATCAGAAGCCGGTCCCCATTTAGCACGTTCTTGCCTTGGGTTAACACCACATTGCCCCCCACAGTGACCAACTGCGACGGCACGTCGTAGAGGGCCCAGTCGCTGGTCGTGGTCTGGTCCTTGCCGCTATCGATGACGACTTTGCCCTTGGCCACGATCTTGGTGACGTTGTTGCCCTTGTTCTCGGCGGCGCCGTTGCCGGCGGTGCGCGCCTCGGCACCTGGCGTGGCGCCGTCGGATGCTGCGATGCTTGCGTTCCCGGGCGTAATGTCTTGCGGCTTGGAGTCGCCCGTCTCGGCACCGGCGGAATTGACTTGGGACTCGGTTTCAGCCGGCTTGGCATCGGCGGAAGCGGTGCTCGTGGCTTCGCCGGAAGCGAACGACGCGTGAACCCGGCTCCCGGTCTCGGGCGTGCCGGCACTCTCAACCCAGGCCTCATTCTTGGCAAGGTCGATCACCAGCCGATGTCCCTTGAGCACATTGTTGCCGTCATCCCTTTTGCTCGTGATGACAACGTCGCCTTTCGCCTCGATCTTGCTGATTTGAGCATTGCCGCCGCCCGCTTGGCCTTCTGTCGAGAGCGCCTTGGTCATCCCTGAAGCGGAAGCAAGTTTGTCGCCGCCGACATAATTCACCGTCAGTTCTCCGGCGCTGAGCGTCGAAGTGCCCTGCACGGCTTTCACATTGCCCTTGAAGGTCGCGTACTTCTCCTTGTCGTGCACGGTGAGGACATCGGATTCGACGTCCATCGGATCGTCGGAGAGTCCGATCATCTTGCCGGACTCAGTTTGGCCGTCGCTCCCGTCGTTTTTCTTCTTGCGGTCGTCGGCATCGGTCGACTTTGTTGCCGCAGGCCGTTGGTCGCTTTGGGTTTTGGCGCCCGAGGCAGCCTTGTCGTCAGCAACATGCACATTGAGCTCACTGGCACGCAGGACCGTGTCGCCTTGCACGGCTTTTACGTTGCCCGTGAAGGTCACGTATCTCTCCTTGTCGTGCACCACGAGCCTGTCGGACTCGATATCGATCGGTTCGTTGGAACTTTCGGATAGTCCCCCGAATGTATTGGTGATGGTCTGCGCCTTCGCAAGCGTGACGGCAAAAAGAACAAGCGCCAAAGTCGCCATGACGTGAAGTCCGGCAATAAGCGAAAGTGGCGATGCGCGGCTCACGGGATACTTGCCTCGGGCGCGCCGGTGCCCGCCGCCGCATCGCCGGCTGGTTCCGTCGCCTGCGGCGCCGCCTGTTCTGAGGTCGGTGGTGCCTCACTGTCCGGCTGCTTCGGCGGCTTGACCATGTGAACGGCAACCTTGCCGCGGAACGTCAGTGTGCTCTTGGCAGCGTCATAGGTGAGCGCGTTGGCTCTGACGGTGCCGTTCGGCAGCACGAACGAGACCGGATTTTGCGAGCGCAAGACCTGGTTCTTGGTGTCGAACGTCGCCCGTGCCAACTCGCCGGAGACGCCCGAACTCGTGGCGATGTTGATCCCGTCCCGCATCACCAGCCGCCCGGTCTTGTTGTCGAACAGTCCTCGCGCGGCCGTCATCCGCGACCAGCCGCCGTCGTTGCCGGCGATGTCGGCCTTGATCGCGTGCAACTTGATGAGATTGGGCTTCTTGACGTCCTGGTCGGCGTAATCGGCGGCGATGACGTATCGTCCGTTGTCTTTGTCGGCGCCTTCAAACTTCGGATTGACCATCCGCAGGTTGCCGTCGGCGATTTGGATGTCGCCGACGCTTGCGGTCATGTCGCCGATACTGACCCCCATAGCCAACCGGGAAGAAATGAAATACGTGGCGAGCACAAGCAGGGCGAAGGACGGGAGAACCTTGCGCAGGAGTGTCACATGCTTCGAATGGCGCTCGGCGATTTGAAAGGCGCGCCGACGCTCCTCGGCCGAGCGGACCGGATATTCGTGGCCGCCGGAAACGACACTCGTCTCAACCGCCATTCTTTCCCGCCCAATCTTCAAGCACCGGGTCTCCGGCGCCGAACCAGCTAGCCGCAGGACTTTGATGACATTGCGACCGCGCGTTTCGAGGCCCTGCCGCCCGCTTTCGGCCCGCTAGTGGGCGAAGGGATCGATGTCGGACCAGCCTCTCAAATCGAGCTCGGCCCGCGTCGGCAGGAACTCGAAGCAGGCGCGGGCGAGGTCTTCGCGCCCTTCGCGTCTCAGCATGGCGTCGAGTTTCTCCCGAAGCGCGTGCAGATGCAACACATCGCTCGCGGCATAGTTGAGCTGCTCCTGGCTCAGCTCAGCCGCCCCCCAATCGGAGGATTGCTGCTGCTTGGACAGCTCAATGCCGAGCAATTCCTTGCACAAATCCTTGAGCCCGTGCCGGTCGGTGAAGGTCCGGGCAAGCCGCGAGGCCACCTTGGTGCAATAGACCGGCCGCGGCATCACGCCGAAATAATGCTTAAGCACAGCCATGTCGAAGCGGCCGAAATGGAAGATCTTGAGCACGCTCTCGTCGGCCAGAAGCCGCGTAAGTTCAGGCGCGGTATAGCTGGCATCGGGCCGAACGAGTACGGCGCGCCCGTCGCCTTCGGAGAGCTGCACCAGGCAGAGCCGGTCGCGAAAGGGATTGAGGCCGAGCGTTTCGGTGTCGATGGCAACAGACCGCCCGCCGAAGCGGCCTTGCGGCAAATCGCCCTGATAGAGTTCGACGGTCGGGGACTGGCTCAATCTTGAAGCGCTCCTTGGCGGCCGCATCATGGACGCGAGGCGCTTAACAAAGCGGCAATGGTGCCCAGGAGAAGACTCGAACTTCCACGCCCTTGCGGGCACTAGCACCTGAAGCTAGCGCGTCTACCAATTCCGCCACCTGGGCTCAAGGCATCCTCAGGTACGATTGGGGGTGTGGAAAGTCAATCAGCGAACCCGCGTCCTGGCGGTGAGCGCTTCACAGGGTTCGGTCCCCTCGTGTATTGCTGCATCACGATAGCGGGTGCGAGGGGAAGACCGTGGCAACCACTCTCAACAATCGGGCGCTCGTGACCATCTACGGCGGCTCGGGCTTTATCGGCCGCCACCTGGTGAGCGCTCTGGCCAAGACCGGGGCGCGGATGCGCATTGCGGTCAGGCGGCCCGAGCTTGCCGGTCATCTCCAGCCGCTTGGCGGTGTGGGCCAGATCAATCCCGTGCAGGCCAATGTGCGCTACCCTGAGTCTCTGCTTGCCGCAGCCCAAGGCGCCGATGCCGTCGTCAATCTGGTCGGCATTCTGTTTCCGACCGGCAAGCAGACATTCGATGCGGTCCAAGACGAGGGCGCGGCCCACGTGGCGGAAGCGGCACGGGAAGCCGGCGCGCAGGCGCTGGTCCATGTCTCGGCGATCGGCGCAGACGCCGAGTCGCGATCGGCTTACGCAAGGAGCAAGGCCCGCGGCGAGGCGGCCATCAGAGACGTGTTTCCCGAGGCCGTCATCCTTAGGCCTTCGGTCGTGTTCGGGCCCGAAGACGATTTCTTCAACCGCTTCGCGGCGCTCGCGCGGCTCTCGCCAGTGCTGCCGCTGATCGGCGGAGGCAAGACCAAGCTTGAGCCGGTGTTCGTCGGCGACGTTGCCAAGGCCTTGCTCGCCGGTCTTAGCGGACGCGCAAAAGCGGGTGCGCCTTACGAGCTTGGCGGACCCGAGGTTCTGACGCTTAAACAGGTGATGGAGCGCGTCCTCACCTATTCGATGCGTAAACGCCTGCTCGTGCCCTTGCCGTTCTGGCTTGCCAAGCTTCAGGCGGCTTTTCTGCAACTCCTTCCCAATCCGCTCCTCACCATCGATCAGGTAAAGCTGCTTGAGACCGACAACGTGGTGAGCGAAGACGCCAAGCGGAACGGGCGCGATCTGGAAGGACTCGGCATCGAGCCGGTCGCGATCGCCGCCGTGGTTCCCACCTATCTCGAACGCTTCCGTCCGCGCGGACAGTTCTCCGACTACCGCCCCCAGCCTTGAGCGCTCAGCTGTAGAGCAGCACCAGCAGAAAGCCGCCGAGAATCATGCGGTAGAGCACGAACGGCAACAGGCTCACACGCTTCAGCAGCGCCATGAGGAAAGCGATCGCCGCAAGGCCTGCGACGAAGGTAAGGCCCGCGCAATAAATCGCATCCATGGTGATCGTTTCGCCGCTCGACAGGGCGTCGCTGACGGTCAGCACACCGGCGCCGGCAATGGCGGGGATCCCGAGCAGGAACGAGAAGCGCGCGGCGTCGGGGCGGTTGAAGCCTAAGAAGCGCCCGGCGGTGATGGTGACACCGGAGCGGCTCGTGCCCGGAATGAGCGCCAAGGCCTGCGCGGTCCCGATCAGCAACGCGCTGCTAAGGGTCATGTTCGACATATTGCGATCCTGCGAACCGACCATGTCGGCGACCAGCATCAACAGGCCATAGAGGATCGTATTCCAGGCCACCACCGCGACATTGCGCTCAAGATCGGTGTAGCCGACAGTCTTCAAGAACAGCCCGAAAGCGACCGCCGGGATCGTGGCCAGCACGATGTAAATGGCGAGACGCCCCTCAGGCGTAACCCGTCCCTTGAGCAATTCAAGCGCGCCCTTCACGATGCGCGCCACGTCCCGCCAGAAATAGATGAGAATGGCGAACAACGTGCCGATATGCGTCATGACATCGACCACGAAGCCCTGGTCCTGCCAATGCATGATTTGGGGAACCAGAATCAGATGCCCCGAGGAGGAAATTGGCAGGAACTCGGTGACTCCCTGCACCACGGCAAGGACGATGATCTGCTCAATCGTCATAGGCTCCCCTGTTCCCCCGCTTGTTCCGTGCGCGTGCAGGTTCTATACGAGGCTTCAGTTTTGCGCGATTCATTTGTAAGGATTGGCCGCTCACGGGTCGATGGCGACGCTCCTGCACTCTCCGCTCTGCCCGTTTTCCCGATCGATCCGGCTTGCCCTGAGCGAATGCGGCGTCGAAGCCGAACTCGTCGAGGAACGGCCGTGGGAGTGGCGTGAAGAATTCCTCGCGCTCAACCCGGCGGGAACGCTGCCGGTCCTGATCACCGATGAGCGCGGGCCGATCGTCGGCCCTTACGCGATCTCCGAATATCTCGGCGACACCGCCGATGAGCGCGATAATCGCGCATTTCAGCCGTTTCCAGGCGACGAAACGGAGAGGGCCGAAATCCGCCGCATGGTCGACTGGTTCCATCGCAAATTCTACGACGAGGTCACGTCTTATCTTGTCGAGGAAAAGGTCTTCAGGCGGTTCGGCTCAAGCAGCGCATCGCCCGACATGGAAGCGATCCGCGCAGGCCGCGAGAATCTGCGCTATCACCTCACCTATATCGGCCATCTTGCCGACAGTCGGAGCTGGCTTGCCGGTGATGCCATGAGCTTCGCCGATCTTGCCGGCGCGGCGCATTTGTCGGCGCTCGATTATCTCGGCGAGATTGCCTGGGAAGACTACGAGCCGGCCAAGAACTGGTACGCGCTCGTGAAGTCGAGACCGTCGTTCCGGCCGCTGCTCCAAGACCGCGTAGCCGGCTTCACGCCGTCTGAGACCTATGCCGATCTCGATTTTTGAATAATCTGCCCCAAATGGATTGCGTATGGCAGAAGCACTGAAACAAACGATCGTCGCCGAGGCCAAGGCGCTTGGCTTCGCCGGCGTGCGGTTTGCTTCAGCCGATCCGGTGGAGGGCGCGGGCGAGGCGCTCGATCGGTTCATCGCCGAAGGCAAGCACGGAGACATGAGCTGGCTTGCCACCACGGCGACGCGGCGGAAAGCCCCGCGCGCACTATGGCCCGAGGCGAACAGCGTCATCGTGCTCGGATTGAATTACGGGCGAACCGCCGATCCGCTCACCGTGCTGGCAAACACATCACACGGTGCGATCTCGATCTACGCGCAAGGCGACGATTATCACGACGTGCTCAAGGCGAAGCTCAAACCGCTCGCCCAGCGCGTGCAGGATCTGACGCAAGGAGAGGTGAAGATCTTTGTCGATACGGCGCCGGTTATGGAGAAGCCGCTTGCCGCGCGCGCAGGACTCGGCTGGCAAGGCAAGCACACCAATCTTGTGTCGCGCGAGTTCGGCTCATGGCTGTTCATTGGCTTGATCTTGACCACGGCCAGGATCGCTCCGGACGCGCCCGAGGAAGACCATTGCGGCGCCTGCCGGCGCTGCCTCGACATCTGCCCCACCAACGCTTTCACCGCGCCTTATCGCATCGATGCGCGCGCCTGCATCTCCTACCTCACGATCGAGCATAAGGGCCATATCGCGCCGCGGTTCCGCCAAGCGATGGGTAATCGCATCTTCGGGTGTGACGACTGCCTCGCCGTCTGCCCTTGGAATAAATATGCGCAAAGCGCGCGCGAGGCGAAACTTGGCGCGAAGAGCGGCAGCGACAACCCGCCGCTTGCCGAACTTCTCGATCTTGACGACGCCGCCTTCCGTGCCCGCTTCCGCGGCACGCCGATCAAGCGAACCGGGCGGGACCGCTTCCTGCGCAATGTGCTGATCGCCGCCGGGAATTCCGGCGACGACACGCTCGCGCCTCAAGTCGAGGCGCGGCTTGGCGACGATTCCCCGCTCGTGCGCGCCATGGCGGTGTGGGCGCTCGCACGGCTTGCGCCGGAGCGGTTTTGCGCCCTGCGCAGCGCCTATTGCCACGCTGAGTCCGACCAGGCGGTGAGAAGCGAATGGATGGAGCAAGCGGCATGAGCCGGCTGTTTGCCTTCGGTCTCGGCTTCTCGGCTCTGGCTCTGGCGAAACGCCTTTCTGCCCAAGGATGGCAGATCGCAGGCACGGCCCGTGACGAGGACAAGATCGAACGGCTGGTGCGCGACGGTTACGGTCTCGCCCAGTTTTCCGGCGGACCCGGCAATGAGGAGGTCTCGAAGCTCCTTCAGGGTACGACGCACCTGCTGCACTCGATTCCGCCGGGACCCGAGGGCGATCCCGTGCTCGCGCGGTACCGCCGGGAGATCGAGGGGCTCAATTCGCTTCGATGGATCGGCTATCTCTCGACCGTCGGGGTCTATGGCGACCAGCAGGGCAATTGGGTCGACGAGAGCACCGACCCCAAGCCGAATACGGCGCGCACCGGCGCGCGGGTCGATGCCGAGCGCGCCTGGCTTCAATTCGGCAAAGAGATCGGCGTGCCGACTCACATATTTCGCCTGGCCGGCATCTACGGACCTGGACGGAGCGTGTTCGACAAGCTCAAGGCCGGGACGGCGCGGCGCATCAACAAGGACGGCCAAGTGTTCAGCCGTATCCATGTCGAGGACATTGCGGGCGTGCTTGAATCCTCCATCGCACAGCCGCGCGCCGGCGCGATCTATAATGTCGCCGACGACGAACCGGCGGCACCCGGCGAGGTGGTGGCCTATGCCGCGGAGTTGATGGGCGTACCGGCGCCACCGGAGATCGATTTCGCCGAGGCCGATCTCACGCCCATGGCGCGGAGCTTCTATGAGGGCAGCCGGCGCATCAAGAACACGCGCATCAAGTCGGAGCTTGGCGTCAGCTTGCGCTATCCGACCTACCGCGAAGGTCTTGCCGCCCTTCTTGCCGAGGATAGGCCCGATACGCGAGACTGATCGCGTTGGGGTCTAGGTCCGAACGCTTTGTTGCGATGCTGTTCCCGTTTCATCACTTGCGCATAGCTGTGATCGCGTTCGCGGTCTTGACGGCGCTCGGCGATCTTGCGCGCGGCGCAGAGGACCGCGCCCCTTGCACCGAAGACGCCATGATCGTGTTCGACGCCTCCGGATCGATGTCAGGCAATGGCTGGGGCTATGGCAGCGAGACCGCCGGCATGGTGAGCCGCATCGACAAGGTTCGCGCCACGCTTGCCAAGATCTTGCCGAGCGTCACGCGGCACCGCCGCGTCGGCCTCATCACCTATGGGCCCGGCGTGTGGGATCAATGCAACGTCCATCTCGACCTTGCGCCCGAGCCGGACTCGGCCGCACGAATTATGTCGGCGATCAAGGCGCTGACGCCCGCCGGCAAGACCCCGCTGACCACGGCCGTCGCACAAGCCGCAGACGTGCTCGAATTCCGGACCAAGCCGGGGCTGATCGTACTTCTGACCGACGGCGAGGAGACCTGCGGAGGGTCTCCTTGCGCACTCGGCAAAAGTCTCAGCATGGAAGCGGCAGCTCTCACCGTGCATGTCATCGGCTTGCGCGTGAAAGGCTACACTTGGATGGGCGAGCACAGCCTGCTCGAAACCAAATGCCTGGCCGAGCGGAATGGCGGGCTTTATCTCACGGTCGAGACCGAGGACGAGTTGCGCGCGGCGTTCGAGAAGACGCTCGGCTGTCCGATGGTGACGGAGCTTCAGGTTGATGCCGAGTGAGCCGCCCGCGCCTGCGCCACCAGCGCGGCGACGGTGGATTGGAGCCGGCTTAGATCCTGTTCCCGCGACAGGCGGTGGTCGCCGTCCTTGACGAGCGTGAGTTCCACATCGGTTGAACTCAGCCGTTCGACCAACGCAAGCGCATGGCGCCAGGGGACGTCAGGATCGCGCATGCCTTGCAGAATGCGCACCGGCAAATCGAGCGCGAGTTGTGCGGCGCCGGTCAGATGATTCCGCCCCTCCTCGATCAGGCGTTTGGTGATGGGATAAGGATCGCCATAAAGAGAAGGCTCATAGTAGACACCGTCGCGCGCGAGCGTCGCCTTGGCGTCATCGTTCATGCGCTCAAAGATCAGCCGCTCGGTCATGTCCCAGGCGGGCGCAACGAGCACAAGTCCCGCGAGCCGGGAGAGAGCGCGCTCTTTTGCAAGTCTGCGAGCCAACAGAAGTGCGATCCATCCGCCCATCGACGAACCGACCGCGATGGCGCGCGGCATCTTCGCCAGGAGGAGCTCAAGCATGGCGCAAGCCTCGTCGAGCCAATCGCCGATTACGGCTTGCTTGAGATCGCCGGCCGACAGCCCGTGGCCTGAATAGTCGAACCGGAGCATGGGTATCCCCCGCTCCTCGGCCCACGCGGCCAGAGCGAGCCCTTTGGTGCTTTCCATGTCGGACAGGAAGCCTGCAAGCCAGATCAGACCGATATCGGCGTCCCTCTCGGCGCCGGCGAGGCGATAGGCGAGGCGGCGGCAAGGCACCGCACTCAATTCCAAGAATTGCGGTTCGTCAGCGACCATCCTAAGAACCTCAGGTCATGCCTGAAACGACAATATTGCAGGTCGTGCCGCGCCTCGATGCCGGAGGCACCGAGCGGGCGGCTATCGAGATCTCCCAAGCGCTGACGCTTGCCGGCGCCCGCGCCCTCGTTGCCACCGAAGGGGGGCGCATGGCAACCGATCTTGCCGAGGCCGGGGGCGAGATCGTGCGGGAGCCGATGGCCAGCAAGGACCCTTTTACCATCCTCGCCAATGCGCGCAGGCTCCGGCATCTCATAGAGGAGCGCGGCATCGATCTCGTGCATGCCAGAAGCCGGGCGCCGGCGTGGAGTGCATTACTCGCCGCGCGCCAAACCGGCCGTCCCTTCGTCACGACCTACCACGGATCTTATGGAGAGCCGGGCCCGCTCAAGAAGATCTATAACAGCGTCATGGGCCGCGGGGATCGGGTGATCGCCAACTCACGCTACACTGCGGGCCTGATCACGTCCCGCCACCGCGCGGCCGAGCCACGCGTCCGCGTGATCTATCGCGGAGTCGATGAGCACGTGTTCGACGCCAGCGCGGTTGCGCCTGAGGCGGTGGTTAGGCTCAGATCGCGCTGGGGCCTGTCGCCCGAGACCAAGATCGTTCTCCAAGCAGCGCGTCTGACCCGGCCCAAGGGGCACAGCCAGACCATCGAGGCCGCACGCCTTTTGCACGACGAGGGCGCATTGCATGACACCGTCATTGTCTTCGCCGGCGACGCGCCGGACAAATCCGCCTATCGCCAAGAGCTCCTCGCCCTGATTGGGCGCTACGGATTGGAAGGCAAGGTCCGTCTCGTCGGCCATTGCGACGACATGCAAACCGCCTTCTTAAGCGCCTACGTCGCTCTCGTGCCCTCGCTCATGCCGGAAACCTTCGGGCGCACGAGTATCGAGGCGCAAGCCATGGGCTGTCCTGTTATTCTGTTCGATCTCGGGGCTCTGCCCGAGACCATCATCTCGCCTGAACAGGACCAGTCGGGCTTCACGGGCTGGCTCGTGCCGCCCGGCGACGCCGCGGCACTCGCAACCAGGATCAAGCGTGCCCTTAATCTTGCTCCGGACGCGCGCACCGCGCTCGGCACGCGCGCACGTCAACACGTCACCGCAGAGTTCAGTCTGCGTCAGATGCAGCAGGCAACGCTTGCCGTCTACGACGAGCTCCTCCGCACGCGGCTCGCCGCCCGCTTCCAAGAGCACGCGGCTTGACTTGTCAGGCGCAATTTCGTTGCTGTAGAACACCAGGACCGTAAATTCGAACCGCGGCGCGGGATCGCCTTGAAAAAGGGATCGACCGCCGCCGTTCGTGAAGAGGAGAGCGCGACATCGTAAGGCGACCAATGAAGCTGACGCCCGATCGGGGGGGTCCCCGCATCAACGAGGCCATCGACACTCCAACAATCCAGCTTATCGACGCGACCGGCGACAATATCGGCGAGGTTGCCATCAGCGATGCGCTTGCGCGCGCGGCCGAGGCCGGTCTCGACCTAGTTGAGATCGCGCCCAACTCCAAGCCGCCGGTCTGCAAGATCCTCGATTTCGGCAAGTATAAATACCAAGCGCAGAAGAAGGCCGCCGAGGCGCGCAAAAAGCAGCGCACCGTCGAGGTCAAAGAGATCAAGATGCGCCCGAACATCGATATCCACGACTATGACGTGAAGATGCGGTCGATCCATCGATTTTTCGAAGAAGGCGATAAGGTTAAGGTCACCTTGCGTTTTAGAGGCCGGGAAATGGCCCATCAGGAGCTCGGCGTGCAGCTGCTCGACCGCGTGAAACAGGACGTATCGACCGTGGCCAAGGTCGAGTCCGAGCCCAGGCTCGAGGGCCGGCAGATGGTGATGGTGCTCGCACCGCTGAGGGCTTGAGCCGGATTTCCTTGCATTTTCGGCTATACCCACCCTATAAGGTCGCCCCAAGGAGCCGCCCGGCGGGGCATGCCGTGGCGGCTCGCATGCTTTCCAATCGTCGAATCTCGCCCCGTATCCAGGCTTGGACCGGGGTCAAAACCAAGGAAGCCAAATGCCCAAGCTCAAGTCGAAGAGCGGTGCCAAGAAGCGCTTCAAAATCACGGCCAGCGGCAAGGTGAAATGCCAAGCCTCGCGCAAGCGTCACGGAATGATCAAGCGTACCAACAAGTTCATCCGGGCCGCACGCGGGACGATGGTGCTGGCGGACGAAGACGCCAAGGTCGTGAAGAAGCATTTCCTGCCCTATAGCAGCTAGAGCTTAGGGCCTAAGCCGAAGGAGCACCGTCATGTCCCGTGTCAAGCGCGGCGTTACCACTCATGCCCGCCACCGCAAGGTGATCAAGCAGGCCAAGGGGTATTACGGCCGCCGCAAGAATACTATTCGCACCGCAACCCAGGCGGTGGAGAAAGCTGGCCAGTACGCCTATCGCGACCGGAAGGTGAGGAAGCGGACCTTCCGGGCGTTGTGGATTCAACGGATCAATGCCGCCGCCCGCGCCAACGGCCTGACCTATGGGCGGCTGATCGACGGGCTCAAGAAGGCCGGTATCGAACTCGACCGCAAAGTGCTCGCCGACCTTGCCGTGCGTGAGCCGGAGACCTTCAAGAGCCTGGTCGAGGCCGCGTCTGCTGCGGCGGCGCGGGGCTAGTCTGTCGCTAAGCGGGCTTGGCCTCGCGCTTTAGGAGCCTGAGCCATGAGCGCGCCGGAGCTCTACAGTCTCAAGACCGAACTGCTTCGCGCCATCGCCGAAGCGTCCGATCTCGACGCGCTCGAACAGGTCCGTATCACCGCGCTCGGCAAGAAGGGGCGCATCTCCGAGCTGATGCAGGCGCTCGGTTCGTTGCCGCCGGATGAACGCAAGGCTTTCGGCCAAGTCGTCAACGACCTGAAGACGTCGATTGGCGAAGCGCTCGAGGCGAAGCGGCACGACCTGACGCACGCCGCAACCGCCGAGCGACTGGCGCATGAGCGCGCCGATGTGACGCTACCCGTGCGCGAAGGTCCGCTGGCGGAGGGGCGCGTTCACCCCGTGAGCCAGGTCACCGACGAGATCACCGAGATCTTCGCCGATATGGGCTTCTCCATCGCCGAGGGCCCCGACATCGAGACCGATTTCAACAATTTCACCGCGCTCAACATTCCGCCCGAGCATCCGGCGCGCCAGGATCACGACACGTTCTATTTTGCGCCTGCGCCCGACGGCAGCCGCGCGCTCCTGCGCACGCATACAAGCCCGGTGCAGATCCGCGCCATGCTCAAGAGAAAGCCGCCATTGCGCATCATCGCGCCGGGACGCGTTTATCGCTGCGATTCCGATCAGACCCACACGCCGATGTTCCATCAGGTCGAGGGGCTGGTGATCGACGAGGAGACCCATCTCGGCCACCTGAAATGGGTGCTTGAAGAGTTCTGCAAGGCGTTCTTCGAGATTCCCGAAGTGAAGATGCGCTTCCGCGCCAGCCACTTCCCCTTCACCGAGCCGTCGATGGAGGTCGATATTGGTTACGCCAGAGACGGCGATGCCATCAAGATTGGCGAAGGCGATGAGTGGCTCGAGATTTTGGGCTGCGGCATGGTTCATCCGAACGTGCTCAAGAATGTCGGGCTCGATCCCGAACGCTATCAAGGTTTCGCCTTCGGGCTCGGCATCGACCGGATCGCCATGCTGAAATACGGCATGCCGGATTTGCGCGCCTTCTTCGCCGGCGACCTTCGCTGGCTTACCCATTACGGCTTCGCCCCGCTTGCCGTCCCAACGCTTGCCGCCGGACTGTCCTGAGCCATGAAATTCACGGCAGACTGGCTCAAGGAGCATCTCGACACCAAGCAGAACGTCGCCACCCTCGCCGGCACGCTGACCCGTATCGGGCTCGAGGTCGAGGAGGTGTTCGACCCCGCAACCGCCTTCAAGCCGTTCCGTGTGGCCGAAGTGATCCGTTGCGAGAAGCATCCCAACGCCGACAAGCTCAGCGTCTGCGAGGTCGACACCGGGAGCGAGCGCGTTCAGGTCGTGTGCGGCGCGCCGAACGCGCGAGCCGGAATGAAGGGCGTATTCGCGCCGGTCGGCTCGTATGTGCCGGGCGCGGGCTTCACCTTGACCAAGGCCAAGATCAGAGGGGTCGAATCGAGCGGCATGCTCCTGTCGGAGCGCGAGCTTCAACTCTCCGACGATCATTCCGCCATTATCGAGTTGCCGCGAAGCGCCAAGACCGGCAGCCCGGCGGCCAAGGCGCTCGGCCTCGACGACGCCGTGTTTCATATCGCCATCACGCCGAACCGGCCCGACTGTCTTGGCGTGCGCGGTGTCGCGCGCGACCTCGCCGCGGCCGGCGCGGGCAAGCTGAAAAAGGACAGCGTCAAGCCGGTCAAAGGGACCTTTGCCAACCCGGCCAAGATCGCGCTCGAATTCGCCAAAGGCAAACAAGATGCCTGTCCGGTCTTTGCCGGCAGGCTGGTGCGCGGTGTGAGGAACGGTCCTTCGCCGCAATGGCTGCAACGGCGGCTGAAGGCGATCGGGCTTCGCCCCATCAATGCGCTGGTCGATATCACCAATTATGTTGCCTACGATCGCGGCCGCCCGCTCCATGTCTATGACGCCGACAAGCTCACCGGCACGATCCGCGCGCGGCTCGGGCGAAGCGGCGAGAAATTCCTCGCACTCGACGGCAAGACTTACGAGGTCGACGGCGACATGTGCGTCATCGCAGACGACCGCGCCGTGCTCGGGCTCGGCGGTGTGATCGGCGGCGAAGACACGAGCGTCACCGAGGAAACCACCAACGTCTTTATCGAATCGGCCTATTTCGATCCGCAACGCACCGCGCGCACCGGGCGAACGCTCAACATCCAGTCCGATGCGCGGTTCCGCTTCGAGCGCGGCGTCGATCCCGATTTCGTGGTGCCGGGGCTGGAGCTTGCCACCGATCTCGTGCTTCGCCTGTGCGGCGGCGTGCCGAGCAGGATCACGGTCGCCGGCAAGCCGCCCAAAGCCAACAAGCCGTTCAAATTCGATCCGGCTCTGGTCAAGCGTCTTTCCGGGCTCGACCGCAGCGCGGCTGAAATCAAGCGGCTGCTCGGCGCGCTCGGCATCACGCTGACAGGCAAGGGCAAGCAGCTTAAAGCGGCGCCACCGGCTTGGCGCCCCGACCTTGCCGTGGGCGCCGATCTCGTCGAGGAGGTGGTGCGGCTCGTTGGCGTCGACGCAATCCAAGCCACGCCGATGGCGCGGGATGCAGGCGTGGCAAGACCGGTGCTGACCGAAGCGCAGAGACGGCAACGGCTGACGCGGCGTCTATTGGCGGGCCGCGGTTTCGTCGAAGCGGTGACCTGGTCGTTTATTCCGCCCGAGCATGCGGAGTTGTTCGGCGGCGGGAGCGCGGAACTTGCGATCAGCAATCCGATCTCGACCGAGCTTGCCGCGATGCGGCCCTCGCTCCTGCCCGGGCTGATCGCAGCCGCACAGCGAAACCGCGACAGGGGCTTTGCCGACGGCGCCCTGTTCGAGCTCGGTCAAGCCTATTCCGGCGCCCGGCCCGAGGACCAGTTCATGGCGGCGGCCGGCGTTCGCTTCGGCCGCTCGGCACTTTCCGGCTCGGGCCGCGATTGGTCGGGGGAAGCCCCTGCCGCAGATGTGTTCGCCGCCAAGGCCGACGCGAGCGCCGCACTGGCAAATCTCGGCTTCGGCCAGGCGAACGTTGCCGTTACGCGCGAGGCCCCGTCCTGGTTCCATCCCGGCCGCTCCGGTGCTCTTAGGCTCGGGCCCGAGACGGTGCTCGGCCACTTTGGCGAATTTCATCCCGACCTTCTCGCCAAGCTCGGCATCGATGCTCCGCTTACGGGTTTTGAGCTTTATCTCGACGCCCTTCCCGCCGCCCGCCGCAAAGGCACGGTCAAGCCGCTCGATGCCTCCGATCTTCAGCCGGTCAGGCGCGACTTCGCCTTCCTGCTCGACAATGACGTCGACGGCGCGGATGTCGTGCGCGCCGTCTTAAGTGCCGACCGCACGCTCGTCAGCCAGGTCGGCGTGTTCGACGTGTTCACCGGGAAAGGCGTGCCCGAGGGCAAGAAATCGCTCGCCATCGAGGTGACGCTCCAGCCGCGCGACAAGACGCTGACCGACGCCGAAATCGAGATGGTCGCCGAAAAAATCGTGGCCGCGGTCAAGAAGGCGACCGGCGGCGAGTTGCGCGGCTAGGGCAACGGCCCGAGCGAACTGTTAGCGCGGACCGAAACTACCAAAGGGACCGGACGGCCGCGGCTCCGGTTGGCGGCGCCTTGCCTTCCGCCTCACCGGCACCTGTTTGCTTGCGACCGGTTTGTCCTCGCAGGCCGAAGCGATCTTAGCGGCGAGCGCCTCGTCCGGCTCGCCTGGCGGCTGCCAGCTCTGGCACAGCGTGCCGATCTCGCCGCCAAGCGCGCCCGCATCCTCGGCGCAATAAAGACCCGAGCCGTCCGGCCGTGGCGTGAAGCGTACCGCTTTGCCAGTGTCGCCGGCGCCATCGAGACTGGTCGCGAGGTGATTGAGCACGTGTATGCGCTCAGTCCCTGCGTATGCCGCAAAGCGCTCGGGCCGGCTTTGCATCTTGGTGAGCGGGATCGCCTCGATCGCCTTGACACGCCAGCTCTTACCGGCGCGCACGAGGTGCACCTTGGCCATCAGCCCATAATCGCGGCACATGCCCAAACGCGCCGGATCGGCCATGCCGGGCTCAAGGAAATTGCCAAGCCCATAGAAAATCAGCGACGTTCCGTCGAGCGCCACAGCTTGCGCCCCATCCGGATGGTGCCCGACGATGAGGTCGATGTTCTTCTCACCGGCCGCAAATTTCCGCCAATCGGCAAGCTGCCGCTCATCGGGAGCCACGCTGCCGTCGGCCCCGTAATGGATCGAGAGGATACGGTAATCGGCACGCATGCCCGCGAGCTTATCCACCACGGCGGTGAAATCCGGCCGGTCGGTGTAAGAGGCTTGGCCCGCCTTGTTTGGACCTGCGCGAGACTGCGGGCGGCCCTCCGGTATCGTGCCGATGGCCGAGAACGCGACACGGGCGCCGCCGACGTCGACATAACTTGGCTTGATCGCTTCCTGGTAATCGCCGCCGATACCGGCGAAAGCGATCGGCCGTTTGGTGTTGGCCACGGCCAGGTGATAAAGCGTTTCTTCGATCCCGACAGCGCCATAATCGTAAGCGTGATCGTTGGCGAGCGAGAACACGTTGAAGCCGCTATCGATCAGGGCTTTGAGCGCGGCCGGATGACTCCTGAAGTGTGAGGTTTGCTTGCCGATGCCCTCGGGACCGAGATCGTTGCGGTCGGTAATGACCGTGTCGAGATCGATGAAGGCAAGATTGCCGTCGACGGCGCCTGCCACACCGGCAAGCGTATCGGTGAAGCTCGTGACCTGTTTGCCTTTGTGGATGCCCTTGGCATCGACCTTGGAGTCGCTCGTATTGAAGGCGCCATCGCCGACAAGCACGATCGTAAGGCGGTCGGGAGACGCTGGTTTCGGGGCCGTTTGGTTTGCCCCCGGCGCGGCGTGGAGCAGGCTTGCCAGGACACTTGCGGCGCCCGCCGCAAACACTGCCAACACTCTCAGCCAGCCGCCTGTCATGGCCTCAACTCAATCGGTCTTACTCCCGGCGCGTGCGTGAAGAGGCATCGAACCCCAGATTGTGGTCGCGGGCAAGATGAACCATGGCCCGCTCGGTGAGAGCCGT
>Ga0307419_10000395_pt1 | contig 21831 bp, 20 predicted proteins | sample SalMarWE160230MG_2_FD_202512 | JGI IMG/M metagenome (GOLD analysis project Ga0307419, IMG submission 202512) | Salt marsh sediment microbial communities from the Plum Island Ecosystem LTER, Massachusetts, United States - WE1602-30 | ecosystem: Environmental > Aquatic > Marine > Intertidal zone... | reverse complement strand
CGGGAAAGCGCCGTGCGCCCCCGCCGAGCGCCCCTATCTCAAGCGCGGGACGGGTGCTATCTAGCCCGCCATGACCGACACCTCTCTTATTCGCAACTTCTCCATCATCGCCCACATCGACCACGGCAAGTCGACGCTGGCGGACCGTCTCCTCGAGGTGACGGGCGCGGTGGAGCGCCGAAGGATGAAGGAGCAGGTCCTCGACTCCATGGACCTGGAGCGGGAGCGCGGCATCACGATCAAGCTGAATGCGATCCGGATGCCCTACCGCTCCGTGGACGGGCGACGCTATCAGCTGAACCTGATCGACACGCCCGGGCACGTCGACTTCACCTACGAGGTGAGCCGGAGCCTGGCGGCGTGCGAAGGTGCCCTGCTCGTCGTCGATGCCAGCCAGGGGATCGAGGCCCAGACCCTATCGAACCTGTTCCTGGCCCTCGAGGCCGGCCTCGAGATCATTCCGGTCCTCAACAAGATCGACCTTCCGCAGGCCGAGCCGGATCGGCACCGGCTGGAGCTCTCGGAGCTCCTCGGCATCGACCCGGACGAAATCCTCCTCGCCTCGGCCAAGGAGGGGACCGGAGTGGACCGGATCCTGGAGGAGATCGTGCGCCGCGTGCCTCCGCCCGAGGGGGAGCCGGAGGCTCCGCTTCGGGCGCTCATCTTCGACTCCCTGTACGACAAGTACCGGGGTGCCATCCCGTTCGTACGGGTGGTGGACGGCACCCTGCGCCCCGGGAAGCGGATCACGTTCGGCGCCAACGACGCCGTGTACGAGGTGGACGGGGTCGGCTTCATGCGTCTGGGCTTCCAGCAGTCCGATGCGCTCTCGGCGGGAGAGGTCGGGTGGCTCTCGGCGCAGATCAAGCGGGTGGCGGACACCCAGGTGGGCGACACGCTGCTGGATGCCGACCGCCGGGCGTCCGAGCTCCTCCCCGGCTACCAGGAAGCCAAGCCGATGGTGTTCGCGGGACTCTATCCCACGGACACCGACCAGTTCGAGGACCTGCGCGACGCGCTCGAGAAGCTCAGGCTCAACGACGCGAGCCTGCACTACGAGCCCGAGACCTCGGAGGCGCTCGGCTTCGGCTTCCGGTGCGGCTTCCTCGGGCTGCTGCACATGGAGATCGTCCAGGAGCGGCTGGAGCGAGAGTTCGACCTCGACCTCATCACCACCGTGCCCAACGTGGAATACCACGTGCACCTCACCAACGGCGAGGAGGTGGCGGTCGAGAATCCGGCGCGCATGCCGGTCCGCAACCGGATCGAGACCATCGAGGAGCCGTGGGTGCGGGTGCGAATCCTGAGCCCCGACGACTACATCGGCGGGATCCAGGCGCTGTGCCACGACCGACGCGGCCGGTACGTGACCCTCGAGTACCTGGATTCCTCCCGTGTGGAGATCGTCTACGAGATCCCGCTGGCCGAGATCGTGCTGGACTTCTACGACCGGCTCAAGTCGGTCTCCCGTGGATATGCCACGCTCGACTACGAGCGAGCCGGATATCGCGCCTCGGATCTCGTCAAGCTCGACATTCTCGTCAATGGGGCGGCCGTCGATGCGCTCAGCATGGTCGTTCACCGGGATCGCGCGTACGACACGGGGCGGAAGGTGGCCGGGAAGCTTAAGGAGCTGATCCCGCGACAGCTGTTCGAGGTGGCCATCCAGGCGGCCATCGGGCAGGATGTCATCGCACGTCAGACCGTCCGGCCCCTCCGGAAGAACGTGACGGCCAAGTGCTACGGCGGCGACATTACCCGCAAGCGCAAGCTCCTCGAGAAGCAGAAGGAGGGCAAGCGCCGCATGAAGCAGGTGGGCACGGTGGAAATCCCGCAGGAGGCCTTTCTGGCCGTCCTTGAGGTGGGGGACTGACCGAGGTCGTTCGGGCTCCGAACCACCTGGGCGAGCTGGTGCTCGCCCTGCCCGCGCTGGAGCGGGCCGCCGCCCGGGTCGGGGAGGGCCGACTGGTGATCCAGGTGGTCGAGGAGCTGGCGCCGCTCCTCGGGCTGGCCGGACTCCCGGCCGAGATCCTCCCACTGCGCCGGCGCCACCGCGTGCTCGGGGCCGCGGCGGAGCTCCGCGCACGCCGGCCGGGGCGTGGCGTGCTCCTCACCCCCTCGTTCTCGGCAGCGCTCATCTTCCGGCTGGCCGGAGTGCCCGAACGGCGGGGGACCTGGACCGACGGACGGCGCTGGCTGCTGACCGAGGCCGTCGATCGCCGGCCGCTCCTCGCCGGCCACCGCGTCGACGAATTCCTGGCGCTGGTCGATCCCGGCTCGGTCGGGGGAGAGACGCCCGCCCCGCGGATCCGGCTTCCGGCCGCGGCCCTGGAGGCGTTTCGAGCGGTGCTCGCCTCGAGCCGGGAGGCGGCCCGTGCCCCGGGGGTGGCCGGTGGACGGGACGTGTCCGGCGGCTCGGTGGAGGACCCGGCCGCGGGCCGATCCCGCACGATCGGCCTCGTGCCGGGGGGCGCGGCGCCGTCGCGTCGCTGGCCTTCCGAGCGCTTCGGAGAGCTGGCGCGTCGCCGAAACCGGGCCGGCGACCGGGTGCTGCTCTTCGGCGGTCCGGCGGACGCCGAAGCCTGTGCCGCGGTGGCTGCTGCAGCTCCCGGAGCGACGGATCTCTCCGGCCGGACGGACCTCGCCGCGCTCGCGGGCGGGCTGGCGAGCTGCTCGGCGGTGGTGAGCAACGACACGGGTCCGATGCATCTGGCTGCCGCCCTCGAGCGCCCCGTGGTCGGTATCTTCGGAGCGGGAGACCCCGTGCAGACGCGGCCCCTCTCCCGGCGCGCTCGGGTGGTGCGGCGGGAGGGGCTTCCGTGCGTCCCGTGCCTCCGAAACACCTGTCCGCGGCGCGGCGCGGGCTACCACCTGGACCGGGCCCGGCTGGAATGCCTGTGGCTCGTCGATGTGGACGAGGTGGAGGAGGCGCTGTTGAGGGTTCGGTCCGACGTTGATGGGCTGGAACGTCCATAGGGAGAAGCCATGGCGAATGAGCGCTATATCGTGGGGGTGGATCTGGGCGGAACGTCCATCAACGTCGGCGTCGTGCCGTTCGACGGAGGTCGCGTTCTCGGCATGCGCTCCCTGCCGACCGAGCCCGGCCACGGGGCCAAGTCGGTGGTGGACCGGATGATCGCGATGATCCGCGATACCATGAAGGACGCGCGCCGTGAGGCCTCGATCTCGGAATCCGGCTTCGTGGGCATCGGAATCGGCTCGCCGGGACCCCTGCACCGGGAGTCGGGCACCGTGATCGAGACTCCGAACCTGGGCTGGAGGAACTTCCCCCTCAGGGACCTGATCGCCAACGAGATCGGTCTCGACGCGGTCCTGGACAACGATGCCAACGCGGCCACCCTGGGCGAGTACTGGCTGGGCGCGGGGAAGGACGTGCGCTCGCTGCTCGGCATCACGCTCGGGACGGGGATCGGCGGTGGGATCGTTCTCGAGGGACGCGTCTATCACGGCGCCTCGGACGTGGCGGGCGAGGTCGGACACATGACGATCGATCCGACCGGGAGGCGCTGCAACTGCGGAAACTACGGCTGCCTGGAGGCTTACGCCTCGGGACCCGCGATCGCGGCCCGAGCCGTGGAGGGGCTGCGCAGCGGCGTCGTGAGCGCGCTCCCGACCCTGGCGGACGGCGACCTCTCCACGGTCACCGCCGAGACCGTGTACGAAGCGATCGTGGCGGGCGACCTGTACGCCAAGGAGGTCATGCGCGAGACGGCGACCTTCCTGGGCACCGGCATCGCCAACCTGATCAACATCCTCAACCCCGAGATGGTCGTGATCTCGGGCGGCGTGACCCGGGCCGGTAGCCATCTGCTCGAGCCGTTGCGGGGTGAGGTACGCCGCCGGGCCTTCCGCCAGGCGGCTGATGCCTGCCGGATCGTCGCCAGCGATCTGGGCGACATGGCGGGCGTCATCGGTGCCGCGGCCACCTATCGCGTCGAGCGACTCGGCGGCCTCGACTGAGCCGAGGGGAGAACGATGAAGCGCCTCGGCGTGATCGGGACGCTGGTGTGGGACACCATCCACTCTCGTGACCCCGGACGGAGCGAGCCCCAGGAGGAGTGGGGCGGCATCGCCTATGCCCTCTCGACGTTCGAGGCGCTGCGTCCGGAGGGGTGGAGCCTGTTCCCGATCCTCAAGCTCGGCTCCGATCTCGCGCCGCGCGCGCGTCGCTTCCTGGCGGGCCTGCGTAGCGCCATCTCGATGGACGGCGTGCGGATCGTGCCCGAGCCCAACAACCGCGTCGAGCTCCGCTATCGGGAGGGAAGCCGCCGGACGGAGATGCTGCGGGGCGGAGTCCCGGGGTGGACCTGGGAGGAGCTCGAGCCCCTCGCTCGATCGTGTGACGCCCTGTACGTTAACTTCATCGCCGGCTGGGAGCTGGATCTCGCCTGCGCCCGCCGGCTGCGAGACGCCTTCGACGGACCGCTGTATGGCGACATCCACTCCCTGACCCTGGGCATCGGACCCGACGGCACGCGAGTGCCGCGCGTGCCCGAACGCTGGCGGGAGTGGCTCCGCTCGTTCGACTACGTGCAGGCCAACGAGGACGAGCTCGGGCTGCTGGCCGCGGATTGGGGTGGAGACCCGTGGCGGCTGGCGGCGGAGGTCGTGGGCGCCGGCCCGCGGGTCCTGTTCGTGACGCTCGGGGAGCGGGGGGCGGCCTGGTTCGCCTCCGAGGCGGCCCGGTCCACGACCCCGGGAGTGCTGCGCGTTCCGGGGTCGGTGCGAAGCGGTCGCGTGGAGACGGAAAGGGTACCGGAGCCCGATCCGACGGGATGTGGAGACGTGTGGGGAATGACCTGCTTCTGTGCCCTCCTCGGCGGGGGCTCGATCGAGCACGCGGTCCGGACGGCGACGCGAGTCGCGTCCCGCAACGCGGGCCTGCGGGGCGCCTCGCGGCTACCCGAGCTCCTCGTACGCCCGGGCCGCATCCTCCACCGCGACGAGCCGTGAGCCGCGTCCTGGAGGTTCCCGCCGTGCTCGACGAGCGCGGGTTCGAGCGCCTGGTGGCCGAGCTGGCCGAGCACACCGGGGGTGACCGCGAGCCCGAGCGGATCCTGTTCGATGCTCGCCGCGTGCGCTGGACCTCTCCGTACGGGCTCGTGGGCCTCCTGGCGGTCGGCGATGTGGCACGCTCCCGGACCGGCCTCGCACCATCGCTCTCCGAGCCCGAGGCGTCCGAGGTACGCAGCTACTGGGAGCGCATGGACTTCTGGCAGAACGCGGCCGGCGTGTTCGACCTGCCGTCCCTCTCCACGCGCTCGCACGGCGAGTCGGATGCACTCCTCGAGCTCACCCCCATCCGCTCGCACCACGACGTGCACCGGGTGGTCGAGCGCGTTCGGGAACGGGCGGCGACGATTCTCGAGCGGCGCCTGCACTACCCCAAGCCGTCCGTCATCCAGTTCAGCGTGATGCTCTCGGAGGTGTGCCAGAACATCCTCGAGCACGCCGAGGGTGACGGGTGGGTGTGCGCCCAGACGTACTTCTGGAAGGAGCGGCTCGGGCGCGATGTCCTCGTCCTGGCCGTGATGGACGTGGGCCAGGGCTTCGAAGGCTCGCTGGCCGCCGAGCACGCGCGCCGGTTCGGCGACCGCTGGTCCTCGGCCACCGCGCTCGAGGCCGCCTTCCTCAATGGCGAGTCGCGCTTCCGCGACCCGGGCCGAGGGCAGGGCCTGCAGGCCATCCGGCGCCAGGTGACGCGCTGGGACGGCGAGATCCGCATCCGAAGCGGAGACGCCATGATCGCCCGGGTGCCCGAATGGGACGACCTCGAGCCCATGATCACGGGGTTGGTCCCGTTCCCCGGGGCCCAGATCCTCATCGTCATGCCGGCCCGCATCGAAGCCGGAGATACGCCGTGAGCCGGGGCGGGGCCCTGGGCCGCGAGGAGAGCTCCGGAAACGGCGCCCCATCGGAGGCCGGGAGGGGAGGTACCGTGTTCACAGGCGCGGGCTTCCGTATCTCGGAGGCGTGCCTGTACAGCCATCTTCTCACCCGGACCACGGGTCGAGCCGTGCGCCTGGGCATCGAGCGGGAGCTGGTGGACATCGCGGAACCGGTCCTCACGCTGGTCGACTTTCGGAACGTGGCCATCATCGACTTCAGCTGTGCCGACGAGATCGTGGCGCGGCTGGTGTGCGACGCGCTGGCCCGTCCCGACCCGCCGCTTCGCTTCTACCTGTTCACGGGCCTCGACGAGCACCACCTCGACCCGGTGGAATCGGCGCTGCGGCGGCGGGCCCTCGCGGTGACCGCCGAGCGTGCAGACGGAACTCCGTGCCTGCTGGGCGAGGCCGGTGCGCGCCTGCGCACGGCCTGCGCGGCCGTGAGCCGTCTCGGGCGGACCACCCCGGAGGGGCTCGTGCCCGGTCAGATCCCGACGCGCGAGGAAGCACGTGTCGTCCTCGAGGAGGCCCGGGCGCGGCGTCTCCTCCTCCGGGTGGCGGGGCAGTACGTCTCCCTGCGGGCCGCGGCCTGCGCGGCCGCAGGCGGCGGCGAGAGGTGAGCCGGCCGGACCTGCGCAGCGCCCTCCTGACCGCCGTCAGCTTGGTCGTCCTCGTCGCGGGCGGAGTGGTCACGGGCGCCTGGCTTCGCATGCGGGACTCGGTGCCCGACCTCTCGGGTACGGTGGAGACCCCCGACTTGCGGGACTCGGTGATCGTGCGGGTGGACAGCCTCGGGATTCCGCACATCGACGCGGGCAGCGACCGGGACGCGCTGTGGGCCGAGGGCTGGATGCACGGCTCGGAGCGCCTGTGGCAGATGGAACTCCTCCGGCGCACCGCCCGCGGGCGCCTGTCGGAGCTGTTCGGCTCCGTCGCCCTCCCCACCGATCGTCTCATGCGCACGCTGGACGTGTGGGGGGCGGCGGGCCGTGCCCTGGCCGCGCTCGACACGGCGTCCCGCGCCGACCTCGACGCGTACGTCGCCGGCGTCAACGCGGCGATGAGGCGCCACGAGGGCTCGCTCCCCCCTGAGTTCCGAATCCTCCACGTCCGGCCTCGCTCCTGGTCGCCCCGCGCCTCCCTGGCGATCGGCAAGCTCATGGCGCTGGATCTGTCCGATTGGAGCGCCGTGCTGGCCCGGTGGGGCGCCACGCGGTCTCTCTCCGCCGACCGGACATCGCTGGTCGCGCCCCGGTGGCCGGAGTGGGCGGTGACGACGCTTCCCGGCGGAGCCGGGGCGGCCGACTCGTCGTCCGCCGCGGGCGCGAGCATCGACGGCGCGCGCCCTCCCGCCCCCCGGGACACCCCGGCCGGCGCGGCGCGGTCCTCCGCCATCGCGCAGCGGGCCCCGGCGGCGCGAGCCGTCGAAGCGGTCGACTCGGTTCCCGACCCGGACGCGCTCGATCCGCTGGGACTGGTCCGTGCCGTGTCGCTCTCGGCCTCCAACGCATGGGTCCTCGGGGGGGAGCGCAGCGCCACCGGGCGGCCGCTCCTCGCTAACGACACGCACCTCACCCTGCGCGCTCCGTCCATCTGGTACCTGGTCGGGCTCCGGGCCGGCGCGGGGCGCCTCGCGGTGGCCGGGCTGTCGATCCCGGGTGTGCCCGGCGTCGTCATCGGGCTCGACCGGTCCGTGGCGTGGGGGTTCACCGATGCCGAGGTGGACGACATGGACTTCGCGGTCGAGACCGTGAGCCCCGACGGGGCCGCCTATCGGACGGCCTCCGGGTGGCGTGACTTCGCGGTTCGGGCCGAGACGCTGCGGGTACGCGGACGGAAGAACCCGGAGATCCTCCTGGTGCGGAGCACGGTGCGGGGACCCGTGATCAGCGACGTGCTGCCGGGCGTGCACGAGACGCTCTCCGAGGTGTGGACCGCGGCCTATACGACCGGAGGGCTGGCGGGGATCCTGGCCATGGACCGGGCGAGGGGATCGGCCTCGTTCGACAGCGCCGTGCGACTGTACGACGGACCCGCGCAGAACGTCGTATGGATCGCGTCGGACGGACATGTGGGCTACCGGCTGGGCGGGGCGATCCCGCGCCGGGAGGGATGGAGCGGCGGGACACCGGCGCCGGCGTCGGCCATGGGCGACGGGTGGCTCGGGCTCGTGCCTCCCGATTCTCTGCCGGCGGCCCTGTTCCGGGCCGGCGGAACGAGCGGCGGGGACGCCGCCGCGCGCTCGGAGGGAGCCGGCCCTGAGGCGTCGGCCGGTCGCGAGCCGGGAGGCGGCGGGACATCGAAGGCCGGGCCCGCCTCCGTCCCGGTCTCCGCCGCTCCCGATTCGCTCCCGAATGGATACCTGGTCACGGCGAACAACCTCGAGGCGCCCGGTCTCATGGGGCGGTGGGGCTGGGACTACGATCCGTTCAGGTCGCGGCTCATCTCCGATCGCCTGGCCACGGCCCACGGCTGGGGGGTGCGGGAGATGGAGGATCTGCAGCGGGACACGCACAGCCTCCTGGCCGATTTCCTGATCGGCCAGGCGATCGGTGCCGCACGGGCCGTCGGGGCCGACTCGGTCGGGCGACTGCTGGTGGCCTGGGATCGCAGGGCCGACCTCGACTCGCGGGCGGCCGGCCTGTTCTACACCTGGCTGTATCGACTCCGCTACCTGATCGCGGGGGACGAGTACCGGGGGGGTCGGGGATGGTTTCCGATGGAGGCCCTGGTGCGGATCGCCCAGCGGGAGCCGGGCACCCCCTGGGTGGATGACGTCCGGACCGACACCGTCGAGACGCTGGCAGGCCTCGAGCGGCGCGCCATGCGGGACGCCATCGAGGCGTCGGGCCTCCGTCCGTGGCGCGAGCTCAACCGGGAGCGGTCACAGCATCCGCTGGGCCGGGTGGGATGGTTGGACCGGCTGTTCGGATTCGACATCGGTCCCCGGCCGGCCGAGGGCGGTCCCCATACCATCCGGGTGTCCGCTCCGGGGGCGTGGTCCAGGCTCGATAGCACGGACTGGAAGCCGCCTCACACGGGGAGTTTCGGTCCCTCCGAGCGGTTCGTGGCCGTCCTCGACAGCGCGGGTCCGAGGGGGTGGTTCTTGCTGCCCACGGGCGAGGATGGGAACCCGTTCGGCCCCCACTACCGGGACATGGCATCCCGTTGGTACTCGGGCGGCGCCCTCTTCCCGGTGCCGCTGCGTCGCGCGGCCATCCGCGCCATCACCGTGGGCCGCCTTCGGCTCGTCCCGCCGACGCCGCCAGGCGGCTCGGATCGTGAAACTCCCTCGCGTTGACGGGGTTTCACGAGGCCGGTAGGTTGACGATCGAGGCTCGGGAGGGGCCTCCCGGGCCGCCGCCGGAGGGGCACCGAGGGAACATGGCCAGGAATATCGCGAGCACCGCCGCCACACCACGCGAGAAGATCGAGGACGTCCTCGCGGGCATCCGCCCGGCCGTCCGGTCGGATGGCGGTGACATCGAGCTCGTGGCCTTCGACGAGGAGGAGGGCCTGGTCCGCCTGCGGATGGTCGGCGCCTGCCACGCCTGCCCCATGTCCATGATGACGCTTCGTGCGGGGATCGAGCAGCGCCTGCGCATGCAGGTGCCGGAGGTTCGCGCGGTCGAGGCCGTCTGAGGCACGTCATTTCCGTCTCTCTCCGATCCCACCGGTCTCGTTGCCGACCCGGTCCCGCTCGTGGACCGGCGCATCCCGGATCCGCGCGCGTCCCCGACGGTGAGCTCCGGGATGGCTGAGGGAGGACCGTCCGGGGACGAAGGAGGCCGCGGCCGGCCCCCGCGCTCCAGCGGCCGGTCGCTCCCCATCATGGGCCAGGGGGGTGGTCCGGGCGGAGGACGGGACCCACACGGTGCCCCGCCGGGCTCGCGTCCGGTGGATGCGGACCGGGCCGCCGCTTCCCGCCATCCGAGGGAGGCTCCTCCGCTTCCGGGGGTCCGGCACGTGATCGCCGTCAGCTCGGGGAAGGGGGGCGTGGGCAAGTCCACCGTGGCGACCAACCTGGCCGCGGCCTGGGCCGACGCCGGCTTCCGCGTCGGACTGCTGGACGCGGATGTCTATGGACCGGACATCCCGACCATGTTCGGCGTGCATGACCGGCCGCGGATGGCGGGTGAGCAGGTCCTCCCTCTCGAGGCGCACGGCGTGAAGCTCATGAGTATCGGCTTCATGGTGGACGAGGACACGCCGGCCATCTGGCGGGGCCCGATCATCATGGGCATCGTCCGCCAGTTCCTGCAGCAGGTCCGCTGGGGCGATCTCGACTTCCTGGTCATCGACCTCCCGCCCGGGACCGGCGACGCGCAGCTCTCCCTCGTACAGCTCGTGCAGGTGCGAGGCGGGGTGTTCGTGACCACGCCGCAGGACGTGGCCGTGGGGGGCGTCCTCAAGGGCATTCGCATGTTCGAGAAGCTCGAGATTCCAGTCCTCGGCCTGGTCGAGAACATGAGCGGATTCGTGTGCCCGGACTGCGGGACCCGTCACGACATCTTCGGCGCCGGGGGCGGGGCCAAGCTCGCGGCCTCCATCGACGTGCCGTTCCTGGGCGACGTCCCGCTGGGGATGGCCATCCGCGAGGAAGGGGACCGGGGGCTCCCGACCGTGCTCGGTCGGCCCGAGTCGCCGGAGGCGGCGGCGCTGCGCTCGGTCGCCAGGACGGTCCGCGAACGGGCCGAAGCGCTGGAAGCGGAGACTGCCGCGAGCTGACTTCCCCGAACGAAAGGGCAGCCCATGGTCGTAACCCTGGTGACCGACTTCGGGACCCAGGACGGCTACGTGGGCGAGATGAAAGGCGTCCTCGCAGATCGGGCGCCCGAGGCTCCGGTGGTGGACATCACCCACGACGTGCCGCCCGGCGACGTGCTGGCTGGCGGATGGGTGCTGGCCCGGATCTGGTCGCGGTTCCCCCCCGGCACCGTCCACCTGGTCGTGGTGGATCCCGGGGTCGGCTCGGACCGCCGAGCCCTGGCCCTGTGCGCCGGCAGCCGCTGGTTCGTGGGGCCGGACAACGGCCTGCTCACGCGGGTCCTGGAGGGCGTCGTTCCGTCCGGCGGTCCCCCCGAGGGTCCCGTCACCGCCCGATTCCTCGATCCCGCCTCCATCGGCCTCGAGCCTCTCTCGGACACCTTCCACGGCCGAGACCTGTTCGCGCCGGCGGCGGCTCACCTGGCGGCGGGCGGCCCTCCCGAGGCGGTGGGTCCCGAAGCCCCGGTGGACCGGTTGGTGCGGCATCCGCTGAGTCGGCCGCGGCGTTCGGGGGGCGGGGTGAAGGGCGTCGTGGAGCACGTGGACCGGTTCGGTAACCTGATCACCAACGTCCCGGTGGACTGGCTTCCCGAGGCGTTGCGCGTGCGAGTGGGAAACTCGGAGGTGCGTCATCCGGGTCGGAGCTTCGCGGACGTGGCACCGGGGGAGGCGGTCCTCATCCGGGGCTCGGCGGGCACGCTCGAGGTGTGCCTCCGGGACGGCCGGGCGGATGTCGCCCTCGGCGTGGGACGGGGGGATCCGGTCGAGGCGCTGGAGGCTGGCCCGGACTGAGGATGGGCCGGGCCGCCGGGACTCGCCGTCCGTCCGCCCGGCGCGTGTCGACTCCGGCCGGGAGCGGCGGTCAGGCCCTAGGGCTCGACCTCCATGTCGATGCTCCCGAACGCGGCGTTGACGTCCAGCCGAAGGTGCCGCGCCGCCGAGCTCCAATTCGTGGTCCGGTACCCGCCGGCCACCTTGGTGAAGCCGGCCGCGTTGAACGACGCGAGCACGGTGGTCTTGTCGATTTCGACTCCGAGATCGGACGGGAACTTGAGGGTGAGCGACCCGAGCCCCATGTGAATGGAGCCGGACGCGTCCCCCGTCCAGTCGCCCGAGAAATCCAGGGTGACGTCTCCGACGCCGCCATCGACCTGGATCCGGTCGAAGTGCGCGTTTCCGAGCCCATCCGCCTTCAGCGAAGCGGCTCCCGCCTTGATCCGGAGCTCGTGCATTCGGCTCGGGTTGGGGTCCGAGAAGCGGAGCCGCGTGTCGCTGGCCCCCGTCTCGAGCGTCACGTCGGTGAGCGGAAGGCCGCCCAGCTCGAGTCGGCTCTTGGCCGCGCCCACGGCCAGGCTCAGGTCGGTCGGCACGTCCGGGCTGAGCCCGACCTCCAGGCTCGCGCCGTGCGAATCGGTGTCCATGTCGCCCGTTTCGAGGCCATTCCAGTCGATGTGGACGCCATCCTTCCCGTTCAACGACTTGAGTCCGAGCCGGATCGTGGCCGACCCATCGCTTCGCTCGAAAGAGCGGACCGGCGTGAAGCGGGACGCATCGTAGCGGATGTGGGCGTCGTACAGCTCACCGGCCCGCGCAGCCCGCAACGTGAGAGTGCCCGCCCCGAACTCGATCCTCACATCGGCCGACTTGATGCCATCGGCTTGCCGAGCCGTCGAGAGTTCGAGCCAGTCCTGGGCGGACGCCGGCCTGCCCGCCGTCAGGGCCACGAGAACGGCCGCGAGCAGTCCCAGGGTCAGCCGCGCGCCGCCCGTCCTCACGGCGCCCCCTCGCTCCCCTTCGTCTCCGCGGCGGGGCGCCGGACGTGCTCGGTGACCTTCCCGCCGCGGGCCAGGAGCGCGGCTCCGAGGCCCACCGTGATCGCCACCCAGGTGCCGACCACGGCCACGAAGATCGTCAGCCCACGCAGGAAGGAGAGCCAGCCACCGAACAGGTTCAGGGCGGCGGCGAGAGCGAACGGGAGGAGCAAGACGACCAGACCGCTGATCACGTAGTAGTAGGAGTTGGAACGGCGAAGCCGCTCGATCCACTGGTACCGGTAGCGCTGCTGTGCAAGCACCTCTCCGGTGGCGTGCGCCACCGCCAGGTAGCCGGCCAGCAGGGCCAGCCCGAAGGCCAGCACGTAGAACGGGATCACCAGCCACGTGATCACTCCGGCCACCAGGATGAGGAGGACCGGAAAGAACAGGAACTCGCCGGCCAGCCCCACGCCGAAAGAGCGGGCGAAGCTCCACCGCGCGGTGTCGGCCACCACCTCGAGCTGCGGGTTGAGGAAGTAGACCGTGAGCGCGCCGACCACGCCGAGCAGGAGCAGCGCGGTCAGCACCGCCAGTACCCCACCCACGGCCGCGAAGAGGTTGTGGAAGATGGAGCCGAAGAAGCCACGCGAGTGGTGGATCCGCACGCGCGGAACCGCCGGCACCTCGGGAGCCTCGGGGGCGCCCGACGTCACCGCGGGCGCGTGGCCCGACAGCGCCTTGACCGACAGGAGCTCTCCGTCCACCTGGCCGCCGTTGCGTTCCACGGTCCCGCCCACCTGCACGACGTCACCGTGCACGACGGCCGAGGGCTCCAGGGACAGCGTGCCGTTCAGCACGAGCACGTCGCCCTTCACCTCACCGCCCAGACGGAGGTCGCCGTTGAGGAGCGCCAGGTTCCCGTCCACGGTCTGGCCGCGCGGGATCGCGTAGTCGTCGTGGACGACCAGCGCCAGGTCCCCCGCCTCGCCCTGCACCTGGTTGCCCAGGCGGCCGAGGCGGTTGCGGAGCGTCTCGAGACGTGACGCCAGCTGGTCCACCGAGAGCTTGCCAGGGGCGATCGCGACCATGCCGCCTTCGGGCCCCTTCACGGTGACGGTCCCGGCCGGCGCGCCCGCGCTCGGCGCGGTGGTCGTGCTGGCGGCGGGTGCCTCCTTCGCCACCGTCCCTCCGCCTCCGCCGGCGAAGCCGACCAGGGCCTCGCGCAGCGCGGACACCGCCGAGGAATCCGCACCGTCCGAGGGCGGACTCCACGAGCGCAGCCGCGCCGCGAACTCGTCGGGCCGGAGGCTCATGCCGTTCTGCAGGAGCTGGCGCCACGACCGCTCGAGGGCGCCGTCCTTCTCGTAGCTCCCCAGGTCACGGCCGTCCACCTGGATCTTGCCGGCGCGCAGCGCCACGTGGTGCTGCGTGCCTCCCGCTTCCTCGATCTCGAGCTCGGCGCCCCGCCACGACATCGTGACGGACGTGGAGACGGGCTGGGCCTGCTGGGCCCGGAGCGCGCCGCCCGGAAGGCCTACCGCCAGCAGGACGACCGCGAGGACGGGGAGCGCGAGGCGCAGGCCGCCTCCCGGCGTTCGCCGTCCGATCCGGAGGGTCGTGGGGATCGTTGGCATCGGTTCAGCTCCTCGAGGTTCGGGCCGCGCCCCACGCCGGGGCCAGCATTTTCGCCATCGCGCCGGCCGTCAGCAGGCTGGCCAGGACGATGCCCGCCATACCCACCAACGCTCCGGTCATTCCGATCCGCCCCGCCATCTCCTTCAGGAGGGCCGGCAGTCCGGACTCCCACACCAGTCGGCCGCCCGCCACGACGGCTCCCCAGAACAGGGCCGTCAGGCGCTCCAGCGTGAAGCCTACGAGGCCGCCCAGCGTGAGCTCGGGCTGGCTGGTCAGCCACCAGGCGCCCAGACCGGCGGTCCCGACCACGAGCGTCGCGGCGAGCGCCAGCACCAGCCAGTGCGACCGGAGCGTGGCCCAGGCTCGCACGTACCAGGGCACCGGCAACCGGATCCGCGCCATCACGGACTCGGTGAAGCCCGGAGACGGGTCCAGCTGCGGCAGGGAGAACAGGGCCGCGTGCAGTGCGCGCAACTCCTCGACCTCCCGCCGGCATCGCTCGCAGGTATCTACATGCCGACGCAGGACTTCCGGGGGTGCCCCGGTGTCCTGGTCGGAGAGGAAGAGCTCGCGCTCCTCCTGCTGCAGGTGCCTGCCGAGTCGTTCGTTCATGTCCGGTGTCATGGGTTACGTGTCGCTCCTGTCTCGTTCACCCTTACGAGGCGGCGCCGAAGCAGGTTTCACCCGGCCTCCCGGCCGCACGTGTCCGGTCGGTGACCGCCTCATTCGCGCAGGGGCCCCAGCAGCTCCTGGAGCTCGCTTCGCGCCCGGTGGATGTATGTCTTCACGGTCCCCAGGGGGATCCCCATGATGTCGGCGATCTCGTCGTAGCTCCGGCCCTCGACGTGCCGCAGGAGGATCGCCGTCCGATAATCCGGCCGCAGGCTGGAGATGGCCTCCTCGATCGCGGCGCCCAGCTCCCGAGCCTCGAGCAGCTCATCGGGACGCTCGAAGTCGGACTCCAGGGAGACGGCCGTCGCCTCCTGCTGGTCGGCTGTGACCGCGTCCGGCGCCCCGTGGATGGACACGGTATCGAGCTCGCGCCGCCGGATGTGGTCTACGGTGAGATTGTGACCGACCTTGAACAGCCAGGAGGAGAACTTGTACTCGGGGTCGTACTTCCGGAGGTTGTCGAACGCGCGGATGAAGGTCTCCTGCGCGAGATCCTCGGCGAGCTCCCGGTCGCGCACCATGCGGAAGATGAAGGAGAACACCGGCCGCTGATAGCGTGACACGAGCTCGTGTGCGGCCCGCTCCTGTCCCTTGAGGCACAGGCGGACCAGCTCCTGATCGGTCCTTTCGGTGCCGGTCACGGCGTTCGCCCCGGGCCCGGATGCGCAACAGCGGTCGGCATGCTCAGGTCACCCTACGGTACCGGGCCGCCCCGCGTTTCGGACCGCGCGAGCCTCAGCGCTGGCAGCCCGGGCAGAAGCAGGTGCTCCGCCCCGCCTGCACGATCCGTCGGATCGTGTCTCCACACCGCCGGCATGCCTTCCCCTCGCGCCCGTAGACGCGGAGGCGATCCTGGAAGCGCCCCGAGCGCCCGTTCACGGCGCGATAGTCGCTGACCGTGGTCCCGGAGTCGCCGAGCGCCTGCCTCAACGTGTCGACGATCGCCGCGTGGAGTCGCTCGACCTCCACCTCCGCGAGGGACCCCGCGGCGCGGCGCGGGTCGATCCCGGCCGCGTGGAGCGCCTCGGCGGCGTAGATGTTCCCTACGCCGGCCACACGGCGCTGGTCCAGGAGCACGTTCTTCACGGGCGCGCGGCGGCCGTCGAGAGCCTCGCCCAGCTCGGCGGGCGTGAAGCCCGGCTCCAGGGGCTCCGGGCCCAGCTCCTCCTCCAGCGCCGCCCAGTCGGAGTCCGACAGGAGGCGGAAACCGCCGAGCCTCCGCGTGTCGTCGTAGAATAGGGTCCGGCCGTCGTCGAGGTCGAACTCGGCCGCGATGTGCGTGAACTCTCCCGCGGCCGGGAGGGACATGCCCAGGGCGAAGCGCCCGGTCATCCGAAGCTGCACCTGCACCACGGTGCCCCCGGCGAGCCGGAGGAGCAGGTACTTGGCGCGCCGGTCCAGGGCCTGGATCCGCCGACCCCGCAGGCGCCGCGCGAAGGCCCGCGCCCCCGGCGGCCCCAGCACGATGTCCGGGCGCCGGATCCGGACGCCGGTCACCGTGCGTCCTTCGAGCTCGGCCGCCAGGTCCCGGCGGATCGTCTCGACCTCGGGAAGCTCGGGCACGTCCTCAGCCGCTTCCCTCGGCGTGCCCGATGTCGCGGCGCCACGTCTTGCCCTCGAACTCTATGCGGTCGGCCGCCTCCCGGCTCCGCGCGGCCGCCTCCGTGAGTGTGGTGCCCAGCCCGGTGACCGCGAGCACCCGCCCACCGGCCGTGACCAGATCGCCGTCGTGGAACGAGGTGCCGGCGTGGTAGACGCGGACGTCCTCCCCCTCGAGGTCCTCGGGGATCAGGATCGGAACCCCCTTCCGGTATGCCCCGGGGTAGCCCCGGCTGGCCAGGACGGTGGTGAGTGCCGCGCCCGGGCGGCTCGACGCGGCCCACCGCTCCAGGCTCGCGCCCCGGGCCACGGCCCTCATCGGCTCGACGAGATCGGAGAGCGTGAGCGGAAGGACGACCTGGGCTTCGGGGTCGCCGAGACGACAGTTGAACTCCACCACCCTCGGTCCCTCGAGCGTGAGCATGAGTCCCGCGTACAGGAAGCCACGATACGGGGTGCCGAGGTCGGAGAGAGCGGCCAGCACCGGGAGCACGATCGTGCGACGAACGGACTCGACCAGCTCGGGGGTGCCGTCGGCCACCGGCGCGTACGCGCCCATCCCCCCGGTGTTCGGTCCGCGGTCGCCCTCCTCCAGGCGCTTGTGGTCCCGGGAGGTGACGAGGGGGACGGCCCGCTCGCCGTCGCACAGGAAGAAGATCGAAAGCTCCTCCCCCTCCATGACGTCCTCGATCACGACCGTCTCGCCCGCCCCGCCGAAGCGCTCGCCGGTCATGACCTCGTCGACGGCGATGCGCGCCTCGTCGACCGTGGCGCACACGAAAGCGCCCTTGCCGCCGGCCAGTCCCGAGGCCTTCACCACGACGGGCGCCCCGTGCGCCTCCAGATGCGCGCGGGCGGCCCGGGCGTCCTCGAACGTGCGGAAGGGAGCGGTGGGGACGGACGCGTCCCGCATGAGACGCTTGGCGAAGGCCTTGGAGGCCTCGATCCTGGCCGCGCCGGCCGACGGGCCGAACAGGGTGAGACCGGCCGCCTCGAAGCGGTCCGCGATCCCGGCGGCCAGCGGCGCCTCCGGGCCCACCACGGTGAGGTCGATCTCGAGCTCGCGGGCCAGGCGCTCGATCCCCTGCAGGTCCGAGGCGGCGACGTCGACGTTGGTCGCCAGGCGCGCGGTGCCGGGGTTGCCCGGAGCGACCCAGATGTCCGCGTCCGGCGCATCCCGGCGGAGCTTGTCGGTCAGCGCGTGCTCGCGGCCGCCGCCGCCCACCACCAGGAGCTTCATCGTGCCGGACCCTCGCCCAGGAGTGTCTGCAAGTCATCGAAGGAACCGGGCCGGTGCCCGGGGGCGGGGCGCTTCCCGAGGGGCGCGCCCGCGGCGATGATGGCCGCGGGCGGAGGGCGTCGCAAGCGCCTGGCGGGACGGGCTCAGTTCTTGGGCGGCTCGCCCTTCCAGGCGTCCACGAAGCGGGAGCGCACACGGTCCACTGCCGCATCCACCTGGTCCATGAAGTCGCGGGCCGACTCGCGGTACCCGGCCATGGCCTCGGCGAGGTCGTCGCGGTAGGCCCGCTCGTCCTCGGCGCCGCGCCGGGGATAGTCCCCGGAGAGGATGCGCTCATAAGCGCCGCTGTCGATCCAGTCGCGCAGCTCCGCCACGCGCACGACCGCGAAGGGGTGGGTCGCCCCGAGCAGATTCAGCACCTTGTAGACGGAATCGAGCAGCCCGCCGTCCTGGCGGTACTCGTCCGACTGCTCGAGGAACGCATCCAGGTCGAGCGTCCGTCCCCGAGAGCCGCCGGCCAGGTGCATGAGGCCGCGCATCGAAGCCTCGGGCTCCTGAACGGCGAGGAGACCGGCGCGGTCGGCGGAGAGCTCGCTCTTCCGGTACCACTCCAGCAGCGCGTACAGCACCGGGCGGACGGCGAGGCCGGCGATCGGAAAGCGGAACAGCGATAGCCGCAGGAGCAGCACCAGGAGCGTCCTGTACAGCACGTGGCCGCTCGCGATGTGTCCGACCTCGTGGCCGATGATCGTCTCCACCTCGTCGGCCGCGAGCACCTCGAGGATGGACGAGTTGAGGACGATGAAGGGCTCGTTCATGCCGAGCGCCCCGGCGTTGACGACCGGGGTCTGCGAGACGTAGAGCTGCGGCGCCTCGGCGACGTCCAGGGTGCGGCACACCCGGAGAAGCTGGGCATGGAGGTCGGCGTACTGGCGCTCGGAGACCCGGACCGCGTTGGCCTGGAAGGCCAGGCGCAGCTGCCGCTCGCCGAACAGGCCGAACACCTTGCGCAGCGCCAGGTCGAAACCGGGCACCTTGCGGAGGGCGTTCAGCGCGGCCCGGTCGGCGGGATGCTCCCACGCCAGCGGGCTGATCTCGCTCAGGACGCGGCGATCCGGCTTCTGGAGCTCGTCCATCGGTGTCTCTCCGTGTCGGGTGGTGTCTCTCTACCCCGAAACGTACGAGTCGCGCCACAGCCGGGTTTCGGCGCCGGAGGGCCGGCTTCGGCGTCGGGGCCGGATTCGGCGCAGGGTGGCCGGTCTCGGCATCGGCGGTCCCCTTCGGCGCCGGGGGGCCACAGTTCCGTGGACCGCGGCCCCGCCGGCCGCTCGACCCCGGACGGCTCCTCCGCCCTAGGCCGGACCCACCGCCTCCAGCGCCTGCTCCAGGTCGGCCAGGAGGTCGTCGATCTCCTCGATGCCGACCGACAGACGAACCAGGCCGGGGGTGAGACCGATCTCCCGCCGGCGCTCTTCGGGCATCGAGGCGTGGGTCATCGCCGCCGGCACGCTGATCAGGCTCTCCACCCCGCCCAGACTCTCGGCCAGTGCGAACAGGCGGGTGGCACCCGCGAACGCGGCGGCGCGCTCGGCCGAGCCCATCTCTACGCTCAACATGCCTCCAGCGGCACACATCTGACGCCTGGCCAGGTCGTACTGCGGGTGCGAGGGTAGGCCCGGATAGTGGACCGTCCCGGCAGCCGGGTGCCCGTCCAGGTACTCGGCCACCCGCTGGCCGTTCTCGCAGTGCGCGCGCATGCGCACGTGCAGCGTCTTGGTCCCCCGCAGGACCAGCCAGCAGTCCATCGGACCGGGCACTCCCCCGGTCGACTTCTGCTGGTAGCGCAGCCCCTCGGCCACCTCGTCCGAGCTCGTGAGGACCGCGCCCCCGATCACGTCGCTGTGCCCGTTCAGGTACTTGGTCGTCGAGTGCACCACGATGTCGGCGCCCAGCGCCAGGGGGCGTTGCAGGTACGGGGTGGCGAAGGTGTTGTCCACCGAGAGGAGCGCGCCGGCGGCGTGGGCCGCCTCGGCGCAGGCCGCGATGTCGCACAGCGCCATGGTCGGGTTGGTGGGCGTCTCCATGTGGACGAGGCGGGTGTCGTCCGTGATCGCGCCGCGCACGGCGTCGAGATCGGAGCTGTCGACGAAGCTGAACCGGACGCCGAACCGGGCCCACACCGTCCTGAACATGCGCTCGGTGCCGCCGTAGACGTTGGCGCCGCACACCACGTGGTCGCCCCCGCTCAGGGTCGCCTTGACCATGGCCTCGATGGCGGCGAGCCCGGAGGCGAAGGCCGCGCCGTGGGTGCCTCCTTCGAGAGAGGCCAGGTTGGCCTCGAGCGCCGATCGGGTGGGGTTGGTGACGCGGGCGTACTCGAAGCCGCCCCGCGGGTGACCGACCGCCTCCTGCACATAGGTGGAGGTCTGGTAGATCGGTGTCATGATGGCGCCCGAGGCGGCATCCGGCCGCTGACCGGCGTGCACGGCGCGCGTTCCGAACCCGTCGTTCGATCGTGTCTGCATGCCACCCCCGTGTGCCGTCGTGGTGTCGTGCTCCTGCGCGGCGCCGGCGTGTGCGACCCCGCGCGCCGAGCTCTCGGCCCCGGCCCGCGGCGGCCCGCGGCGGGACCAAGCTAGCACCACGCCCGCTCGGGCCGCGAGCCGGGTGGCGCTGCCCCGCGGCCCCGTCCCGTGATCCCCCGATGAGGGTGTCCGGGAGGCTGGGGCCATGGCCGGGCTGGGGAAGAGGGGAACGGGCGGGTCGGACACGGGCGAGCACCGGAGGAGGACGGCCGCCCACCGGCTGTATGCGCAGATCGCCTGGGCAACGCTCGGGGGGCTGCCGTTCCTGGACGAGCGGCGGGCGGCGATGCTGGAACGGGAGCTCATCGCGCTGTGCCGCCGACTGGATGCCGAGCCGCTCGAGGTGCAGGTGTCGACCGACCGCGTGAGGCTGCTGGTGCGCTTCGGACCCGGCGGCTCGGTCGGAGACCTGGCCCGGAGGCTCATGGGTGGCAGCGGAGCGTCGATGGTCCGCTGGGGGTGGCCGGCGCGCTGGGGACGTGGCTTCGCGGCCTCCACGGTCGGGCCCACGCACGTGCACCGGCTCGTGCGGAGGCTGGGTTGCGAGCGCCGGGCACGGGCGGCGGCGGCGAAGGATGCGGTCACCACGATCTCGGACGAATCGGGTCCTCGCGAACCTCCTCCGGTGCGGCCCCGGAGCCGCCCGGGGGCGCTTCGGCGGCGCCCCCGCACAGGTTGACGGAGGTGCGCCGACTTCTTTAGTCTCCACGCAGTTCCCGGCCGGGCCGGCCTCGCCGCCCATGGCCGCCTCCGCACCCTGACGATGACTCCGGAGCATGCACGAGCCGCTGATCGTCTCCGCTTCGGGCATTCGCGGCGTGGTGGGTGCGGGCCTCACGCCCGACGTGGCGGCTCGCTTCGGTGCCGCGTACGGGACCTTCCTCTCGGAGCGGCCGTCCGCGTCCGGTACCCGGGTCCTCGTGGCACGGGACAGCCGCACGTCCGGGGATCTCCTTCTTGACGCGGTGGCGGCCGGCCTGCGGAGCTCGGGCTGGCCGGTCGTGGACCTCGGGCTCGCGCCGACCCCCACGTCCCTGCTGGCCGTGCAGGACGATCGGGAGGCGGCCGGGGGCGTGATCATCACGGCCTCCCACAACCCCGTGCCATGGAACGGTCTCAAGCTGGCCAGCGAGGCCGGCGAGTTCCTGTCGGTCGAGGACGGCCGACGGGTGGCCGAGCTCTACCGGGAGGGCGCCCGCTATGCCGGCTGGGACGGTCTGGGGAGTCGCGGTGCGCGGTCCGGGGCCGTCGAGCACCACGTCGAGCGCATCCTGGACCTCGCGCTGGTGGACGTCGAGGCGATCCGGGCCGCGGGAATGGTCGTCGCTCTGGACACGGTGCGCGGCGCCGGCGGCCCGATCATGTCGCTCCTCCTCGAGGAGCTCGGGTGCCGGGTGGAGGGGCGCGACCTCGAGCCCGACGGCCGGTTTCCGCGCCCTCCCGAGCCGCTGCCCGAGAACCTGGAAGGACTGGGGCGGCTGGTCCGAGAGACGCGTGCGGACATCGGCCTCGCCGTGGACCCGGACGTGGACCGACTGGCGCTCGTGGCCGAGGATGGCAGGCCCGTCGGAGAGGATTGGACGCTCGCCATGGCCGTCGAGTACGTCCTGGCGCGGACGCCGGGGCCGGTGGTCACGAACCTGTCCTCGAGCCGCGTGATCGCCGACGCT
>Ga0307419_10000393_pt1 | contig 21878 bp, 18 predicted proteins | sample SalMarWE160230MG_2_FD_202512 | JGI IMG/M metagenome (GOLD analysis project Ga0307419, IMG submission 202512) | Salt marsh sediment microbial communities from the Plum Island Ecosystem LTER, Massachusetts, United States - WE1602-30 | ecosystem: Environmental > Aquatic > Marine > Intertidal zone... | reverse complement strand
ACATCCTCAAATTCACTACAGGGATCAGCACCTTCAATTCCAGACTGGTTGTCCAGTGAGATTGAGCCCGGGTGCGATCGTGCGGATGGTACCCGGGTGGAATCGTGGTATGAACGGGTGCCGGACCAGGCTATTCGAACTGCGCCAGGGTTTTGCGGATGATCCCGATGGCTTCGGCCAGCTGTTCCCGGGTGATCACCAGGGGAGGGGCGAAGCGTATGATGTGATCGTGGGTGGGCTTGGCAAGCAACCCGTTCTCCTTCATGGCCACGCAAACATCCCAGGCCGTTTTACCTCCTTTCGGCCGGATGACAATGGCATTCAGCAGTCCTTTTCCCCTTATGGTCTCAATCATTCCGGATTTGATCCTTCCGAGTTCGCTGCGGAAAAACTCACCCAGGACGGCGGCATTTTCTGCCAGCTTTTCCTCCCGGATGACCTCGAGGGCCGCGATTGCAACCTTGCAGGCAAGCGGGTTGCCCCCGTAGGTGGAACCGTGTTCGCCAGGCCTGATGCACAGCATGATGTCGTCATCGGCAAGCACGGCCGACACGGGATAGGCACCTCCCGAGAGGGCTTTGCCGAGGATCAGGATATCGGGACGGACGTTTTCATAATCGCAGGCAAGGAGTTTCCCGGTCCTACCGATCCCGGTCTGCACCTCGTCGGCAATGAAGAGCACGTTGTGTTTTTTGCACAGTTCGTATGCTTTTGCGAGGTAACCTTCGCAGGGCACGTAAACGCCGGCCTCACCCTGGATGGGTTCGACCAGGAACCCGGCCACATTCGGATCCTGCAGCTCTTTTTCAAGGGCCCCGATATCATCATAGGGGATCTTTACGAATCCGGGGGTATAGGGACCAAAACCCTTGTAGCTGTCCGGATCGGTCGACATCGATATCACGGTGATGGTACGGCCGTGGAAATTCCCTTCACATACGATTATTCTGGCCTGGTTCTCAGGGATCCCCTTCTTTTCATAGGCCCATTTTCGGCAGAGCTTCAAAGCGGTCTCGTCGCCCTCTGCCCCGGAGTTCATGGGCAGCACCTTGTCGTAACCGAAATAACGGGTGACGTACTGTTCGTATTCACCGAGGACAGAGGTGTAGAACGCCCTGGATGTAAGGGTAAGCTTCTGCGCCTGACTGGTCATGGCCTCTATAATCCTGGGATGGCAGTGTCCCTGGTTCACGGCAGAGTAGGCGGAAAGAAAATCAAAATACCTTTTGCCTTCCACATCCCAGACGAATACTCCCTCGCCCCGGTCTAGCACCACGGGCAGTGGATGGTAGTTATGTGCTCCGAATTTGTCTTCCCGTTCGATGTAATCCTGAATCCTCATGTCAGATTTTTTTAAAATTCTTCCAAAAATAAACAATCCTTCCAGATCGGCTGCAAGATGGGGGACTAATTTTTCAGCAAATGCCTGCCGGATCAGAACCGGGCTGTAAGGCTGACATTGAAACGCCTGCCTGTGAGGTAATTGGGGACGGCAAATGCTCCCGGTGCCTCAACCTGGCTGGAAATGGTTTTAACCCAGAGGTATGAGGCTACGTTACTGTTGCCGAGCAGGTTGAATATTTCAGCAGAGAGCCAGATGCTCCTGAAATGCCGGAAAGGATTCCCCTCCTTCAGAGTGCTTTCCTCTTTCTTGAGCACCTTGGAAAAGCCGAGGTCAACCCGTTTATACGAAGGCATTCGAAAAACAAGGTCGTAACGCTGGTTGTCGGGCACACTGAAGGGGAGTCCCGATGCATAGATCAGGTTCAGGTTAACCTTGTAATCCGGGTTCCGTGGCAGATAATCCCTGAAGAATATCCCCACCATGGCCAGCTGGTCCGTAGGCCTTGGGTAAAAGCCCGGCTCCACCCTGACGCCGTTTTCATCGTAGTAAAAATCACCAAGAATGTCCTCCTCGGTTCTCATAAGGCTGAAACTTATCCAGGACGCGGCACCGGGAACGAATTCCCCGTGGATCCTCATATCGATTCCCATGGCATAACCACGTGCGAGGTTCTCGGCAGCATACTCTATCCTGACGTTGTCAAGTTTGTACGGGATCAGGTTATCCAGTTGCTTGTAGTAGATCTCGGCTGTGAGCAGGAACGGGCGTTCCCAGGCGGTAAATACGTAATCCCCGCCCAGAACAAAATGGATGGAACGCTGCGCCTTCACGGATCTGTTGAGCGAGCCGTCGGGATAGCGCATCTCCCTGTAAAAGGGTGGCTGGTAGTAATAACCGGCTGCCAGTCGAAAGACCACGTCCCGCTTCCATCCCGGCCTGACCGAGAAGTTTACGCGGGGACTCGCAAGGAATTCATTGTTCATATCCCAGTAGGTCCCCCTGATCCCGGCGCTGAGGAAATACCTGGTGCTGTCTTTCTCGAAGGTCCAGGTATTCTGAACATACGAGTACAGCCTGTTGCTGAACAGCCGGTTCCTGGCCTTGACCACGCTGAACAGGGGGATGTCCTCACCCGTATAAGGTATGGAGTAACCGGCCGAATCGATCATTTCCCATTCCGACAGCCTGTCATGGATCCTTTCCTGCTGCCAGCGGATCCCCCATTTCAGGGTGTTGTTTCCCCGCGACCTGGTGCCCAGGTGGGAAAGGGAATAAACGTAGGCCTTCAGGTCGTTCCTGGCATGGTTGTGCATTGCACCTATGCCGATGTTGAGTATGCTGTCCCCGTAAGTTTCCGATCCAATCCGGTTGTCCAGCTCGTTGATCCAATATTCCCCGAGTATGTCATAATTCTCCCGTTCAATCGATGAAAAGGCGCTACCGATCAGTTTCAGCGATACATTCTCGGCCGGGGTGTACTGCAGGGTCAGTCCCCCCGTATATGAATCGAACCGGTCCCTTTCCTGTCCCTCGTAATAGATCACAAGGTTCAGGGGATTGTTATAGGTGCCGAAATCGGTCCGCCGCGTCTCGGGAATGAAATGAAAACGATTGTACGCCACATTCCCGAGGAAGCTCAGGTCCCATTTGCGTGCAAGGCGGTAGGTCAGAAGGGTTTGAAAATCAAGAAAATCCGGATTGTACTCCCCTGTGGTCTCAAGGGAAGCAAGCAGGTATTTCGTTGTCCGGTACCGGAAACCCGAGATATGCGTGAACCTCCGGTCCTTCGAAGTGCCTTCCAGGTGAAGGGATCCTCCCAGGAGGCTGATGTTTGCCGAACCTGCGAATTCATAAGGCCTCCGGTAGGCGATGTCCAGCACGGATGACATCTTGTCGCCGTAAACGGCTTCAAATCCCCCGGCGGAAAACTTGATGGAAGAAACCAGGTCCGGGTTGATGAAACTCATGCCTTCCTGCTGGCTGGAACGAATCAGGAAGGGCCTGTGGATCTCAATGTCGTTTACGTAAACAAGGTTCTCGTCGTAATTGCCGCCCCTGACCGAATACTGGGAACTCAGTTCGTTCCGGTTCGACACGCCGGGAAGGGTTGACAGGATGCTCTCCACACCCCCGGAGACGGTTGGAAGCATATCGAGGGTCTTGATATCGATCCGGGTGATTGTGGTATTCCTCTCGTAGGCTTCACGCACCGTTACTTCGTCCAGGTCCTGCGCGGTTTGTATCAGGACCCGGTTGATCTCCACGCTTTCCCCGGGGGAGAGGCGTAAGGGTACCTCCTCCTGCCGGTATCCCACAAAGGAGATGATAAGGGTGAAATGTTCACCGGCCGGGACCTCGAGCTCGAAAAACCCGGTTTCGTCCGTTACGGTCCCGTATGGTGTCCCCGGAACGGCCACGTTGGCAGGAAAGACCGGGGCGCCGTCGGCCCCGGTAATAAGGCCGGAGACCAGGGCGGTTTGCTGGCCGTGGACCAGAAACGGTACGAAGAGGAGGAGGCACAGGAACAGGATATGCGATGGACTGATTTTCATCGTTCGGCCGGTCGATACTACTTAAACTGAATAATCCCCATTTAATTGTGTAGTATTATTATATCGCCGGAGGCCTATCTGTCCTTGTCCGGATTCTTGAACTTCCCTTCCTGCAGGTACTTGAAGAACTGTGCCCATCTCATCGGGTCGAAAATGGTATAATAGGGATACTGGCCCTTCGAATAGGTGGCATTGTACTGCTCCCTCAGGTGGTACTGGTAATTCACGTCCGGGTCCGGGGGAGCCTCCGGATTGTGGATCTGGCTGTGTATCATGGCCAGGTTATGGAAAGCGCGTTCCAGGTCATCGTCCGGCAGCTCGAGGGAAACAAAGGCCTGTTTGAACTCCTGGTAGGTCTTCCAGGGCAGTATGATCACTTCCCTGATCTCAATGGTATCCTCCTTCATGATCACATCGACCGGGTAATGGTAGGATCTCAGCGTATCGGGGATGATCAGCCCGGTCCTTTTAAATCCCACGGCAGAAAAGATAATGGTATCGTGGGGCTGCACCACGAAGGAGAACATGCCCCTGGTATCGCTGATGGTCCCCCTTCTTTGATTCAGGATCAGGATATGGACGAATTGCAAGGGCTGAAGGTATACGTTCCTTACCACGCCTGAGAGCTGGATCAGTTTTTCATCGGCCTGGGCATGGGAGGAAAAGAGTACGGTGCACAGGGTGATTAATATGAGGAGATTTCTTTTCAATGCCCAAAAATGGCAAAAATACCTAACATTTTAAACCTGTAACGGCATAATTAACAAAATTTAAGGGGTCCCTGTTTGCGGCGAATGCCTATCTTTGTGCCCGGGTTAGTTGCCATGATCCAGCAGAAAGAAATAACGCTGCCTCCTTTTCCAAGGGGATTTCACCTGATAACGCGTTACATCGAACAGGAATTGCCCGAACTGCCTGCACAGGGCCTGCTTAATATCCTGATCAAGCACACCTCCGCCGGCCTTACCCTGAACGAAAATGCGGACCCGACCGTACGGGAAGATTTTGAATCCTTCATTTCCAGGATGGTGCCGGAGAACCAGTCCGGGTTCCGCCATACCCTTGAGGGAGCCGACGACATGCCGGCCCATATCAAATCATCCCTGTTCGGGGCCAGCCTCACCCTGCCTGTATCGGGCGGCCGACTGAATCTCGGCACCTGGCAGGGCATTTACCTCTGCGAATTCAGGGACCGGGGGGGCAGGCGAAGACTGGTCCTGACCGTTTACAGCTGAGGGGGAAATCCGGGTCCGGTCCGCAGGACAGATTTGATCACCGCAGGGCAGGATCGCTTCCGTTCCCCCGGGATGTTATAAAGCAGTTACGAGTCCCGTAAAACATGATTTTTCTTATCATTTGATCGGATGTATTTTTTTAATTTGGGACATCAAACCAGGACCGGGCGAATGATGCAGAAACTGATGCTGATGGGGGATGAGGCCGTGGCCCGGGGAGCGCTTGATGCCGGGATGTCCGGCATATACGCATACCCGGGGACACCATCCACCGAAATAACCGAATATGTGCAGGGACTGGACCTTCGCGGGGAGGTGCACAGCGAATGGTCGGCCAATGAAAAAACAGCCATGGAATCGGCCCTCGGCATGTCCTACGCCGGGAAAAGGGCGATGGTGTGTATGAAGCACGTGGGACTGAACGTTGCGGCGGATCCGTTCATGAATGCCGCAATCACAGGGGTGAATGGTGGCATGGTCATCGCTGTGGCGGATGATCCTTCCATGCATTCCTCGCAGAATGAACAGGATTCAAGGTATTTCGCGAGGTTTGCCATGATCCCCGTGCTGGAACCTTCCAGCCAGCAGGAGGCATACGATATGGCATACGGGGCCTTTGACCTGTCCGAGCGCTACCTGGTCCCCGTCATGATCCGCCTGACTACCCGTCTGGCCCATTCCCGCAGCGGTGTGAAACGGTCCCCGCCCAAACCCCGGAACGAACTCCGGATGCCCGGGAGCCCGACCCAGTTCATCCTTCTTCCGGGCATGGCCCGTAAAAGCTACCGGCGCCTTATCGATGTCCAGGCTGACCTGGAAAAGGAATCGCATGAAAGCAGGTTCAATGCATTTTTTGACGCAGCAGATACTTCCGTTGGCATCCTGACGGGGGGACTGGCCTATAATTACCTTGCTGAGAATTTCGATGATTTCAAAATACCCTGGCCGGTGCTGAAGATCTGCCAGTATCCGCTTCCCGTAAAGCGTATCCGCGAGCTTTATGAACGCTGCGATTCGCTCATTGTGATCGAGGAGGGATACCCGCTGATCGAGGAAACGTTAAGAGGGGTGCTGGGCACTGCCAAAAAGATCAGGGGAAAACTGGACGGCAGCCTGCCCAGAACCGGTGAGCTTAATCCCGATGTGCTGAAGCCGGTCCTTGGATTGTCCCCCAAAAAAGGCATGGAGGTCCCCTCCCTGGTAAGGGACCGTCCTCCCGCCCTGTGCAAGGGATGCAGCCATGCCGATGTATTCCATGCCCTGAATGAAGCGATGGAATCCTATGGGGACGGAAGGGTATTTTCGGACATCGGCTGTTATACGCTCGGTGCCTTTCCTCCGTTCAATGCCCTCGACACCTGCGTGGATATGGGGGCTTCGATCACCATGGCCAAGGGAGCTGCCGATGCGGGACTCATTCCCTCGGTCAGTGTAATAGGGGATTCCACCTTTACCCATTCCGGGATGACCGGATTGCTGGATGCCGTCATGGAGAACTCACCCATTACCGTGATCATCTCCGATAACAGGACCACGGCGATGACAGGGGGACAGAAATCGCATGCCGAGGACAGGCTGGAGTCGATCTGCAGGGGACTCGGCGTTTCCCCGGAACACATCCGCAGGATTACTCCCCTGAAAAAATATCACCGGGACAACGTGGAGATCCTGAAGGAGGAAATTGCCTACGGGGGCCTCTCGGTTATCCTCGCGGAAAGGGAGTGCATACAGACCGCGACCCGCAGGAAAAGGAAGGAAAAAACAAAACCATAAAACCGGATCCATGAAATGCGATATTATCATTGCGGGTGTGGGTGGACAGGGGATCCTTTCCATTGCGGCCTCGATCGGGATGGCCGCGCTCGGGAATGACCTGGAGATCAAACAGGCCGAAGTGCACGGCATGAGCCAGCGCGGCGGTGCCGTGCAATCCAACATGAGGATTTCATCCGGGTCCATCGCCTCCGACCTGATACCCCTGGGAGAAGCGGACCTGATCATTTCCGTTGAGCCCATGGAATCACTGCGATACCTTCCGTGGCTCTCGGCCGGTGGATGGCTGATCACCAATACCAACCCGTTCATCAACATACCCGATTACCCTGATCTGGAGGCCCTGAAGGAGCAGATCGACGCTGTTCCCAGGCATGTCGCGCTCGATGCGGATGCCATCGCCTCCTCACTTGGATCGGCCAGGGTATCCAATATGGTTGTGCTCGGAGCGGCAACGCCTTACATCGGTATTCCATACGGGAGTTTTAAACAGGGCATCAGGAAGATTTTCAGCAGGAAGGGGGAGGAGATCATCGCCATGAACCTGGCCGCCCTGCGCAAGGGAAAAGAAATGGCTGAATCGCTGTGAATTTACACGGTAAATTTTATCTTGCAGCCTCAAAATCCAGTCCGCAACATGAGCCATTATCCGTTCTCTCAACGGGACCTTGAACAGTTAAGCGAAAAAGGCATCACACCGGGATCCATCGAGATCCAGCTTGAAAATTTCCGGAAAGGATTCCCGCCCATTACTCTTGTCGCAGCGGCGACAGCCGGCGACGGCATCATCCGCCTTGCCCGGGAAGAGGTTTCCGCTTATGCTGAGAAATACAGGAACCGGCAGCGGGATCTCCGGATCATGAAATTCATCCCGGCTTCGGGTGCCGCCACACGGATGTTCAAGAGCCTGTTTGAATACCTGAATGAGGCGGGCAAAAAAGGGGCAGGCGCGAAAGTCCCCCCTGAAATTGAGGAATTCATAGGGGGACTCGGTAAGCTTGCCCTGAGGGAGGACCTGGAGGAATCGATCAGGCTTAAGGGAAAGGATCTCGGCACCCTGCTGGCCGGAGGGGATATTCCCGATATTATCCGGACGGTATTGCAGGAGGACGGACTGAATTACGGGCAGCTGCCGAAAGGCCTGCTGAGGTTCCACAAATACCCGCATGAATGCAGAACTCCGCTCGAGGAGCACCTGGTGGAAGGCGCGGAATACTGCCTGGGGAAGGGGGACAGGGTAAACCTTCATTTCACGGTTTCGGAGGAACACCTGGATCATTTCAGGGAACTCCTGAAACAGAGAAAGTCCCATTACGAGGACCTGAATGGTGTGCGTCACGACGTCGGATTTTCTGTGCAACGCTCCTTCACCGATACCCTGGCCGTGGATCCTGAAAACAAGCCGTTCAGGGAAGTGGATGGCCGGCTTGTATTCCGGCCTGGAGGCCACGGTGCCCTGCTGACCAATCTCACTGAACTGGATGCCGACCTGATCTTCATCAAGAACATAGACAACGTTTGTCCCGATCGCATGAAACCGGTCACCAGCCTGTATAAAAGCGCCCTTGCCGGGATCCTGCTGGAGTACAGGGAGACCGTCTTCCGGTACATCCGGATACTGGATGCGGGGGATCATTCTGCACTCCATGAGATAGGGGACTTCCTTGAAAATAAATTGTTTACACGGGTTTCAGAGGCTGACAAACAGCTGGATGGACGGGATAAGGCTTCGTTTCTGAGACGGAAACTCAACCGCCCGATGAGGGTTTGCGGAATGGTCAGGAACGAAGGGGAGCCGGGCGGGGGACCTTTCTGGGCCCGTAACCGCGACGGATCGATATCCCTGCAGATCGTCGAATCCGCCCAGATCGATTTCAGCAACCCGCAGCAATCCTCTATAGCAGGCAACGCCACCCATTTCAACCCGGTCGACCTGGTATGTGCGACGAGGGACTACCTTGGCCATGCGTTTAACCTGAATGATCATGTTGATCCCGAAACCGGGTTCATCTCCGTAAAATCGAAGGATGGAAGAAGCCTCAAGGCCCAGGAATTGCCTGGATTGTGGAACGGAGCCATGTCGGACTGGAACACCCTTTTTGTGGAAGTGCCGATCGAAACCTTTAATCCCGTCAAGACCATCAACGATTTGCTCAGGTCCGAGCATATGGCCTGAGAACAATAGCGAACCGGTGCCCGGCCGGCTGCATTTCCGCCCGGTCAGTCAAGCAGAATGCCCGCCTGGCTCAGGAGGGTCCATCCCGATGCCCAGTTATAGGTCCCGAACGCCCCCTGAAAATAAGCCTTATCAAACCAGTCATCAGGATAGGGTGCCAGTCCCCCGAAAACATAATCCCCCGCTACGAGCCGGAACTGTTCCCCGCCATAAACCATTCCCGGGTTTTCCACCTTGTTGCCTGCGGTACTGAAATATCCACGGATGCTATTGTTCTGGTCTGTAAGGTTCTCGGATGGATTTGCGCAGATAACCCTGAAAATGTTCAGGGTATCGTTGTCCGCCACATCGTAGAATACATTACCCTGCAGCTGCAGCATCCCGTCCACGAACTGTTCGTAACTGTCTTCGACCCCGGGTTTGTATTCAATTTCAACCCCGTACTCCTGGTTGAGCACCACGGTATTGGAGATCACCCCCGCGGCATTCCTGGTGAAACTTATTCCGGTCCTGCCGCTGGCGGTGCCACTTCCAACAAGGGTCAGGTTGAACAGGAGGGGAGCGGACAGAGGCCGGCCGTTTTCGGGGAGGATCCCGCCGTTTGCCTCGATCAGGTGGTCACCTGTCTGCAGTTCCTGAATCGCCACCCAGTACTGTCCCCTGCCGCAATATCCCTCGTCATAGTCAAAAGCATCATCGCTGCAGAAAGCAGACAACAGGTACCTGCAATTCACGGTCCCCCCGAAAAACTCAAAGCCGTCGTCAGCATTGGAAATGACCTCGATGTTTTCAATGGTCGTGCCGCTACCCACACCGCCGAGGGTCAGCCCGTTGATCTCATTGTCCTCGCTCAGTTTTGTCCCTCCGTGGCGTATGGACACGTACTGCAATATCCCTGAATCATCCTCGTTATGGATGCCCCCGTATGTACCCCTTGGCTCGGTAAAAGGAATCCCTTCTATGTGATTTTCATTGTACTGGTTGTTAAGCGGGGCAGAGCCGAGCAGGATAACTCCTCCCCAGAGTCCCTTTGATTCAGGAGGTACCGAACCTTCCAGGTCATCCCCCTCGCAGGTGAAGATGATCGGTTCGGAGGCAGTTCCCCTGGCGAGGATCCTTCCGCCCCGGGCTACTATAAGTGCGGAAGCGGCAGCTCCCTGTCCCGTTCTTGCACGTATCACCGTACCGGCTTCAATGGTCAGGGTCTGCCCGTCATTCACGAATACCAGTCCCTCCAGAAGGTAATCCTTTTCCTTTGTCCAGGTTACCGTACCCGTCCCCGCGCCATTGTCCCGTATGCTTTCCGTTTCGTCAACCATGTAATCGCTTTTCCGGCAGCCTGAAAAGCACAGGCCTGCTGCCAGGGCAAGGAAAATACCGGATGTTCGCCTCATTTTCAGCATGGTATTATAGTACGAATTCCAGGTTGATGAATAGGTACCGCTGGTTTCCCAGGTTGGCGGCGTAGGGCACCCAATCCTGGTAATCCATGGCGATTTTCACATGTTTGATGGGCTGGAACTGGATGCCCGCGATCAGTGCAGATCCGTCGTCCTGCAGGTTCCAGGGTTTGGTATATTCTTCAGGGATGTTGGAGGAAAGGCGGTCGAACCTGCCGAAAACCTCAAATTTATCGTTCAGGTCACAGGAAAGATAGGCAGATAATCCGGTCTGATTATGGTTACCATTGAAATCCGCGTTGCCTTTCCGGTTGTATTCCGCCCCGGCGGTGATCCTCTTGTAGCTATACCCTGCAAACGTGGAAAGGGTGGATTGCAGGACTTCCTGGTTGATAAAATCGTAATAAATCCTCAGCAGGATCCTTTCCAACGGGTAGAGGGAGACCCCCATGCTTGCCTTGAAATTGTTGTCGCGCTGGAGGTTACTGTATCCCTCCCCGTTCATAAGGCTCGCATCCAGTGAGATCTGCTGATGGACCCGGTATACAACGGTGGTTCCCAGGTCGGCCTTGGGACCAAAACTATGTTCGTCCTGCATGGATTTGTAAATGTAGCGGTGTTTCCAGTATTTCTCCTGGATCCCGAAATGTTCGGTATCGATGATGCCGCCTTTAAGGGTCCATTTTCCCTTATCCCAGTAGAGCGCGGCCGTCTTGAAATAGGCATACCTGCGGATGCGGGAAAACTCGGAAATATCATTGGGACTTCCGATGTCAAGCTTCAGCTCGGTGGAGAAATGCGGATCGAACTGGTATTTGTACCCGATGTAGGCACGCCTTATCTCAAAAGCTTTTGAGGGATCGGCATCGGTCAGTCCGGTATAGACATTTGCGAAGATCCTGAGAATCGGGGAACCCTTGGGAAAATCGGGATTACCGGCATCCCCCTGGGCGGCCAGCATGCCATGGAATGGCAGTAATGCACAGATTAACAAATATTTAGCAACAGGTTTCATGGATGGTTTGTTTGTTCAATGATACTAAATATTTACATTGAATTAATATCGTCGAAAAATTCTTAATGTTAAATTAATGTAATCATAATGGAAAGATTACCGCCCGGTAATGGCCAGGTAATATTCGAAAGATAGCTTTACATCAAAATAAATCATGCAGGAAATGAAAACCATTCTCGCAGCAATAGCACTTCTGATGATTTCATCCGGCATCTTTGCCATCGAACCGGTTACGGATGTGAAAAGTAATGCTGTAACGGCAATCGAAGGCTTTGTATGCGACCGGCTTTCCGGCGAATCCCTGACGGGTGTCAAGGTTAAACTTGAAGGATCGGAAATCGTTCAATATACGGATTTTGACGGGAAATTCCGGATAGAAAACCTCAAACCGGGCAATTATACCATCCGGGTCGAATACATTTCGTACGACAGTGAAAAAATTGAGACCCCGTCTGTGGCTAACGATCCGGGACTTCCTCTTACCATCCGTTTGCAGCCTTCAACGGTTAAGGTAAGTGCAGGTATTAACTAGATATTCTGAATCATTATAACCCTATAAAAACCTGGCTGTCCGCCGGGTTTTTTGTTATGGTGAGGTCAGGTTTTGACAATAGGCTCAGAAATGATAATTTTATAAACGATGTTAATCCAAATTGACCTGAGATGGAATTCAATCCCGGCAACTATAAAGTACTGATCGTTGATGATGAGCCCGACATCATTGAGTTTATCGGGTACAACCTGAAAAAGGAAGGCTATACCGTCTATTCAGCGGCCACCGGAAAGGAAGGCATAGAGTCGGCCCGAAAATACCAGCCCGACCTTATATTGCTCGACATCATGCTGCCCGAAATGGACGGGATAGAGGTCTGCGAGGAGATCAGGAAAATCCCGGCCCTGAGCGGAACCACCATTGCCTTCCTGACCGCCCGCGGTGAAGATTATTCGCAGATTGCCGGTTTTGAGGCAGGCGGCGATGATTATATAACCAAGCCTGTCAGGATCAAGGTCCTAACAAGCCGCATACGGGCCCTGCTCAAAAGAAGCCATTATCACCCCGGTGATGCCAGGGAGATGGTGAGCACCATTTCAGAGGACATCGTTCTCGACCGTGAACGTTTTATTGTCCTGAAACAGGGGGAGGAGCTCATCCTCCCGAAGAAGGAGTTTGAATTGCTGAACCTGCTGATCTCAAAGCCGGGGAAGGTATTTACACGGGATGAGATCTTTCATGAGGTGTGGGGGGACAGGATCATTGTCGGCGATCGTACCATCGATGTGCACATCCGCAAATTACGGGAAAAGATCGGGGAAGGTTTTATCCAGACCGTAAAGGGAGTCGGGTACAAGTTCGTGAACTAGTTCTGGATTTGACGGACTTTATTGACCTCTGCCGCCTTCCCGGAATTATGCTTCACAAAATCACGTTGTGCCTTGAGCAAATTCATCGTATACAACAGGAGATTCTTGGTCTCATTGAGCGTATTCAGGAACAATTCACTGTTACGGGTCCCCGTTTCATGGCTTTTTATCCTTTTGAGCTGCCTCTTCTTTAATTTTGTTAATGCCTCAAGCAGTTTCTGCTGTAATTCGAACAACTTCTCCATATGTTCATAGCTGGAACTCTTGATCGTTTGAATGATGGTGGAGAAGTAGACATTGATCTGCTCTGAAAGGTCCCTTAATTCATGTTTCTGCTCCTTTATGAGCGGGGGATGGTTATTATCGATGTAGGTAAAAACAGGCCCTGCGATGAAGGTCAGACAGTGTGCGGTTTCCCTGAGGTAGTCAATTACCTGGACATAATGATGCCCGGATTCAAAATCGTCCTCCTGGAGCTTCGATACGGTCTGGTAGAGGTTGTTTTTCAGTATTTTCGTCTCCTTGTTTAGCTCCTTTATTTCATCAAGGTTCCGTTTGATTGATTTTCTTTTGAGATCGATTAGACCCGATATTGTGTTGGAATGGAGGATGGCTATTGCGGAAAGGGTTTTGTATACACTTTTGGTGCAGCTTTTCAGGATATTTTCCCCGTTCAATTCTTCTGCCACGGCGTGGCTGGCGGACTTTTTCTTCATCTCGGAATCACGTTTCCGGTGCAGGCGGAAGGACCTGTACAATACGTAGGCTGCGAGAATAACCAGTGCCAGTATGGCGATGGCCCCTCCCCAGTTGATCAGGAAAGCCAGCAGGAATGCCGAGGTGAAGGCACAGAATGCCGTAAAGAACCAGCCCCCGACGACCATGACCACGCCGGAAACCCTGAATACAGCACTTTCCCTGCCCCATGCGCCGTCTGCCAGGGATGTTCCCATCGCAACCATGAAGGTAACGTAGGTGGTGGACAAAGGAAGTTTAAGGGATGTGGCAAAAGAGATCAGCGCACTGGCAACAACCAGGTTTACGGAAGCCCTGACAAGGTCAAAAGACGTTCCTTTACTGGATTTGCTCGTCTTGAATTTGTCCTGCGCAAACCGGCTTTCAAGATAGCTGGTGACCCTGTTCGGCACGATCCGTCTGAACCCTCCCGAGAGTGCTATGGCGACCCTCACTATTCCCCGTGCAACGCCTGAAGATTCGAATCGTTCAAAGCCTTCATCCTGCCTGCCGAGGTTAATTTCGGTATCGGTTACCGACCTGGCCTTTTTCGAAATCCAGAGGGCAATTACCATGACGATGCCGGCCGCCAGGAGAAATAAGGTAGGTGTGCGCACGGGCCCCGATAAGGAGGTCATGAGGTACTGGTTGGAATTCGCGGCGCCGCTTGCCGTGAATGACCTGAAGGATTCGAGTCCCGCCAGTGGCACCCCGATAAAATTGACCAGGTCGTTCCCGGCAAATGCCATGGCCAGTGCAAAGGTCCCGATCAGCACAATGAATTTCAGGATGTTCAGCCGCAGGATCCACTGAGCGAGCTGCAGGAGGAGGGTCCAGCCGGCAAAACTCGCCCCCAGGATCAGTAAGGTGTGTCCCCCGATCCATGTGACCGTTTCCTTTGAAATGAAGGAGGCTCCCTTTGCCCCCTTGATCAGTATGAAATAGGTAATGATGGAAATTGCGATCCCTCCCCATAGGGCCCCGAAGTATTTAATGGTTTTTTCATAGTTAAAGGAGAAAAGCACCCGGACAAGGTACTGAATGATAATGCCGAAAGTAAAGGCAATGGCCACGGAAAGCAGGATACCCGTGATTATCAGGAGTGCCGAGCTCGTATTGATGTAATTGCTCATTTCCGATGCGGCGGCACCGGTCCCCCTGATCTTGATGATCGACACCGCCACGGCAGCCCCCAGCAATTCGAACACGATGGAAACAGTGGTGGAAGTTGGAAGGGCAAAGGTATTGAACAGATCGAGCAGGATGATATCGGTCAGCATGACGGCCAGGAAAATGACCATGATCTCGTTCAGGTAAAAATGTTCGGGATGGAAGATCCCTTTTCTGGCAACTTCCATCATGCCGCTGGAAAAGGTCGCTCCGAAAAGGATGCCGATGGCGGCAATGGTCATAATGATTTTAAAAGGGGCTGCCCTGGAACCGATGGCCGAGTTGAGGAAATTAACGGCATCGTTGCTGACACCTACCACGAGATCTGATATTGCAAGGAGAATAAGTATTCCTACGATCAGCAGGTAGAATGTTTCCATCGGGGGGAAGACTTATAATATGAATGCAAAGGTAATTTATCAGGCAAAATGAATCCGGTTTGCGTGTTAAATTTATGTTAAGTCCGCAAAAAAAAAGAAATCCAGACCTTCGATTGTGGATTCTTTGTTAATAATTCATTTTCAGGGCCTCTGCCTGGTCCTGACCGTGGTCCTCTCATTGATCCAGCAACCGACGGTATAGGATTGCCCGTTCTCATAGCCATAGAAAAAGGCATCCTCCGCGTTCGGGAAGTACTGGGAATATTTGTCGATGAGTTCTGATGCCTGCCCGCTGACCGAAGGGTCCGCTGTTTTTGCCTGCATGAATTTATCCACTGCAGCCCAGAACACGGTTGTTTTCTCGAATTCATTCTCTCCGCACCGGGTACTGCTTGATGCATACAGGTTACCGATCAGGATGTAGGGATCGCCCCAGTTGGGCTTGCTTTCAATGGCTCTCCGGGCAAGTTCACGGGCCTGGTTGTAATCATCGTATCGGGTATATTTTATGAGTCCAAGTTCGTACAGGTATTTCGCCTTCCTCCCAGCATCAGTTTCGTTTGATATGGCTTCTTCATAATAGGAAACGGATTTTGCGTAATTCTCCTTCTTGAAGAAAAGTGTAGCCAGGTTGTAGGCTGCCTGTGAGGATGGTTCAAGCTTGTAGAGATTTTCCGAAGCACGGGCGAACAGCTCTGCATCCTCGCAGTTCTGATCCGACAGCAGGGTGGTAAGCTTTTTCAGGAATTCCAGGTCTTCCGGTGTCTGTTTGAACTTGGGACTGAAAATCTGCACCAGGGTGGCACAGTCGGCCGCGCCGCTTCCTGCAAAGATCGCCTCAACGTTGGCAAGGGCTTTATCAGCCTGGTCCTCGGGTCTTCCCACTTTCACTAATTTTTCAAGTATATCGGTGGTTATCATGTAATTATCGATCAATTCCTTTCCTTCAATGGCACCGGTATTAAACAGGGCATTGGAAAGCTGCATAAGAGTTACCATGACGGCCGGTTCGGAATTGATCTTACTCATTTCAACCGAGCGTTTCATGAGGTCATAGGATTCCGTCACTTTTTCCCTGTCGTACTTCAGCAGGTCAAGTCCCTTTCGGCCCAGCACAAGACCCTCCTGTCCAAAATATTCTGCCCGCTTGTCGTAGATGAGCATCAGGGTATCGAGGGCACTTGCCCTGGCTTCGTCGTCTTTTGCCCTTTCGATCTTGTCACGGTAGATCCTGACCCCGTAGAGGTAGATGTTTTTGCTTGATTCCGGACAATCTGCAAAAACCTTCTGCCAGGAAGGAAGTGCATAGTCCGAGAGGTTTATTTTCATAAACTCGCTCATGGTGGAAAGGTTATTCGCACATTCCATCCTGGAGACACTGTCCGCTCCGTATTTGGGATTGTCGAATATGTTTTCCTGCTGGGCGGAAACGCTGTGAACCCCAAAAAAGATGAATAGCAATGAAAGTTGCAATAAATTCTTCATGATCTGACTCTTATCGATTAAGTGAAAAAATTATTCCGCGAAATTAATAAATAATGCCTTTGTTCAGGAATACAGTCACAAAAATCGTCCCACATTTACTTTTTTGAACCTGGATCATAATAAAGCCGCTTAAGAGTTGAAACAGAAGTACGGATTTAAATTTCAATTCTGAATTTAATTTTTTATTTTTGATTGAGTTCGCAGATGACTGATAGGGGCACTTGAGGTGCATTAGACAATAATGAACCAAATTTCTGAACCTATGAAAACCATCAAAACCGTTGTCGTCATCCTTATCATCCTGATCCTGATCCCTGTATCAAGCTGGATTGTATGGTCATTCAAGGCCAGCCGGCCTCTGAACGTACTGGTTATGAATAAGACCGTGCTGGACCTTATGAATAGGGAACACGGTGCCATTTTCTGGGTGCTGCTGAATGAAAAGTTCGTAAAAAGTGATGGAAAGGCTTATCACAACCAGAAGGATTATTATGGTTTTCACCCACTCAAACCGCTTAGAACCAGGAAATACGAAGTCCAGAGAATAAAGCTCGAAGAAGTTGAAAAGCTGGCTTCCGAGTACGATATGGCCTATTTTTCCGACACCTACGGGGTCTTTTTCAATGATTGGTACCGCAGGGAAACCCATACGGGGAAAGGCACCCTTATTGAAGGCGGATTGAACAATTCTGACTATCTGTTCATCAAGGCAATGCTTGACCGGGACAAACTGGTTGTTGCCGAATATAACTTTATCGCCCCGCCTACCATCGGTCTGGTCAGGAAAAAGACCGAAGAACTCATGGGAATCCGGTGGTCAAACTGGACCGGCAGATACATTCATAATCTTGATCCCGCTAAAAGCAAAGACCTGCCGGAATGGGTCGTTGGTATCTACAGGAAAAGGAATAACGGAGAATGGCCATTTACGGGAGCGGGGATCATCCTGGTCAATGAACTTGCACAGCATGTGGTTGTCCTGGAAGCCGGCAAGCACCTGGATATGGCCGTCCCCGAGATACAGACTACCGAATTCGGGCTCGAACAGTACGAGCTGCCTGAAACCGTTCACTACCCCGGATGGTTCGATATCATGGACCCCCTGGCGAATTATACCGTGGCGGAATACAAGATCCACATAAACATTGAGGGCAAGGCCCTGCTGGACGAATTCGGGCTTCCTTCCCGCTTTCCTGCCATTATTCAGTCATCAGGCGGTTCGCCCTTCCTTTACCTGGCAGGTAATTATTCCGATTACCCGGTCCGGCTCTGGAATGCCAAGTTGCAGGGCATACGCACCTTTGAAAGGATCTTTTACAGCAATAAGGAGCAGAGTGCCTCGAAGTTTTACTGGACATTCTATCTTCCGCTGATCTCCCAGGTTCTGACTGATTACCAGGCGGGACTTGAGAAATGAGGATTCCTTATCGGAAATGATTGAATTCGGGGGCCCCCTGCTGGGCCCCTTCCTATTGATTGATGGTCATGATAAGCATCGCAATGATACAGCCTGACATCGTCTGGGAAAGCGTGGAGCCGAACCTGCGCGCCTTCACCCGTATCCTCAGGGGCATCGGGGAACCCGTTGACGTCATCTTTCTGCCGGAATTGTTCACCACGGGTTTTACCATGCGGAGCAGGGAGCTTTGCGAACCCATGGAAGGCAGGACCATGGAGTGGATGGCCGGGATGTCGGGGGAACTGAACAGTTCGATTGCCGGCAGCATAATCATTAAGGAAGGGGAGGAATATTTTAACCGTCTGATATGGATGCAGAAGGACGGAAAGTTCCATTTCTACGATAAACGACATCTTTTCAGGATGAGCGGGGAGGATGAACACTACGCAAAGGGCGGCCGGAGGGTCATCGTGAGGGAAGGGGAATTCAGGTTCCTGCCCCTGATCTGCTATGATCTGCGATTCCCTGTCTGGAGCCGGAACAGAAACGACTACGACGTACTGGTTTACCTTGCTAACTGGCCCGCTCCCAGGAAGGATGTCTGGTCTTCACTGCTGAAGGCGAGAGCCATTGAAAACCAGGCCTTCGTCATTGGAGTGAACCGGGTCGGGAAAGACGGCATGGGCATCGAATACTCCGGGGACTCCCTGGCTTTTAATGCAAAGGGAAGGCGGATCGCCTCCCTGGGAACCGAAAGGGCCGGTACCCGGATCGTCCGGTTGAATCTCAATGATCTGAATGCCTTCCGCGAGAAATTTCCGGCCTGGCGGGATGCCGACCTGTTTACCCTGTGCGATTAGCAGGATTCTCCGTGGCAGTTGGGATCCGAACAGTTGCTGCAGCTGTCAGCCGGATGCACATGCCCGTGTTCAAGCTCATCCGGGGTTGCTTCCCTGATCTCAACGATCGTTCCGTTAAAATGCAGGTCTGTGCCGGCAAGGGGGTGGTTGAAATCCATGGTAACAAACCGGTCGTCGAAACTGACTATTTTCCCATTCAGCCGGTTGCCGGATTGGTCAAGCATGGGAATCTGGTTGCCCTCCCTGAGGAGTTCCCTGTCGATTTCCCCGTCCATCTCGAAGGCCTTCATGGGCACATCCACGATGGCGTCCTCATTCACCGGTCCATAGGCCTCGTCAGCATTGATCTCGAAATTAAAATTATCGTTGATTTTCAGCCCGTCTAAATTCTGTTCAAATTTCGGGAGCAGGTTCCCTGCACCGAACAGGAACATGAGGGGGGAATCCGCACCGACCGATTCGACGGTCTCCCCGTCCACTCTCAATTCATAGGAAAGGCTGATAACTTTATTTTTTTCTACGATCATGATCTTAATGAAATATGGAATGATTGATAAACAATTGCACAAAATAAATCCTTACGGAATGAATATCAAAACAGGAACGTGTTAAATTACTTATAAATTAGGTTCAAAAGGTGAAGCCAAGCCGGATCACCGGGTTGGAGTAAATTGAATTGTACGATTCGTTCAGGTTCCAGAGCACCGTGATCATGAATCCCGATCGTTGCCCGATGGGCTGGTAGATCCCGCCTCCGACAAGTATTGAATGAAGGTTGAAACGTCCCTGGGTACTGGTCTGGCTATGGTCAAAATACTGGCTTTCGAGGTTCAGCAATTCGTATTCACCCTGAATGAACACACCCGTTCCCAGTCCCCCGATACCGACAGCCTCACCCATATTCCGTACGATCATGTAACGGGTGAAGACGGATCCTCCGTAAATATGCGTATCGTAGGGGACGAACCCGGGATAGTTGCTTTTGTAATATTCATACCGGATGCCTACTCCCCCTGCCAGGCGGGGTGTGACACGATAACCTGCAATGGGGGAAACGATTATGCTGGTGGTATTTCCGAAAGACAGCCCGAAATTCCCCCCGAAAAAGAGGCGGTCCCTGAGGCTCGGCGGTTCTTCCCACCCGGATGCGGAAAGCGGAAGGACCAGGCAGCAGGCCAGGACGAGGGCGGTCAGAAACCTTTGGAGCGATGCGTACATATCCTCTTTATTTTTGGGGTAAAATTATAAAATTTCCCGTATCCCCGTTTTTTGCTATTTTAATCCCTTTAATAACTCTGAACCGATGAATATTATTGTTACCGGGGCAAGCAGGGGAATTGGTTACCAGGCGGCCCTGAAATTCGCCGCGGACCCCGGCAATAGCGTGCTGGTGCTGTCACGCAATGAAAGGGGACTGAAGGCCCTGGAAAGGGAATGCCTGGACAGGCATCCGGCATCCAGGCTGCTGATCCACCCCTTTGACCTGGAAAACCTTGAGGCAATTGCGGGAGAGCTAGGGAATTATATCATGGAACTTTTTGACCGGGTGGATATCCTGGTCAACAACGCGGGACTCCTGGTTAAAAAACCGATCATGAAACTGAACCCTGAGGATGTAAACCGCATGATGACTGTGAATTTCACGGCACCGATGGTCCTTATCCGGACCCTGATACCTTTGCTGGAAAGGGCAGGTGCTTCCCATGTCGTAAATATCGGCAGCATGGCGGGCGTGCAGGGCAGCAGGAAATTTATGGGACTTTCCGCCTATAGTGCCACAAAGGCTGCCCTGCATATCCTGACCGAATGCCTTGCGGTGGAATTTGCTGAAGCCGGGGTGCATTTCAATGCGCTTGCCCTGGGCTCCGTTCAGACGGAAATGCTTGGGGAGGCCTTCCCGGGCCTGCAGGCACCGCTGAAGGATTCCGAAATGGCTGAATTTGTGTATGATTTTGCCCTGAACGGTCAAAAGTATTTCAACGGCAAAACAATTCCAGTAGCTTTGTCGACCCCTTAGCCACCCCTGTTCCGGCTAAAGGGGGATATTCATGAATATCTATATAGCCTGGACTTACTTGCCGGGGAGGTTTGGCTTTACCAGGTTCTCCTCGCTGTATTCCTTGGCCACAAGTTCTCCTTTAAGGACCCGCAGGCCGTTCATCGCCAGGGCATGCATTTCGTCCTCGCCCGGATAGATGATGACCGGTGCGATGAAGGACACCATGGCCTTGATGTATTCAACCACCATGGGATTGTTTGCGATTCCCCCGGTGAGTATGATGCCGTCCACATCACCATGCAATACGGTTGCCATGGCCCCGATCTCCTTGGCAACCTGGTAGGACAGGGCATCCTGGATCAGTTTGGCTTTTTCGTCCCCCTCTTCAGCCATCAGTTCAATCTCGTAGGCATTGTTGGTATTGAAGTAGGCAACGAAACCACCTTCGCCGGTGATCATGTTTTTGACCTGGTCGTAGGTGATTCCCTCCTCAAAACAGAGACGGGCCAAGGCACCCACGGGCAGGGTGCCGGTTCGTTCGGGGGAGAAGGGTCCCTCCCCGTCGAGTCCCTGGTTCACATCGATGACCCTGCCTTCCCTGTGCGCGCCTACCGTAATCCCGCCTCCAAGGTGCGCTATGATCAGGTTCATCTCCTCGTATTTCTTGTTCAGCAGCCGTGCATAGGAGCGGGCAGTCGCTTTCTGGTTCAGGGCATGAAAGATTGAAATGCGCTGGAATTTCGGATGTCCTGATATCCGGGCGACGTCCTCCATCTCATCCACCACGACCGGGTCGGCAATGTAAGCGGCGGCCCGTGGAAGAGACCTGGCAATATCGTCGGCTATGAGTCCCCCGAGATTGCTTGCATGCTCACCCAGGATCCCGCTCCGGAGATCCTTTTTCATTTCCTCATTTATCTTGTAAACTCCTGATTTTATGGGTTTTACCAATCCTCCCCGTCCCACGATGGCTTCGATCTTGTCGAGTTCGA
>Ga0307419_10000391_pt1 | contig 21925 bp, 27 predicted proteins | sample SalMarWE160230MG_2_FD_202512 | JGI IMG/M metagenome (GOLD analysis project Ga0307419, IMG submission 202512) | Salt marsh sediment microbial communities from the Plum Island Ecosystem LTER, Massachusetts, United States - WE1602-30 | ecosystem: Environmental > Aquatic > Marine > Intertidal zone... | reverse complement strand
TCTCGTACGACCCGGTAGTCGACGGCCGGCGTGCCGGACCAAGACGCCTCCGCTCCGCCCTGTCCCGGCTCACAGCCGGGATTCGCCGCCAGGGCGACGATCGCGACCCACCCCGTGGCGACCATCCTGAGCGAGGTCATCCGGCTCCTCCCGTCCCCCGGCGTTCCGTCGCACGGCCGGTTCGCACCTCGAGATCAGCCGTTCCGTCGGTGGCCATCGGTCCCACAACGCGCCCGGTGAGCGTTCCGTTCTGGAAGGTGGCCTGGAGCCGGCAGGCCGCCCGCTCCAGCGGGATGGCCGAGTAGGACAGGCCGCCGCGGAGCCAGCCCAGGACGTAGCGGCGCGCGAACTCCTCCGCCCCGAGCGCCTCGAACTGGACCACGTGCACGAGCTCGTGGAACAGGAGCGCCCCGGGGAGCGGCTCCTCCACGAATCGGCGATTCACCACGATCGTGTCCACCAACGTGATCGCGGACATGCCCGCGAGGTCGAGCGCGACGCGGGTCGTCTCCCGGTAGAACGGTGGCCGGCCGCTGCCCGGGACCAGCGCGATGCGGACCGAGCTCAGCGTGGACCGTCCGAAGTGGGGCGCCAGGAGCGCCTCCTCGTCCTCCGCCAGGGGTCGTCCCTCGGGGCGATAGCGCTCCCTCTGGCTCCTGAGCCAGGCACCGCCGACGTGGCCCAGCACGGTGATCGGCCGGACCCGGCGGCGGTCGAGATGGGCGGTCAGCGTCGTCGGGCCGCGGACCACCGGCCGGCCCACCGGATGCCCAGGTAGAGCAGGGCGGCATTGGCCAGCATGGCCACCAGAAGCATGAGGAATCGGGCCGCCCCGGCTACTCCGGGAGCCGCGTGATTCACCAGGCCCAGCGGGAAGAACGCGCTCCACGGGAGCGCGAGGAGGATCGGCCACACGCCCACAAGCGTCGAGCCCGAGAACACCGGGAGGAGGAGCGTGATCAGGGCCACCAACAGGTAGAGGCCGGCCACGGCCGTAGCGGCGCGTGGCCGCGGGAGCTCCTTCGGGGATCGAGGCATGGCTACCTCCGGGTTCTGCGCGGCACCTGCGATCGGGTCGCGCAAGACACTCAACGTTACGTCGCGGCGGACGTCGCTCCAAGTTCGCACACCAGCGCATCGGAGCCCGGCGTGCGCCCACCGCCGGGGCCGGGTCTCCGATCGGGCACTCCCGGTCCTCATGGGCCACCGGGAGCGGCGGATCCGCCCGTGTGGACGGCGGTGGAGGGCACCGCGAGCCGGGACCGTTCCAGCGGCCTCCTCCACTCCAGTAGCAGGAGCCCGGCGGCCCACGCCATCACGCACGTGGTGGTGACGGCCGCCACCAGCCCCCGGCCGGCCGCCGTCGCCGAGGTGAGGTTGTAGGTGGTGTGCCACAGGGCCGCGGCCAGCACGCTTCCCCCGGTCCGGTTCACGACGCGCGCCAGCACCACCGCCCCCGCACAGATCCCGAGCCCGAAGCCGCCCAGGAGCGCGGCTGGCCCCATGACCCGATAGGTCTCGACGATCCCGAACAGCGGCGCGTGCCAGGAGGCCCATGCGAGCGCGAGGACGAGCGTGCCCTTCACGGCGCCGAAGCGTTGCTGCAGGGCTCCGAGCGCGAAGCCCCGCCAGCCCGTCTCCTCGCCCAGGCCGTTGAATCCGAAGACGAGGAGGGCAACGACGGGAACCGGGAGGACCGGGAGCCCGGAGTAGACCGCGAAATCGCGTGCCGCCGGGAGCGGCCGCCCCGTGACCGCGTCGAGCGCCAGCGCCGCGCCGAGGAAGGCCAGAGGACTCAGGCCGTAGGCGAGGAAGCGCGCCGGCGGCACGGTGACCTCGGTCACGCGCCGCACGAGGCCGGAGAGGCCCGCGCGGCCCTCCCCCGCGGCCACCACCAGCAAAGCGGCCGCCGCGGGACCGAGCAGACCGGGGAAGTGCGTGACGGCGCTCCCGGGTCTCACGACCGCCCCCCGCGCGAGGAGCGGGAGCCATGCGGCCCACGAGAGGGCGTCGGCGAGGAGCACGAACGAGGTGATCGGGTGCCGCCTCAGGAATCGTCTCATGGCGGGACTCCGTTCCGGTCTCGACGGCCACGACGCGGGCGCGCGCCTCCGGCCGGGAGCTGGCGAGGATCACGGCGTCGCTCTTCCAATGTAGCGCCCGACCGGCGTCTGGCGGAGGAGGGAGGCCGCCCCTATGGTGCCGACCATGCGTGGCTGGACGACCCCCCTCGGCACCATCGCACTGGCCATCGTCACCGTGGCGGCGGCCATCGCCCCGGCCGTCCCGCGTTCGGCGGCGGCGCAGGAGGGTGGTGACGGGCTCCCGGCGGCCGCGGGCCTGCGCCTGGTCGCCGTCGCGCGCCAGATGGGTCCGGTGGGCTACCGGGATCCGATCGGCGCCATCTCCCCGGACGGCGAGTGGCTCGCCTACACGTCGGGAGACCACCTGCTCCTGGTGCGCGCGGCCAGCGGTCCGGTCACGACCCTCGGCCCGGCGGCGCGGCGCATCCCTTTCATCGCCTGGCTCCCGGATGCTCGGCGCGTGGTCGCGCGGGAGATGGACGGTCGGGGGCGATGGGCGTGGTGGAGCTTCGCCGTCCCGAGCGGAGCGCGCGCCCGGCTGTGGAGCGGTCCCGTCCCGGCCGTGACGCCGGAGGGTGACACCGTGCGGGTGGATCCGGACCTGGCCGAGGGCCTGGCGTGGTCGTCCGATGGATCCAAGGTGGCGGGCACACTGCCCTGGAAGGACGGCTCCGCCCTGTGGATCGCGGCCTCCGACGCCTCCGCGGGCCGGCTGAGGCCGGCCCCGACGGCGCTCTCCTACCCGGCGTGGTCCCCGGGCGGCGGCGCCGTGACGTGCCTTGCCGTGGAGGATGGGACGCCGCGCATCAGCCGACCGTGCGGCTCCGATCCGGGCCCGGGAGACGAGCCCGCCTACGGCCCGCTCGCCTTCTCCCCCGACGGCCGCACGCTCTACTACGGATCCCCCAACGATCGGGGCACGCTGGATCTCCGGGCTCGGCCGGCAGCCGGCGGCCCTTCACGGGTCCTCACCCGCTTCGCGAGGGACAGCTACATGCCCTCGGTGACGCGCGACGGCCGCGTCCTGTTCGGCGTCCAGGACTACCGGGTGACCCTCTCGGTCGTGTCGGCGACCGGCGGTGTGCCACGTCAGCTCACCGAGTTCCAGTCGGAGACGCCCTCCTGGAGCCCCGACGGGTCGACGGTCGCCTTCACCTTCGGCACCTGGCGACGGAAGGTCGACGACTTCGGGTACCCGGACATCGCGCAGGACCTGGGCACGGTGCGGGTAGTCCGTGCGGCGCCCGCCGACCGACCCGATGCCGTGGTCCGAGCCTCGCCGGCCGAAGACCAGAGCCTGGACTGGTCGCCCGACGGCCGGTGGATCGTCCTGCACTCCCACGCCGATGGCCTCGACGACGTGTGGCTGAAGCCGGCCGATGGGTCGAAAGCGGCCTGGCCGATCACGCGAGGGGGCCACGAGACGGGCTGGCCTCGCTGGTCGCCCGATGGGCGCTGGATCACGTACGGGACGGAGGTGCGAGAGGACGGCCGCTGGCGCGGGGTCGCCTTCGTGCTGGGGATCGATCCAGCCACGGGGCAGGTGACGAGGAAGGCCCGCCGCGTGACGATCGAGGGACTGGGCGGACAGGTGGACCAGGTGCAGTGGGCCGGGGGATCCGACAGCCTGGTGTTCGACGCCGCCGAGGGGCTGAACCGCCGTGCGATCTACGTCGTGGCGCGGGGCGGGGGCTCTCCACGCCTGGTCCACCGCTTCAGGAGCGAGCAGCTGTTCTCGGGCATCGGGGCGGCGCCGGACTTCCGCTGGGTGGCCTTCATCCAGCAGGCGGACGACGGGCACTTCCAGGTCTTCCGGGTTCCGGCCCAAGGCGGTGCGGTCACGCAGGTGACCACCGATCCCAGCGACAAGACGCAGCCGGCCGTCTCGCCCGACGGCCGCGCCATCGCCTTCACCGTGGTGTCCTACTCTACCCAGTTCTGGCTGCTCGAGCCCGTGGCGGAAGGGGCGTCTCCACCGGCGCGCTGACCTGTCCGGATGGAACGGCACGGCCAGTCGGTCCCCGACCCGGAACTCCAGCGGCGCGGGCACCAACGGCCACCACGGGTCGCCGGTCGGAGCTGGCGGGCCGTAAGCGCCTACTCTGCGCCACCTGGAGCGCGGCCCTCATCCGACGTCGGGCGCGTACACCTCCCCGTCCAGGTCGTCCAGCTTGCGGAGCATGAAGCCGCGGGCGTCCTGCACGCCCTGGTTGTAGACCGGTGGTCCCAGCGCGCCGAGCATGAAGTCGAGGAGCTGAGCCGCCCGGAAGGCGCTCAGCTTCTCGTCGAACTCGCTCAGGTAGTAGCCCTGGAGTCGCGCGACCAGCTCGGCGCGGCGGGCCTCACCCAGTCGAAGCGTCACCCGCCGAGGAAGCGCACGTGCACCCGCTCGCCCAGGCGGGCGTCATACAGGAAGTACCACCCGGGGTGTCCCGGATCGAGGTAGACGGCGAACTCGTCGCACGTCCAGCACCACCGGCTCGCGTAAGGCCAGTCCCAGGCCGCGATCTCGAACAGGAAGCCTCCCGGCAGCCACAGGCGCCGGGCGCCGAGCTCGAAGTGCACGATCGAGTAGCGGTAGCGCGGTCCGAGGTATCGGAACCGGCCGTGCTCCCACGGGCGCGCCAGGTAATAGCGGTCGTGGCCGCGGCCTTCCACCCATCGAGTCCGGTCACGATCGCGGCTCCAGCTCCGGTCCCGTTCGCGGTTCCAGTCGCGGTCGCGGCTCCAGTCCCGCTCGCCGCCGCGATCCCGGTAGCGGCCGCCGTCCGCGTCGCGATTCCGGCTCCAGTCCCGCTCGCGCTGGCGATCGCGGTTCCACGACCGATCCGACCCCTGCGAGCCGTGTCCACGGTTGCCGAGCACCACGCGGTCGCGTGCGCGAGGCGTCACCCGGACGGGCGGCGCGTGCCGGTCGGGAGCCGGGCGGACTAGCTGGCGGTGGGGCCTCGCCGGGCGGACTTGCTGGCGGTGGGGCCTCGCCGGGCGAGCTTGCTGGCGGTGGGGCGTCGCCCGACGCGCTTCCCGCCGGTGGTTCTCCCGATGCTGCGCCGGCCGGTGACGACTCTGGGCCGAGAGCGGCGTCGCGATAGCGAGCGCCATGACGGAAATGACGAGGCTCTGCTTCATGTTCCCTCCCCGCGTTGCAGGGTGGAGATCGCTCCAGACGGCGAAGTCGCGAGAGCATCTCCCCGTAGTGACTACACCCCGGGAGTCCATTTCGTTGACGAAAGTAGTCGTCGGCGCGTCACCGGGCCGGATTCCGGGCTCGGTCCACTCTCAACCGTCGGCCGGTCCCGGCGGAGCCGCCACGCCCAGCTGCCGCATCAGGCCGACCATGTCCGCCTCCTCCCATTCCTCGACGGCACGGCCGTTCTCGAACCGCGTGATGATGATTCCGTGGATGGTGATGTCCTTGCCGGTGGCGGGCACGCCCTGGAAAGGATTCTGGTGCTTGCCGCGCTGCGTCCAGCGTGGCCAGCGCGGCGAGGAGCGGGGTCAGTGAGATGGCGCTCAGAGTCCGTCTCACGGTGGGTTCCTCCTGAAGCGGGAGGCAGAGGGGAGACATCTCACCCTCGACCCGCGGTGCGGGTGTGTCAATCCCCGGGCGGTGCGTCCCGTGCCTCGCCGCCGGCCCGTCTACGCGTCCTTCCGCAGGAGGAGGAAGCGCGATGGGACCGAGTCGAACAGGACGAGGTGCTCCTCGGGGATTCCGACGGTCCGGGCGTGCTCGTCCAGGCTCCGGCGCACGGCGGAGACCCCGGCGAATCCGGCGGCACGGCCGAGCTCCTCGAGCCCCTCCTCGTCGTAGAACGTCAGCCTCGAGGCCATCGGCTCCGGAGCGGCCGGTGTCCCCCGGAGCTCGGGGTCGGTGCCCATGATGACGGCCCGCCCGCCGGGGGCGAGGACGCGCCGGATCTCGGTCAGGGCGGCGACCGGGTCCTCCAGGAAGCCCAGCGCTCCGGCCATGGTCGCGCAGGTGAACGTCTCGTCCGCGAACGGGAGGGCGGCGGCGTCCGCCCGCGCGATCTCCAGCCGGCCGTGGGCGATCGCCTCGCGGTTGAGATCCCGGGCCACCCGGACCATCTCCGGGCTGAAGTCGATCGCCGCGGCCCGGCAGCCGCTTTCCAGGGCCATGCGCATGAACGCGCCGCCGCCGCAGGCTACCTCGAGGAGCCGGTCTCCGGGCCGGAGGTCGAGCTCGTCCAGGAGGACGTGAAAGCCCGGGTAGTGGTACAGGGGGTCTCGGTACACCTCGGCCGACTGCGGACCGGTGGGCCGGCGGGCCTGGCGGTCGGTGAGCCAATCGCCCACGGCGCCCGGCGCCATCGCGAAGAGGAACCGCGCCGCGAGCTCACCGCCGAACCAGCCGGTCAGCTCCTCCGAGCCGCCGACCACGACTTCCCATCCCCGTTGCTCGATCGTGACCCGGGCGCCCGGGGCCACCGGTTCGGCCCGGATCTCGAGCCGGGTCGAGGTCTCCGGATTCCAGCTCTCGGGATGCCAGTCCACGACGGCTTTCCGGCCCGCCTCCCACTCGACGACCCGGGCCACGGGCCGGCCTCGCTCGAGCAGTCCTCCGTCCGGACCGGCGCTGAAACGAAGGCCCCGGCGGTCGAGCCCGAACCGGATCTCCTCGACCACGCGGGCGAACGCCTCGCCCGGATCCATGGCCAGGTCGATCTCGATCCGGAGCGTGGCCGGCTGTTCGTTCAAGTCGCGGCCCGGCCACGCGACGACGCGTGCCGTCGCGCGGCCTCCAGGAACGCGTCACACACCGGGTGGACGCGGCCCGACAGCGCGGCTCGCTCGGGTTGGAACAGCGTTCCGAGGAAGAAGGGGTGTCCCTCGAGCTCGAAGGCCCGGATGTCTCCCTCCTCGTCCGTCGCCACGAAACGTGTGCCGGCTTCCTCGAACGCCTCGCGGAACAGGGGGTTCACGCCGAAGCTGCAGTGGTAGCCCTCGAGGAGACGGTCCGCGCCGCAGATCGAGCGGAGCCGGGAGCCCTCGGCCAGGAGCACGCTCCCCGTCGTCTCCACCAGGGAGCAGGCGAGCGGTACCACGACGAGGTCGCGTGCGGTCGGGTCCGTCTCCGCGTGGCCGGCGTCCCGGAGCCCCAGGACATGCCGGGCGAGCTCGAGCAGCGCATGCTGGAAGCCCCCGCAGGTGCCGAGAAAGGGCCGGCCGGTCTCCCGCGCGAAGCGGATGGCGCGCAGCGCCCCCTCCTCGCTCGCATAGGGCGTGGCGGGCACGGCCCACAGGCCGTCGAACGGCTCCAGGTCGGCGGATCGGATGGCGGCGAGGCCCGCCGTGGGGAGCCACTCCCAGACTGTGGCGGCCGCGGTCCCGGCCGATGCGGCGATGCCCGACCGGTCCGCGCTCGCCGTGCCGTCGGCGTCGGGTGATCCGGTGGGCTCGTCCGCGGCGAGGGCCAGAGTGCGCTCGATGGCGCGGTGCGCGACCACGTCCGGGTCACGGTCCCCGATGAGTCCGATCCTGGCGGAGCGCATGGCCCATGGTAGCGTTCGGGAGCGGGTCATGGAAGGCTTCCCGAGCCGGGAGCGGTCATGGGCCGGACCGTTCGGCCGGTCTGCGGGCGAGGCTCCGCCCCCAGGCGATGAGACCGGCTCCGGCCCCCGCCAGCATCAGGCCGAGGAAGAGGATGGCGAGCCCCCAGAAGAGCCACGAGCGATCCGGCTCGTGCAGTACGGCCACGGCGCGCGCCACGTAGCCCCCCACCAGCCACAGTCCGGAGGCCAGGAGCAGGACGCCGAGTCCCGTCACCATGCGCCCCGCCGTTCGCCGACGCCGCTGTCCGTCCTCCGGTACCGGTCGCTTCAAGCACGCTCCCGTATCGAGGCCCGAGGACACGATCGTCCCGCGAGCCCGTCGGCGCCACCTTGTGCCCTCCGAACGCGTGGTGTACATCGGCAGGTCTACGACGTTGCCCGTGGGTGACTGTGCCGCATAGAGAGCGGGACACGGGGAGCCGGAGGTCCTTCTTCCACGGGAGGTGCAGTCATGTTGCGACGTATCACTCCGAGCCGGCTCGGCTGGCTCGTCCTGCCCGTGCTGGCCGCGTGCGCCGCGAAGCCGCCGGCCGCTACCGAAGTCCAGGGCGCCTGTGCCGACGCCTTCGGGTCGCAGGTGTGCACGCTGGCCCACGTCCAGGGCGACAGCGTCATCGACGTCCAGGCCACCATCCCGATCGCCAGCATCGAGGGCGCCCCGGCCGAAGCGCCGGAGACCTGGCCGCCGACGGCGGTCGCCTCATCCGGGATACCGGCCTCGGTGCAGGTGAAGACCGGACTCACCGAGCTGACCATGTACTGGGAGGCGCACGGTCATCCGCCCGGACCGTACCTGACACCGCACTTCGACTTCCACTTCTACCTGGTCCCGCCCTCCGAGCTCGCGGCCATGGATTGCACGGACACGAGCAAGCCGTCCGCACTGCCGGCGGGCTACAGCCTGCCCGACGTCCCTCTTCCGCCCGACATGGCCAAGGCGATGGGCGCGCCCGACACCCTGGTCGGGCTCTGCGTACCGCAGATGGGGATGCACGCCCTCCCCACGGCGGAGCTGGAGAGCGGGCAGTTGTTCACGGGCGACATGCTGGTGGGCTACTACGCCGGCAAGCCGATCTTCCTCGAGCCGATGCTCACGAAGACGCTCCTGATGCAGAAGAAGTCCTTCAGCTATCCGATCCCGAGCGTGCCGGGGATGTCGGGCCCTCACCCCACCATCTTCCGGGCCGACTGGGACGCTCAGGCGCAGGCGTACCACTTCATCTTCTCGGGTTTCACGACGAGCTGAACGGGTGAAGTCGAGCCGCTGGGTCGCGGTGGCCGTAGTCGTCGGCATCGCCGGCGGCGCGGCCATCGCGGCTTCCGGGAGCCCGACCCTCCTGCACGCCGCCGACCGGGTGGCGCCGGTGGGCACCCTGTGGGTGAACGCCATCCGCATGACCGTGATCCCCCTGGTCGTGTCCCTCCTGGTGACGGGTGTGGCCTCGGTCTCCGACCTTCGCGACGTGGGCCGGATCGGCGGCCGGACCCTCCTGGTCTTCCTCGCACTCCTGGCCGGCGTGGCGGTCGTGTTCATCCCCGTGGCCGGCGCGCTCGCGCGGCTCCTTCCCGAGGTCGGGGCGCGGCCCCCGCTCCCCGCCGGTGCCGCCGAGGCCGCGGCGCAGGTCGCCTCCAGCCACGCGCCCACGGGCTTCGGCTCGTGGCTCGTCTCCCTGGTGCCGACCAATCCGGTAGCGGCGTCGGCCGATGGCGCCATGCTGCCCCTCATCGTATTCACGCTGCTCCTGGCCCTGGCCATCGCCCGGAGCCCGGCCGCCTCCCGCGCCACCCTCGTCGGGTTCTTCGGGGCGCTGGCCGACGCCATGCTCGTCCTGGTGCGCTGGGTCGTGGCGGCCGCGCCGGTCGGGGTGTTCGCGCTCCTCCTCCCGCTGGCGGCCCACGCCGGCGTGGGCCTGGCCGGCGCCGTGGTCGGCTTCATCGTCGTGTACTCGGCGGCGTGTGTGGCGATGATCGCGCTCCTGTATCCCGTGGCCGCGGGCCTCGGGCGCACGGGCTTCGGGGTGTTCGCGCGCGCGGCGCTCCCGGCCCAGCTCATCGCCCTCAGCACCAGCTCTTCGATCGCCACGCTTCCGGTCATGGTGGAGGGCTGCGAGGACCAGCTGGGAGTCAGCGAGCGCGTGTCGGGCTTCGTGCTCCCGCTCGCCGTCTCCATCTTCCACGTCGCGGGGCCGGTCTCCTGGACGCTGGGAGCGCTCTTCGTGGGATGGTTCTACGGCATCCCCGTGGGTCCCGCGCACCTGGCCATCATCGGGGTGGCGGCGGTGTTCCTGGCCGCCGCCAGCCCCGGCGTGCCTAGAGGTGCGTTCCTGATGCTGGCACCCCTCTTCCTGGCTATCGGTCTCCCGATGGAGGGGATCGGACTGCTCATCGCGGTCGACGCCATCCCGGACCTGTTCGCCACGACGCTGAACGCGACGGGCGACATGGTGGCGGCGGTGCTGGTGGCGAGGCTGGCCGGGGCGGAGGAGCCGGAGGTCGCGGCGGCGGTGCCCGGAGGCGGGAGCTAGCGGGATCGGGCGGCGACCGGGCGCCGGTGCGCCGGTTCCGGCCTCAGCTCTTCAGCAGCCTTCCGCCCGCCACGTACACCAGCCCGTGGTGGACCACCGACAGGGCGGCCAGCGCCCACCCCAGCGCCTGCGCCCCGGCCACGTACAGCGCCGCGGCGGCGAGGCCCGACACCAGGAGCTCCTGGGCCAGCCGCAGCCACTCGGCGGCCGCTCCGGCTCCCCGGAAATCCACGGCGCCCCAGAATCCGAACCCGAGGGCCGGCGCGCCGATCGCCAGCAATGTCCGGGACAGGCGGCTGCGCCCCAGGTGCCAGCCCCAGTAGGCCAGCCCGCACACCACGCCCAGCTCCATCAATGCGCGCAGGCCCAGGTTCAGTCGCTCGAGCGCGCTCACGCGGCGTCTCCCTCCGCTCTCCCGGCTTCCTCGATGATGCGCAGCGCGTCGGTCATGGTGGGCGCCGAGGCGAAGCGACCCGCGAAGATCCGGCGATTGAAGTGCTCCTGGATCTGGCGGCCCGTGAGCTCGCCGCTGTCCAGCGTCGTGTTGGTCATCTCGGGCATGACGAGCCGAAAGCCGTGCTCGAACGCCACGCGGCAGGTCGTGTCGATGCAGTACTCGGTCTGCATACCTATCACGATGAGCCGGCCGATCTCCCGTGCCCGCAGGTGGTCGAGGAGGTCCGTTCCGCGGAAGGCGCTGTTGAAGCGCTTCCGGACGAGCTTCTCGCCCGGGGCGGGCCGCACCGCCGGGTGGATCTCCCATCCGTGCGTGCCCGGCTCCTCGGGCTCTCCCGGCTGGCCGTCGTGCTGGACGTGCACCACCTCCACGCCGGCCCCGCGACAGGCCGCGATCAGGGCGGCGATGTTGCCGAGCACCTCGTCGGCGGCCCAGGGGCCGGCGTCCACCAGGCCCCGCTGGACGTCGACCACGAGGAGGGCGGTGGCGCCGGTTCGAGTGTCCGCCGAAGGCCCCGCCGCGCTCGTGCGGCCCGTAGGGATGGTCACGGCTGCGAACCGAGGACCAGCGCCGAGCGCCGCGCGTAGGTCCGGGCGTCGGTGAGCTCGATGTCGAACTCCCGGGCGAGCTCGTCCATGGGCACCACGGAGTCGGACGCATCCAGCGCGGCCGCCAGACCCCACACGGGCTCGGGAACCCCGGGGATCGGGGCCCCCGGCTCGACGCGGCGCACCGGGATGGGCCGACCCAGCGCGGACTCGTACGCATGCACGACGTCCCGGAAATCCAGCGCCTCGGGTCCCCCGATGGCGAGGGTCCGGTCCCTGGCCCCCGGTCTTCGCGCCCCGGCGAGGAGGAACGCCGCCACGTCGCGCTCGGCGATGAACGAATGGCGGCCGCGAGACTCGCCCACGAGGGTCACCGGACGGCCCGCGGCCAGCGGCGCCTCGATGAACATCCCGAACCAGACGTCCATGAACGCGTTCGCCCGGACGATCGCGTACTCGAGGCCGCTGTCGCGGACCGCCGACTCCGCCTCCCCCTTCGCGCGGTAGGTCGAGACGGGGCTGTCGGACGACGCGCGCAGGGTCGACACGAGGACGAAACGGCGAACGCCGGCCGGCACTGCGGCCTCGACGAGGTTCCGGTTGCCTCTACCGTCCACGTTCTCGGGGGTGTCGTCGGTTCTTCGGGTCGCGCTCGCCGTGGAGATGATCACGTCGATGTCCCGGCAGGCCCACTCGAGGCTGGCGGGGTCGCGCAGGTCGCCGACCGCGATCTCCGCGCCCCGGCGCTCGAGCGCTTCCGCGCTGGTCCCGGGGCGGACCAGGCATCGCACGGACTCGCCGTCTTCGAGGAGCCGGACGGCCACCTTGCCGCCCACGGAGCCGGTGGCTCCGGCGATCAGGAACATGGGAGTCTCCCTCCGCCGTCCTTGCGGCGTCGAACCATAATACCTAGGTAATGATGCCTATGAAAGATACATATCTACGTATAGGTCAAGCAGCCGTCCTCCTCGGCGTCAGCGTAGATACCCTGCGGCGCTGGGAGGAGGAGGGCAAGATCGAGCTCGGACGCAGCCGGGGAGGGCAGCGGATCGTTCCGCTCGCCGCGATCCGGAAGCTGCTGGACGAGCAGAGAACGCCGCGGCCCACCGTGACCGCCCAGTCGGCCCGGAACCAGCTTCGCGCCATCGTCACCGAGGTCGTGTGCGGCACCGCCGCCGCGACGGTGGAGATGCACGCGGGACCCTTCCGGCTCCTGGCGCTCATCACCGCCGAGAGCGTGCGCGAGCTCGGGCTGGAGCCCGGGAAGGAAGTGGTCGCGTCGATCAAGGCCACCAACGTCATGGTCGACCTCCCGGCGGCTGACGGGTGAGAGCTGCGCGGACGCGCTCGCCCGCTGTCGTGCTCGGCGCCCTCCTCCTGGGTGCCGTGGCCACGACGGCCGGCTGCCGGCCCACCGGCCGGGCCGACGACCCGGCCGACGTCGTGTACGCCGCCTCGCTCACGGCGGCCATGGAGAAGACCCTCGGGCCGGGCTTTCAGGACAGCACGGGCCGTGGCTTCAGGGGCGTGGCGCGCGGCTCCACCGCGGGAGCACACCAGATCCGCGATGGCCTCCTCGAGGCCGACGTCTACGTGACAGCCGACCCCGGAACGCTCGGAGGCCTCGGGCGCGCCGACCCCGGCTGGGCGATCGCGTTCGCCACGGGCGAGCTGTCGCTGGGCTACCGGCCGGGCGGCCGCTTCTCGGCGGCTCTCGACAGCGCCGCCCGGGGACTCGTCCCCTGGTGGAAGGTCGCGGAGAGGCCCGGCTTTCGGTTCGGGCGCACGGATCCGGCCCTGGATCCCAAGGGCTACCGGACCGTGTGGATGCTCCGGCTGGCCGAGCGCCACTACGGGACTCCCGGGCTGGCGGACCGTCTCATCGGAGGGCCGCGCCAGGTCTTCCCCGAGGACCAGCTCGCGGCGAGGGTCCAGACCGGCGAGCTCGACGCGGGCGTGTTCTACCTGTCCGAGGCGCGGGCGCAGGGGCTCTCGGTCCTCCGGCTCCCACCGGCCATCAGTTTCGGCGACCCGGCGTGCGACAGCGTCTACCGCACCATGACCTACCGGGCCCCCGACGGCACCGTGCACCGCGGCGGCGCCATCGTCTACGCCGCCACGGTGCCCGGCGGGGCGGGAGACCCGGCGGTCGGCCGCGCCTTCATCGCCTTCCTGCTCTCCCGGAGGGGACGGGAGGGGCTGGAGGAGCGGGGCTACGCGACGATCGGGGTCGTGATGGGAGACCGCGCGAAGGTGCCGGCCGAGCTCCTCGCGACGGTGGGATCCCGTGAGGCCCCGGAAGCGGGTGACACGACCGGAGCCGCGCCGGCCACGTGCCCGGTGAGCCCCTAGGCCGGTTCCTCCGGGTCGGCGGGTCGGCCCTCCGGATCCACCCTCCGCAGCCTCGCCCTCAGGTGGATGCCCCCCGCGGGATGCGAGCGCGTGCTCATGCGGAGCCGATAGACGAGCGTGTCGGTGCCCAGCTCGAGACGTCGAGCGGAGCGGAGGACGCGATCGTCGTTTCCAATGGCCACGCTGGCCAGGTCCAGGGACAGGCGCCCATCATGGTCCCGCGCGGCCGGTCCGCGGAGCACCTCGGTTCGGCCGCTCCACTGGGCGCTCACCATCTCGAACGTCCCGTCCTCCCGGTCGATGAGAAAGCCGCACTCCTGGAACAGGGGCTCTCCGTCGCGGTTCCCGGGGGAGGCGCGCCACGCCCTCTGGAAATAGCGCAGCAGCGGACCCGTGCCGTCGTGACGAAAGACCAGCTCTTCCCGGTAGTCGGCGGGTTCGATGGTCGGGTACGCGGCGTGCCCGACGCCCTCCCAGCGGCCGACCAGGCGGAGGAGGTCGCCGAGCCCGACGATCCCGCTCTCCGACGCTCCGGCTCCGGCCACGCCCCCCTCGCCGCGGGAATCTACGGCTTCGGCTCCCAGAGCTCGAACCGGTTTCCCTCGGGATCGGTGGCCCACCCGAAGCGGCCGTAGTCGTACTCCTCGATCCGGTCGTCCACGCCGGCCCCCGCGGCGCGGAGCTGGGCCAGGAGCGCATCGAGGTCGCGGACCCGGTAGTTGATCATGAGCTCTCCGTGGCCGGGACCGAAGTACTCCGTGTCCACGGGGAACACCGACCACACCGTCTGCGCGGCGGAATCTCCGGCGGGGAAGCCGGCGAACGTCTGGCCTGCCTGGACCGGCACGCCCAGGTGATCGCGATACCAGGCCGCGAGGGCGTGCGGATCCCTCGCCCTGAAGAACACGCCTCCGATACCTGTCACTCGCTCCATGGCTGGCTCCCCTCCGCCGTCCGGTACACGTCGGTGCTCAGGTACTTGAGACCGGAGTCGCACATGAGCGTGACCACCGTGGCTCCCGGTCCCAGCCGCCGGCCCACGCGGAGCGCGGCGATCACGTTGGCGCCCGACGACGTGCCGGCGAACAGCCCCTCCTCGCGCGCCAGCCGGCGGGCCATCGCCTTCGCCTCCTCGGTCTCCACCGCCTCGATGCCGTCCACGAGCGCCGGGTCGAACAGCGGGGGCGTGTAGCCGATCCCCACCCCTTCGATCTCGTGGGGATGTGGCTCACCGCCCGACAGGACCGGGGACTCGGCCGGCTCCACGGCCACGAGCTCGACGTCGGCGTCGTAGCGCTTGAGCGCGGTGGCGACCCCGCGCGAGGAGGCCGCCGTGCCCACGCAGTGCACGAACGCGTCCACCTTTCCCTTCGTCTGGTCCCAGATTTCCTCGCCGAGCGGCAGGTAGCCGGCGATCGTGTCCTCGTTGTGGAGCTGGTCGGTCCAGTAGGTGCCTGGCTCGCGGCTCATCTCCCGGGCCCTCTCGACCATGTCGAGGATCAGCTTCTTCGTGGTCTTGCCGCCCTCGCTCGGCACCAGCGTGAGCTCGGCCCCGAGCGCGGCCATGTGGTCCAGCTTCTCCCGGCTGAACGCGTCCGAGGTGACGATGCGGAGCCGGTAGCCCTTCGCGGCGCACACCAGGGCGAGGGAGGTGCCGGTGGAGCCGCCCGTGTACTCGAGGACGGAGCCGCCGGGCTCCAGGCGGCCGTCGGCTTCCGCCCGCTCGATCAGCGCGCGAGCCATGCGGTCCTTGAAGCTCCCGGTGGGATTCTCCCACTCCAGCTTCACCCACACGTCCGCGTATCCTTCGGGGACCACGCGGGCCAGGCGGACCAGGGTGGTGCCGCCGATGGCGTCGAGGACGCTCACCATGCGCCTCCCTCGAGGCTGTCGCGGATTCCCGGGACACCGACCGACCACGGCTCTGGTCGAGCCTGGTGGGTCGCGGTCCGGGTGGGGCCGTAGAAAGTACTCCTGAAATGTCCGGGAGGGAGGATCGGCGTCAAGGCCTGCCGGTGAGCGACGGGCGAGGCGACGGGTGGAGCGGCGTCAGGTCGGCCGGGTGTAGATGTCGCCGACGCGGACCGAGTCCGGTGTCGTGTCTCCGACATACTTCCGGAAATCACCCACGTGCTGCTGGTCTGGATGGAGATCCTCTCCCGTCTCTTCCTGCTTCAGCACTTTTCCCGGCAGGAAGATGTTGAAGACGATGTTGTACTCGGCCAGCGTATCCTGCGACACGTTCTTGGCGACGTACTCGACCTCCGTGAACACTGAATCGGGCGCTGGCGTGCTGGTGCGCACATCATCGATCTCGACGTTAAGCACGTCCGACTTCGAGCTGGTGGGCGGGAGGAGGATGGTGGCGTCGGTGGTCTTTCCCTTCTCGACCGAGACCGAGACGGTGGCGGACGAGAAACCGGACTTCCTGGCCGAGATGGAATACTCCCCGGTGTCCAGGTCCGGAAGCTCAAACGTCCCGTCCGCGCCGGAGACCGGCGCGCTGGTGGGCGGATTCGTGGTGATCGAGGCTCCGGCCACGGGCGACCCGGTGCTGTCGTTGAGGACCCGACCCTGGATGGCACCCGTCGCCGTGGGTCCGGTCGTCGGGGTCTTGCAGCCGGCCAGCGTCGCGAGGGCGAGGGCCAGCGGCAGGAGGCCGGCGGGGCCCCGGAGGCCCGCCTTGTTCCTGCGTCCGTGTCTGACTGTGTCAGCTCTCATCGCGGCCATCCGCTCAGGGGGTCGTGCACGATCCGGATCTCCATGTCGTGACCGAGCTGCTCGATGCTGAACGGCAGCGTCCCCACGCCGATCTGCACCGCCCGCAGGTTGTCTCCCTCCTGCAGGAGGTTGTGGTTCAGGGAGTTGCCTTCGAAGCTGAACAGGTACTGGTTGCCGCTGCCGTGTTGCGACGAGTGCAGCGTGTTGTCGTTGCCGACCAGGCGCACGCCCAGGAGGTTGTCGCTTCCCAGCTGATCCGCGTACAGCGTGTTGTTGTCCCCGGTCTGGCTCGCCTGGATCTGGTTGCCCGTGCCGCCCGCCTGGACCGTGGCGATGAAGTTGCCGCTGCCGGCCTGCACGAGGGCGACGAAGTTCCGGAAGCCGCCCGCCGGCGGACCCGCCGAGCTGCGGAGATCGCAAGAGGCTCCGGCGGCTCCGAGTCCCAAGCAGGCGAGCTGGGGCCACAGGGCGGTCGCCTGCTGGTCGGGGCTCGTCGACCTGGGCAGCACGGTCTCCGGCGAGGTCGCCTGCGTGATGTACGCGCCGCCGGTCTGCTGCGCCGCCGCGCCGGAGAGCCCCGGGCCAACCGCGACGGCCACCATGGCCGCGCAAGCCAGCCTCGTCGGGCGGGTCACCTGTAGGAACCGTCTCATCGGTCCACTCCTCGAGGAGTCGTGAACTCCGTTCCGATCGCGCGCATGTCCCTTCCGCCTTCAACGCAGCGGCCGGGGGGGCGTGCGCCCCCCCGGTATCCGCTGTGGCAGTCGCTCCTACCATGGGCGAGCTGCGGGTTTCTCATCACCCCTGCGTGACCGTCGCGACGTCGTTGGTTCCCGTCTGTGTCGTGTGCGCGACGTTGCCGTTGCTGGACTGGGTGACCGTCGAGGTCAGGTCCAGACCCATCTGGTGCTGAGCCGCGAGGTTGGCATTCCCCGACTGGAGAATGGTCTCCAGGTTAAGGTGGCTGTATGCGCCTGGCCCTGTCTGATACTGATGCGCGACGTTGTTGTTGCCCGACTGCTTCGCGTTCTCGGTCTGATTCAGGCCAGTCTGGTCCTGCGTGGCGGTGTTCCCATTTCCGGACTGGATGATACTCGAGACCAGATTCCCGACCCCACTACCATCTACGGTTTGACGAGCCACGTTGTCGTTTCCCGACTGGTTCACGGACTGGTGAATCCCCCAGCCATGATCGATCGTCTGGTTAGAGGTATTGTGGTCGCCCGACTGCACGGCCTCCTGGGTCTGCCCCTGATTGTAGCCTGGGGCGTTCTCAAACTGATGGGCGACGTTGTAGTTTCCGGGCTGCCTGATCGAGGCCTCGAGCGGAGGGGTGATGCCTCCGCCACCCGTCTGGCTCTGATCGATGAAGGCTTTGTTGTGACTTCCGGCCTGCCTGATGAAGGCTGTTACCGGGCCCGTGTTATCGTTGGCCTGCATGATATTGGCCAGGTTGCTGGCGCCCGGCTGGTGGGCCTCGGCGGTGAGATTGTCACCGGTTTGGTTGACAGTCGCCGTATTGCTCTGCGCGAAGGTCGGCACGGCCGTCAGGAAGAGTCCGACGACGCCGGCCAGCAAGAGTGCCTGGAGCTTACGCATTCTGTTGCCTCCAGCTCCCGAGTTCTGATCAGCCCTGCGTGACCGTCGCGACGTCGCTGGTGCCCGTCTGCGTTGTGTGCGCGACGTTGTTGTTGCTGGACTGGGTGATCGTCGACATTAGGAGAGACCCGGACATCTGGCTCTGCGTCGCCACGTTGCCGTTGCCGGACTGGAGGATCGTGGCGTTCAGATCGAACCCGCTCTGGTTCTGAGTGGCGTGGTTAGAGCTTCCCGACTGGTGAGCCGTGGCGTAGTTGTAGTGCGGCGGGGCTGCGGCGGAGACCATGGTCTGGTTCTGAACCGCCGTGTTGGAATTCCCCGACTGCCGGATCTCGGCCGTATTCACGTGGCTGAACGCCGGACCGGTCTGGTGCTGGTGCGCGACGTTGTTGTTGCCCGGCTGAGTGATGCTCGCGTTGTCGTTCAGGCCCGCCTGATCCTGCGTGGCTGTGTTGCCGTTTCCGCTCTGGACGATGTCGGCGTTGATATGTCCGTTTCCGTCTGCGCCGATGGTCTGCCGCGCCACGTTGTTGTCACCGGACTGATGCACGGTCTGGTGGATCGTGTAGCCGTGCTCGATGGTCTGCGTGGAGCGGTTGTGGTTGCCCGACTGAACCGCCTCCTGGATCTGCTCGGCATTCGAACTGGGAGCGGTCTCGGACTGATGGGCGACGTTGTAGTCGCCGGACTGCCGAATGCTCGCTTCCAGCGGAGGCGTGATCCCGCCGCCACCGGTCTGGCTCTGCTGGATGAAGGCCTGGTTGTGGTTCCCTGCCTGGCGAATGAAGGCCACCTCCGGCCCCGTGTTGTCGTTGGCCTGCACGATGTTCGCCAGGTTGCTGGCGCCGGGCTGGTGCGTCTCGGCGCTCAGGTTGTCCCCGGTCTGGGTCGTGTGGGCCGTATTGCTCTGCCCATACGCCGGGACAGCCGTCAGGAACAGTCCGACGACGCCGGCCAGTAAGAGTGCTTGGAGCTTACGCATGCTGTTCTCTCCGCTCTGAGTGAACGCTGGTACTGCGTCTCGCTCGTCTGGCTGCGCCGTCCTATTTGCCGTCGCGGGAACCCGGCGTTCCTCCCACGCCGACCGGCTCACCGGTCGGAACCTCGCGGTCGCTCGTCAGTTCAGCTCCGTTGTCCTCCCGGGTGATTGCGGTTGCTGGAACGGACGTCCCCACCACCCCACACGAACGTCAGAAGTGCGACAAGTAGAAGATGAAGCCGGCCGAGAGGCGCCAGAGGGAGTCGTTGAGCCCCCCCTCGTCCACGTTGTCGATGCCTTCCTCGGCCGCGTACTGGTTCTCGAGCTTCAGGTCGAACGCCGCTCCCGGACGCACCATGTACTCGACTCCGAGGGCGGCCGAGATGTAGGGCCGCCAGCGAAGCGGGCCCTCGGATCCGGCGCTCGAGATGAGGTCGCCCTTTAGCGCCCCGGCGCCGACCTGCACGTAAGGCGTGGCCGTGCCGTCGGGCAGGAAGTAGTAGAGGGCGCTCCCCCCGAACGAGGCGCCGGTGCTCTGGAAGCCGTTGCGGGCCGCGATCTGCCAGGCCGAGGCATCGAGGCCGAACGTGACGTTCGGCGAGACGGAGTGCCGGATCGTGAGGCCTCCGCTCGGACGGATGAGCGAGTTCTGGTAATTCCCCTCCAGCTTCTGACCGCCCGCCCACAGGCCGAGCGAGAAGCCCGTGCGGCTCGCTCCCCGGAACAGATCGAACACGTCGGTCCGCTGCGCCCGGTTCTTGTCACGCTCGTAGGCCAGGATCGCGGGGCTCCGCGAGTCGGCGGAGTCGGCGAGACTCCACAGGCCATCCTTGATCCCTTCCACGACCAGCGCGCGTACGGATTCCTCGATCGCCTCGCGGACCGCGACGGTGGTGGGCTCGTTGTAGCTGTAGCCGATGTCGGACTGGAGCAGCCGGTTGGCCTCGACGAAGCGGAAGATCCCCGCCTCGACCTCCTGGGAGAGGATGGTCTTGGTCGCGTGGACGTTCTCCAGCACGCGCCCCGTCTGCGTGGAAACGGCCCGGAGGTAGACGGTGACCTGGTCCTGGTGGAAGACGGCCGAGCCTCCCGCCCCGAAGTAGCGGGCGGCCTCGCCGCCGGTCACCGTGTTCGTGTTGTAGCCGATGATGCCGCCCTCGAGCATCACGCCGGCGAACAGGAGGGGCGGGAGCTGGTGCTGGTCTTTGGCCGCGCCCTCGTACTGCTGCCGGATCTGCTGGATGATCTGGCGTTCGTTCAGGAGGTTGGAGAGGTCCTCCCGCTCGATCGGCACGAACCAGCCGGAGGTCTGGAGCGCATCGATCAGGATCGACGTCGCCCCCTGCGTGACGGCCGTCGAGAAGCTGGTCGCGTTCGCGCTGGGCTTGTACTGGCCCGTCTCGTCCCGGAACCGGTACACCGCCGCCACCACCTTCTCCTTGGGCGCCGGGAGCTCGCGGAGCTCCCGCGTCACCGGCGTGGACCCGTTCGGGCGCGGCGGGGCGGTGTGCAGGGGAGCCATGTAGTTCGTGCACCCCGCCGCTCCGAGGAGGAGCGCCGTGCCGAGGCCGATCGCTCGCCTCATCCGTGTCTCTCCTGATCGCTTCGTGTGTTGGACGCGCGGTGTCCGCTCACGAGGCTCTCAGAACTTCGGAACGGATATGGTGGTCGAGTTGCCCGTGATGGTGTTGGCCACCCGGATCTGGAGCGCATCGGTACCCGGGATGATGTCGACGATGAAGTCGCCCAGGTTGAACGTGCTGCGCTGCGCCAGGTCGATGTTGGTCTGGCCGAACGAGCCGCCGAACTGCGACTGGATGATCTGCTGTGCCAGGCCGCTCAGGATCTGGCGCTGGAGGTCCTGCTGGAAGTTCTGCAGCGGATCGTTGAACGAAGAGAAGTCCGGCTGGGCCTGCTGCGCCTGGGCCAGCTGCAGGTTCACCTGAACCGTCGCCGGCGCGGCGCCGAACCCGGTGACCTGGGGTTGGAACACCAGGTCCTGGGCGCGAGCCGACGTCGGGAGTGCCATCAGTAGCGTGACGACAGCGACGGACACGAGAGTCGGAATCGATCGCTCGGGGCTCACCGTTCCTCCACGGAAGACGGGGTGATGGTCGAGGCGTGCCGCGTCAGGATCCTTCGACGTCGGGCGACAGGCGCTGCCGGAGCTGCTGCTGCATGTACCGAACGGCCTGACCCGCCACCTCCTCGATGAAATCGTGGCTCGTCTTCACCAGGGGGAACTGCAGGAGCCGCTCGTTGTTCAGGTAGAGGACGATCCGGGTGGACAGGCCGGGCGTCGGCTGCTCGCCGATCCGTATGGCGTAGGTAGGCGCTCCCTCGGGGGCCTTCCAGGCCGTGTAGAACGCCTGGAAGAAGTCTCGTCCCATGGGGGTGAGCGTCTCATCCACGACGAGGTCGAGGGAGAGCTCGTTCCGGGTTGTGGCGGGCTCGGCACGCGAATTGTCTCGCCGGTGCAACGAGCCCAAGAAGCGTGCCGTGGCGGCGTAGCCGGGAATCTCCTCGCGTGGAAGCGAGGTTACGCCCAGAACCGCGTCGGAATCGGCTGCCACGCGCGTCACGGTGTCCGATCGCGGTGCGTCGGATGGCTGCTGGGCCACGAGGAGAGAGGCCGAAAATAAAAGGATAGCGCCCGAGAACCCGATTCCCACGGTATGGGTCACCGCGCCTCCCTCCATGTATCTACGTCCGATTCTGTGCACGCCGCGACTCGGATGAGAGTCAAGCGTCACATGGAGTTGCCGCCGACTCGCATAGCAACTTCCATACCTGATTTTCTTAAGGATTGGGCCGTCCAAATGAAGCGCTCTCAGACCGAAATTGAACCGAATGATCGGCCGAGAATCGAAATATGTTCGATGATCCTGGATTTACTACGAGGAGGGGGCCTGTCGGGTTCGAGGTAGCGGCCCTCAGGACCTGCGTGTCGGCACGCGGGGGGACGCCTCTCCCGGCAGGGAAGGCTATAGGTCGGCCACCGCCTCGCAGAGCACCTTCGTCCGGACCGAGCGCGCCAGGAAGCAGCGCTCGTGCGCTTCGTCGTGCATCGCCTCGAGCTCCTCCTGGGTC
>Ga0307419_10000390_pt1 | contig 21926 bp, 12 predicted proteins | sample SalMarWE160230MG_2_FD_202512 | JGI IMG/M metagenome (GOLD analysis project Ga0307419, IMG submission 202512) | Salt marsh sediment microbial communities from the Plum Island Ecosystem LTER, Massachusetts, United States - WE1602-30 | ecosystem: Environmental > Aquatic > Marine > Intertidal zone... | reverse complement strand
CGGGCACTGAAAAAACATTTGTCAAGGTATTGTATGACCATTCAAATCTCTACGTGGCCGTCGTATGCCTGGAGAGTGAACCAGAGCTGATCCGGGATATTTTTGACCGGAGGGATGTGCTGAACGGGGACATGACCGGCATAGCTATTGACAGCTACCATGATAAACGGACAGCCTTTGAATTCAACCTGAGTGCGGCAGGCCAGAAAGTTGATATCAAGCACCTTGGGGATTACCAGTGGGACTTAAACTGGGATGCCGTCTGGGAAGGTGCCACTTCAATCAACGATTCCTCCTGGATCGCGGAATTTAAAATTCCATTCAGCCAGATCCGCTATGCCAACCAGCCTGAACATACCTGGGGCATGCACGTCTGGAGGTGGATCTCACGAAAGCATGAAGAAGACCAGTGGCAATTAATCCCGCTGGATGCACCTGCCATGGTATACCTGTTCGGAGAACTGACAGGAATAGAGGACATCAGAACCTCTCGCCAGGTCGAAATACTACCCTATTCACTGGCTTCCCTGAAAGTGAACAATGCAGATGACAGCCCGGCAAGTCCCGGTTTTAACGCTGGTCTGGACGCCAAGATAGGTCTGAGCAGCGATTACACGATCGACCTGTCCGTCAATCCTGATTTCGGGCAGGTGGAAGCGGATCCCTCCGTGCTCAACCTGACTTCATTTGAGACTTTTTACGAGGAGAAAAGGCCCCTCTTCCTGGAGGGTACGGAGATCTTTGATTTTGAACTTGACGGTGACATACCCTATTATTCCAGGAGGATAGGGAGCCCTCCTTCGTTCCCGGGCAGCATAGATGGCTGGACGGTCTCAGACATCCCGGACCGCACGACCATTCTGGGTGCCTTCAAGCTAAGCGGGAAAAGTCCAAAGGGTCTTTCAGTGGGACTGATCAACGGGCTGGCTGCAGAGGAACACGGGCATGCCCTTAATGATTCGGGATTGGTGCGGGACATACAGGTGGTTCCCATGAGCAATTTTGCCACCGCAAGGATCAAGCGGGAATTCAGCAGCGGCAACCGGATCATCGGCGGGGTACTGACCCTGGTTAATCGTTTCGCAGCAGAAAAAGAGGCCGCATCCCTGTTGCCGTCGAGGGCTTATAGCGGGGGACTGGACCTGCTGCAGTACTGGAAGAATAAAAATTACCTGCTCGAGGTCAAAGGCATCGCAGGCAGGATGGAAGGCACACCGGAGGCGATGCTTCAGAAACAGCTTTCCCATAACCACCTGTACCAGAGGCCGGATGCAGATTACCTGGAAGTTGACAGTCTCAGGGAGAGCCTCGGAGGGCATGGTGCCCTGCTCAGGTTAGGGAAGATGGGAGGAAGCTGGAATTTCAGTGTCCTGGGGCAGTACCGGAGCCCGGGACTGAACCTGAACGATATGGGATTCATCCGCGAAGCGGATCTCATCGGGCAACGCTCGGAGGTGGCATATAAAAGGATTATTCCCGGGAAATGGTTCAGGAACTATACCATCGAACTTTCCCAGGAAACCTCCTGGACCTTCGGCGGGGAAAACACCCGGAACCAGGCCGGTCTCCAGTTGAACTCCATGAACAATGCCCTGTGGAGCTTCAATGGCAGCCTGATCCATAATTTTACCTGCCTCAATATAAGGGAACTGAGAGGTGGACCCGCTTTGAGGATCGATCCCTGGTACAGGATATATACTTCGGTTGGATCCGATTACGCGAGAGACCTGTATGGCAGCATCAGCCTGTATCACATTGGATACATCCCACATGAAAACGGATATACGGTCCGGGGCAAACACCAGGAATATCTCGGCCTGGGAGCGACATGGCTTCCCGTCAGAAAACTGAAACTTAGCCTTTTTTCAAGCCTTGACTGGCGGGAATATTACCAGCAGTATGTCCCGGAGGTTTCAGGAGGGAACGAGGAGGTATTCGTGGTCGGGGCAATCGATCAGCGGACCCTTAACTTTACCCTCAGGGGTGAGCTTTTCTTCAGCCCCGAAATGTCGCTGCAGTACTACGGGAGTCCCTATTTTTCGACAGGAACCTACCATGATTTCAGAAGGGTCAGCCAGGCTTCCGCCGTAAACCTTGATGAAAGGCTGGCGGAACTGGAAGTATCCCGTGATCTTCAGCAATCCTTCTATACTTTCCAGGTAGGCACGGAAACCTATTCCTTCCCCGACCCGGACTTCAGTTTCATGCAGTTCAGGTCCAACCTGGTCTTTCGTTGGGAATACAAACTCGGGTCGACACTTTACCTGGTATGGTCACACGAACGCACCGGATGGGAGAATGCATACCATCCGCTCATGGATACAGCATCAGACCTGTTTGGACTGAAGGGAAACAACATCTTCATGCTGAAACTGAATTACTGGTTTTCCATATGAGATTTATTTTAAAACCCGTCAACATGATAAGCACCAGGCAAATAGCAAAAATGATCGACCATTCGGTCCTTCACCCAACCTTCACGGATCAGCATCTCCTTGAAAATTGTGAAACCGCCATGAAGTATGACGTGGCAACGGTCTGCGTGAAGCCATTCCATGTGAAAATGGCATCGGAAGCTCTCGCCGGAACGGATGTGGGGGTATGTGCCGTCATAGGATTTCCCCATGGGAACAGCACCATCACGATCAAAAAAGCGGAAGCCGCACAGGTCATCGCAGACGGGGCAACCGAGGTGGACATGGTGGTCAACATCGCGAAGGTCCTCCAGGGGGACTGGAAATACGTCGACCTTGAACTGAAAACGATAAACGATACCTGTGTACGGAACGGGGCGATCCTCAAGGTAATCTTTGAAACGGACTTCGTTACACGTGATGAGGACAAGATCAGGCTCTGCGAAATCTGCAGCAGGCACAAGACAGCCTTTGTCAAGACATCCACAGGATACGGATTTGTAAAGGGGGAAGACGGAACGTACCGCTATACCGGTGCAACGGAGCATGACATCCGGCTCATGAGAAAACACTGCATTCCGGAAGTCCAGGTCAAGGCAGCCGGAGGGGTGAGGAACCTGGACCAGCTCCTGCAGGTGAGGGAATGGGGGGCTACACGGGTCGGTGCGACCGCCACCGAACACATCATGGAAGAGGCCCTGAGCAGGTTTGCAGATTGATACCGTGAATAAATATCCGGTAAAACGGAAAGAAAATACCGGAAAAAGTTATGGGTATCGGACCTGTTAGTGCCTGCTGCCTGGTCTCAGGGCTTGCCGAATATCTTATCAACCGGTACCGTAATAAACCTGGGCCGGTAAATGTCCGCATCCCTGAAATGATCGCCCAGCACCATGCTGTTCGTATTGTAGGAAATCAGGATCTCCCCGTCCTTCAGCAGATGCGGATGGGCAAGCGCATTGTAGGTAAACAGGTTTTTGTTGTTTTCCGGAAGGGGGGTGGAATAAAGCAGCTGCCGGTTGCTCCATGGACCGTAGGGGGTTTCCGATGTGAAGGAACAGATGTCGGGACTGATGCCACCCATCTGCGTGACCAGCACGTACCGGTCCTTCAGCCTGAATACCGAGAATTGTTCCGATCCATCTATATCGCCCATAGCGGAGGTGATCGAAGGATCATCGCACCATTCCCGTCCGTCGAAGAATTCCCAGGGTCCCCTGATCTGCCCGCTGCGATACCTTGCCGCATGCGGCTTTCCTTCCCTCGCCCCGTAAACATAGGTGTATCCACCCGCCTGGCAAACGGCATGGCCGTAATGGACGTGGTTTTCTAAGCTGTATGGGATCGGAATGATCTCCAGTTCCTCGATCACCGGAAGCGAGTACCTTGCCACATAGGTGCCCAGCCAGTTAAAGCCCCACATCCCGGTATCCACCTGGTTAAATTTCGAAAGGAAGAGGACCATCTCCCCGTTCTCTACGTAGACATCTCCCGGCCAGAACCAGACGGAATCTTCACGAATGGCCTGCTGGCCTTCGCTTTCAGGTTCCGGGATGACAAAGGATGCCGGATGCTCATAGGTCCCATGGTACAGGGTGCGCAGCGAATCACCGTCCTGGATGACCAGGGAGTTCCGGATGTACAAAGGCACCCTTGGCTGCCGGGTCCTCCCCGGCGCTACTCCACCGATGAAGGTATCCCCGAAAACCCAGGCGATCCGTCCGTCTGGCAGGACTGTGCTGTATGTGCCGTCGCCACCTGTATACCCGGTATCCGATCGTATGAAGAGGTTCTCATAATACTCCGCCATTCCGTTTGCCGGGGAATGCAAGGGTTTATGCCTGCAGGAAAACAGGAAGGCAGCAATAAAAATCAGCAGGATGGGAATCAGCAGGAGGATTGGCTTTTTCATCGGGTCGGATTTTGGGTTGAATTATTCATATATGTATTTGGAAATGAGGCTTTTCCAGAGCCTGAATCCTTCCCCGGTCAGATGCAGTCCGTCATTGCTGTAAGCCGGGTTCATCTTACTGTCAGGCGTTACAAAATGGGAATACAGGTCGATGTAGACCAGTCCCGATTCCCGGGCCATCCTCTCCAGGTTCATGTTGATCAGCCTGATATCGCTGTTCTTGCGGGTGGTATGGTAGCTGTCGTCGGTCGGCAGGATACTCTGGATATAGATCTCCGTTGCAGGGGAAGCTTTCCGAATCCTGTCCAGTATCTTCCCGTAGTTATCGATGATGTATTCCGGCGTTTTCAGGGCGGCCAGGTCATTGGTCCCGATCAGGATGAAGATCTTCGCCGGCAGGGATTCCGTAACTTCATCCAGCCTTTCGAGCACTCCGTCGGTGACGTCCCCGCCGATCCCGCGGTTAATGATGTTGACACCGGGGAACAGCTCCTTCCATTCCCCGCCTGCGGTGATGCTGTTACCCAGCATGACGATCTCGTTCTCCGTGTTCGGAAGCATCCTGAACAGGCTGGTCCTCTGGTTAAAATGCTGTTTCATGGCCAGGGCCCAGAAATCATCGCCTGGCGGACCGGGCTCATAATTCATGATCTTTTCCAGTTCTTCCGGGCTCAGCAGGCTGCTGAGGGATGGCGGAGCGTCTTCAGGACGGCTTCCCCATTTCATGTTCGGCCTGGGTCCCATTACAAGCTCCAGCCTGCCTCCTTTCACGAGATCCTTGTGGTAAAACCATGGCTTTTCCAGCCTGTTACCGTTCAGTTTCGCGGACTGGATGTAAGGGTTTTCGCTTGATGTGTTTTTCGCTTCAATGACGAATTCCATGCCGGGGTAATAGGCTGTATCCAGGCTGATGGTGATCTTTTCAAAAATGGGACTGCCGATCTCGTAGACCGGTTTCAGCGATGCACCTCCATCCATTTCGAAAAGGCCCATCGCACTCATTACGAACCAGGCGCCCATCTGGCCCTGGTCCTCGTCCCCCAGCCAGGCGTCCAGGGGACCGCTGCCGTAGTAAAGGTCCATGATCTCGCGTGCCCATTTCTGGGTAAGCCATGGCTTGCCCGAGTAATTGAAAAGCCAGGCGGCCTCCATATTGGGCTGGTTGCCATGGTTCACCGGGAGCACGCCCATGCCTTCCAGGCTGTTCGAGCCGAGCTTCTCGCTGTTGAACCTGTAAGGAAGCGAGGTTTCAAAACCCGCTTCAAGCCGGTTGTTGAATTCATCCTTGCCCATCAGCCGGATCAGTCCCGCCAGGTCATGGGGCACAAAATAGGTATACTGCCATGCATTCCCTTCCACGTACCCGGGTCCCAGCCAGGCGACCTGGCCAAAGGGACTGAAGCCCTCCACCCAGCTGCCGTCCTCATGCTTTCTCCGCATGTAGCCCACTTCGGGGTCGAACACGTTTTTGTAATTGAATGCCCTGCGGGTAAAATACATGTAATCCGAGGTATCCCCCAGGGCCATTGCCATCTGTCCCACGGTCCAGTCGTCGTAGGCATACTCAAGGGTATTGGACACCGGTCCCGTTTCATCGGGCACATACCCCAGCTTCATGTAGGCGTCGAGGTTGCGGTTCCCGACTTCGCCGCCGGCCGGGTGCGGTCCCCCCTGCTCCATCTGCATCTTCTTCATAGCCCCGTAGGCCTTTTGCGCATCGAAGTCCCGTATGCCCTTCTGGTAGGCCCCGACAATGAATGCATCCTGGTGAGACGCCACCATGATGCCGGAATACTCGATCCCCGTCGGTCCCTTTGGCAGCCATCCCCCGCGATCGTAGATCTCGAGGAAGGATTTGACCCATGCGGAGGCAACATCCGGTGTGATCAGCGGCCAGAGCTGGTTAAGGTTCCAGATGGTGATCCAGAACCCGTCGCTGCCGTAAATGGCTTTTGTTCCCTCGGGCAGCTGCTGCTGCTTCTCGTACATATCGATGTACTTCCCGTTGACATCGTTCCAGGTCGTCCGCCCGCAGTAGGACCGGTACAGGTTGGTATAGAATTTTTTCCGGTTCATCTCCGTGCCTCCTTCCACCCGGATCCTGGAGAGCAGCCTGTTCCAGGTTGCGGAAGCATCGCGGCGGACCGCATCGAAATCCCACCCGTAAGGATCCAGCTCGGTATCGAGGTTCAGCCTGGCCTGGTCGATGCTCACCAGGGATATCCCCGTCTGGACCATCACCTGTTCGCCTTCCCCTGTTGAAAATTCAACGAAAGCTCCCACATCCTTGTGCCCGAAACCGGAGGATACGGATTCCACGTCCCGCAGGACATCCTCCTTCACCCAGCCGTTGAAACTTTGAAAGGGCTTGCTGAAGCGCATCACGAAATGCAGGATGTATTCGTTGTAATTGGCCTTCCGCAGGCTCTGCTGGTAGGAGATCCCCTCGATCTCGCGGTCGCTGACCCGGTTCACCAGGGTATAGAATATCTCGTAGCCGTATTCCGAGGGGGTAAGCAGGTCGACCAGGATGCGCGCAGTATCGGACCGGGGGAAGGTATAGCGCTGGAAGCCGGTCCGCATGGTCGTGGTGAGCTCGGCCCTGACCCCGTAATCGTCAAGGGTTACGGCGTAGTAACCGGGAGCGGCTTGTTCGGTCTCGTGCCTGAACCTCGACCGGTATCCCTGTTCCGGGTGCCTTTCGGTTCCCGGCTGGGTCTTCAGTGAACCTGTTGTGGGAATTGTGAGCAATCCTGCCATGGTCCACGAATGGATGTGGCTGAAACCTGCGAGGTTGTCCACCTCGTACTCATAACCGGCCTTCCATCCGAGTTCCTGGTTGTCCGGGCTCAGCTTGACCATGCCAAAGGGAAGCGTGGGACCCGGGAAAAGGATCCAGCGCGAGTCATGGCTTCCCATCATGGGATCGACGTAATCGACGGGTTGCTTCTGCGCATGGATGGCAGCCAAGGAAGCCATCATTCCGAGCAGGGTAAGTGTTTTTTTAATCGGGACCATAATCCAGGGCTGTTATTTCAGTAAATGATACAATGAAGCGCTTATTCTTCCTTAACCATGGTAACCTCCCCCTTCCTGCAGTCCAGACGGTAGTATTCGCCCCCGTAAAGAACATGGTGCAGGCTGCCTGAAAAATCCAGGGGATGTGTTGCCTGGAGGGGATTTCCGGCGAAATCGGGATAAAACCCGAAAAAGTCTTTCAGCATCACCTGGGAAATGGATATTCCCCCTGAGGCATCACGGGCATGCCATCCGCGCTGGGCGATCCGGACGCGGGCATGCTTATCGTACTTATGCTCTCCCCAGAGTTCGTGCGCCTGCGACCAGATGCCTTCGTGGGTCACCGGTTCGATGGCGTGATAGAAGTCCAGCGCCTTGCCGGGGTGCCCCATCCTGGTGAGGGCATCCATGGTCCCCGCAGGCCAGCCGTCGAAGGCGCCAAGGGGACCGTGATCCGGGCGGTCCGAATTGGCGGCTGCAACGTCCTGCAGCGATTGTGCCCGCATCCAGTGGTCCGTCATCAGTTCCCGGTAGAGAAAGGCAATCATTTCCTGCTTGATATCCTCCGGGATATCGGCGGGCAGGTATCTTCCCATGAACATGAAATCCAGGCAATGCCTGACTTCGATCCTCCGGTTTCCGGGATAGAGGCTGTACCAGACCCCATCACCCGCATAAAGCTCCAGTATCCTGTGCACCATTCCTTCTGCCTCTTTCCGGAGTTCTCCCGCCCTGGCCGTATCCCCCCGCATTTCGCAAAGATCGGCCAGTTCCCTCATCATCCAGGCATACCCGGCATTGAAGGAGGGCACGATATGCTTATAGGTAGGAACGCATTCCAGCAGGTTCCACTCGTCATCGCCGAAATCCGCCAGGTCATATTCTTCATCCAGGTTCCTGTCCTTTTCGTATGGTGAAAGGTTTTTCCAGTTCAGCGCATAATCTTCCATGTGCCGGAAAACCGTTTTCCCGGCGATCTGCTCATCAAGGAATCCGAAATCACGTGTGGTGGTGAGATACGACCGGAGCATCTGGAACAGGGCCCAGTAATTGGCCGAATAGCCGTTCCCGACGCCCTTGCCACCGAAATTGTCTTTACCGTAATGCTTGCTGGGATCGATGTTGATCCAGTCCGACAGGTGTTCGCGCATCATTTCCGGGTCCACCACAGCCCAGAGCGAGGACCACTCGGTAATGTCCCAGAAAAAGGTTATACTCCCGCCCCATTTGGGTCCCCCCGTCAGGAAAACCATCCTGTGCTGGGGCAGGTTGGTGTTCATCATGTAAAGCATGGTAAGGGGACCCGTATAGTAGACCCTGCGGGCCAGGCTGTCACCCGTTTCCAGGACGGGGAAGCAACCGGATATCAGGCTGTTTCCCGGGGTGAAGATCTCTTTCCACCGGTTTTTCCAGACTTCCCTGGCATCCATGGAAAGGGTCTCGAACGATGCGGACCAGTCCCCCGCCCTTTCCTCCAGGACGCCCTTGTCGTCGCCGTAGGCCATCAGGTAGCGGATCCGGAGGGACTGCCCGGGCTCCAGGGAGCGGGACCAGAACGCGCGGCCGCCGCTGTTCCGCAGAAGCAGGGTATCCGGAGAGTCCGGCAGGGAAAATACGGTGATGGCATCCGTCTCGCTGTCGAAGACAAATAAATTTCCGTCCTCCAGGCTTGCCCGGTACTTTTTACAGTCGAGGATCTCCTTGTCGGAAGGCCAGTGTGCAGTTTTATTGGTCGGGGTGGGCTTTCCGTCGATCAGGTCCGTCACCGTATCGTTGGAGAAATTCTCGCGGCTGCCAAGGTGCCTTCTCACATTCTCCACCTCGTCGTCGCGCACCGTGGTCATCCCGTCCATCTTCGGATACGGGTACCACCATTGCCAGTCCCCGCCGTATTTGCTGATGAAGCCGATCAGATCCACCGACAGCTTAAGTTCCTCAGCCCCGGAACCCGTATTGAGGATGCCGATCTCCCAGAGGATGCCATCCCGGTCCGGCAGCATCCGGTTCGTGGTGGTGATTTCGAAGGGTCCCTGCTTTCCCTTCCGGATCGCCTGATAGGGCTGCCAGCGGAACATGCTCACATGCGGGGTTTCATCCCCTATTTTCAGAATCCCGGTATGGTAGCCGCCGGAATAGGGGGCCGAGACGAACCAGCTGAGCGAAGCCATGTCGCGGTTCAGGAGCGCCGTTCCCCTGAAATTCCGGATGGAAGGTTCCATATCGGCCGTGTCGGCCGATACCCATATCCCGGAAACCTCCTCAAGGGAGGGAACGTTCCTGCCGGCCGGGTCCCCTGGATGGTTCATTTTGCATGCGGATAATGCGAGTAAAAGAACCGGTAAGAGAATGCCTTTGTTTTTCATGTACTTTCATTTTTACTGGTAAGCTGCAGATTTACCGGGATGCTGCAGATTTACCGGGATGCTGCAGATTTACTGAGATACCGGAGAGCGATTGCATATGCGCCCAGGCTGGTTGCCAGCGATGCGCCAAGGCTGCTTTTTCCCACCCCGGTGCGCGGGAGGTTATCGTACTGCACGATCCTTTCGCTTCCGGGCACTGTTAACTTCTTGACACCTCCAGCCGCAAATTCAGGGAATGCCGATTCGTCTTCAAGGTTATAACATCTGAAGGAGAGCCTGGGAGATGCAATTCCCCTGAAGTTTTCGTAATTCCGGTTCAGCTCGGTGAACATGGAAGGGGCGAACAGGTCCCACGCCGCCGTGATTCCGCCCCCGAGCACCACGATGCCGTCGATCAGGCAGAGGACATTGGCTATGGAGCTCCCGAGGTTCTCGCCGTACTGCCTGAACGATTCCAGCGCGGCCCCGGGGTCACCTTCTTTTTCCCCCCTGGCAATCTGGTAGATGTCGCGCGGCATCAGTCCTGCATTGAAAGAAAGGCCGGAAGCTTCGGCATACACCCGCTGGATCGCCCGTGTGCTGACGCTTTCCTCGGCATTCCACTCCGGGTGGTTCTTGTTCAGGGTGTTGTGGATCTCCGCCCCGCAGGAATTGTCCCCCGAAAGCAGCTCCCGGTCCACCACGATGCCGCACCCGAAGCCGGTCCCCAGCGTGATCCCGATCAGGTTCCTGAAGGTTTTTATGCTCTGGGCATCCCCGAGCCTCCGGTTCAGCGCCGGCAGGTAACCCGAGAGGGCCTCCCCGTAGGCAAAAAGATTCCCGTCGTTATCGATGAACACCGGGAGCTTAAAATGATCCTCAAGCATGGGTCCCATGGCAACCCCGTCCTTGAAGGCTTCGAAATTGGGAAGGTCGCCGATGATCCCTTTCTGGTAGTCGGCCGGGCCGGGAAAGGCGAAACTGATGGCAGAGGGTTCCGCAGATAGCCGCTTTTTCACCTCACTGAATCCCTCCAGGAGGGTTTCCAGGCAGCGGTCCAGGTCGCTCGAATGCGATGGTCTTTCGATGGGATCAACGATCTGCCGGTTCCCCCGGATGGCTGAAAAGACAAAATTGGTCCCCCCTGCATCCAGGGTCATGACGATCCGTTTGTCCCGGCTTGCGTTTAAGCTCATGTTACTGGTTTTTGGATAGGTCGATCGGTTTGCGGACGCTTGCGGCATAAAAAGCCGCGAAAGTGACATAGATCATGCAGAATATCAGCACATATATGATTGCGTTCACATTGATAAGATCGGTCAGAATTCCCATCAGCGGCGGCAGGATTGCCCCTCCTGAGACGCTGAGGATGATCAGGCCGGAAAGCTCATTGGAATAGTCGGGCATCCTGTCGATGGTAAGGGCGAATATGATGGGGAATGTATTGGAGAATCCAAGTCCAGTTACAAAGATCAGTATCCTTGTCAGCATGAGGTTCCCGGAAAGAAGGATCCCTGCAAGTCCCCCCAGCGTGATAAGCGAACTTATGATAAAAAAGTTAATAGGATTCAGCTTCCTGAGGAAAATGGCCCCCAGGAACCTTCCCACCATGAGGGAGGCAAAATAGATGCTGATCCCGATGCTGGCTGAATCGAGGCTTATCGCGAATTTCGTGCTGAGGAAAGTGGCGATGTTGGAGTTGATCCCGACATCGAAGCCTACCATCAGGAAGGTCCCGATGATCATGATGAAGACAAAGCGAAGGCGGAGCAGGGAAAGCACGCTCCCGAAGGTTGCCGGCTTCTTCTCCGGCCTGGACTCTTCAACCTTTACGGAATACAGCCAGAGGGCCGAAAGGACGGAAAGTGCGGCATAAAGGGGGAATACGAGTTTCCAGTTCCCGGTCAGGCGGGCCAGTGCAACGGTGATAATGGGACCGAGCATGGATGCGGTGGCCTTGATGAACTGCGAGAGGCTGAGGTTGGCCGCCCTGGTGCCTTTGGCCGAGATATCCAGCAGGAGGGGGTTGGCCGATACCTGCAGGATGGTATTCCCTATGCCCAGGATCATGAAACCCAGGACGGCTGTAAGGTAGGTGTAATGGATAAAGGGGACCAGCATGCCCAGCGCGGTAATGAGTATGCCAAGGTTCACCGTGAATTTCTTACCCCGCCGGTCCTGGAAGATCCCGGTGGGGATGGATACCAGGGCAAACCAGAGGAATACCATCATGGGAAGCAGCTGGGCCCGGCTGTCGGAAAGGCCAAAGTCCTGCTTTACATAACCGGTGGCCACGCCGACCAGGTCTACAAATCCCATTACGTAAAACGTGAGGAATACCGGTACCAGGACCCTGATGGAAGTTTTTTCTTTTGTCATGTCATTGTAAATTTATATTCAGGCATTCACCCGCACGAATGCTTTGATGGTTGCACATTTTTTTCCTTCCGAGTCCCCGTGCGGCCGTATGGTATATTCTCCAACCGAGGCGGGAACAATGAAAGTTTCAGCATAGCGGACCACGAAAGGTTCGAAAGCATTAGTGGGACTCTCCACGACGACTTCCTCACCTTCTACGAGGTTCATCACATTCACCCCTCCAAAGGTATGGTGAGTCACCTTCCTGGTAAACCAGTGCCGCCGGGTCTCGATGAATTCCCTTTCGTGGAGCCCGGTTCTTTCCTCTGTCCATCCATCGCCTTCCGCGATCTTTTCGATCCGGTTGACCAGGTTTTCCCGGGTCCACCGCGTGTTCCTCTCCCATTGTATGTTCCGGATCCCGTGTTCCAGGTTGATGGGTCGCGGTTTCCCGTCCATCCCCTTCCTGCCCCAGTCATACAATTTAAAGGTAAAAATATAAGGTGTTGCGCTGATTTCAAGCACCATCCCGTTCCTTCCCGAACAATGGATGGTCCCGGCCGGGATCAGAAAATGGTCGTGTTTTGCAGCCGGCCATTTCTCGATGTATTTCTCCACGTCGAATTCCACTTCCCCTGCTTCCGATTCACGCAGCTCCCGGACCATCCGGTCAGGATCGATGCCTTCCCTGAGTCCCAGGTAAACCGACCCGTCCTCCTTTGCTTCCACCAGGTAATAACTCTCATCCTGGGTGTAATGCATGCCGAATCTCTCCTGGATATATTCGGTCAGTGGGTGGACCTGCAGGCTGAGGTTTCCTCCCTCCATAGTATCGAGAAAATCGAACCGGATCGGGAATTCGGTCCCGAAACGCGCATGGACGGGATGACCCAGCAGCTCGACCGGACGGTAAAAAACCAGGTTGATGGAGGGGATCTCGAAGATGTGATCCCCGAACCTGAGCAGGAGACTGTTTTCTTCGGGTATGCAGTTGAAGCACCAGGCATAATTGTCCGCCCCCTCTTCCAGCTCGAACCGGTCCTTCATCCATTTTCCCCCCCAGGGACCCGGGTCGAAAAAAGGCACCAGGCTGAACGGCTGCCGCACTGCCAGGTTGAGTCCCTCTCTTACGGCCTCCCCGGTCGCCATCAGCGGAGCCCCGGGACGGTTGGTATCCAGCACGAAGTCCCACTCACCCATCAGCCGTTTCTTCAGGCGGTCGCAGACCCTCCAGTCCACGAAAAACCCCCTTTTATATTTAAGCTCAGGATGCTCATCCAGGTTGCTGATTCCCAGGTTCGAAACTTCGTTCCTGCGCATCCGCTGCTGGATTTCCCACCTTGCCATGTCGGCATAGACGAGCAGGTCCCTTTCCTCCGGGACCAGGGAAGCACCATATCCAAAGACAAGGACGATACCCCGCTTGTAGTTGGATATCACCGAGGCATAATCGGCCAGGCGCTTTACGTCCAGGAAATTGCTCATGTTCAACCTGCTCATGTAACCGAATACCCGGTCGTCCGTGACATCGGGCCAGGTTAGGGTACGGATCGCGGCTTCCGGCCTGAACAGGTCCCGGGTATCTACCACGAGACCGGGCCGGATCACGGAAACCAGGCTTTCCAGGAGGGCTTCGTAATGAACGCCCTGGTAGGTTTCGACGACGATTACCTTCCTGGTGCCGGGGGACATCTCCAGGGCACGGATAATCTCGGTCCCGATGGATTCCCACCCGGCAAAACACGCCTCTTCCCTGCCCGGCACCTCAACGAAAGGTTGCCTGTTGAAATTTTTAACCATTGATCAGTAATATCCCTCGTTCTGGCTTAGATTCGTATTGATGTCCCGCTCCCTCTGTGGGATCGGGAAATGATTGTTGAATGGCTGCGGGTTGGCCTTGTCGCCCTTTGCCCGTTTCACATATTCCACCAGCTTGCCGGTCCTCACGAGATCGAACCACCGCTGTCCCTCGTTCACGGTCTCGCAGCGCTTTTCCTTCAGCACGGCATCCCTGAACTCCTGTTGTGAAAGTCCCCCGAGGTCCAGCAGAACAGTATCGTTGCCGTTCCGGGCACGGGCCCTGACTTCATTTACGGCGTCGTAGGCTTCCTGGGTGGGACCGTTATTCAGCTCGTTCAGGGCTTCTGCATAGATCAGCTTGATCTCGGAGTAACGCATAACCGGGAAGTTGGCACCTGATTTCCCTGTTTCCTGGGGAGTGTAAGCCGTCTGGTCCCAGTGCTTCCAGATGTGCGGTTCAAACGTATAATGTCCGAAATAATTGAATTCATCGAAGAAGGTCACCTCATACCTGTGGTCGCCGGGTTCGAAACTGCTCAGAAGATCTGTCGTAGGGATCATGATGCCTACCCCGGCCGGGAAGGCATAAATGGCCGGAAGGCCGCTTATCACGATCCGGGTATTCTCTGCCTGGATCCCGGTGAAAAACTGCACCTCGAATACGGATTCCTTCCCGTTCTTGTTCGCTTCCTTGAAATTCCCGGCAAAATCAGCCCAAAGGCTGTAAACATTCAGGTCCATGACCGCCTTCGACTTTTTTGCAGCCTGGTCCCACTCCCCGAGGGTAAGGTGGACTTTGGCCAGCAGGCCCAGTGCCGCACCCCTGGTTGCCCTTCCCTTGTCACCAGAATAGGCAAGCGGCAGGACGGTAGATGCGCGCTGAAAATCCTGCACGATGGTATCGTAGACCGTCCGGGCAGCTGTCCGGGGAACCAGGTAGTCATCGATGGATGGACTGTAGCTCAGGATGAGGGGGACGTCTCCGAAAAGGCGGACCAGGTTGAAATAATACAATCCCCTCAGGAATCGGGCTTCGGCTATGAGCCGGTTCTTAACGGACTTATCCATTTTGATCTCCGGGATCCGCTCAATCGCCAGGTTCGCACGGCTGATCCCGGTATAGGAGCTCTGCCATATGCCGGCCAGGAAATTATTGTTGGTCTGGAGGGTGTACTGGTCGAACTGGTGAGCGTTGGGATCGTTCCAGGTGGTAAGGGCATCGCAGTCGTCCGAAGCGATGTCCTGTACCAGCCAGAGGCTGGACATGTAAAGGTTGACATCCCCGAGTGCATCGTATACGGCATTCACGGAGGTTAAGGCGTCGTCTCCGGTCTGGAAGAAATTGTCCAGTGTGATCCGGTCCTTCACTTCCAGATCGAGTGTTTTCTCGCAGCCTGCAAGGGCTGTCGCAGCGATGATGAAAAGTAACTTGAAGGTTTTCATATGATTCGGCTTATATTGTTATCATCAGAACTCCAGGGCAATGCCCGCAAGCCAGGTGCGTGCGGTCGGGTATCCGCCCAGGTCGTATCCCTGGCGGATGTTAGAGGTCCCGAACCGGCCCACTTCCGGATCGAACCCGGTATAGCTGGTAATGGTCAGAAGGTTCTTGCCCGATACGTAGATCCGTACCCCCTTCATCTTAACCCTGCCCGCAACCTTGCCCGGAAGGTTGTAAGCCAGGGTGAGCAACTGGAGCCTTGCGTAGGAGCCATCCTCCAGGTAGCGGTCAGACATCCTCAGGTATTCCGCATTACGGTTGGCCCTGGGATAAGTATTGCTGGGGTTTTCAGGTGTCCAGCGGTTCAGCATGTCCACCGATGCATTCGACAGCCCGTTCCCGGATTCCAGTTCAAAGCGGTTGCTGTTCAGGATGTCGTTCCCCTGTATGCCCTGGAAATAAATGCTCAGCTCGAAGTTTTTATAACTCAGGGTATTGTTGAAACTCCAGAAGAATGTGGGCTGGGCGTGACCGATGACGGTCCTGTCATCCGCATTGATCTGGTTGTCATCGTTGAGGTCCCGGTATTTGAAGTCCCCCGGCTTTGCCCCGTAAACCGCCGCTTCGTCCACCTGATCAAGCTGCCAGATGCCGTCCGAGATCAGCCCGTAGAATGAACCGAGTTCCTCCCCTTCCCGGATGACCGCCCAGTATCCGATCTTCAGCTTGTAGGTATCGTCGCTTATGTAGGTAGCCTCATTATTGTTCAGGTCCGTGACGGTGCTCTTGTTGAAACTGATGCTGAAGTCCGTGTTCCATGTGAGGGCACCGGCAAGGTTAACCGTGTTCAGGGTGAGCTCGAAGCCCTTGTTCACCATCGATCCGACATTGATCATGGCCGAGGAGAAACCGCTGGTATAGGGTACATCGGCATAGTAAAGCATGTCGTAGGTGAATTTGCGGTAATAATCCGTCACCAGCGAGATCCTTCCGTTAAGGACCGCGGCATCCAGTCCCACGTCAAGCTGCCGGGTGGTTTCCCACTTCAGGTTGTTGTTGCCGGCGGTAGACGGGGCGTAGCCCGGGGCGGGACCCGCATTGTTGAAGTAGTAGGCCGTTGTGACCATGGTCGGGATGAACAGGTAGTTGGGGATGGCGGAGTTCCCGCTCGTGCCCAGGCTGGCCCTCAGCTTGAGGTTGTAGAAGAAGGGCAGGCCCTGCATGAAGGGTTCCTGTGTGATGCGCCAGGCCAGTGCCAGGGAGGGGAACTGGGCATACCGGTTGTCCGGGCCGAACTTCGAGGACCCGTCTATCCGGTGGGTCAGGGTCAGCAGATATTTGTCCTTATAGCTGTAATTGACCCTACCCAGGAAAGAGACCAGGGCATCCTCCGAAAATGCAGTATAGATGGTCGGCTGCTGGATGGCTCCGGCAATCCCGTAATAGCCCAGCCTGTCGTCGGGATATCCCTGGGCAATGTCGATAAAGGCCCGGTTGCCTGCCTTCTGGTAGGTAAACCCGCCCAGGACTGAAAGCCTGTGATCGCTCCCTATCGTGGTCGTGTACGTGAGGGTGTTTTCATTCAGGACAATCGACAGGTCCGTGGTAGCATAGCGTGCTTGCCCGTCGTTGAAGGAACCGGAGTAGGTAAAAGTGGGATTGTAGTAATCCTGGATGTTATGGTACTGGTCCGTTCCGAGGCTCACCCTCAGGTCAAGTCCCCTTGCAATGGTCAGCTCCCCGTAAATATTCCCCACGAATTTGTTCACCCGGTCGATGGCAGACACCTCCCTGGTAACGGCCACGGGATTATCCAGCCATGCATCGGCATGGGGATCCTTCAGGGTGTACTGGCCGGTGGAATCGTAGATCGGAAGAGCGGGACTCATGGTAAGCGCAGTGTTCACCACTCCCGGGAAAAACCCGGCCTGGGTGGAAGATCCGACGGTATTGGCATAGGTCCGGCTCAGGGTGAAGCTCGTTCCTACCTTCAGCCGGTCCTTAATGTTCTGGTCCAGGTTTGTCCGGAACGAATACCGTTTAAAATCGGATCCGGTAATGACGCCATCCTGGGAGTAATAATTCGCCGAGATGGCATAGTTGGTATTGGGTGTACCCCCCGATACGGTCAGCTGGTAATTCTGGACCGGTGCCCTGCGGTAAATCTCATCCTGCCAGTTGGTCCCCTCGCCAAGGGATTCCGGATCGGGGTAAGCGGGGGTATAGGTCTCCCCGTTATCTATGGCAGCATTGAGGCCGGCCTCATCGTAGAGCCGGGCATAATCCGCAGCGTTCATGACCTCGATCCGGCGGTCGATCTGCTGGGTGCCGTAATAGGCCTCGAGGGAAACCCGGTCCATCCCGGCCTTCCCCCGCTTGGTGGTGATCAGCACCACGCCGTTGGCCCCTTTTGCGCCATAAATGGCCGTTGCAGAGGCATCCTTGAGGATCTCGATCGATTCGATGTCGCCGGGATTGATGGAACTCAGGGCATTGATAGTCGGTGCGCTGATCCAGGAAAAATTATCGCTGGAGTTGATCTGCATCCCGTCAATCACGTAAAGCGGCTGGTTCCCGGCATAAATGGAGTTGCCGCCCCGTACCCGGAAGAGGGTCGTTCCCCCGGGCTGGGCAGAGAGCTGGACGATCTGCACACCGGCTACCCTTCCCTGGAGGGACTGGTCAAGGGAAGTTACCGGGTTTTTCCGGATCTCCTCGACCTTCACCGAACCGACGGATCCGGTCAGGTCACTTTTTTTGACGGTACCGTATCCTACGGCCACCACCTCCTCGAGCCCGATGATGTCCTGTTCCAGGGAAACATCGATAACGGTTTGGGATCCGATGGGCACCCGGACGGTTTTCATGCCAACGAACGAAAAAATCAGCCGGGAGGAAGATGGGGACACCTCTATGGAATAATTCCCCTCAAGGTCGGTGATGGTTCCCCGGCCGGTCCCCTCATCCTGCACGTTAGCCCCGGGGATCCCGGAATTATCCTGGGCATCCGTAACCCTGCCGGTAATGGTCCGCGCATTCTGCGCGCGAACCGGCAAGGCCAGTGCCAGCAGGAGGGCCAGCATCAAAACACCGGATGCCTGCATGATCCTGTTTCCGGAACGTCTTTTCTGACGGCCGCAGTGGACCTGATCGCTCCAAAAGTTTTCTGGATTCTTTTTCATGGATTTAGAATTGGTTAGAGTCGTTCACTTTCAACGGTATAGGTGAAACTGTCGGCTTTGTAATACCCGATGTTGTATTCCACGGGCCGGCCGCCCGGGTCGTAAACCATCCGTTTTCTCACCAGTATGGGATCGCCCTTCCGGATCCCAAGCTGGCCGGCAAGGAATGTGGTGCACGCTCTCGCGCTGATCTCTTCCTTTGAAAGCTTGACCACGGTCGAGTATTCTTTTTCGAGGATCTCGTACAGGGGTCTCGAAAAATCTTCCCCGCCGGTCAACCCTATCCGCGGATGGAACCAGGAAACGAAGTATACAAAGGGTCCCTCGGGCCTGCCCCGCAGGCGGACCAGTTTCAGAACGGGGACATCCGGCGCAATATCCAGGAATCCGGCAACCTCCTGACCCGGCTTGTCCCAGCAGACCTTGATATCAAAGTTTACCGGGACGATCCCCATGGCTTTCATTTCCTGTGAGAAACTGAGCCAGTTGTGGACCCTGGTGGTTATGCTGGGATCCGCAAACCTCGTCCCCACTCCCTTTTTCCGCACCAGCACCCCTTCGTATACCAGCTTGTTGGTGGCCTGCCTCAGGGTATTCCTGGAAATTCCCCATTGTTTTGCCAGGTCCACCTCGTTGGGGAGCAATTTACCCTTTCGGTATTCCGGGTCCTTGCCCATTTTCCTCAGCAGGGCCTCGACCTGGGCATGCAGGGGAACTATGCTCTTATGATCGATCATCAAATTCATTCTGTCTTGATCAGGTAACCGCCATACGACTTATCCCCGAACCGGATTTTATAATAATATAACCCCCCGGGCAGATCGCCCGTGACCAGATCCTTCCGGTGAGTACCGGCCAGAAGGTATTCGTCCAGGTACAGGTCAAGCAACCTGCCCTGTGAATCGTAGAGTTCTACAACCACACGGCCGGCCACGGGCAGCTCCAGGGGAAAATGTACCCGGTCACTGAATGGATTCGGGTAGGCCGTGATCCCTGGGCCGGGATCGGGGGATCCGATACCGGGGACATTCACGGGTGCCCAGAAGTCGTAATCCAGGTTCATATAGGGGACCCGGATGAAGCGCGGCCGGTAGATCTCCACGTTGCTGAAGATGGAGAAGAAATCCCCGTTCACATTATAGGATACCAGCAGTTCCCGGTCATGATCGAACTGTGGATGGGCGTAAGCATTATAGGTAAAAACATCACCCGATGTCTCCGGCGTGGTATAGATGAGCTTTTTGTTGCTCCAGGGACCCGAAGGGGAATTCGAGGTATAGGTATAAATCTTTGCAGATAGCCAGATTTCCTGGCTGAGCAGGATGTATTTCCCCAGGTAGGTGCTGACGCAGAATTGCTGGGATACGGGCTGGTCATGCATCGGGACCGAGCTTGCAGGATCAATATCCCATCCGGAGCCGTTAAAATATTCCCAGGGACCCATCAGTCCCTCCAACGGGGCCCTGGCAACATGTGCGTAGGGCAGGTTGCTCCCCTCGCTTTCATCCCTGCGGCCATAAATGTAATACCAGGCACTATCGGCCAAGATCCTGGGACCGTAATATACGCCGTTGACGGCGTGTGCGGCGACGGGCCGTGCGTGGATGAAGCTCAGTCCCGGCCAGGTAAAACTGGCCATGTCGTTGCCGGCAAAGGCAAACTGGAATCCCGGGGGAGCGTCAGGATCCTTCCGGAATTTCACGGCAAAGATCCTGAGGGTGTCGTCGTACACCAGCCCGTGTTCGGGCCAGTACCAGGTGGAATCGGGATTGTCCGTGGGAATGAAATCGGAAGGTGAGGCGTCCGTACCCCCGTAAAGGGTCCTCAGGCTGTCCCCCTCCTGGATGACCGCAGAGTTCCGGATCATTTTTGCGCCGGGGACGATCGAGTTGTCGGGATTGACCTTTCCCAGGAAGGTGTCGCCGAAGAGCCACAGGGTCTTCCCGTCCGGCAACAGGATTGAATAAGTCGCATCGGCTGCGATCCAGCCCCCGATTTCCCGGCGGAACTGCCGGTTAAAAGCAGTGTCGGGCTCCGGGGCAGCCGCGAAGGCCTGCCGTGAGTTCAGTGGGAAGACCATCAGGAAAACCAGCAGGGCCGTAACAATGGTTCCATGGTTTCCGGATTTCATCCCGCATTCATTTTCTTCCATGGAAAATGTATTTTTTCAGGTCTGAACAGGAGGAGGAGTCCCACGAGGATAAAGGGAATGCTCAGGATCTGTCCCATGTTCAGCAACATTCCCGCCTCCACATCCGACTGCTTGTCCTTGAAGAATTCCAGCACAAACCTTGCGATATAAACCAGGGTGAGCACGAGTCCCAGGAATTCCCCGGGCTTCTCCCTGCCAACCTTCCTGAGATAGTAACTGTATGAAAATATGAAAATGGCCGCATATGCCAGTGCTTCGTAAAGCTGCACCGGGTGCCTGGGCACACTGCTGACCCGGGTGAAAATGAAGGCCCAGGGTGCCCCGGAGTGCGTGCCAAGGATCTCCGAGTTGATCAGGTTACCGATCCGTACGAATGCGCCGATAAGGGGACCGAAAAGGGCGATCCGGTCGATCATCCAGATGATGGAGGTGCGGGTCCTAATGGAGTTGATCACGATCCCCAGGATGATGCCGATCACCGATCCGTGCCCGGACATCCCCCGGTACCCGACAAATATTGCATTCAGTCCCAATTGACCCCTCCAGGGGCGGATGATGTCCCATGGATATTTGAGATAGTATTCGGGTTCGTAGAACAGGCAGTGAAAGAGTCTTCCGCCGATGAACAACCCGGCTATGATGAAAATCCCGTAGGAATGCATGGTCGACTTGGATACCCCCTCGCGCTCAAAAATGCGGTCGACGAAAAGGTAGCTGATGTAAAAGCTGGCCAGCAGGAGCAGGGAATACCATCGCAGCGCAAATCCGCCGATCCTCAGGGCAACGGGATCCGGGTTCCAGGTTATGGCAGCAAGGTTCATCGGTTCTGCAGTCAGGATATGGAATCAAAATAAAAGGGCCATACCTTTTCGAGTAAGGCCCTTTTATTCCCGTTACCGGTACGTTAATATTTGATGAATTTTTTCGTCAGCACTTCACTGCCCGATTGCATCCGCAGGAAATAGGTCCCGGTTTTAAAGTCCGCGATATCCAGGGTATTCACCACCTGGTGCAATGTCCTGTGCAGCACCTGTTTTCCGCGAACATCGTATATAAGCAGGTCGACCGCCTGTCCCGGTAAATCATAGAAGGCAATGTTGAGCAGGTTCCGGGCAGGATTCGGGTAAACCGAAAGTTCTGCTTCCCTCAGCACCTTGTAGATCCCGACGTTCGATACGATGGTGATGGGCATCGGGTCGGTCTGGACATTCGGGTCGAAGGGCATCCTTCCCCAGTAGTCCACGTCCCCGGCAACATACTGCAGGTAGAACTCTCCGGTCTTGTCATCCGTCATCACGGTCAGGGTG